>Ga0118677_10011415_pt1 | contig 13311 bp, 10 predicted proteins | sample AliMusrvi5mmetaG_FD_86154 | JGI IMG/M metagenome (GOLD analysis project Ga0118677, IMG submission 86154)
ACTAATCATAATTGGTCAGTGTGGCAAGCAAACCACGCTTATACAGAAGGTGATATTATCTATCCTACTCAATCAAGCGGACACTATATCAGAGCTACATCATCTGGAAATTCTGGATCTACTGAACCAATTTGGGATAATTATGGCTATAATCATGGGTCTATCCCCGATGGAACAATGACTTGGGTAAATGAACTCGGATCATCATGGGCATTTTCCACCATTACGTGTAGTTCAACTTATAATTGGATCCATGATTGCACTTTTCGTGATGTTGGCTCTTATTCTTTAACTTATGACGGAGCAACTTTATTTGAGATAGCGAATGATAGTGTATATGACCCATCAAATTATAATGTTATTGAAAATAATACCTTCTATCATGGTGGGCATCATCTTTTTGGCGTTGAGAGTAAATATAATATTGTCCGAAATAACATTTTCCACAATGAACAATGGAGATATGAAGTCTATGATGGAGTTGGAGTATGGCATAGTCATAGACAATTAGTTATGGCTTCCGATTTCGTTGATAATGATATGTATAATGTGTTGGAGGGAAACAGCATTAGCCATGGCGGACAACCGATGACCGCACAAAATCCAGGTGAGGCAATTGATTTAATACAGAGCAACGATATTATTCGTTATAATTCTTTTTATGCACAACCCGGTCTAGCCATTTCATTTAATAATAAACCAACTGGAGCGGAGTCGTATAACCATCTCTACAACAATACATTTTTTGCCACCGGTTATGGATGCACCTATCCTGGGATTTCAAATTTTCCTGGTAGGGATAAATATACTAGAAGAGCTATAGTTGTGAGTAGCGGTGATCAAAATACTGATATTTGGCCAAGAAGAATAGGAAATGTTTTCAAAAATAATTTGTTCTGGAAAAATTATGGATACACTTCTAACGACCCAGACGAAAATACTATGATTATCAATACCAACATGCATGAACAGCCTGTGCAACAGTATAGGTATATTTGGACAGGATGTACACAGGGATCAGATGATTGCCCGCATACAAGCATCTGGGGAGATACGGTATTTGCGAGTAATTTTAACCTCAATGGTGTGGCAGTTAATCCAAAGTTTACCAGCGAAGGTGATTATAGTATTCCAGTGGTGAATTATAGCAATATTGAATGGTATTGGGGCGATGCAACAATTACCGGTCAAGACATAACAACTATTAAAACTCAACCAATCTTAACTTTACAAGCAGATTCTCCGGCTATTGATACTGGAGCATCCTTAACAACCGCTGATGGAGCTGGTTCAGGCACAACTCTCAAAGTTGTTGACGCGCTTTATTTCCAACCTGGCTGGGCCAATGGTGCAGGGGGTGGGGCAGTTGTTTTGCCTGATGAAATTTCAATTGGAACAGCGAGTAATTATGTGGCAATAGACTCTATTGACTATGATACGAATACAATTATTTTGAAGACTGCAAAGACATGGAATAATGGTGATCCTATTTGGCTTTATAAAAAATCAGATGGAGAAAGAGTGCTTTATGGAAACGCTCCGGATGCAGGCGCCTACGAATACACCACTAACCAACCCTGCACCTCCTTCACATATTCCTGTAGTTCTTGCCAATCCAATAACACTATGGCTTGTAGTGTAATCTCTGCTTCTCCCAGTAATTGCACCGGAGGCAATCCAGTCTTAACTCAAAGTTGCACCTATAGCGGTTCTCTCTCTATCCTCTCCACCTCCCTCACTAATCTCACTAGATCTAGTGTTACCACTAACTGGGTAACCGATAACTCTTCCACTGGAAGAGTGATCTATGGAACAAGCTTAAAGACTACCAAACTAAAGACTACTTGCAAAAAATTCAATAAGAAAGGTAAATGCCAAACCTATAACTACACTAAACTAACCACTATCTCCAAACCCAAAACAATCAATGACTCCACTCCCCATACCTCCCATACTCAAACGCTTACTAACCTCCAAAAGAACAAAACCTACTATTACCAAATCATCGCCCAAAGTGGAGCTTATACTAGTCAGACTAGTATTCTAAGGTTTAAGACGTTGAAGAAATGAAATTCCAATAAAAAAAATCACCCGCTATGGGTGATTTTTATATCTTAGATCCCTCGACAAGCTCGGGACGACTGCGTCGAATTATTTTTGTGTTAGCGCTTATTGGTTTTGGCACAAAGGCCGGGATTATCCCATTTCATATTTGGCTTCCGGCAGCTCATCCGGCTGCGCCTTCCCATGTTTCAGCGTTAATGTCGGGAGTCATGATTAAGGCAGGAATATATATGATGATCCGAATTTTTCTTGACATACTTCAGCCTGCGCCTGTTTGGTGGGGCCTAACCATTATTGTCATTGGAGCGGTGTCTGCTTTACTTGGAGTTTTGTATGCGCTTACCGAGCATGATATAAAAAAACTTTTGGCCTATCACAGCATTGAAAATATCGGCATTATTTTACTCGGCGTCGGTAGCGCGCTTACATTTTATTCACTTAATATGCCGTCGCTTGCTCTTCTTAGCCTTGTAGCAGCGCTTTTTCATACTCTCAATCATGCTATTTTTAAATCACTGTTATTTCTAAGTGCCGGGTCGGTTATCAACGAGGTGCATACCAGAAATATGGAAGAATATGGTGGACTTATTAAATATATGCCGCAAACTGCATTGTTTTTTCTGATTGGTTCGATGGCAATTTCCGCATTGCCCCCTTTTAACGGTTTTTTCAGCGAATGGCTGACATTTCAGTCGTTATTCATGGGGATTCTTAGATTGCAATCTTATTCACAGTGGGTTTTTATTATAGCAGCGGGATCATTGGCATTTACCGGCGGGTTAGCGCTGGCCTGTTTTGTGAAGGCTTTTGGTATAATATTTTTAGGCAGGCCCAGGAGTTCGGAGGTGGTTCATGCTAAAGAGTCTTCATCATTTATGCAAATCGGTATGGGATCACTGGCTGCATTATCGCTTTTGTTTGGTATATTTTCAGGATACATGGTGATTTTATTGGAAAAAATTGGTAAAAGTTTTACGATTTTTCAAAATACAGGCTCTCTTGTTTCGGTATTTTCCGGTCAAAATATAAATATTGCGAATGGGTTCTCCTCGGCTTCCGCTCCTGCAATTTTTGCATTGTTATTTATTACTATTTTACTCGTGTTGTTTGTGATTCGTTATTTGGTTAACAAAAATCAAACGATTAAAATTGGAGCTACGTGGGATTGTGGTACTGATTTAACTCCACGTATGGAGATAACTGCAATGGGATTTGCCCAATCAATTGTAACGATATTCAAAAGTATTTTGAAGCCGAGTATTCAACATGAGACTGAATATCACGACGCTGAAAGCAGATACATTATGAAATCCAAGTCTGTAATTTTTGGAGTGGGGGATATTTATCATTCATACCTTTACCGTCCGATGCATAAAATAATTAATGTTTTATCGACGAGGGCAAAAAATATCCAAAGCGGGAACATTAATACTTATATTTCTTATATTTTTATTGCATTGGTAATTGCTTTATTATTTGTACTATAATTATGAATATTATTATTTGGATAATACAACTTATCTTTGTCCCGTTGGTTTCTCCTTTTTGCGTGGGTTTTATCAGAAAGATAAAAGCAAAAATGCAAAACCGCCAGGGTGCCAGCGTCTTTCAGCCATATAAAGATTTGTGGAAACTTTTGCATAAAGACGAAGTAATAAGCAAGGATGCTTCCTGGATTTTTAAGTATGCTCCATTTATTATTTTTGCGGTGACTATAATTGTTGGCGCAAGCATTCCTTTATTTGCATCTTTTTTAAATAATAAACTGACCGGTGACTTGTTGGTTATTGTTTATACTCTTTCCATTGGAACATTTTTTTTAGCGTTGGCCGGAATGGACACGGGCAGTGGATTTGGTGGATTTGGTTCAAGCAGGGAAATGACTATTTCAGCATTAGCAGAAGGAGGTTTCATTTTTTCACTTTTAACAGTGGCGTTGATTGCCGGTACCACTAATTTATTTTTAATATCAGGTTCAGGCATGTTTGCAAACAGCCAATATTTTCTGCCCATATCATTGGCGTTCGCCGGTTTTTTAATTATTTTACTTGCCGAAACAGCAAGATTTCCTTTTGATAATCCTGCCACTCATTTTGAATTGACCATGATTCATGAAGCAATGATTCTGGAATACTCCGGTAAAAAGCTGGCTCTTATGGAATGGGCTTCAGCCAACAAACTCGTTATTTTTATTGCCTTGGCCGCAAATTTATTTTTTCCTTTTGGCATTGCCCAAAGCCCGTCTTCAACCGCTGTCTGTATTGGTATAGCAATTTTTGTTGTAAAAATACTTGTGTTTTGTCTGGGAATTGCCGCTCTTGAGTCGTGCATCGCTAAATTCAGATTTTTTCGCTTGCCGGATCTTTTGATGATTTCTTTTATTCTTAACGCCATTGCAATCGGCATTATCCATTAACTATGAATATTTTATTTTTACAATTATTGATGGGTATAATCTTTCTGACACTTATTTTTTTGCATCTTACGAAAAAGAATTTTATAGCGACGGTAGCTTATGCCATACAATCTTTTGCAATTGTTATAATTCTGCTGAATTCTTTTTTTGAAACAGGTAATATCTATATGTATGTTGTGATTTTGGCCACTCTTATAATCAAGGTAATTTTAGCGCCATTATTTTTTAACCGTTTAATTAAAAAACATGACTTGGTATTTTCAGCAAGCACTTATTTGAATACTCCGCTTATGCTTATCATTATTGCAGTATTAACTTTTGTAGCTAACTCCCGAAAATTCGCTCCGCTCACCGGCATTATTCCTGCCAATCAAACATTGCTGTCGCTCGCACTTTCTTCCATATTTATTTCTTTGTTTTTAATTGTTAACCGTAAAGGAACTTTGTCGCAGATTCTTGGGATTCTATCGCTGGAAAATAGTATTGTAGCGTTTATTGTATTCGCGGGTCTTGAACAATCGGTCGGTTTACAGGTTGGAGTTATATTCGACATTTTTATTTGGATTATTATTGCGTTTATGTTTATGTCTATGATTCATAAGCATTTCGGGTCGCAAGATATAACTTCTATGAAAAATCTAAAGGATTAAAATTATGGAAATAATAATTATAATTTTAGCATTTATTATTGCGACATTGACGGGGCTTTTCAGTAAAAAAAGAAGCGTTATAGAATTTTTTTCCGTTGCCGCCTCGCTTATTGCTTTTGTTGAATCCGTCATAGCTGCATTAAAAGTTTCTTTTCACGGAGCTTATTCTTCGACGGTTTTTTTCTCCGTCGATTCACTTGGGGCGATTGTCATGCTTATTATCGGATTTATCGGTCTTGCAGTTACTATTTATTCTATACAATATCTTCGCAAAGAAACCGATAAAAATGTTATCGGCTTTAAACGGGTCAAGCAATATTTTATTTTGCTGAATCTTTTTCTTTTGGCGATGTTTTTAGCAATAACAGCAAGCAGTCCAATATTTGCCTGGATTTGTATCGAAGCCACAACACTTTCTACAGCTTTTCTTATCAGTTTTTATAACAAGCCTTCTTCTATGGAGGCGGCTTGGAAATATCTGATTATTAACTCAGTTGGTTTGCTTTTGGCTTTTTTCGGTACTCTTTTATATTTCACTTCTGTCAGCCAGTCGGGCGGAACCGGACTTGTCAGCTGGCAGCTTCTTTTGGCAAATGTGTCTCATCTTGACCCTTTGCTCGCCAAAATTGCATTTATTTTTGCATTAATCGGTTATGGAACCAAAGTTGGTTTTGCGCCAATGCATACTTGGTTGCCCGATGCTCATAGCAAGGCACCGGCACCGGTCAGCGCACTTTTATCCGGTGTATTGCTTAATGTTGCCCTTGTTATTGTTTTGAAATTTAAGGTTATTACAGACGCCTGCGTCGGCTCTGATTTTTCTCAAAACCTTTTGATTGCTTTCGGCTTATTGTCAATTCTTATTGCCTCCTTAATTATTTTCAACCAAAAAAACTATAAGAGGCTTATTGCTTATTCAAGCATTGAGAACATGGGAGTTATGGCGCTTGGCTTTGGTTTTGGAGGATTAGGTATTTTTGCCGCAATTCTTCACATGATCTATAATGCGCTCACAAAATCTGCTTTATTTTTGTCTGCTGGAACAATATTTTTAAAATACAGTTCAACAAAAATTGCCAAAGTGAAAGGCGCGCTAACCGCCTTGCCGGTAACGAGCATTCTTTTTCTTATTGGATTTTTTATTATCACAGGTACGCCGCCGTCGGGAATATTCCTTACAAAAGTATATATTCTTACAGCTGGTTTTAAATCCCACCCGGTAATCAGCATTGTCGCTTTACTTTTAATGGTAATATTGTTTGTTGGATTTTTAAAACATGTTGTTGCTATGGTTTTTGGGGAAAAACCGGAAACTGTTAAAACTGGAGAGGAAAGTATTTGGCTTATTATTCCTCCGGTCGTGCTTATTGCAGTTGTCCTTTGCTTGAGTTTTTTTATTCCGCCATTTCTATATAATTTGATTAAAGATGCAACTTTGCATTACTAATATGATTAAAGAAAATATGCAAGAATATATTCCTAAGGGTGCAAAGCCTGAGACAAAAGGAAACTCAATAATGTTTGAAGTTTCTGTTTTGCAGGTGAAAGAAATTGTTAGAGACTTATACCACAACAAAAAGCTTTCACTAAAACTTGTTACTGCAACAGACGAAAGAAAAGAACACGAATGTTTTAAAGTGTGGTATATTTTTGGTGTGCCCGGTGAAAATATGTTCGTGATTCCTTATATTAAATTAAAAGACTCTACAGATTTTCCTTCATTGGCTTTAACAATTCCTAAAATTTCTAACTATGAAAGAAAAATAAAAACATTTTTTGGCTTAAGGCCGGTTGGCCATCCAGATTTAAGACCAATTATTCTTCATGAGAATTGGCCTTCTAATATATTTCCCCTTAGGAAAGATTTTGATTGGCAGATAAAACCAAAAGACGCAAATGGAAAATATGAATTTCAGGAGGTAAAAGGGGAGGGGATATATGAAATTCCTGTAGGTCCAATCCATGCAGGCATAATTGAGCCCGGGCATTTCAGATTTAGCGTGGCTGGAGAAAGCATTGTTCTTTTGGAACCAAAACTTGGATTTGTGCACAAAGGAAGCGAAAAATTATTTGAAGTACTTGGCATGGAAGATAAAGTACGCTTGTCAGAAAAAATTTCCGGCGATAGCTCTTTTGGTCATTCATTGGCCTTTTGCCAGGCAGTAGAAAATCTTGGCAGCGTAGATGTTCCAAAACGTGCGCAATATTTACGTTCCATTTATGCCGAACTTGAAAGGCTGGCGAATCATTTTGGTGACATAGGAGCAATTATGATTGATACGGGTTTTAGTTTTGGTGGATCAAACGGCGCCAGGTTGCGAGAAATTATTATGCGTATAAACGAAAGAATTTCAGGAAGCAGATTTTTAAGAGGAGTAAATATAATTGGGGGAGTGTCAAAAGATATTTCTGATAACGAAAAAATAAATTTGGGCGAGGATCTTACAAAAATCTTGAAAGATTTTTCAGAAGTTATTGATGTAGCAGAGAATAGCGCATCTCTTTTAAACCGTCTCAAGGGCACAGGTACAATTTTTCATGAAACTGCCAGGTTCCGCGGGCTTGTTGGAGTTGCCGGAAGAGCTTCCGGTAAATCAATTGACGTAAGGGTAAATTATCCGTATGCCGGCTATAAAGATATCTCATTGACGGAAATCCCAATAGAAACTACAGGAGACGTTAATGCAAGATTTCACGTAAGAATTAAAGAGGTTTATGCGTCTATAGAGCTTATTCATAAATTTTTGCAAAAATTGCCTAAGGGACATATTAATGTTTCTAATCTAAAAATTTCATTGGAAAAGAATTCGGTTGCAACAAGTCTTGTTGAGGGCTGGCGAGGAGAGATAGTTTATTTTGTCACAACAGACTCACATGGCAATGTATCCAGAGTTGCTCCCCGCGATCCGTCATTTATTAATTGGGATGCTTTAGGTTATGCAGGGTTTGATAATATAGTGCCTGATTTTCCTCTTATAAACAAAAGCTTTAATTTATCTTATTCAGGAAACGATTTATAATTCTTGACAATATATTACTTATATATTAGTGTTTAATATCGGTTTTAAACAGCACGTTGTCATTCTAACAAGGAGGCGGAAAGTGAGATTAAAAGAAATTTACAGACAAGATGTTAGACAGCCAAGCGATAGAAGCTTGGTTGAAGAGTTTCTTGAGTTAACTTTAAAATGCGTAATTTTGTTTTCAATCCCAGTGCCTATTTCAGCAGGCTTTACGTGGATTTGGTATCATTTATTTTTTATTCGAGGCATATGCTTCAATGTGGATATGGAAGCAATTATTGTAACAGCTTGGGTAACTGTATTTGGATGGCCTTATGGTCTTATTGTTCAGAATACTCTCGCGGTTGTTTGGAGCGAATATAAAGAGATGCGTTGGGCATGCAAAAGAGGTGTGCGTGGAGTTATCGATTTTGTTCGCCTACGCGATGAAAGAGTTCCGCCGTTGATTTACGCATTGCTGTGCATCCTGCCATTGTTTGTTTTATTGGCGTTTATGCTGATAAAATATCCATGCGTTTGTGGTGGAGTTTGTGCAATAGCAAGTTCTTCTTATTTGTTTGCATTGATTTTCACCATTATTAAGGAACTTGATAATCCATGTGGAGGGTTATGGTACATACGGAGGATTTCTAGGGAATGGCTGAATATTGATACTGAAAAGTTCCGCGAGGCAGTGTCAAAATTATCCCTTACCGAACGAGAAGATGAGGAGGTTCTTCAAAAAATTATAAACGATTGCCAAATACCGCCGAAAGATTAAGAGTATGCCCTGATTAAATTGGGGCTTTTTTATTGTGTTTATATGTTGACAAATATGTGTTATATGATAAACTAAAAAACTGTTTGGACCTTGAAATTTTTAAAAAATAGGAGGAACTATCGAGATAATAAATGCTGGTTGAAATGTTTGGTTGTTTAGGAAAAAGGAGTTGAAAATGTCAAAGTACAGGAAAAAAATAGTTTTGGGAATTGCAGGAGCAAGCCGCTCCTGTTTTCCAAAGGCCGGGTTCATTCATCGTCTCGAGACTCTCGTTGCGCTTCTAAATAAGAAGTTCGCGGGGAATTCCGATGTGGAGATCGTCTGCAATATCGATGCCTTCCAAGACGATGAAGGCGCGCAGACAGTGGTACAGCACTTGATCGACAACAATGTTGATGCGGCTGTTCTTTTTGGCATTAACTTCACCGATGAAAAGTCGGACGTGGAGTTCGTGCGGGGGATGAAAAAGGCCGGCAAGAAGGTCATGATTATTGGAGCCGGTGAGGAATCCAAGGCTTCAATTACGCCACGGCCAGACGGTACCTGTGGGAGAGGAGATTTCAAATGCGGGCTTCTCTCCGCGAACTACGGGATGATGAAGGCGGGCCTCCGGTTGGGACAAGACTATTATATCCCGCCGGAACCCGTTGGCACACCGGAAGTTTTGGTGCCCTGGATCGAACACTTCATCGGCGTTATCGCAACCTATCGGGCAATGACAGAGGCCTTTTTGGGCATTATTGGTGGTCGCCCAGATGACTTTGTCACCTGCGAAACGCCCGAAAGCATCCGTCAGTTCGGGGTAAAAGTGAAACGTCTCAAATACCCGGACTTGATGGCCGCGATCGAAGTCGCCAAGAAGGACACGGCAGCCGTCGACGAAGTCTTTGCCTCGATGAAGGCAGAACTCGGAGAGGGCGGCCAAGGTGAAGTCACCGATAAGGTCCTCAGAGGCATGGCAGAGTATGAAGTCGCTCTGAAGGCGCTCATCGTGAAGTATGGCCTTACGTGTGCTGGGCAGGAATGCTGGCCTATCTTTGAAGGTTTGGTCGGCTTTGTTCCATGCTACGTAATGTCGCGGCTTGATGAACAAGGTACACCGGTCGTTTGCGAGGGTGATGGTAACGGTGCATGGACGCAAGTTGGCGCCCAAGCAGCCTCCAACACCTCCGCCACCATGTTGGACTTCAATCACGACATTCCTGCGGACCTTTTGGCTGGGACTGGCGTGGCTAAAAAAAACGTGGCTGGTGTTTTTCACTGTGGCCGAACTTGTAAAAATTGCCTGAAGTCCGGAGCCTGCCTGAATTTCCAGTTGATCATGGCCAGTCTCATGCCCAAGGAAATCACCTTCGGCACAATGGAGGGCACCATAAATCCCGGTCCGGTGACGATTGTGCGGGTGCACCATCACCCTTGTCCGCCGGAGGTGGGTGGTGGGTTCTATCAGGCTTTCGTTGTCGAGGGCGACATCATGGACCTCGATCCGAGCACGTTTGGTGGAACCGCCGTTCTCAAAGTTGATGGTTTGGACGACTTCTACCGTGACGTTATGATTGAGCGGGGATTCCCGCATCACGTGATCATTGCGTTTGGGCACTGCGGGAAGATTCTCATCGACGCCCTCACGATGATGGCTATTCCGGTTTTCACAAATAAACCCGGTAAGTAATTCCGGATCAAAATGGTATGCCCTTGCGCACAAATTATGCGCAAGGGTTCTTTTTTTGTATTGACAAAATTAAAAAAAATATATAAACTAAAACCTGCAATTTGATAACCAAGAAAGGAGAACCAAGCAAAGCAGTTTTTGGGTTGTTGGCAACGAAGAGTAGAACAAGAAAGGAAACGAGATGAAGAAGATGAATTGTAAAGGCGTTGCTTTCGGTAATCTGTCGGCCGTCGAGATCCTCACGGATTTCGTGCGGATGGTCATCGTGACCACTTTTGGTCCGAGGATCGCTTACTTCGGGCTACGGGACCGTGAGCCGAATAACATCCTGCTCTGGCAGCCTGGGAAGTACACCCGCGGTGACTGGGACTTGCGCGGAGGCGCAAGGGTCTGGGTTGCGGGCGTAGGAGCAGATGAGCGTGAAGACACCTACATGCCCGATAATGGCGAATGCACAGTGGAAATCGGCACGGACTTTGTCCGCGTGACCGGAGCAAAGTGCGAGGCGAACCAAACACGCCGTGGCATGGTGATCCGGCAGGTGTCCGAAGCGGTGCTCCAAGTGGAGAGCTTCGTCACCAACGTCGGTCCGATGCTGTACGACGGCGGGATATGGGCAATTGCTTGCACAGTTCCATCGAAGGTTTGCACGTATGCCATCGCCATCGGCGCCGAGAACGCTTCGTGGAACGCCTTTAACATGGTCGTGTTCGACAAGTGGGCGGGTCACGGCCAAGCAGGCTTTGATGACGATCAGGTTTCGATGAATCAGGGGTTCCTGCTCGTCGATCCGGTCGGGATTGAGACTAAGCGGATGGTGGAATCGCGCCTCGGTATTATTGCCATGAGCGACAGTACGCGGGGTCTGACCTTTGCCAAGCGGGTCACGCACAATGGCTTCGCCAAATACCCCGGCGCCTGCAACACCGCGTTCTACATCGGGCCCGAAAACTTCATGGTTGAAATGGAGACCATGGGTGAGCAGGGCACGATATTGCCGGGTCAAGCCGTGTGGCATGTTGAGCAATGGAGTCTCACCGACCAGGTCGTTCAGTTCCAAAGTCACTCGGACGTCGTCCGGCTCTTCGACTAGGGCGCCCGATTTGTGATTATTTCAATTTACCCCTTTCGCATAAGCGAACTGGGGTCTTTTTTTATTTATAAAAATATGGCATAATAAAAAATAATCAAATTTAAATAATGCACAAAACCTTAGAGGGTTTTAAAAATTTTATATTAAGAGGAAATGCAGTTGATTTAGCTGTTGGAGTTGTAATTGGAGCCTCGTTTGGAACAGTTGTTACCACTCTTGTGAAAGGGTTGTTAACGCCGTTTATTGGGGCAATAGCAAAAGTGCCAGATTTTTCAGGACTTTATTTTACATTAAACGGAAGCAAATTCCTGTATGGAGAATTTATAAATGCCTTAATATCTTTTATACTGGTTGCCGCCGCCATATATTTTTGCGTAGTTTTGCCAATAAATTCTTTATTAGTTAGAATAAAGCGCAAGGAGCAGGCGACTCCAACTACAAAAAGATGTCCAGAATGTTTAAGTGAAATTCCGTTAGAAGCAAAACGTTGTGCTCACTGCGGTCAATTAATAACACAATAAAATGCCATCTTTAAGCATAGGAATTGTGGGGTTGCCAAACGTGGGCAAGTCCACACTATTTAAAACATTAACTAAAAAACCGGTTTTAATTGCTAACTATCCTTTTGCAACAATTGACCCAAATGTTGGGGTTGTTTTGGTTCCTGATGAAAGGGTTGATAAATTAGCCGAGCTTTCTAAATCGGAAAAGAAAATTTATGCTACAGTTGATTTTGTTGATATTGCCGGATTAGTAAAAGGGGCATCACAAGGAGAAGGTTTAGGAAATAAATTTTTGTCTCATATAAGAGAGGTAGATGCTGTTTTGTATGTTTTGCGCGCTTTTCAAAAATCAGACATTATAAACACGCAGAACGAAGTAAATCCCATAAAAGAAAAAGAAATTCTAGATGTGGAGTTAATTTTAAAAGATCTTGATACAATAAATAAAAGGATAGACAGCTTAGCGGGCGACGTTAGGCAAAATAAGAAAGAAGCGGTAAAAGAAGACGCAACTTTACGGAAGGCCAAAGATTTTTTGTCGCAGGAAAAAGTTTTAGTTGAACAGGAATTTACTGAAGACGAGAAAATTATTTTAAATGGATTTCAGTTGTTAACTTTTAAACCAAGATTGTATTTATTAAATGGTAAAGACGAAGAAGTAGACGGGGGATTGATAGATATTTTTAATAAGAATAATTGGAAATATATTATAATAGATGTTGCAACAGAATTTGAAGCCGAAGGATTGTCTAAGGAAGAGAGAAAAGAATTGGGTTTGCCTTTAGATTCAGAGACAGATGTTTTGGTAAAAAAATCTTACGAGCTTTTAAATTTAATAACCTTTTTAACAACCGGAGAAGATGAAACAAGGGCTTGGACAATAAAGAGGGGCGACGCCGCGCCAAGAGCCGGAGCCGCTATACACACTGATTTTGAAAATAAATTTGTAAAAGCCGAAGTTGTCTTTTGGAAAGACTTACTTGATGCTGGCGGATATCCCAAAGCCCGAGAACAAGGCAAGCTTAGAACCGAAGGCAAAGAATATGTCGTAAAAGACGGCGACGTGATCGAGTTTAAGCATGGTTAGCAAAAGGCGACAGACGAGTTAGTTTTAATTATCGATATTATGT
>Ga0118677_10011416_pt1 | contig 13311 bp, 12 predicted proteins | sample AliMusrvi5mmetaG_FD_86154 | JGI IMG/M metagenome (GOLD analysis project Ga0118677, IMG submission 86154)
ACTTCAACATCAAGGCGGGCAACACGCAGGTGGGATTTGCCACACGCGAGCAGGTGAAAGAGGCGCTGAGCACGACTCTGCATGGCGACGCGGTGCAGGGCAAGTTTCTGACCGGCGGCGAAACGCTTGCCGACGACGCCATCGCCGAGGTCGAGCGCAAGTGCAAGGAAGTGGATCGGCAGTACCAGGGTTTTCATAGAATGCAGATCAGCGACGGTTACAAGTCGAGCGAGTTGGCAGACGCCAAGGTGCAACTGCGCATGGAATTGCGTGTGTTGAACGACGAACTCAACCGGGCGTTGGCGCGTGAATATGGCATTGCTTTGCCGGTGGAGAAGGGTGAAGCCCGCACCACGGCAGGGCGCAAGGGCAAAGCGCCGCTGAACACGCTGGCTGAGAATGCGGCGTATCAACAATGGCTGCGCAGCCACCAACCGTTTCACTGGTTCGCGGAGTTCTACGGGATTCTAGCTGGCGGCGGGTTCGATGTGATTGTAGGGAATCCGCCGTATATTGAAGTACAACAAGTGGATTATTCGCTCCGCGACCTTATCATGTTGGATAGTAGAGCGATACACGCAATGTGCATTGAGCGCTCACTTCATATACTTCACCCCGATGGTTGTATGAGCATGATAGTGCCGCTATCTATCGTATCCACGCAACGAATGCAGACTTTGCAGCAAATGCTTGAGACTGATCGTTTCACTTGGTATGCTAATTTCTCATGGCGTCCAGGCAAGTTGTTCGACACAGTGAATCGAGCATTGACCATTTTTACCGTTAGTTGCAAATGCAAATCTTATAGCCGTACTTATTCCACGGAATATCGAAAATGGAATTCAGAAGCACGCCAGACACTGATTAGCACTATTGGTTTTATCGATGTGGCACGTACTCGTAAATATGCATGGGTGCCTAAACTTGGCGACGCGATTGAGAAAGCTATTCTGCAAAAGTGTTTAGATATAAACGCACCGTTGTCAAAATATTTAGATGGCGGCAAACATCGCATCTACTACCGTACAGACGGGGGGCTATATTGGAAAGTCTTCACCAATTTCGCACCAGCTTTCAAAGTCAACGGAGTGGCTGGTCATTCATCACGTGAAACATGGTTTACCGTAGAGTCAGCAAACTATGCCAAGGCATTCATTGCTACATTAAGCAGCAATACATTTTGGTGGTGGTATACAGTTACATCGAATTGCAGGCACCTTAACCCATATGACATTGAGAATTTCCCTGTTCCAAAGCATTTGGTCGATGATGAAGATTTGATTCGTATGGGAGAGCTTTATCTCAAAGACATAGACAAAAACAGCACTATGCTTTTGAGAATGCAAAAACAAACAGGTAAAACAGAAACACAGTCTTTCAAGCTACAGCAATCTAAACCCATAATCGACAGTATTGACAGATTACTACAAAAGCACTACGGCTTCACCGACGAGGAACTCGACTTCATCATCAACTACGACATCAAATATCGCATGGGCAAGGACGCTGCCGGTGACGATGAGTAGTACTCTTATCTACATAGGTTGCTGTTTATAAAACAGTAAGCGTTCAGAGGCTGCTTTTTATGTGCAGTCTGCAATAAACAGATCAGATAGTACGTTCTGGTTTCCTGCATTGCCATTTGTATAACAAGAATCCGATATCTACATAATTGTGGGTGGAGATCTGCTATGAAACTAAGGGACATTTTCGATACGCTATCGAAGCGTTGGAGCAAAGAACATCCGGTGATAACCCCACATCCTGTTTCTGCAAAAGTTAGAAACAACATCCTTCATTTGTGCTCAGATATGTTTTACGGACGCCACGACTATGGAGTGGAAATATCAGAATACGATAGTGAGGAATACTGGACTGAGGTTAATAGCAAACTACTGTACCAAATCGGCGAGAGAAGGCTAATACCTGGCGCGACATATCATACGATCCAAGAAGAAACCGAGCAGTATCTGTTGAACTGTTCAGATATGTCGTTTCTTGACTTCATCGAAATCATTTTTAAGACTCAGGCAATATCACGGGTATGTGTCGATGCGAATGTATTCGTTGATGATATCAACGCTATCTTGGGCCAAGAAGATACGGGATACGAACTAACAAAGGCGGTAAGTGAAACAACATATGTGTATTCTCATGGTTATCGGAGCAGGTATACATCAAAAAGCTTGTCAACTATTAAGATTTTCCCGCAGATTATTCTAAGGGAGGACAGCATCGTACATGACACGGTAATCGCACCAACACTAAATCTCCTTCAAGAGCTAAGGTTCTTAAATGCCAATAAAGAATATCTGAACGCCATGGATTCTTATAGGAATAGTGATTACGGAAATTGCATCGGAATGTGTTGCAGTGCATTTGAGAGCGTATTGAAAGTGATCTGCCCATCTTGTTCCCACGATGCGAATGCTTCACAATTGATAAAGGCGGTTATGGGTTTATACAAGCTAGAGCCGTTTTTCGAACCATCACTAATGACTGTTGCAACCCTGCGGAACAAACTTAGTCCGTTTCATGGCGCAGGTAGAGAGGAAAAATCTATTACTAAGGCGAAAGCCCGTTATTCTCTTAATATGTGTGCGTCTGCTATTTTGCTATTAGTGGAAGAGAGTAGCGATCATCAATGAACGGTTCAGATAATAACTCACCATTGATGTGGTGGTGCTGCCTACGACATCAAATATCGCATGGGCAAGGATGCCACCGGCGAAGATGAAGACTAACATTTCGGAGGCAAAGCATGAGCACGTGGCTTTATCAGATGAACCAGAAATCCTGGGATCCGCGGCGATATCGACTGGAGATATGGGAAGGTCAAAACTGGAAATGGCGTGTTGGCCGAATAATCTCACCGGATCAAATTCCCGCCGCTGGCGACGTGATTGCACTATTCTATGCAATAAGCGGAGGCGAAGAATATGGCTTTTATGGATGGGCAGTCATCATGGAGTGGTTGGAAGATGCCCAGCAGGTTATATTTCGACCTGTTGCGCCAAGTGACCACCTGAAAATGGATCCATGGGGGAACGATGATGCACAAGAGTTGGCTAACAGCATACGAGGTAAAGTAAAGCAGGGCACACTTTGGTTTGTGGATGATGAAAAGAGTAAGCAGTTGCGCAATGGAATAGCACAATGGCTGGGCGCTGTGACTAAGCGATAGAAGAAGAATAGAACAGAGGGCAATCATGAAACAGGAAAGAGAAACCGCTTTTGATGCCGCGATGCTTGCGCTTTATGACGTAGGTGTGAAGAATAAGTACAACGCCACGCGGTTTCAGCAGATGCTGCGACAAAACGGGGGCGTCGAAACGGCGCATCGGCTGTTGCACCCGCAGGAACATCAACAGGGGTTGACAAGGCTATGGGAGTTAGGGTTACTGGATCATTCCGTGGAGGCGCTTGTATTGCGCGATGAGTTCGCCGCACTATTTACGGATGAAGAGCGCGGGGAAGCACGGCGGCGGCTGGCGGAGATCGGGTATTTCAATAAGTCTTAGCCAAAGTCACCCATCGCGACTCGTCCCTGCACGTTTATGATCCCATTGACGAGGAAAGCTTCGCCCCGGACGAGGTCTACACGAGCGTCACATGGAAACACAATGGCAAGGGACGCCGCCAGCAAAACAGATGAGGAATAACAGCGCCTTTGCCCCTGCTCATTGCAGGGGCGAGAGCGCTGCTAGTGCGTTGCGAGAATAAACGACCGGCGCCTTGTTACTACTCGGCATTCAAGGCCACAATGTAGTTAAAGATGTCCGTGACGGCTGTGGCAAACTGGTCGGGTGTCTTGGCCAGCTTCATGTTGCGCAACTCAAGGATGACGCCCTCGCCTTTGTTCCTTGCGCCCTTCTTCGGTTTGGGGTCATTGCCTACCCGATCTGTGCGCGTGCCCAGTGCGCCCAGGCCCATCAGGATGTTCTGGAGGTGTGGCATGCCGCTGCTGCTGATCTTATCGGTTCCCATCGTGATCCCCAGCAGCCACTTGCGCCGTGAAATGGCGAGTTCGGCAACTTCATTGACGACATCCGTGTTGTAATCGCCACTTGTCTTGATATCGCTCTTGCGGATACCCCTTTCGAACACCCGGGTATCGCCCGTGCCGGGCATGCCCGCGGCATTGAGCACCAGGTCCACAAAGGAATTCCCATCCCTGACAAATCGGTCTCTGTCGGAGTCTGGCAGGTGGTTGTACATCGAGGCAAAGTCGGTGCGCGCCATGAACGAACTCGAAATCAGCTTGGCATAGTTGAGCAGCGGTTGGCCGGCCTTGCCCGTGTTCAGGTACATGGCCAGCATGGCAACCATGCCTTTCAACTGATTGGAACCGTGCATGGCATTCACCTGTGCATTCGCGCCGGTGACCGAGACGGTGTCGTTGTTATTGGCCTTAAACCGGGTCAACTCATTCTTGGCGTTCTTGTGCGTATCGGTCACGTCGTTTGTGCCGGTCGTGGCGTGTTCAAGAAACTTGTACAGTTGGTCATAGCGGATCCCGCCCGTCAACTGTGCGTTGCCTTCAAATCCGGAAAACGCAGGGGTGACCTGGTAGTTGGACGGCCCGCTGGCAGGGCTGGGAACCTTGTTTAACAGGCGCGGATTGGGTGCATCCTTGCGAAATGAGTCAAACGCGTTGCCCACCTTCTTGAACGTCGAAACCGCACTTCTGAATTTCTTGGGGTCTGTTTCCTGCACGGGCGGATCCAGCACCATTTCGATCGCCGAGAATCCAGCGCTGTTTTCGTCCGCCGTCAGGTTGACGCCGTTGCCGTAAGACTTTACAACCGTCGCCTTTGGCAGGTTCACCCAGTTCGTGCCTTGTTTCTTCAATATCTTATAGCCCGTCTCAAACTCGAAACCCACGGCGCGCTGGATCTTGGCAGGCGCCCGGTGAATGCCGGCCATCGTCTGCCGCGATATCGTGTCAATTTCAGTGAGTTTGGCGCGCGTTTTGCGCGAGACGCTCCCGGTCTGCTGCACCACGTGCGTCAATTCGTGCGCCAGCAGCTGTTTCCCGCTGGTGCTGCCGGGGTTGTACTTGCCGGCGCCCATATAGATGTGGTTGCTGTGGGTAAACGCCTGTGCGCCGATCGACCGGTTGAGCGAGTCGGATTGCGCCCCGGTGTGGACGCGCACGTTGCTGAAGTCCGCGCCGAACTTCGGCTCCAACTCCGAGCGCAGTTTGGCAGGCAGCGGGTTTCCGCCACTGCTGCCAGCAGATAGTTGTCGCTCGACATCGTGCCCGGCATCGAAGCTGCCACTCACATCGTCGCTGCGGCGCTGCACCAGAGGCGTGATAGCTGGCTTGCGCCGGGCGGTCTGCGCGTCCTCGTCCGCATCCATGCGCGATATACCCGCAGGCGCGCCGGCGCTCATCGACATGACCTGGCTGGCCACCCGATCCGCCTCGCGCTCATAGGGGTCATCGGCCGCGCCGACGGTCAGCTTGGCCTGGATCGCCGCCTGGCGCTGCGACAGCAGTTGTCCAACCGCGCGGTTGCCGATAGTGCGCTGCAGGTGCAGTCTCTCAACTGCCGTGGGCATGCCAGCGCCACTGACGGCGCGCTGCACGATGGCGGCGGTGTTTGCTTGCGCAGCAGGCGTCTGGCGCTTGGTCGTATCTTGTTTGCGAGAGGGTTGCCTTGCAGACGACTGTATCTCGCGTCCCTGATTATGTTTGGCCACTTTAGTGCTCCTTATCGATATCGATATCGATTACAAACGACACTGAACAACAAAGAAGTCTGCGTAGGGATGAAACAAGTGGATATCGACACCAACACCACGACCTTATATCGTCATAGTTGGGATTATCGTACCATAAACCAGCAGTTGACAATCTGAAATTCGAACTGACAAGCAGGGCAAATTATGCTAAACACCTGTATTTCAGTTATTCAAAATGGCGATGATACGTCTCACGATTTCCGCCATCTTATCTGTTTTTAGTTGCCCCGCCATGCCCATGATCACGTCATCTTCGCAGGTGAATAAATTGGGAAGGCGCGCATAACTATCATGCTTCAATCGACCTACGCCAAAATCCTCCGATGATATCAACATGGAATATCCATCGTTATAAAGGCTGGATGTCAACGCGCACAAAATAACCTCGTTATTAACCGGTGCAGCAAGTACCAATGCTGGGCGCACCTTGCCCGCATTCTGTCTCGTAAATGGATATGGGACGACTACAACATCGCCCCTGATAAATCGGCCCATGCAGCGTCCTCTTCGGGAGTATCCCAGTATTTAGCCAGTGTCGCCTCCGATGCCAACGCGCACGCCATTGCTTCAGAGACGCTACCTGCTGACGATGTCTCTAGCGCTTCTATGAAGCGAGCAACTTCGTAAAGGTCGTTCACCGGCAAGGTCATCAATCGGCTCGTGATTTGATTCACAACGCTGATAACATCAGTTGTTGCGGTACTCATGGCCTCCATTTTAATGCTCTTTACCGAATGCATCTGTAGTCGCAACCGAAAAGTGGCCGTCTCATCTGATATCAGGTTGCGGTTCATGCGTTCACTTTGAGGACGTTATAAGTGGCTCGGCCTCGTTCTTTTCGTTCGATCAACCCCAGTGCAATCAACTTCCTATAGTCAAGCGCCCGGGTTGATCTGGCTCTGTCCACCAACTTGGCGTAATCGCGGTCTGTAATAAAACCCCGTTCTCGGATGGCCTCTAGCATAACGATATGGCAGGGCTGAAGCTGGGTCTCCGGGATTTGCGCGACTTCAGGCAGCAATTTCTGGGCGCGCAGAAGCTCATCGATGATCCCCTCGGTGAAATACTCAAGCCAGTGGGTGAAGTCGATCTGTGCTGCTGTATTTGGGAGAAAACATATCGTCCTTTGATTCCAATAATGGACGAATAATAGACGATAATTAGGCGATTAGTAAAGCGGCGCTGAAACGGGAAAGACTGGAAGTCCGGCGCCTTGCGCCCTTGCACGCTGGCGCCAGTCGCGTATAATATGAGCAGTGGTCTCTTGGCTCAGTTGGTTAGAGCGCACGGTTCACATCCGTGAGGTCACAGGTTCAAGTCCTGTAGAGACCATCAACACAGGGCAGGCGCACACGTAAACGAAACGACGCGCCTGCCCTGACCCTTTTTCAACATGATCAGCCTTATTCGAATCGATGACCGTCTCATCCATGGACAGGTAATGGCAGTCTGGGCGCGGGTGTTGTCCATTGACCACATCCTGGTTGCCGATGACGCCGTTGCCGCCGACGCCTTTAGCCAACAGATCATGCGTCTGGCAATGCCTCCAAACATGCGCTTGTCAGTCGCCGGCATCGCCGCAGCTGCGGGGATGTTAAAAATCGCTGAAGTCGATGCCAGCCGCACCCTCGTCCTGCTCAAGAGCGTCCAGGCTGCCGTGCACCTTTACGAGTTGCACGCTTTCCGTAACCTCAACGTCGGTGGCATTGGCATGACGCCGGGACGCCAGTCCCTGTGGCGCAGTATTGCCGCATCCCCCGCAGAGGTGGAGTTGCTTGGGAACTTGCGGCGATCCGGAGTCGATGTCTATTTGCAGATGATCCCCAGTGACGAAAAACGCCGGCTGCCCGACTGATACACGCTCAACCCCATGATGGCAATAACACTCGTTCAAGCGCTGCTGATTGGCCTGGTGTATTTCGCCGCGAATACATCCTTTCTCGCCGGCCTGGGTTACTTCACCACGTGGCGTCCCGTGGTGAACGGGTTGCTCGTCGGGGTGATCCTGGGCGATCCGGTGCGTGGCGCGACCGTGGGGGCATTGATCAATGTCCTCTACCTGGGTTATATGTCCGTCGGCGGCACGCTTGGAATTGGCGATGCGGCGCTCGCGAGCATCCTCGGCGCGACCGTTGGGGTTACCGTTGGAATTGCCAGCCCCACTCAGGCGATCGGCATCGGTGTGCTCACCGGCGTGCTCGCCGGCAACCTTGGCTTTTCTTTGCTGTCCCTCCGTATGAAGCTCGATAACCGCATCGTGCATCGCATGGACCTGGCAGCCGAACGCGGTGATGCAAATGCCATCGTCTGGTTGAACATTATTCCAGCGCAAGCGTTGCTGCTGGTCATCACGACCCTGCCAGCGGCCGTCCTCGGCCTGGCGCTGCCCTCCATCGTCAACTTCCTCATCACGCTGGCGCCTCTGGTGGTGCTCAAAGGACTCGGGTTGGCAGGGACGGGTCTGGCTGGCGCACTGGGAATCGCCCTGGCGATGAAGTTCGTCTTTAAGGGGCGCGGGGTGATCGTTTTCCTGATTGGTTATGCGTTCATCGCAGTCACCGAGATCAATATCGCCATCTTTGTCATTGCAGCAATTGTGTTGCTCCTCGCGAGCGACCTTGTAAAGTTGGGGCGACAGACAAGTGGGTTGGGCTGGAACAGGGCGACCGGCGCATTCCTGCTCTGGCAGTTCTTCAGTCACTCCAGTTATAGTTTTGAACGGCTGCAAGGCAGCGGGGTCGCATCTGCGTTTGCCCCCGCACTGCGCCGGCTTTATCCCGTGATGGCCGATCGCGTTGCGGCGCTCAAACGACACCTCGCTTTCTTCAATGTCGAACCCAACTGGGGTTCAGTCGTTATCGGTGCGACGCTGAAAATGGAGGAACAGCACGCCGCCGGCGTGATTGACGCCGAAACGGTGATCGCCACAAAACAGGTCCTCATGGGCACCGTGTCGGGTTTTGGCGATACTGTTTCACAGGGCGCCATCCTGCCCCTGTTGCTTTCCACTGGGCTGTCCATCAGTCTGTCAACCCCGGCATCGGCCTGGCCGTCCGCGGGTGTCGTCACCTACCTGGCGCTCATCTGTCCGGTGATGCTCGCGATATCGGCAGCGTGCTTCAACGCCGGTTATGTACAGGGAAGAGACGCGGTTGTCGCAATCCTCGGTAATCCCCGGCTGAAGTGGTGGGTCGCCATTGCTGAACTCGTCTGCGCTTTCATGCTTGGCGTGCTTGCAGCCATGCAGAATGTTACCGGGCTGCATCTGAACACTGCGATGTTGTCACAACCACTCGTGGATATTCCTCTACGGCTGGGTGTCGTGATGCTGTTCTACCTGCTGGTGCAACGCTTGCACATCAAGCCAACCATCGTCCTGGCCGGCGCAGTCATTGCTGGTGTATTCATTGCCATCAGTGGAGCGTTGTAAATGCTCGACATGGATGGCAAGTGGGCGCTCACGGCAGTAACCTGTATTTCGCTTCTGCTGAGCACGCTCGGTCTATACGGGGTGTCACGGATGCAGTCCGGCCCGCTGGTGCAGATCCTTCAGGAGTCCACACTCGGCCCCATAGTGCGTGAAGCGGCGCTTTTCGCTTTTATGGCGGGAATCCCATTTGTGGCATTGATCACCGGCGCCGCGCGAATCGATTTGATGGCATTGGGCGCCGATCTGAGCAACCCCAACCCTATCGGCGGGTTCACATTCGCAAACTGGGCGCGCGCTGCCGGCATTGGGGTCGTCATCTGTGCGTGCGTCCTCACCGTCCTGGTGATTGCTGCGCGCGCCTCCAACGCCGAAAACACCAAACCGGCAGGCCTGCTCGCCATCCGTGACGCGATCTATGATGAAGTGCACTGGACGTTCTACCGCGCGGCCCCTGCGTTGTTGCTGAACGATGTCTATGCGGGCGTCATGATAGGCGCAGGGCTCATTCTGGTGGAATGGCTGGCCAGACCTGGGAAGCATTTTGCTGATAGCTTTACCGGGAATCGGCAGGCGCTGGTGCTCCGCCTGGCCTGCCTGCTTGCCAGCGCATTCCTATATCTCGCTACGCAAAACCTCTACGTCATGATCGCCGTGCACTGTATCGTAATGCTGGCAGGCAGCCGGCTGATGCGCCAGCCGACCATCGCACCTTCGACCGATTCTGCGAACACCCTTGCGAAGGTTGCCCACAGAAAGTGACATCTACAGACCACCCTTCGCAAGGTTCGGCGCCAATCTCCTTGCGAAGGTTGCCCACAGGATACGCCACCTACCAACCACCCTTCGCAAGGTTTCGGTGCCAATCTCCTTGCGAAGGTTGCCCACAGGATACGCCACCTACCAACCACCCTTCGCAAGGATTTGAGATTAACTTAGTCCACGACTTAGTCAATAATATGAGTCGAGGTGCGACAATGTCCGTATTCAACATCCATGACGCAAAGACCCACTTCTCCAAGTTGCTTGAGCGTGCTTTAAATGGCGAGGAAGTAGTGATTGCTAAAGCAGGCAAACCGGTGGCGCGCATCCTGCCATACTTGGCAGAGGATATTTCACCGCGCATCCCAGGAATTGACAAAGGTAAAGTCATCATCATGCCCGATTTCGATGCGCCACTGCCCGAGTTCGATTTATGAAAGTGCTGATTGATACGCATACTTTTCTCTGGTGGAACACGGATAATCCGCTGTTGTCATTGCACGCCAGGGAGATTATTGCAGACGGGCGGAATGAAGTCTTTCTTTCCGTGGCCAGTATTTGGGAAATTGTCATTAAGACTGCCAAAGGCAAACTGAACTTACCTGAAGCGCCGGCGGAATATATTACCAGCCGCATGAGCACGTATCGTTTCACAGCTTTACCAATACAAATCAGCCATGCCGTCCATGTTTATCAATTACCCCCCTACCATAATGACCCATTTGATCGCCTGCTAATAGCCCAAAGCCAATTGGAGTCCTTACCACTGGTGACGGCGGACGAGAATATTCAGCGATACGATTTGGAAACCATTTGGTAAAGCTGCTCCCCTTACCCTTGTGCCTTCGTGATCTTCGTGAGAGCCATTCAGCATTGTATTGTTAGCGGCCATAGCATCTGACCAACCCAAGACCGAATGGATTGAAGGTGGCAAAACTATTGAGTACCTCCGACAAGCTCAGCCCGTAGGGCCTATTTTAGGGTGTAATAGCTGGGCTGGCTATACACTTTGTCCAAGAAGATGAGAGAGGGCGCATCTGGTTAAAGGTGGACATCGAAGGCAACGGTATTCTAAGCGCCACCATTGACGATGAGGAAAGTGATTGCGTGAAACAGCGGATCGCAGACATACTGGTGGCGCTAAGTAGGAGGATTACCTCAAGAAATAATGCTTGCAATACAAGACTTGAGATGGACCAATTTGTTTAATTGACTTTTAGTTTGGCGTAAAACTCGTTGTGACAGAGTAATCGCCAATTGAAACGGTAACGGATACAGTATATCCTTTTGTAGCACGCGATATATCTCGCCCACATGATGCGCTTCCAGTTGAGTCAGTCGTTCCAAAGCACGTTGAGGAAGCGCCCTTGTACTCCCAAGTCGTGTTCATCGGCAAGCCAGTCTGTCCCACGCCATTTATAAGGAGTCGGCCATATATAGTAACTATAGTGTTTTGCTGTGGGCTTGCATTGGATACCGATGCGCAAATCTGAGCAGCACCACTTTGGCTACATTTGGCATTGAAACCTGACTGTGGCACAGCTGGGACTGGGACTGGAGTGGCAGTTACAGCCGATGACGTACTACTAGCTTGAAGCGAAGTTGGAGCTACAGAAAGCGTCACATTTACTGACTGTGTTGGCGGTGCCTGAGTACTGGCAGGAGAATTTGCTGAAGCAGCCAACGCAGTAGCAGTACCAAATGGGGCAAATATCTTCGCCACCATATCCATATCTTGAATGTCAATCCACATCATTGGCCGTGTCTTACTGTCTCCTGATAATCCACCTACTCCAATATTCAAGCTACCCATGTCTATTACTTCAGTTTTCTTACTGCCAACCTTTACAGCCAAGATGTCCTGTTTTAGATTTTCCGTTAGCCAATTCATGGCGTTAGGCCAGGGAGGCGAGATTATTTCAAAGGTTTTGCTAATATAAACCGTATTCGCCTCTAAACGTGCTAAATCCGGATTAACAACATCCTCATCGACTATCACCGAGATATCTTCCAATTGACCGTTGAACACATTCAGATCCGCATATCCCCGGTGATCACTCCGATTACCATGTACAGATGAAAGACCTGAGATTGTAGTGTCAGGTACTGCGGGATCAAATACAAAACCCATTCGGGTCAACTCATTTTGTACTCGTGAAGCCAAGACACCCAAGCTCGAAAATGACGCAGGTATCGTAGTGGGATCAATCGTTGGTGTCAGTGTTGGCGTGGTTGTTTCTATCGGTACAACAGTAGGTACAGGGGTTTCAGTCGGTGCCACTGTCGCTGTGGCTGGTATTACCTGTGTAGCACTGGGAGCAGGAGTCAATGTTGCTGCTGATGTGCTTGAAGGAGAGATTTCAGTCAGATCAACTCTGTCCGTAATCCGGACAATGCTGGATGCGGTCGCATGCAGACCCGCTTCTAAACTCGTCGCGGTAACAACAGATCTGGTGGGCGCGATTGTTGTGTCCGAGGTTTTAGGTATAAAACTTGCCAGAATCAATAATCCAATGCAACAAAAGATGATGAACGCTGCGATTATGCCCAATATGCTCAGTACTGACATTGGTTTCTTCTGTGGCCCCGACTTGGTTGACATGATATCTCCTTAACTCTTCAATCATACGCCCGTTTCGACGATTACGCATTTGTAGGTAAGAGTTCAGATACGGCTATTTCAAAGTCCATTACGCCCTCATAATGAGATTCAGTGCCTGTTTGGGGGGCGCATTGAAGCGACGCTGAGCGGCTGCGAAGTTGCCACCGCCTGATTTAGCAAATAGACCCAATGCCCAGTTGTTCAGTATGGCAAAGACATGAATCAACTGGGGTAAACGTAGTCCACAATTATCTTCATCCAACAGCACATCGCGTCGATAGTGCAGTTCATTTTCGATGCGCCAATGGCCGCACACAATATCAAACAGGCGATTGGGATCAGCCTGCTTGGCAGTGAGGCTGGTAACGCCATACCATACCTTTTGAGTTCGTTCACCTGTCTTCTTTTCAGTGACGTCAGTTTCGTATTTGAAGACCTGTTCAAGATACGGCCAGTTGCTATGACCCTTGAGCAAACTGCTGGTAGTAAGCGTGCGTTTCTCAATCCGACCGTGTCTCATTGTTGTGTCATGCGCGACACAGAAGTCTTTCTTGGGATTGCTGAACCCTGGTAGCGCAGGTGGATCGGGCACGAACACACGAGCGATGTCATTCTCAAGGGTGGGTTGATTACCCTTCACTTTCCAGGCATAGTCACCGCCAGCTTCCACGATCTGAACCGAAAGATTGCGTTGTGCAAACAGTGCATCACCAGTGACCACTTTACCCCGCAAATCAAGCACTTTCAGCACTTCGGGTGCCAGTGTTAACTC
>Ga0118677_10011418_pt1 | contig 13310 bp, 10 predicted proteins | sample AliMusrvi5mmetaG_FD_86154 | JGI IMG/M metagenome (GOLD analysis project Ga0118677, IMG submission 86154)
GGCGGCACCGGGCTGGGGCTTGCCATCAGCCGGCGCCTGGTAGAGCTGATGGGGGGCAGGCTTACCGTGGAAAGCGAGCCGGACAAGGGCAGCATTTTTACCTTTGATATCCGCTTTGGGCTATGCGCCCCCGAGGGTGCAGGAGCGCAGGCGGATTTAATTTACGGCGATAAGCGGGTGCTTGTCGTTGACGACAGTGATACGGTCCGGGAAGTGCTGGAGAAAATGCTTGAGACCATGGGTCTGAGAGTTGAAACCGTAAGCACCGGCATGGAGTGTCTCCATAGGCTTCACAACCCCGGCAGTCAGGGAGCCTATGATCTGGTGATTTCTGATTGGAAAATGCCGGGCATGGATGGGATCGAACTGGTAAAAATAATCAAAAATTTTTCTGCAGGCGTTATTCCCCGGATACTCATGATTACCGGCTATGGCGCCGATGATCTGAAAACAGCATCGGGGGAGCTTATGATTGACGGGTGGCTTGAAAAGCCGGTCACCCTTGCATCTCTGAGCGCGGCTATTGAAAAATCACTGGGGGTTGAGGGGCATAAAAAAAAGCTGGCCGGAAGCCTTCTGCAAATCGCCATACCGCCGGCTATTGCCGGAGTGCGGGTACTGGTTGTTGAGGATAACGAATTAAACCGCCAGGTCGCCGGAGAAATACTGGCCGCCGCAGGAGTTCTGGTCAGCTATGCCGGCAACGGCATCGAGGCGGTTGCCGCGGTGAAAGATGGTCATTTCGATGCGGTGCTTATGGATATACAAATGCCACTGATGGACGGCCATACGGCGGCTTCGAGAATTCGCGCATGGGAGAAAAAGATCAACCGCCAGAGACGGGTTCCGATTATTGCCATGACCGCGCATGCCTTTCGCGAGGAATACAAAATGAGCCTTCAGGCGGGAATGGACGATCATCTGACAAAACCGATCAATGCCGCGGATTTGCTGTCAGTGCTTGCAAACTGGACAGCAAGAGATACGGCCCGGCATGCAGAGCTCGCACAGGCCTTCGGGCCTGAACCGGAACCGGAACCGGAACCGGAACCCGTGATCAATACCGCCGAAGCAATAGCGCGCATTGACGGTAATCTTGAGCTGTATATCAAAATTTTAAAGATTTATAAAAACAATCTTCCCCCGCCACAGGAGATCATTCAGCATTTCAAAAAGGGCGATGTGCATACAGCGCGGAGGCAGGCGCATACGGTGAAAGGCATGAGCGCGCAGATCGGGGCTTCCGGCCTGCACGGTATTGCAGCAGTTCTTGAAGAGGCAATACGTGCCGGTGACGAGGCAAATGTTGAAAAGCATGCGGTGTTGTTTGTTGAAGAACTGGAGAAAGTATTTGCCAGCATCGACAGATTTGTACGTACCGCGGATTGCATCAACTGATGCACGGCGAACAGCATTTTTGATGATCAGGCAGACAAACGGAAACAGAGGGGCTTGCAGCAGCAGGCCTTTTTTTTATGTTTTTTCCTCGCTGACTTAAAGTCTTTGACTTTTCAACTGATTATGGTTACAAAATACAATTCCCCCGTAAATGGTTGTTTTTCAATGATACAGGACGCTATAAAAAAAGTCGTAGAGCAGCACCATCTGCCGGAAGACGAGATGTCGGCTGTTATGAATGAGATGATGGAGGGCGCCTGCTCAAGCGTTCAGATGGCCTGTTTCCTGACGGCATTGCGGATGAAAGGGGAAACAGCTGATGAGCTTATCGCAGCGGCGCGGGTCATGCGGCGGAAGGCCTTGAATGTTCCGTTAATCAACCGTATCGGTCTGGTTGATATCGTCGGTACGGGTGGAGACGGAACCCATACGTTTAATATTTCAACTGCCGCGGCTTTTGTGGCAAGCGCGGCGGGACTGAGAGTAGCCAAACACGGCAACCGGTCTGTTTCCAGCAGGTCCGGAAGCGCTGATGTAATGGAGCAGCTCGGTATAAAGATTACCCTGACGCCGGAACAGGTGGGCCGCTGTATTGATGAAACGGGCATTGGTTTTTTATTCGCCCCGCAGTTTCATCTTGCCATGAAGCATGCAGCGCCGGTGCGCCGGGAAATCGGCATTCGTACTATTTTTAATATGCTGGGGCCTCTTACAAATCCGGCTGATGCAGAAATCCAGCTCATCGGCGTGTATGATGCAAAGCTTGCGCCCTTGTTTGCCAATGTGCTTGAGCGGTTGGGCAGAAAGCGGGCACTTATCGTGCATGGCGATGACGGAGTTGACGAGCTGTCGATAAGCGCTGAAACCCTTGTCTATGATCTCAGTCCGGCAGGCGTCACGTCGTACCGCCTTAAGCCTGAAGATGCCGGCCTTGCCAGAGCAGCAGCCGATGCTGTGCGTGGTGGGGATTCCGCTGCCAATGCCGGAATCATTCTTGAAATATTTAAAGGCGCACGTGGCCCACGCCGCGATACGGTGGTTTTAAATGCCGGGGCAGCCATTATGGCAGGCGGTCTTGCCAAGACTATTCGCGACGGGGCGGTGCTTGCCGCTGAAGCTATTGACTCCGGACGGGCGCTTCGCAAGCTGGAGCTGCTGCAGGAGTTTACTCATTGCCTTGATTGATTATGATACTTGACACCATTGTTGCCCGAAAAAAAGAAGAGGTTTTTGCCTCCATTTGCTCCCGGCCCCTGTCGGTGCTGAAAGAGCTTGTCAAAGAGCAGCCTACAGCGCGGAGCTTTGCGCAAGCTCTTCAGAATACAGCGCCCCGGGCGCGGGTTATTGCGGAAGTAAAAAAGGCTTCTCCCTCTAAAGGTGTCATACGGCAGGATTTTGAGCCGGTGGCACTAGCCCTTGATTATGAAAGAAACGGTGCTGCAGCTTTGTCGGTATTAACGGAGACGCATTTTTTTCAGGGTAGCCCGGAGTATCTTTTAGCAATAAAAAAACAGGTACAGGTGCCGGTCCTTCGGAAGGATTTTCTGTTCAACCTGTATCAGATCTATGAATCGCGGGCTATCGGTGCCGACGCGCTGCTTTTGATCGCAGCTATTCTTGAAAAGGAGCAGCTCTGTGAATTTCTGCTGCTGACCCGGGAACTGGGCATGGACGCGCTTGTCGAGGTTCATACACGGGAAGAACTTGATGTGGTGCTGGAAAGCGGAGCGCACATTGTTGGAATTAATAATAGGAATCTCAATACATTCAAAACAGATATTGCTACAACGGTTGAGCTTGCTAAATATGTCCCGGATGATAAAATCGTTGTGAGTGAAAGCGGTATTGCCACAGGTGCTGATATTAAAATGCTACTCAACGCAGGAGTTGATGCTTTTCTTATCGGCGAGGCGCTTATGCGGCATGACAGCCCGGGCGCAAAACTTGCCGAATTAATTCATGAGTAAAATTGGAGCAGCCATGAAGTATCCTGATGAAAATGGTCATTACGGGCCTTACGGCGGCAGGTATGTGTCTGAAACCCTGATGCCAGCCCTTATCGAGCTTGAGCAGGCCTACCGTAAGTACAAGGACGATCCTGAGTTCAAACAGGAACTAGCCTATTTTATGCGCGAGTTTGTCGGCCGGCCCAATCCTCTGTATTTTGCGCAGCGACTGTCTGAAAAGCTGGGGCTGAAGGTGTATCTCAAGCGCGAGGATTTAAACCATACGGGCGCCCATAAAATTAACAATACGGTGGGCCAGATACTGCTGGCGCGGCGCATGGGCAAAACGCGCATAATAGCTGAAACCGGGGCAGGCCAGCATGGCGTGGCAACGGCAACCGTTGCGGCCCGCTTCGGCCTTGAATGCGATATTTTTATGGGCGCAGAAGATGTGAAGCGCCAGGCGCCCAATGTATTCCGCATGAAGCTTCTTGGCGCGCGCGTCATACCGGTAACCTCGGGCAGCCGGACCCTCAAGGATGCCATGAATGAGGCCATGCGCGACTGGATTACCTATGTGCGCAATACTTTTTATATCATCGGGAGCGTCGCAGGCCCCCATCCCTATCCCCTGATCGTGCGGGATTTTCAGCGCGTGATCGGCGATGAAGCAAAGATCCAGATTCTTGAGCATGAAGGCAGGCTCCCCGATCTCGTTACTGCCTGTGTCGGCGGCGGGAGCAATGCCATGGGGCTTTTTTATCCCTTTATAGAAGACACGGCTGTCGCCATGGTCGGCGTTGAAGCCGCGGGCCACGGCATCGGCAAGGGACCTCATTCTGCATCGCTGTGCGCGGGCAGGCAGGGCGTTTTGCACGGCGCCAAGAGTTATCTGCTGCAGGATGATGCGGGCCAGATATCAACCGCGCATTCCATTGCTCCTGGCCTTGATTATCCGGGCGTTGGCCCCGAGCACAGCTGGCTGAAAGATTCGGGACGCGCTCAGTATGTGTCGATAACCGATGAAGAAGCGCTTGCGGCATTCCACGAGCTGTGCCGCACCGAAGGCATCATACCGGCCCTTGAGAGCTCACATGCCGTAGCCTATGTGATGAAGGCGGCTGCGACATTGAAAAAGGGTTCAATAGTCATCATTAATCTCTCGGGCAGGGGCGATAAGGATATTCATATTGTAGCCGATACCATGGGCATGTCCGTTTAACCAGAAAAGGTGCATATGTCACGAATAGCCAAAATGTTTAAAGAGTTGAAGGGCAAAAAAGAAAAAGCCCTTATTGCCTATATTACCGCAGGGGACCCCGATATTGCAACAACCGGGCAGCTGCTGAAATGTCTGGTTGAAAGCGGGGCCGATATGATCGAGCTTGGCGTGCCGTTTTCCGATCCCATGGCCGACGGCCCCACCATTCAGGAGGCTTCGCAGCGCGCCCTTGCGCATCCGTTTTCGATCGGCGCGATACTGGAGCTTGTCAGGCAGTTTCGCCGGTATTCAGATGCGCCGCTGATACTCTCTGGCTATTATAATCCGCTGCTGCAATACGGCATCGAAAAGCTTGCCCGTGATGCCAGCCAGGCCGGCGCCGACGGCTTTCTGGTTGTTGATCTGCCGCCGGAAGAGGCGGCAGAACTGAAAAAAGCCGCTGACAGCCATCAGCTCGACACCATATTTCTGCTTGCCCCGACCAGCACTGATGAGCGCATTAAAAAAGTCGCTGCTATGGCCTCAGGGTTTGTCTATTATGTATCAATAACGGGTGTGACCGGCGCCAGGGAAAGTCTGGCTGAAATGATGGACGAGTCTGTCGGGAAAATCAGGAAATTTACCGATCTGCCGGTCGGCATCGGCTTTGGGGTGTCGAGTCCCGGGCATGTCCGGGAAATTTGCGGGTTTGCCGATGCAGTCATTGTGGGCAGCGCGATTATCAAGCAGGTGGAAGCCAATGCCGGGAAACCCGATATGCTGGCAAAAGTCGGCTCTTTTGTGCAAGAGCTCAAGAAAGCAACGTTGATATAGTCTGTGGCGTCCCGCGGATCCGGCGTTCAACTAAGTTGCGCCTCCGTTGCGGACTACTATTTAGAATTACTATCAGAAAGAAAATTTATGATTAATAATAGTTAAACTCACAGCTCTGCTGGGGGGGGGCCAGAAGTTTAACAGTTACTGGGATATAAATAAGTCTCCCTCCAAACCAGTTAAACACAGTCAAATTAGTATTTTTCGCATCAGATAATTTTTTTTACTTATTACGAGGCCATCAAACTTGTATCCGGGAAATATGGTTGTAGCGAAACAGCACGATAAATCGATAGCTTTTGAATTGGGCATTTCACTATGGTTGAAATGCGCGACAACGATATTTTTACTTGATTCGGTGATACTGCTCGTCCGCTCGCTGGTTGGGGTTCAAAAATGGATTTTAGGCCTACCCGCTACAAAGATGGCCATTGTCTCTCTTGTGCTCCTTTTTTTTTGTGGGTTGCTTCAAGTTGCCTTTTGTTTTTTTTCAAAAACTAATCTGGCGCTCTTTTTGTACTGGTTATTACGCTATCTAAAAGGTCCAATTTCTGTATTCTCGCTTCTTGGCCTGGTTTATTTGCTTACTATACGCACCCCTCTGTTCTCCCTGGAATTCGGTGTCTCCCTTGCTTCTCTCTTTTTCTTATTTTTGATAGGATTTCTTACAAAACCGATTGAGCGAGAGCGGTTTCCCTTTCCTGAAATGGAACGCTTATTTACGCCGATCAAAATTTGGACCAAAAAATTAAATTCTATCCCCTCCTGGATTTTGAGTCTGGCAGTTGCTCTTTTGCCGGTCCTCATTGTTTGCTGTGTGATCTATTTGTGGCTGCATGCTCAATTGTCGGATTATCGCCCGTATTCGTTTTGGAATGATGAAACCAGTTATTGGATGTCTGTCAGAGCTTTCAGCCACGCAGGATTCAACGTTGGGTATAATGCTCCTAATGAGCTTATCGCGCGTGCCGAATTTAATCATTACGGGGTGGGAAGCACGCTTTATTATTACCTCTACGGAAGCATTGGCCGGTTGGTCGGGTGGACCCCCGAACTTCCCCTGCTCATCAACTTCGCTATTCTTCCCCTGGCGATACTTGCTTTTGCGTGTTTTACCAGACTTAATGCCGTACAGATTTTTTTTACTGGCCTTGTGACCACAATAACCTGGCCAGTTCTTCTGTATCTGCCCATGACTACCACGGAGACCTTGAATCAGGTGATCGGAATCATCCTGTCGAGTATATTTTTTGTGCTTTTGACCAGGAGAGAAAAAGTAAGCCCGGGTACCAGAGTAGCGTTTATTTTTTTCATGTATTTTGCAACTCTGATTCGTCTTTCATGGGGCCTGATGCTGGTCCCGGTTCTTTTTTATTCTCTGGGTGGAATGGTCTTTTTTCGGAGTTTCTTTTCCATTTTTATGGGCCTGGGGCTGTATGTATCGGCTGTTTTTATAACCGGTTATCTGGTGCCGCCGATGAATAATTCGATTTTTTCGAACTTGAAAGCCAGCTTTGTAAGCGGCCCCCAGGTTCTGCTCCAGGCTATGTGGGGCCAAGTAGAAGCAATGTTCAGTATTAAACAACTGAGCCCCAACAGCGCTGTCATGTTCCAGATTTTTGCGATTGTAGGGTGGAATCTGGTTCGCCTGGCGCGTCAGATTCGGCTGAAGGTTTCCTGGGCCTCCATAGTGCAATCGCGAGCTGTTTTTGAAATATACAATATGTCCATGCTCGTTATCGCAGGGTTCATGTTTTATTTGCAAATGGGATTTTCCCGAACGTTTGCTCCCTCCATGATGGTTGTTTATTTGCTGCAAGTCGCAAAAAAGGATTACAAGTTTCTCGGCACGTTTTTGGCGATCAACGTTATGTTTTTCTCTTCTTACATGACTTTCCCCTGGGGAGAAGAAGATCCCCAAGTCATCAAAATGGATTTCACGGCAAAATTTCCTCAGCTTGCTTCATCGCAGGCGAAAATAGAAAAGCTGGTTGTCTACGATCCGGCTGCCAGGAATTCATGGTGCAATACCCTTCTGATTCCTCTGGATTTTTATGATTATCGGGTGACAGTTATTCCACCCGGTATCGGGATTTCCTGTATCCACAACCCGGTTGATATTAAATTTCCCATAAAATCGAACTATTTGTTGCTCAATCCGGTGACGTATGCGGCTTTATCTGATAAGAGTAATTTGGTGCTGCTTGACTCACTGCCAATTGGGGATCTCTACCGCAACCTGGATTCCGGTTGCGGACTTAGCAAATAATAACTGCAAGGGTGCGTTATGAAGATACTGATTACAGGCGCTGCCGGCTTTATCGGATCGAATCTGGCAAAAGGCTTACTTGATAAAGGTTATTCTGTTGTCGGACTGGATAATTTGTCCCAGGGGTTTTTGCTGAACATTGAAGAATTCAAAGCCCATCCTAAATTCAAATTTATCCAGGGCGATGTTCAAGATAGCAGGTTGTTGAGCAAAGTCACAAAAGGTTGTGACGTGGTTATTCATCTGGCAGCTTTTAAAATTCCCCGTTATAGCGATGCGCTGGATACCCTGTTGATCAACGCCATGGGAACGAACGTGGTGCTGGATGCTGCGGTTAAAAACAAAGTCGCCAAGGCGATGATCGCGTCAACCTCGGATGTGTATGGAAAAAACCCGGCGGTGCCGTTTTCGGAGGATTCCGATCTGGTGATCGGCCGGCCGGAAATCAAACGCTGGTCCTATGCCATCTCAAAAATGTTTGAAGAGCAGCTTGTTTTTGGTTATCATGAGCGTCACGGTATTGATGCGGTGGCCATGCGATTTTTCGGCGGCTATGGGCCCAACCAGCATCTTACCTGGTGGGGCGGACCGCAATCCGTGTTCATAGGGGCCGCACTCGACAATGAACCGATCTCCCTTCATGGTGACGGGACACAGACCCGCTCCTTCACATATATCAGTGATCACGTCGATGGGATTATCGCCTGTGCGGAGAAGTCGGAAGCCAATAATCAGGTTTTCAATATCGGTAACACGTACGAGATTACGATTAAGGACCTGGGCATTACAATCTGGAATATGATCCGGCCCGGGAGTGAGCCGAAACTGGTGTATACCCCGTATGAAACCTTTGGCAAATATGAAGATGTGCGCCGCCGGGTGCCCAATATCGACAAGGCACGCTCCGTGTTGGGATTTGAGCCAAAAGTTGAATTGGATGAAGGCCTGAAAACGACGATTCAGTGGCAGGTTCTTCGCCGGCGTTCATTGGGGACACCTACGCTGGACACCCCGATTAAGTGACGGTTTTGATGGAAAAATTATTTGTTTTGGTGCCGGTACTCAACGAAGCCGGTAATATTCCCAAGTTACTGAACTCGCTAAAAGCGCTTTCGGTTGAATTGCAGGACCGGCATGATGTTCAGGTGATCTTGATCGATGATGGCAGCCAGGATGAAACAGCGAGTCTGGCAAAAAAGATTGCGGCTGAGTCCGGCCTTTATTTGGATATTCTCAGGCACGAGGTGAATCAAGGTCCGGGAAAAGCTTTTGGGACAGGATTCCATCATCTTATATCCCATTTTACCGATAATGACCTAGTGCTCACCATCGAGGGTGACAATACCTCGCGGATCGAGCTGGTGAAACAAATGCTCGCGCGCCTGCAGGAAGGATTCGATATAATTTTCGCCAGTCCGTATTTATATGGCGGGCGGATTGTGAATACTTCGGCGTATCGAATTTTTCTGAGCAGCATGGCCAATTTGTTTATCAAAGAACTACTGGGGCTGCATGGTATTTTAACTGTCAGTTCTTTTTTTCGGTTGTATCGGCCCTGCGCATTGAAAAAATTGCAGGCAGCCTATGGGCCTGAGATTGTTGAGCGCCATGGATTCGAGTGCATGGTTGAAATGACCATGAAGATAGTGAACGTGAACATGACTATTTCAGAAGTAGCGCTGATTCTGGATACACATGCCAGGGTTGGGAAAAGCCGCATGAAGGTGATGAAAACAATCTGCGGGTATTTCAAATTGTGTTTTCTGAAAAAAAAATGGCTGAAAATGGCCGGCCAATGGAAGGATACTCATGGCTGATCCAAAGAGTCCGCTAAATTTTGCTGTGATTGGTGTGGGCGGTTATATTGCCCCTCGACATCTTAAGGCCATTCGCGATACGGGCAACCGGCTTGTTGCCGCCCTGGATCCCAAAGATTCGGTGGGGTTGCTTGACCAGTTCTCGTTCGATGTGAAATTTTTTACTGAATTTGAACGTTTTGACCGCCACCTGGAAAAATTGCGGCGTTTATCCCTCGACGAGCATGTCCACTACGTTACGATTTGCTCGCCTAATTATTTGCATGATGCTCACTGCCGTTTGGCGTTGCGCGTCGGCGCTCACGCCATTTGTGAGAAGCCGCTGGTCATCAATCCGTGGAATCTTGATGCCCTGGAGGATCTGGAAGCGGAAACAAACCGCAAAATCAATACGTTGTTGCAGTTGCGGGTTCATCCGGCGCTCGTGAAACTCAAGGAACAACTCGCAGCAGAGAATTCCAGCACCCGCCATGATGTGATTTTGAGTTATATCACCAGCCGTGGAAACTGGTATGATGTTTCATGGAAAGGCCATGAAGATAAATCCGGCGGTGTGGCGACCAACATCGGTATCCACTTTTTTGATGTGCTCATCTGGTTATTTGGCCCTGCAGAAGAGGTAAAACTTCACCACATGGATGCCAAGCGCATGAGTGGTTTGATTGAGCTGGAAAGGGCACGCGTGCGCTGGTTCCTTTCCGTTGAGCATGACGACCTTCCCTTGTCTGCCAAACAGTCCAAAAAAACGACCTTTCGCAGCATAACGATTGATTGCCACGAAGTTGAGTTTTCAGAGGGCTTTACCGATCTGCACACACGCGTGTACGAGAAAACCCTGGCTGGGGAAGGTTTTGGAATTGCCGATGCCCGCCCATCCATTGAACTGACTCACCGCATTCGCCATTCAAAAATTTCAGCTATCGATGCCCTTGCACATCCTTTTCTGAAAGCGGGTTGAACCATGAGCGATTCTAAATATTTTGTGCATCCATCCAGCTACATTGACCAACCCTGCAAAGTCGGCGACGGCACGCGCATCTGGCATTTTTGCCATGTGATGACTGGTGCAAGCATTGGCTCGAATTGTTCACTCGGTCAAAATGTGATGGTGTCCAGCGGCGTTACCATCGGTGACAATGTCAAGATCCAGAATAACGTCTCTATTTATGCCGGGGTTACCATTGAGGATGATGCATTCCTGGGCCCCTCCTGTGTTTTCACCAATGTGGTCAACCCTCGCTCGCAGATTAATCGCAAATCAGAGTATTTGCCCACCGTGGTGAGGCGCGGAGCGACCATTGGCGCCAACGCGACCATCGTGTGCGGAGCCACGATTGGCCGCTATGCCTTTATAGGCGCAGGGGCAACGGTACGCGGCGACGTGCCCGATTATGCGCTTATGCTGGGTGTTCCGGCGGTTAAAAAAGGTTGGATGAGTCGCCACGGTTTTCGCCTGTCTACCCCTGACGCGGATGGAATCATGCGCTGTCCGCTCAGCGGCTGGCGCTACCGGGAAGAAAACGGCATTTTGAGCTGTATCGACTGGCCCGAAGACAAACCCATCCCGGATAACGTATGACTGAACAAACTATGCCGATACTTGATCTCGTCGTCCACGTTGCTGCGAATTTTTTCAAGGTTGAACGATGAACATTATTACCCTAGTTGGTGCGCGCCCGCAGTTTATCAAGGCAGCCCCCCTCAGCCAGGCCATTCGCGCTGCCGGCCACCGGGAATTCATTTTGCATACCGGTCAGCATTATGACTATGGCATGTCACAGGTTTTTTTTGAAGAACTGGGCATTCCCGAAGCCAATGAGAATCTTGATGTGCGCTCTGGCGGACATGGCCAGCAGACCGGGAACATGCTGATCGCTATCGAGAAAGTGTTAATCCGTGAAAAACCGGATTTGATTATTGTGTTTGGGGATACCAATTCCACCCTGGCCGGAGCTCTGGCAGCAGTGAAGCTGCACATTCCCGTTGCTCACGTGGAGGCGGGGTTGCGCTCGTACAACCGCGAGATGCCGGAAGAACATAACCGTGTTCTCACTGATCACTGCTCTGATTTTTTATTCTGCCCCACCCTAACTGCTGTCAATAATCTGCAGCACGAAGGGATTACGCGCGGAGTGAGACTCGTTGGCGACCCAATGTACGACGCGGTGCTGATGTTCGCCGAAAAAGCCCGGCAGCATTCAACAATTCTGCGCGATTTGGAGTTGCAGCAGAACGGTTATCTGCTGGCGACCATCCACCGCGCTTATAATACAGATGAGCCTGAGGTGCTGGGAAAGATTCTTGCTGCTTTGCAGGCCTGCGGTGAGATGGTGATTCTGCCGATGCATCCGCGCACACGTCAGAAAATCCGGGATTTCGATTTGCTTGATTTAGACGCACCCTCTGCCCAACTGCACATAATCGAGCCGGTCAGTTACCTTGACATGCTGATGCTGGAGCAAAATGCGCGCATGATCCTGACCGATTCCGGCGGGGTGCAGAAAGAAGCTTTTTTCTTTGCTGTTCCCTGTCTTACACTGCGACCGGAGACCGAATGGGTGGAGACGCTGGAGGATGGCTGGAACACAATTATCGGTCTGGATGCGGATAAAATTCAGCGTCATGTGCATGATATGATCTGTCCGGAACATCCCCCCCGCCCCTTGTTCGGTAACGGCCAATCGGCGAAACGGATTGTAAGTTTCCTGGAAAATTAGAATCAGCATATCTCCAAGGCTGATATTGCAGTTGCTGTTTTGCAGCACGCCCCAAAACCGCCGCTGCCAACAGCATGCTTATTTTTTAGATTTTTTTGATGGACACTGGTGTGCTGCGGTGCCGCAGTGTCAAAGCTGAAACACAGTTTAATGCGGGCACACTACCAGTTAATAGGCTGTGGTTGAGCGTAGCGAAACCCAGCACATCACATGAAGCACAAGCATTTATTAAAGATGTTGGGTTTCGTTCCTCAACCCAACCTTGCGCTTCATTCAAGAATGAGTAGCCAGTGCTCGTGTAGGTTTTTGCAAGATTCAGGGAAAAATCAAGAGGCACCAGCCCCGGTTTTGTAATTGATGGTGAAAGTTATTCCCATTCAATAGTGCTTGGCGGCTTTGATGAAATATCGTAGGTGACCCGGTTGACGCCTTTCACTTCATTTATGATGCGGTTTGAAATTCTGCCCAAAAGATCATAGGGCAGCTTTACCCAGTCTGCGGTCATGCCGTCAAGGCTTTCAACGGCCCGGAGCACGATCACTTTTTCATACGTACGCTCATCGCCCATGACGCCGACGGTTTTGATCGGCAGCAGCACGGCAAATGACTGCCAGACGCTGTGGTACAGGTCGGCTTTTTTAAATTCTTCAATAATTATGGCGTCGGATTCCCTCAGCAGCTTTAAATCAGGCTCTGAAACCGGGCCGATTAGGCGAATGGCAAGGCCGGGTCCGGGGAAGGGTTGGCGCTGAATAAAATCCTCGGGGATGCCGAGCTCACGGCCTATCTCCCTGACTTCATCCTTAAAAAGTTCCCGGAAGGGCTCGATAAGCCCCAGGTTCATTTTTTCGGGAAGCCCTCCCACATTATGATGGCTTTTTATGGTAGCCGAAGGGCCTTTGAACGACACACTCTCAATCACATCGGGATACAGTGTTCCCTGCGCAAGAAAGTCGATTTTGCCAAGCTTCTGCGCTTCTTCATCAAAAACCGTGATAAATTCATTGCCGATGATTTTGCGCTTTTTTTCAGGGTCAGCAACACCGGCAAGCTTTGCAAGAAAGCGCTCTGAGGCATCAACGGCGATCAGATTTATGGAAAATGCTTCCCGCAGGAGGCGTGATACGG
>Ga0118677_10011420_pt1 | contig 13309 bp, 9 predicted proteins | sample AliMusrvi5mmetaG_FD_86154 | JGI IMG/M metagenome (GOLD analysis project Ga0118677, IMG submission 86154)
GCCCCATCAAGCGAATCAGCTACCACCAAGATCCCTTCGTGGCTCAGTCCCATCCAGTCGCCTTCTCGCACTGGTCCCGCACCGGTTTCGGCGTCTCGAACCGCCTGGGTGATCTCGCCAGCGATCACCGAACTTGCGGTCTCTCTCATGGCGTCGAGGTTCTCTTGGATCTCGGCTGACGGGTCGTAACTCAAGAGTGCAGCAAAGCCTTCGACGATGCTGTTTGTGGGAACGACCATCACCGAGCACTCGGTCAGTTCATTAACCTGTTCAGCTACCGGGCGAATATTTTTGTTGTTCGGCAGAATCACGACATTTGCCGATCCTGTTGCCTCGACGGCGGTAACCAACTCGGCCGTCGACGGGTTCATTGATTGACCACCCTTGACCAGGTGCTTGGCTCCAAGGGAACGGAAGATTCGACCAACGCCGTCCCCGGTGACCACTGCGACAACCGAGGTCGTTGGTGCAGGACCACTCGGTCGAACCTCTCGCTCATCGATATCGACATTGTCTCTGACCCACCGCTCCTCGATGACTTGTTCATCGAGGTCGGTCACCCGAATCTCTCGAGGCTTTCCAATTTGAATAGCGGCTTCAATGGACGCCCCGATGTCATTGGTGTGAATGTGACAGTTAAAGATTCCCGCTCCCCCCACCACGACAATGGAGTCGCCAATCCCCGCCCACACTTCTTTGAACGCGTCGATGGCCTCGTCGGGTGCTTCGAGGAGATACATGACTTCGTAACGCAGATCAGAAACGTCACCGTCGCCGTGACTCTCTTGAATAGAAATATTGACGTCCATGCTTTCAACATCTGGGGCAATCGGAAGAGCTCGATCCGACACCACAAAACAAAGCGCATCAAGAAGCAGGAGGTAGCCCGTCCCACCTGAGTCGACAACTCCCGCGTGTCGAAGTGCGGGAAGCAGGTCAGGAGTTTTTGCCAACGCGTCTTCTGCGGCGAGCCGAGCCGCCTCAGCAACACTCGCCACGTCGCCGCCGTCGTTGGCGGCACTCGTCGCTCCATCCCCCGCAGCTTTGGCGACAGTGAGAATTGTTCCTTCAACGGGTCGCACCACGGCTTGGCGAGCGAGAACATCGGCGTGAGCAAATGCTCCGGCCAACGTGGTGCCATCAATTTCCTCGCACGATTCAAATCGTTCCGAGATCCCCCGGAGAAGTTGCGACAAGATCACTCCGGAGTTTCCTCTCGCTCCCATGAGAGAGCCATGAGAGACGGCCTGACAAAGTGTCGCCATCTCCACGGGGTCGTCGAGAGCCTCAATCGCAGAGATGACCGACTCGATCGTCAACGCCATGTTGGTCCCGGTATCGCCATCAGGGACGGGATAGACGTTCAGTCGGTTCACCACATCTTGGTGGCTTCTCAAGACGTCTCGATAGGTGCTCAGGACCTGGCGGACGTCCATGGCCGACAGCGTCGAAGAAGGGCTCATGGCCAGCGATGCTAACCTGTAGCCCTGACGTGTACGAGGAGGACTCTTTGAGCCCCTCGGCCACAGGCTCTCAACCGGGGAGCCACTGTCCAGGAGGTCTGACCCAATATGGCTGCAGTGTGTGAACTTTGCGGAAAGAAGCCGTCGTTTGGCATGAATTTGAGCCACTCCCACCGACGAACCAAGCGACGGTGGGATCCAAACATCCAGCGGGTCCGAGCCCTTATCGATGGCTCACCAAAACGAGTCAACGTCTGCACCTCATGTCTGCGTGCCGGTCGGATCACCAAACCACCTCGCCGAGAGATCCCAACCGCGAAATAACACTCATACGTCGTGAACCCAGCCCATTGGGGAACTCGACTCGCCAAGAATAATTCGCTGCGTGTGCTCTGGCGTAATCATGCCGATGCTGATCGGTGGTTCAAGACCCTGGTCTTCGAACCCTGAGCGAAGTCCCTCAGGGTCGCTCGTTGTCATCACTAACGCAAAATCTTCTCCCCCGCCAAGCGCCTCATCAAGCGTGGCGCCAGAGCAAACGGGAACGCTGGTGAGTTCAAAGCCAACGTGAGAAGCATCGGCAAGCCGGTGCAGGTCGATACTGAGCCCATCTGAGACGTCGATCATGGCCGAGATCCCACACTCTCTCGCTGCCGCTCCCTGGGCGAGCAGCGGGACGGGTCGGAGATAGGCGTTGCGTAGCGTGCTTTCGATCTGTTCTTCGCCTCGCTGGAACGCAGCGAGACCCGCTGCTGATCCACCAAGGGGTCCGGTCACAAAGACCGTGTCTCCAGCGTGCGCTCCGCTGCGCGTCACGGCCGTGCCACGCGGCACGTGGCCGATCACGGCAATTGAGACCATCGTGGTGGCGGCCTCGCTGACGTCGCCGCCGACGACTGGACAGGAAAACGCAGCTGCGGACTCAACGACCCCTTCCATCAGCTCATCGATGCTGGCATGTTTGGCACAGGCCACCGAGGCGACCATTACCCAGGGGCTCCCGCCCATCGCCGCGATGTCAGAGAGCGTCGAACTTGCGGCCCTCCAGCCCAGTTCTTGGGGGCTCATGAACTCAAAATTGCCGTGGACCCCCTCGACGGCAACGTCCGTACAAAAGAGGATTTCTGAGCCCTCAGGGGGCGTTCCTAGGACCGCAGCATCGTCTCCAAACCACTGTTGACCTTGGGGTTGGGCAAACGAAGCCGCCATGAGCATTCTTCCGATACGATCCAGAGTCGAATCTTCTCGACCGATCGGTCCCCCGTTGGGGGCGGGTTCCCGTGTTGGCGAGGCCACAGATAAGGCTTAGCATGAGTCGCTGTACCAGGGGAAGTCCCACCAGCGGTTCTCATAGGAGGACAACAGAACAATGGCATCTAGCAACAATGCAAAATTGAACGCATGGGTCGACTCGATCGCGGCCTTGACACAACCAGACGACATCTACTGGTGTGACGGCTCTGCGCAAGAGTACGACCGACTCTGTGAGCTCTTAGTAGCGAACGGGACCTTCACCAAACTTTCTGACGCCAAGCGACCAAATAGTTACTGGGCGCACTCTGACCCGGGTGACGTGGCACGAGTCGAAGACCGCACCTACATCTGTTCGACCGACGAAATCGACGCTGGTCCCACCAACAACTGGCGTGACCCCGCCGAGATGCGAGGACTGCTCGACGGTCTCTTCGAAGGGTGCATGAAGGGTCGCACGATGTACGTCGTCCCCTTCTCAATGGGCCCGCTGGGTTCTGAGATTGCCCACATTGGCGTGCAACTCACCGATTCTCCCTACGTCGCAGTGTCCATGCGAATCATGACTCGCATGGGACAAGGTGCATTAGACGTCCTTGGCGACAGCGGCGAGTTCGTCCCCTGTCTCCACTCAGTGGGACACCCACTTGCCGACGGCGAAGCCGACGTGGCGTGGCCCTGTAACGCAGAGAACAAGTACATCGTCCACTTCCCAGAAACTCGCGAGATCGTCTCATTTGGTTCTGGCTATGGAGGAAATGCTCTCTTGGGGAAGAAGTGCTTTGCTCTTCGCATCGCTTCAGTCATGGCCCGAGACGACGGCTGGTTAGCCGAGCACATGTTGATCTTGAAGCTGACCTCTCCTCTCGGAGAGACAAAGTACGTCGCCGCCGCATTCCCATCGGCGTGTGGCAAGACCAACCTGGCAATGTTGATCCCAACCTTGCCAGAGTGGAAGGTCGAAACCGTTGGCGATGACATCTGTTGGATGAAGTTCGGTGCAGATGGGCGTCTCTATGCCATCAACCCTGAAGCTGGGTTCTTTGGCGTAGCCCCAGGAACCTCGATGCACACCAACCCCAACGCCATCGTCACTGTTGGTGCCAACTCAATCTTTACGAACACCGCCATGACCAGCGACGGTGACGTCTGGTGGGAGGGCATGAGCGAAGAGGTTCCTGTCGGTATGACCGACTGGCAAGGGAACGCCTACGACCCGACGTCAGAAAAGCCAGCTGCACACCCCAACGCTCGATTCACCGTTCCAGCTTACCAAGACCCCGCCATTGCCTCCGAATGGGAAGACCCCGCTGGCGTGCCGATTTCGGCGATTCTCTTTGGTGGTCGTCGAGCCTCAGTGGTGCCGCTGGTCTTCCAAAGCAGAGACTGGGATCACGGTGTGTTCTTAGGATCGATCATGGCGTCAGAGACGACTGCTGCCCAGGCAGGCGCCGTTGGAAATCTTCGTCGAGACCCCTTCGCCATGTTGCCATTTTGTGGCTACAACATGGCCGACTACTTCCAACACTGGCTCGACGTCGGCGCAAGCAGTGATGAGTCGAAACTACCGAAGATCTTCTACGTCAACTGGTTCCGACGAGGCGACGACGGACGCTGGCTCTGGCCCGGGTATGGCGAGAACAGCCGCGTGCTCGAGTGGGTCTTCGAGCGGGTTGCCGGTCGAGGCGACGCGCTTGAGACCCCAATTGGTGCAGTGCCGACCATGGCCTCACTGAACACCGAGGGTCTTGATATGAGCGACGCTGATGTCGAAGAGCTTTTGCGAGTCGACAACGATGAATGGCGAAAAGAAGTGCCGCTCATTCGAGAACACTTTGCCACCTTTGGAGATCGACTCCCCGACAGCCTTCTCGGCGCCGTGGACGATCTCGAACAGCGACTCTCCTAGCGACGACCACGTTCGCGACGCCGCTGGCGTTGGCGGCGAAGTCGAGACATCCGTCCAAAGATGTAAAACAATGCACCCCCGCCCGCAACGGCGGCCATCACGATGTCGCCTTGAACGAAGGTCAACGAAATCGCCACGGGAATGACCGCACCGATCACCCAGATCAGTTGTTGTCGGGTTGCAAACTTGGCAAATGCTCTCCCCTGGGCCGCCACGGGGATATACCGCTGGGTCATCGCATCAAAAGAAGGCTGGCCAATCGCGCCCGCGATGCCAACGATTAACGCCAGCACGATTTGAATAGGTAGCCCTCCAAGATACGACGCTCCTATCGCTCCAAGGCAGACCAACAACAACGCGGTCATCAACATCTGTGGCTCTCTCATCCAACTACGAAGACGCGGGACGAGCGCCAAGCCAATCAACGCTCCAATGCCACTTCCCCCCAGGGCCAAGCCGTACCACCAGAGCGGGGCATGGCTCCGGCGTAGTCCAAAGGCCAATAAAAAGACGAGGAATCCAGCCAGGCCACGCAATAGCGAGTTCGCGGTGAGCCCGAGAAGAACTTCAGGGTGAGTGACGGGTTGAAGTCGAACCACGTCCGGATCCCCGTCATCCCATCCGCTCGACGCTCCTCTTCGATCGTCATCGACAGAGACATCGTCGTCATAGGGATATCCCTCGTCGTCATAGTCGCCGTCTGACCTGCCCCGAGGAAGCCGAAGACGGAACCCCGCTATGGTGCCGCAGATAAAAACTGCCGCACAAAAGATCAGCACCGCAGAAGAGCCAATTGTTTTCAATAAAATAATTCCTGGAATCGAGATCACAAATCCAGCCAAGGTCCCAAGCAGTGTGAGTTGTGCATTCCACCCGGCCAGGCCATGTTGTGGCCGACCGTCAGGAGTCGATTCGGTGAGATACGCGTCGGCTTCTTCGTGTGAGGAGTACTCGTCACCCATCTCTTCTTCGGCGGTCGCAATTTCTGGGACGAGCGCTCCTCGTGTGACCATGTACAACTTTGAGAGCACCAGAATCAAGAAGGCTTCTGGGAAGAGGGCCAAGCTATGAATGTCTCTCGCCATCAACGGACACAGCAAGGCTCGACCCACCGCGGAGAAGACCACCATGGCCCGGCGAGTATTACGCGACCGGTCAATCAAAGGCCCCAGGAATGGCGAGACGATAGCGAAGGGGGCGATGGTCAAGAGGAGATACAACAACACTTTCGATTTCGCCTCTGTGGGAGAAATCGAGAAGAAGAGTGATCCCGCCAGCGAGATCGTCACCAGTGTGTCTCCGGCGATCATCAACACTTGGACGAGCGCCAAGCGACCAAAGGGTGTCGATTGATCAAAAAGGTCTTGGAGTGCTTCGCCTGCAAGGCTTCGCAGACGAACGATGCGAGCCCGTACGGCCATAGCACTCACTCTACGTTGTCACTCGCCTCAACCTTGGCTCATCATCAACATTCACCCTTTCTGATCCCTCCACGGGCTTCGATCGCTACGCTGTCTCACATGGAGATCGCCACCGGACTAGCCCCAGGCCTTGGAACTGGAATTGGCGTCAGCGCAATCGTCGTTATTGTGGTCCTGACCTTGGCTTTTGTTGTGGGGAAGATTCGTCATCGCTATCGCGACATCGACGTCTTTTGGCCCTTGGGTTTCGTCGCGGTGGCAGTCTCTGGCTTCGTGATGTCATCGAGTGCGACCGGTTCTGACACATTGCAGCGGGTACTTCTTTTGGTGGTGGTTTCTCTGTGGGGAGTGCGACTTGCCGCTCACTTAGGGTGGCGCAGTCGAGGCGAAGAAGAGGATCCGCGCTATGTGGCACTCATGCGAGGAGCAAAGGGTCGAAACGAAACGCTCTATGCCATCGTGGTGATCTACGCCTTACAGGCGGCCTTAATGTTTTTTGTCTCACTTTCGATTACGGTCGGCATGTACGCCACTTCCCCGCTTCGACTCTTAGAAATAGTTGGCCTTGTTCTTTGGTTGGTGGGCTTCAGCTTTGAAGCCATTGGCGACTTTCAACTCTCTCGGTTTTTGGCGAAGCCAGCGAATAGAGGCCACGTCATGAATCAAGGATTGTGGTCATGGACTCGACACCCGAACTACTTCGGCGACGCCACGCTGTGGTGGGGAATTTTCTTCATCGCGTCAGCTGGACTCTGGGGATTCGCGACGGTCTTGTCACCGCTCGTGATGAATCGTCTCTTAACCAGTGTCTCGGGTAAGCCTCTTCTTGAAGGCAGAATGAAGAAAACTCGTGAAGGCTACGCCGAGTATCTCGAGAAGACCTCACCCTTCTTCCCTCGTCCACCGAGAAAAACGTCCTAGCGGTTCTTTTTAGGGGGCAGTTTCAGCGTCGGCGACGATAAGTCGTGGCCCAGACGGCCAATCCAAGTAACGCCAGGTCCAGTTCGTCAGGACTCGGAAGCGGTTTCGGTACCCCACCAGATAAAAGAGGTGAAGCGCAAGCCACGCCAGCCATCCAAGAGTTCCGGTGATGACTGGGCCTCGCTTCATTTTGGCAACGGCAGCACGACGACCAATCGTCGCCATAACCCCTTTGTCTTTGTAGACGAAGGGCGTGGTTGCTCGGCCATTGAGTACGCTGAGAATCTGCTTCGCACAGTGTGTCCCCGATTGAATAGCGACCGGGGCGAGCTGCGGACAGACCGAGCCGCCGACATTCGTCAGCACTGCGGCAGCGTCGCCGATTGCCCAAATATTCTCTTGGCCCTCAACCGAGAGATCGTTCATGACACGAACTCTCCCCTGAGGTCCTGGTTCGTGTGGCAAGGCGTCAGCAGCCAGTGTGCCCCGAGCGCTCACACCCGCAGCCCAGATCACCCCATCAGCTTGAATCATCGAACCATCACTCAGCGTCACGCCGTCTGCGTGCACCTCTGTCACGGTCACGCCAAGACGCACGCCGATATTGCGCTTCTCAAGGATCTTTTTGGCATAGCGACTCGCTGCTTTCGGAAATGCTGGAAGCACGCGATCTCCCTGGTCAACGACAAGAACCTGGGAATCTTCAAGACTGATATTGAGGCGATCTCGGCGGACACAGATATCGAGCAGCTCCATGACCGAGCCGGCGGTCTCCATCCCTGTTGGGCCAGCACCAACTACCACAAACGTCACACCTGGAGGAAATCTCTCTGGTTCTGCATCATGTTCTTCTAACGTTAAGAGGAGGTGATTTCTTAAGTGTCGAGCATCCGCAAGCGTGTAGAGCGGGAGTGAGTTAACGGCAGCGCCCGGAACATTAAAAAATTCTGCGGTAGCCCCCGAAGCGAGGACCAAATGGTCAAAGGGAATATGTGGGCCATTGGCAAGGACGACGTCTCGATTATCAAGGTCAATACTCTTGACGCGACCATGGCGAAACGAGATGTTGTCATCATTGCGAAAAATTGTTCGAATGGGATAGGCGACGTCAGCAGGCTCAAGACCAGCGGTGGCCACTTGATAGAGCAAAGGCTGAAACGTTTGAAAATTATGCTGGTCAACGATTGTCACGTGGGCCTCGGTCCCAGCTAACCCTCGGGCCACATTCATGCCGGCGAAGCCTCCGCCAACGATAACGACGTTCGTCCCAGTTGGGCTTCCTTCAGCGAGAGTGTCCCTAGAGGTCATGCCTCTAGTGTGCCAGTGAATGGCAACGAATCAAGCGGAAGAGACTTTTGTGACTACTCGGGGGGCTGGCGATCACTCAAAAGGTCAGATTTAAACGCAACAACACAGAAAAACACCACGGTGTAGAACAGCACGACGAGCAGAATTAGTCCCAGGCTTGAGTAAATGAAGAAAGCCAATATTAGAAGGACGACATAGACAACGATTGAAAACTTTCCCTGCCAGGTCAGCGGTTTGAAACCACCTGTCTCAGTCTTTCCAAACCAAAGTTCTTTCTTGTCCATCGCTCCCTCTCGACCAGTTCACTACTTCCTCCGTGGGGCCGGTGGGGATCGAACCCACGACCGAGGGATTATGAGTCCCCTGCTCTAACCGACTGAGCTACAGCCCCTTGTATTCGTTGCAACCCTTGAGAATAGTTCTCTCGTGACCCTATAGGGCTAACTCCTCGATGACCGACCGGTTACAACGCACTCTTGATCACTGCCAAGAGACCATAGGCCGTGCTGGAACGAGAACTGAATGGAGTTCAATCAGAGCGAACGCGTCCGCTCGGCACAAGAAACTCGACAGGCTAAATGTTTCACACCGCACTGGCCTGCAAGGCATGGTGGCCCAAATCCACTCATTGTCTTGGTGTTGGTCTTCGTGCTGTAACGGGAGGGCTTGCGCTCAGCCCGCTGCTCCGAGCGTCCCGATATACGTAGCGGGCCCAGTACCACTGAGGGGAACATAAATTCCCATCACAGTGTTCTCAAAGACACTGTTCCCGGTCACAGTGGCACAATGTCCATTGTTGGAGCACATGGCACTCGTGATTGCCCCAACGGGGAACCAAGTGGCCGCACCGAATGTTTGAGTGCCACCGTCATAGGGAACATTCGCCATTGAGACGCTCGGCGATGTTGAGAGTGCAACAAGGTTGAAGCCGTTAGCAACACCGGTGATCCCTTCGAAGTGCGTGTCGATCGTCGAAGTGTTATTGAAGCTTAAGAAGTCTGGGGTGCCAAAAACGCCAGTTGCCGCGTCGTAGTTGACAAGAAATGCTTCTTTTTTACCGTTAGAAGGATTAATGGAGCCACCTGCCAAGGTATAGGTCGTACTCCCGTCGCCACCGTCTTGCCAGACACCGTAGAGGGTGGTCTGGTTTCTTTTGCCATTGATATCCATCAACGTCCATCGGTTTGTCGCCATGTCGTAAATGAACCCATTGGCAGATGCAGGGTCTGGCTGGTTAGGGAAGAGTGCCGATCCGTAGATGTCGTAGTTCCCGACGACCAAGGACCCCATCGTGCTGTGCGCAATGGTATCCATGACAGTGCAGCCGTCATTTTGCGTTTCAAGAACCGAGCAGACCGGACCGTTGGTCACGGTCGGATCAGCAGCTAGCGAAGAAGGAACATCAATCTGGTCCCAAGTTGGCGAACCTGATCCATCGACCGGTCCCACATAAATCATTCCGTGATTCTTCGTGTTCGCCGGAGCGCCACTGTATTGATAACTGCCTACAGCGCGAACACTTCCCGCAGCAATTCCTGACGCGAGCAATAGATCACCATTGAACGCCGGCGTATTTGGCCCATAAAAGGTTGAAGTCGTTACAGACTCTGGGGATCCACCCGACGAGATATTCGGCGTAAATGAGTTGACTGCGCCACCCGCTGCTGAACTATCCAAGGCCCCTTGGTAGAGAAATGCTTGGGTATTGCCGCCACTGGTCGGCACGGAACCCGTCAGAACCACGTTGTTCGCTGTACCCGTCCCCCGCACACCGGTCGTGATGTCACCCGATTGCAAAATGGACGCAATCGTAAAGGATCCGAAGGTTGCATTTGGGTAGGTGATATTCGTACTCCCCTGATTCGTGATGTCGCCTCCAACATTCATGAGTTGTTGGCCCCCAGCACTTCTCACACCAAGAAAGTTCTGTGACACGGTATTGTTTCCGGCCTCCGCAGTGAGTTTGACTCCCCATCCGGAGTTGCCACCCACAACATTTTGGAATCCGGTTGTTCCCCCAACTGTATTTCCGGTTCCCTCGATGAGAATGCCGTCGCCGCTGTTTCCAGCCGTACTCGTCCCGTCAAGCGTGGTGCCTACGAGTGAGCCAATCACCATTGCGTTCGATCCTGCGATTTCGATGCCGTCTCCTCCATTCGCACTGATGACATTCGGGGTGGTCGAACTCGACACGGCACTACCGATCACGTCACCCGACGAGCTTGCGGCTACGAAAATGCCGTCTCCAGTATTTGGAGCATTTACACCTGCCGTCGTAAGGCCGACGTAATCACTGGCCACAGTGATGGTGCTGGAGTTCAACGTGACTGCGTTGCCTGCACAGTTATAGATTGCCAAACCCAGGAGTTGAGAGCCGACTGAACCAGGATTGAATACGAGCCCAGCTGCTCCATCACAGTTGATGCCCACTGTTGGCGGATCGTAAGAAGGCGACGACGTGCCATCTATTTTGACGTCTGCGGTAATTGGCGGAAGTGCGCTCTGGAGAGTGATGGCTCCGTCCAGGGAAAACGTGATCGTCGAAGGGGTGCTCAGAGCATTCGCCGTCAAGATCGCATTGCGAAGCGATCCAGCGCCTGCGTCGTTGAGGTTTGTGACTTTAATGGCGGTGAGGCAACCACTCGGAGTTGCAGCACCGGCTGGTTTTGCTGAACTCTGGAGAACAATAAATCCACCCGCAACCAAAATGATGGCCAGCAACGCCGTACGTCCCTTGGATGAACGCAAAACCAGCGCTCCGAGCAAGAGCAGTACCAGTGCAATGGCCACCACAATGACCAAATTGGCGCCGGTGTTTGCAAGGCAGATAATAGCTGGATTCATCAGCGTTCCTTAGAACAGTGAGCGATTTGCTTCTCGCTACCCTACCTCTAATTTCTCAAGTTCTGTCGGTCAATCCGCCATTTCTTTAGTTCCCGAAAGCGAATCAAACAATGACCCCGTACATGTCGTTCAACGGGAAGGTCAGAAGCTCCAATCGCTCCCCATCGGGCCCGAAGAAATAGGCAGAGCGCTCATTCACGATGGTCACCTCAATGTCAGCTTGACGCACATTGGCAACAAGGCGCTCGAACACGTCATCATCGACGGTAATAGCAATGTGGTGGAGGCCGCCAAGAACCTCTTGGTAGTGCTCGAGGTCAAGTCCGGGGAAATCAAAGTACGCCAGGTAGTTGCTGTTACCGATATCAAAGAACAGATGCGTTGAGCCCTGATAATCACGGTTTTCGAAAAGCTCGACGAGAGGAAATCCCAGTATCTCTTGATAAAACTTGATCGTTCGTTCTACATCGCTGCACAGCAACGCAACGTGGTGAAGCCCGTTCCCTCGGGAAAATGGCCGGTCGCTCTTGTCCTGGAGGTACCTCGCTTTCAACGAATTCCATTCGTCAGTTCTGTCCACATTGCCACCGTGCTCTGTCACCCGACCTCCGTTCCCGCTTCGCGTACTTCCATCTGGTTGCTTCTCCCTGCGCAGTTTGCCAGGTTTCACCTCTTGAACCTCTGAATTGGTAACTGGAATATCGTAATTTCAAGGGAATGGTGCAACATCTCCGCGGCTTCTACTATGGGAGCGATGCAGCGTTCACCCAGTTTCTCTTCCGTACTCGCCGTGAGTTCCACCAACATCACGGCAATCGCCATCATTGGGGCCGTCATCGTGATCTTCGGAGTGATTTTCTTGGTGATTCATCGACGGAGGAAAGCAGCGCAAGATGCCGCTTACTTTGCTTCCTACGAAGAAGTCACGCCACTCGCGAGTAGCGAGCGACCTGATATGGCGCCAATCAATTTTGCTTCAGCGGGGTCTGCCCTTCTCGAGGGAACATCGGAAACCGTCGTTGAGATACCCGAAGAAGTTCCAGAATCTGAGGCGGCCATGGGGCCCGTTTCAGAAACCGCTCTTCAGCCTGCAGCGCTTGATGACGCCGCACAGGCCCTGGCCGATCTCGACCGCCTCCTTGGCAACACGCCCGAATAGCCGGGTTCATTCCTCAAGCTCCGGGGGAGAGACTCGAACTCTCAACCACACGATTAACAGTCGCGTGCTCTGCCATTGAGCTACCCCGGAAAGTATTCCCGCAGAGAGCCAAGTTAGCAGTCCTGGCGGCTCCCTTTTGAGGGTCGAGATCGATCCCTACCCTGAAGAGTCCAAGAAGCCCCGCAATTGGCTAGAGCGCTCGGGACGCCGGAGTTTTGCAATGGTCTTAATCTCAATTTGGCGAACCCTCTCCCTCGTCACGCCAAAGGCTTGCCCGACTTCCTCGAGCGTTGCAGGCTTGGAATCTGCAAGGCCGAAGCGCATGATGACCACTTGACGCTCACGATCGTCGAGTTGGCCAAGAACCTCACGAATTGCTTCGTCGAGCATGCGGCGTGATGCTTCATCATCGGGCGACAACATCGCCCGATCTTCAATGGTGTCCGAGAGCACGAAATCGTTGTGCTCTCCGACTGGTTGTTCAAGCGAAATCGTGTCTTGATTCAATCGCAAAAGATCCTGAACTTTTTCAGGTGATAACGCCACGTGATCAGCGAGCTCTTCGGCTCCCACTTCTCGTCCGAGTTCTTGAGTGAGGCGTCGCTGTGTGGCAACTACTCGGTTCATTGTCTCAACCATGTGAACTGGAATACGAATCGTGCGTGCCTGATCAGCGATTGCCCGCGTGATGGATTGACGAATCCACCACGTCGCGTAGGTCGAGAGTTTGAACCCCTTTTCTGGATCAAATTTTTCAACACCTCGCATCAAACCCAAATTTCCCTCTTGAATCAGGTCCAAAAAGGCAACGCCTCGATTGCGATACTTCTTGGCGATTGAAACGACAAGTCGGAGATTGGCCTCAATGAGCTGATCACGAGCTTCAGCCCCTTGGCGAGCGGTCCGTCGGAGCGTCCGAATATGGCGAGGAGATACTTCGTCGCCGGGATTCCCCTCACCGGCCATAGCCGCATCGTGGCGTCGTAGCCGCTCACTGGCAAGTTCGCCATCATGGAATCGCTTGGAGAGAACG
>Ga0118677_10011421_pt1 | contig 13309 bp, 9 predicted proteins | sample AliMusrvi5mmetaG_FD_86154 | JGI IMG/M metagenome (GOLD analysis project Ga0118677, IMG submission 86154)
TTTCATCGAAGGTTATCCAAAGATTATGAAAGATTGCCCGAATCTGGCATGGCATTTATCCAGCTATCCATGATTCGGTTAATGGTTAATCGAATTTCTAAATGAATTTTAAACAGTCTCTAAGAGAGTAGCAAATTTAGTATATATTCTATTCAAATCTCAGGACAAGATACAGCATGAAATTTGTTTAGCCTTTTTTCAAAAAGAATTAGCTGACATCCGTTTTCTTCATGTATTTTTGTCTTGATTTTAAATACTCAAACCATGTCAAAGGAAAAATCCCCATCCAAGGAAAAGAACAAGAAAGAGCCTACCAAGAATCTGAAGGAGAAAAGAGCTGAGAAAAAGGCTAAACGGGATGCAAAAAAATAAGAGGCTTCTCTTATTTTAGTTTTTTAAACCAGAGATACCAGGTAACTTCTGTCAGGTTCGGATCATTCCTGGTAGCCATCTTATCAGCATCCTGCTCTGTCTTAGGGCTTGGCAGAAGAACATCCTGTCCGGGTTGCCAGTTTGCAGGGGTGTATACGTTCTTGTTGTCCGATTGCTGCAAAGCAATTATTATCCGCTTGATTTCATCAATATTTCTTCCCAGGCTCATCGGGTAAAAAATGACTGCCCTGATCTTTTCTTCAGGATCAATGATAAACACACCTCTAACATCTTTGGTCGAACTCGTAACTGCATGAATCATCCCGTATTTCCTGGATATTTCAAGATTATTATCAGAGATCAGCGGGAACTTGATCTTTACGGGATCTTTACCTTTATACCTGATACTTTCCATGGATTTTACCCATTCCAGGTGACTGTTCAAGCCATCGGTCGAGATGACCAGGATTTTGGTATTTAGTTTTTCAAAATCCTGCTGAACGGCTGCCAGCTCAATAATTTCCGTACTGCATACTGCGGTGAAATCAGAAGGGTGACTGAACAGGATCTTCCATTTTCCAAAATAATCATCGGGAAAATTGATCTTACCCTGGGTTGATTCTGCAGTGAAGGATGGAGCAACTTCCCCGATCAGGGGAATATGAATGTCCTTGTTTTCCTGTGACCAGGCGAACGAAACGAACAACAAGGACAGAAACAACAAATAAATATGTTTTTTCATATATAATTAATTTAGACTGAATAAATGCAAAAGTACAACAAAATTCGTGGATTCAACTTGTTGTGAAAAAAAATCCTGACCACTGTCTATGTGGCCTGAACGCAAAATTTGCAGTGAATAGTGAAAAGTGAATAGTGAAAAGTGAATAGTGGAAAGCTAACAATGGACAGTACGCGTTATAAATACGCACCATCAAGGGCAACTGCCAACTCTGTTGTCAATTCATTAATTAGGATTGACGTAGGTCCATATTTTACTCAATAAGACTCCCTGGTCCATGTAAAGGCTGTCACTTAGGTTGTCGCGGTTCTTCAGCCAGCCTGAATAAGATGCACTGACCCAGCCGCCCTGTCCTTCCCATCGGATGATTGTCAGGGCGAAATTTGCACTTTCTTCCGTATAAGCCTTTCCCGTGTTATCAAAATAGAAGAACTTGAAACGAGATTCGCCGCTCCGGTAAGTGTGTCCGATGATTGGAGTCCCCGGGATGCCAATGGAAATGGAGTTGATCGAACCCTGGTTTTCATAATAGTAAAAGTCTCCGCAATAGGTGGAATAAGGACAAACATCTTTACCAAAATAATCCCAATGATAATATGATGTGGAAACACCATTAATCCTGAATTGGGCGTAAGGAACCGTTACCGGGTCCGGGTCTTTCTTTTTACATGAGGCAATTGTGCATATAATCAAAAGAACTAAAATTGCCAGGGGAGCTGTTCTTGTTTTCATATCTGGTTAGTTTTTATGAACCGGAGCAGGTTTCCGGAGCCATGGTTTATTTATTTCTGAGGGTTTATTTATTCAGGTTTGATCAGGAATTATCATTTTTGATTTTAAAGATAGAATCATAAAAAAGAGATTTGGTCAAAACCCTGCCCAAAACTTAGGGTGTTTGACCAAATCTCATGGTGCAGTTTTCATTCGGTTAACTCTTGTTTCTCAGAACAATTATCCGATGAGACATTGCAAATGATGTGCCGGCAAACCAGAGGCAGGAAAAATAAGAAGGAATGGAATCGTAAATAACAGGTAAAGAGCCTGAAAGATAATTATTCTTTCAGGGAAGCTTCAATTTTATCAGGGCCCCGGATTTTTGTTTATTGAAAAACACCCTTGTAAAAACGAGCATGTGTTCGGTTTTAGGGTATGGAAAAAACTTTCCCCGGGTTATCAGATCCTGGGAATTTTTCCCAGCACATCAACGAGCAGGTCCCAGAATTTAGTGACGCTCTCAATCTGCAGCCGTTCATCCGGTGAGTGGGCTCCTTTGATGGTTGGACCAAAAGAAACCATATCCATGCCGGGATACAAAGCCCCGATCAATCCGCACTCAAGGCCTGCATGAATTGCCAGAACCCTGGGTTTTTCATTGAACAGCGACTCGTAGGAGGTTGCAGTGATTTTTAAGATCTCCGAACCGGTATCTGGTTTCCAGCCCGGATAGCCATCAGAATGCTCAATTTCTGCGCTGGTCAGTCGGAAGGTACTGGACACCATGTCACAAACATCGTCCTTTGCTGATTCAACGGAGCTTCTCTGGCTGGTAGTGATAATGATCTTGTCTGTATTAAATTTTACCGAAGCCAGGTTTGTTGAAGTTTCCACGAGATCAGGGATTTCCCTGGAATATTCAATCACACCGTGAGGGCAAGCATAGAGGGAATTCAGCAGTGCAAACTCCAGGTCAGGAGCTAACACTGAGGCCGGCAGATCGCATGGAGTCACTGAAAACCGGAGATGCTTTTCCGTTGTTTTAAGCTCTTCCTGCATCATGGACTCAAATGCCCGTCCATAAGCTTCAAATGCTTCCCCGGACTTAGCTGGAATGGTAATTACGGCAAATCCTTCACGGGCAATGGCATTACGCAGGTTCCCGGCATCAATTGATGATACCCGCAAGAAAAACCGGTCAGTGGAATTCCATAAGAACCGGTTTAATATTTTAACTGCATTGCCAAGTCCTTTATTGATATCATCCCCCGAATGGCCACCTGTGAGACCGGTAATACTTACTTTATAAGCAATTGAATCCGGTGCAACATTTTCAGTATCAAGATCGAATGTGACAACCGTATCTTTTCCCCCGGCACAGCCTATAAACAGTTGCCCTTCGTCTTCTGAATCCAAATTCAGCAGGATAGAACTTTCCAGGAATCCTTTTTTCAATCCGAATGCACCCGAAAGCCCTGTCTCCTCATCAACTGTGAACAGGCATTCAATCGGACCGTGAGGAATATCTTTCGTTTCCAGGACCGCCAGCTGGGCTGCGATTCCAATACCATCATCTGCCCCTAAGGTTGTTCCTTTCGCCTTGACCCATCCGGCTTCAATGAACGGAAGGATCGGATCTTTTGCGAAATCGTGGACAGTATCCGCATTTTTCTCGCATACCATATCGATATGACTCTGAAGAACCACTGATTTTACGTTTTCATACCCCGGTGTTGCAGGTTTCCGGATGAGTACATTCTGAACCTCATCGGTCAGGGTTTCGAGTCCGTGTTCCCGACCAAAATCAAGCAGGTACCTGATGATTTTCTCTTCCTGCCTTGAAGGTCTCGGGATTTTACATATTTCCAGAAAAAATTGCCAGAGCCTGGCTGGTTTCAATTCTTCAATCCTTTCATTCATCAGTATCAATTTAGAGGGTAAAAATATTCATTTTATTCGTCTGTCCTGTATTGTTACAATATATATTTATTAATTTGTTTCAAAACTGAGAATTTTTCTACTTTTACATGTAAAAAGGCAGCATGGCGGACAAAGTGATTAAGAGAAAAGGCTTTTTCCGGAGATTTTTTAATTTCCGGGGATTGGCATTCCGTTCGGGATGTTTCTTCTTAATCGGTGTATTTCTCATTCTCTTTGTTGCATTTACTTACATCGTAGTTTACGCTGCCCAGATGATGCTTGAAGAAGCAAAAAAGGAAGCAGCCTCTACCACCAATCTCACAATCAGCAGAATTGTTACAGTTCTTCAGCCTATTGAAGAGGTAACCAACAGCCTGGCATCCTCAATATCTCCCATAAACCCGGATTATACATCGGTTCTGAGATTGTCGAGGGATTATGTCATCACCAGTGTCCCGGTTTTTGGTTCCTGCCTGGCTTTTGAACCCTATGCTTTTTCGAAGGATCATTATTATTATGCACCTTATTTTTATGAATCTCCCAAAGGTGTGAAATTAAAAATTCTCGGGAATGAAAGTTATGACTATTTCAACCAGGCCTGGTATAGTCTTCCGAAGAAATTGAAGAAACCGGTCTGGTCAGATCCCTATTTCGACCTGGGAGGAGGAAATGCCCTGATGTGTACTTATGCAGTTCCATTTTACCTGGGCGCGAACAAGGAACGGCTGGAATTCAAAGGTGTTCTGACCATGGATGTCTCTCTTAAATCCTTAGAGAAGATCGTTTCCGGGGTTCATATATTCAAATCAGGTTTTGCCATGCTGGTATCAAAAAGCGGTAAGATCCTGACCAGCCCGAAACCTGAATACGTCAACCAGGATTTGCGGGACATCACACGGAATATCCGGGAAGAGGTAAATAATATCGAGCTTGATTTGAATGATGACATTAAAAATCCGTCTCAGCAGGCCAGAGGGAGCCGGACTCATGTTAGCATTGGAGCAGGCGATTCCCTCGAAGAAAGAATTCTCAGGGGTGAGGTCGGGTTTGCCAATGCGGGAAAAGCGCTCAAGAAGAGTGGCGGTGATCTTCTTTATTATGCACCTGTGGGAACCACGGGCTGGTCATTGATCGTGGTATTCTCTTCAAACGAATTACTATCCGGTTTGATTGACTTTCTGAAGAAACTTGCTTCTGTCGTACTAGGGAGCATGATAGCAGCACTTCTGATCACCATATTCATTGTAAAAAGATTTACGCATCCGATCCGTAAACTGGCTGATGCAGCAAGGCTGATTGGCCAGGGTGAATTCCATGCCACCCTGCCTGTGATACGATCAAAAAATGAGATTGGTCAGTTGGCGAAATCATTTGCGCTGATGCAGGTTGAACTCCAGAATTATATTTATAATCTCCAGGAAACGACCAGCGCCAAGGAAAAAATTGAGAGTGAACTGAAGGTTGCTCATGAAATCCAGGTGGGCATGCTGCCTACTCATTTTCCACAGCGGATGGACTGTGATCTTTTTGCCATCCTGGAACCGGCCAGGGCTGTGGGAGGCGACTTGTATGATTTCTTTGTGATTGATAAGGACCGGCTTTATTTTGCGGTAGGTGATGTTTCGGGAAAAGGTGTTCCTGCTTCACTCTTCATGGCTGTCACACGGACATTATTCCGGTCGAAAGCCATTTCAGGGGTTCCGCTTGAAGATGTGTTCATGAGCATCAATGAAGAATTGTGCAAAGACAATCCCAATGTCATGTTTGTAACATTCCAGGCCGCAATCCTTGATCTTAAGGCAGGAACCCTGGAAATATGCAATGCCGGACATAATCTTCCCATTTTAATCAAGAAAGAAGGAAGTGCCGATAAGCTCCTTTGTAAATCCAACATTCCGTTAGGGATCAGGGATGCAGTGAAATACCATTCTGAGACATACCAGCTGGAGCATGGAGATATGCTCGTTCTTTATACTGATGGTGTGACTGAAGCCACAAACATCAGGTATGAGTTGTATAAGGAGGACAACCTCCTGAAGTCAATTTCCATGATCCTGAACCTTCCTGCAAAAGAAACGGCAACACGCCTGATCATGGATGTAAAATCATTCTCCGGCGAAGCTGAACAATCGGATGACATCACATTGCTTGTTGTGAAATACAATGGACAAACAAATCCCGGACCGGATGAAACAGATTCGCTGAGATTAACAATCAAAAACCAAATCCCTGAGATAGAAAAAATTCCTGAAACGCTTGATATCCTTGCCGAAAGATGGACCATACCTGCTAAAATGATTATGGAGATCAACCTGGCTTTGGAGGAATTGGTGACGAATGTTATTTTTTACGCGTATCCGGATGAATCTGAACATGAGATTGAACTTGTTTTTTCACGCCATGCCAAGTCAATTTCGATTAGAGTAACAGATGATGGAAAACCGTTCAATCTTCTGGAGAAAGTAGTTCACAAAGAAATCAACAAACCGCTTGAGGAACGAAAGGTGGGAGGGCTGGGGGTTCATTTCATCAAAACCATGATGAACCGCGTGGAATATAACCGTTCCGGAGACAAAAATATCGTACATTTAACCAAGAATTTTTAAAATTAAACCAAACAGTTCCTATGGAAATCAATGAAACAAAAACCGAATTATGTACCATCGTCGGTATTATAGGCAGGCTGGATACAACAAACTACGGGTTACTCGAGAAAAAACTGAAGGAATTGATTGATAACCGGCAGATCAGAATTCTGGTTGACTGCGCTAAGATGGATTATGTCAGCAGCAGCGGTTTAAGGATTCTCCTGATGACGTTAAAAAGCATCACACAGGCCAGTGGGAAATTTATTCTTTGCAACCTACAGGAAAATATCAAAGAGATTTTCGAGATTTCTGGTTTCAACAGCATTTTCGAGATCTATCCAACCCAGAGTGAAGCACTGAAATACTTTTAATCACGTTACAGCTTTTGTTATTTCCGGATGATCTTTTGGTTATAACGATGTGCAAGGGCAAAACTTATCCATGACCCATTATATTCACTTTTCAAACCCCAATTCTCCTGAGATGATCAGGGAACTGGAAGCCATTCCGCGTTTTCCCGGCACTTGCTTTTTCATGGACATCAATAAATCCACGGATATCAAATATTCGGGAGGGCTGAAGGACTGGGGAAGGAAACTCAATAATACCTTTAACATCCTGCTGTATACAAACCATTTCCAGGGCAATGTCGTTAAAGGTATTGGTGATGAAGTGATGCTGTACATCCCCGACGATGAACTAAAGAAGAAATCCAGCAACAACCATTACCTGGGATTGCTGGAGGATATTTTTGCATCACTTTTCATCATAAAGAATCATGCAGATCCCGGTATGTTCCTGAACTGCAAAGTAGCTATCCACTATTGCACGGAAGTTTACAATATAACCTTCCTGCGGGGTGCCAAAGACTATTACGGGAGTGATATCGACCTTACGGCAAGACTGATGACGAAGAGTTTCGAAAACAGGATTGTATTGAGTGAACGGTTTTATGGGATGGTCCGGGAGGATTTGTCAAGCCTTGGTGTTCCTGAAAATGAGACTTGCTTAACCCATGTCTCGGATAAGTTTACATTTCATTTCCAGGGTGTTCCGGCACCCACGGATTACAGGATCATTGATGTAAAATGATCCTTTTCATTGTAAAGGTTCAAAAACTGGATAGTCAGTAATGATTATAATTTACTTTCTTTTATTTGCGACAGTTTTCGCCAGCGGTTCGCTGATTTTCATTGTTAAATCAGACGATAAGAAGGTTGTTAAGCTTCTGCTCGCATTCAGCGGGGCATTTCTTATCGGGATCAGCTTTCTTAAACTGATCCCTGAAGTATTTTCCTCACCGGCAAAACATGTAGGACTGTTCGTCCTACTGGGCTTCATTATTCAACTCGTTCTTGAGATGATCACCGAAGGTGTTGAACATGGCCATAATCATGTTCATGATGCGAATGAAAGGGTATCGCCATTTCTTCTGTTGATCGGACTTTCCATTCATTCGTTTCTTGAAGGAATGCCGATCGTGGGTGCTTTCAATACGCAAATTCAGCATTCCCTGGCTCTTGGGATCATCATTCACAACATTCCGATCTCACTCACGCTTATGAGTCTTTTCCTTCATTACGGATGTTCCAGGAAGAAGGCCTTCATTTATCTCGGGATTTTTGCCCTGATGACTCCGTTGGGTTCACTGGTGAGCGCATTAATACAGGTGAACTTTGCTGCTTCCATCGGGAATGCATTTTATTATATCATGGCTGTTGTGATTGGTATTTTTCTTCATGTCTCTACATCGATCCTTTTTGAGACCGGGGAAAACCACAAATACAACATTCAAAAACTCTTTACAGTATGTATTGGAATTCTTGTTGCATTTGGAATAAGCATTCTTTAATAAAAAATTGTTGACAGTCCGGATTATTTTCCTATTTTTGCACCCCTAATAGAAAACGATTTACCCTCAACCTCACACTCACACCCAAACCCACACTTACTTAGCCCAGGTGGTGAAATTGGTAGACACGCTACTTTGAGGGGGTAGTGGCCCTCGGCTGTGCAGGTTCAAGTCCTGTCCTGGGCACACTCACACTCACACGCAAATACTCACACGATGTTCGCCCGGATGGCGGAATTGGTAGACGCGCTAGTTTCAGGGACTAGTATCCGTACGGATGTGCAGGTTCGAGTCCTGTTCCGGGCACAAAAACAACTCAAAACCCACGGTTAACGTGGGTTTTGCTTTTTAGGGTATCCTAATAAGTACCCAAAACATTTTTTTTCAAGTTATAACTTTGGTTTTCAGCATGCCATTTTTAAAATGAGGATTATTCAGAAAGCTAGGATTTGAAAGCGCGAGAGGTTGCATTCGAAACGGGAGCCTTGCGTGTTGTTCGAGTGTGAGAGGAAAGCCCAAACGCTACCCTTGTCCGAAATAACGATTCCCAATAGCACTTCTCCAGGCTGGGTGGCAAATCCGATACCGCCCGGCAGTTTCAATCAGGATCGATCTGGCGGCTCTCATCAATTTCTTCCAATCTCCAATTGCTACTACCAAACCTACCCTCTCGATGATTTCAAGAATTTTCTCCTCTGAAATCCCTTGTGCCGATTTCCAAATATGTGAGAGACTTTGTCTCACGAAAAGTTCACCTAAATCATTTTCCAAGCGTTCTAGTACTTTCTCTAATAGAGAAGGAAGAGATGGGGATTCCAGATAATGATTTATCATTCTATCAAGTTGTTCAAAACTTCCCACTATTCTCAACTCATCTAACAACGTAGTAAGATAGAGTGGGTTGTTCGTCTGCAGGGAAGATGCAATCCGTTCCACCTGGTGAGGTTCTAACCGACGACTATAAGCGGAAAGGAATCTGGTTGTCAACTCTTTTTTTTCAGTAATTGTCAGTCCCGATAACTGGAACTCTGACCACCCAACTCCTCTCAATGCATTTGTAATCTGTTGGTCGGAAGAGGACACGATAACACCACAGTTGCATTCAATTAAATCGAATAACCAGTCAAAGCTCATAACGGAATCGTGATAATCGAACGATTCCAATCCATCAATAATGAAGATAATGTGTTCGCCTTCGCTAGCGGTGCGGACAAACTCAAGGAAACGCCTCCGAATCTCTTCATCGACCTTGGGAATATCTATATTAAGGTAGCACAAGCGTTGCAAAATATTTAGAATCCTACGCATTGTATGCAGGCTATCAGTGCTTTCGGGAACATTACCTGCGAAATGCATCACAACAATCTCGATTGGATGAGTTTCTTGACGTTGTAACGCCCAGTTAGCGAGTAATGCAGTTTTGCCAATTCCCACTTCACCGGTGACCAGAAGAGGTTTCCGACGGCCAAAAATCACAGCATTAATCTGCTCAAAATGACCTTCACGCGTCAAATAGGATTGAACCTGACGCCGAGCGAAAACAAGATGTCGTCCTGACTCCAGGTCAAACTTTTGGAGTGGTTGTTGAGTCTCTATCTTAGCCATTAAATCTCGCAACACCAATTCCCCAAGTTCTTCTTTGGTTTGGTAGTTCTCGCTTAGTGAACACCGCCCTTGAGAGGCGGCAATATGTATTTTTTGTTTTAATTGCATAAGTTGTACTTTATCCTTGGTGTTCCCCGTTTCACAGGTTAGTCCATGTTCAGCTTCTATCCAAGCACTGACCATGGGATCACGAAAGTAGAACAAAGCCTCTGATCGAGGAATGTCCTCACGCAAAGCACCATGGAGTGCCTCAATTTCCAAAGTTGAACTACCAGGGAATCGTTTAAGCCAAGCATGGCGGGCTAAAGTGGATTCCGAAATTGAATCGGGTATCCACCCGTACCGTTCACCAATGAGTCCAATAAAGTATGGTCGGCAACGGTCGATTTCAGATAGCACAATTTCTAACATTTGGTCACTTGCAAGTTGTTCTTCAGTTATTCCCCAACGCAAATCTATCTCGACAAATGTGATATTACTCAGTTCGCAATACTCACGTATTTGAGGGAATACAACCCTTACCAGATAATCCCTCTCGTGATTCGTATCGCGAAAAGTCGAAGAAATCCAAACGCGCATCACTCTTTCTCCAGGTGAGGTTCGGTGAAGTAAAGTAACATAATTTGGATCCGATTCGATGATTGTCTTACGGTCAGTGTCCCCAATCTTACCGAGATGCGCTCTTACATGGCGAATAGAATACTGGGTCATAGAGTTCGTACCAAGTTTATACTCCCCCCAGCAGGCTTCTGCCAAAGTGCGATGACCCTCCATTATACTGACGAAGTATTGCCCCGCCTTTATTTCATCCGTGAGCCAGTCAGCGAGAGACTTGTGGAAGGGCTTGATGACTTTGTAACCGGCTGCATAAGAGATAGGAAAGAGTGAAGTAAGCGGTAAGGTGAAGTCGTTAAGTTCTTCATCTTGCCATTTGAATAGACCTTGAATAATTACCACGGGCAGCGGTTCGCGGGCAGCGATGATGGCACGCAGCGCAGGGCGCATTTCTTTTCTGAATTTTTCCAAGTCAGGAAAATATCGCTTGAAGTCCATTACAAATTTGCCAGTGAGTCCTTGAGGGAATTCGTTCGGCCGGTCCAATGAAAGGTATTGTTTGTGGATATCTTCACAGAAGCTCTCAATATATAGGATCACGCCCTCACTCTTTTCAAGGATTTGCTCCACGAGGCGGTCAGCATCACGGCGGTTTTTTAATTGTGTTGCCAGTTCCAGCCACAAGAGGCTTCGGATATCGGTACTATTGTTATCTGATTTAGCTTCGATGGGGAATGGCTTCAACTTAAGCGCTTGGAAAGGAGTGGTAACATCAAACTCCGGTCGGCTGGTGGCGACAATGCCGATCCAATTAGGAAGTTGCTCCGCATATTTGGCTAAGACATCAACGAGTTCGTTGCGTCCTTCACTGCCTGCTTCATCGAGCGCGTCGATGACGATAAGATAGCGTTCGCGTCCACCGGCGATTGAAAGTTTCAAGGGGTTGGTGAGAAGACCATCGAACAGTTCAGCGGAATTCTTTTGACCCAATTCGCTCATTATCGGCAGCGTTAGCAATAGCTTGCGATAATCGGGAAGCCTGGTTGCAACCTGAAATGCCAGTGTGCGAATGATTTGGCAGGCGTCGCGGTGATCTGGTTTCTTCCAATCACAGAACTGGACTGCGATAACGGTGCCACGGCCATATTCATGTGCAAGATGGGCTGCGAAGGCGCTCTTGCCTGTACCAGGAATACCCGTAATCCAGAAAAGACGCGAGTCCCTATTAGCCGTGGTTCTCCATTTTTCAACGGCTTCAAAAAGCCATTCCCGTCCGACCAGTTTTTTTTCTAGCAATTTTCGGATACGTGAATCTGAAGTAAAATCGGAATCCGTTGGTTTGAGCAGTTCTTCGAGTGTTTTGATTTCACCAGCAAATTGTCGGCTCACTTCGCTTTCAACGACAGCGACAATTTCAGTGAGCTTGGTCTGATACCATGGCTCCCATACACACTCACCGGCATCCCGTCGTCTTTCCCAATCGTGCATATCGAGCCATTGAAGGTGACTAATGCTTGGTGGTGCCCTCACTTCGCTCTCACTCTCGACAAGGATGGTCTGGATATTGCCACCTTTCGCACCGATGGCGATGGCGATTTCGTCGAGGCAGACGCCGGGGTCGCGGGTGGAATGCTTTGAGAGGAATGACAATACGCGGTTACTTTTCAAAATGCCATCTGTAATAGAACGCCGCCACTCATCGCCGAATTTTATTTCATTCTTGTCGAACCAGACATCGTGACCACGTTTCTCCAAGTCAGCTTTGATTAAGCGAACAAGTTCTTCATTGGCATCATGGCCGTACGAAAGAAATATTCTGAGTCTATTATCTTCCTGTTTCTGATCCAAGAAGTTGCATCCACATTGGTTACAATTATATTTCTTTCGAGACTCAAAAAATTTGATGTCGGTTGAATGACATTCAGGACATTGTGATAACTTGTTCATTATTTATATTTATTTTCATCAAATCGATCCGAGGCAACCATATTCCTTCTTTAAGGATGAGTATTGTGCTTTTTTTGGTTACGCATAAAAGCAAGTATCCAGTCATTAAAATGAAGTTTGTCAGCCAGTTCCTTCGGAGGAGGTACAACTTCCGGTGACACCAGGGGGCAGGGATCAATAAAGTCAATTCCACGCTCAGAATATCCACATTGCCACTCCCACTCAACCCATTTTGATCGGCTGGCAGCTTCGGACCAAAACAGATACAATACATCCCGTTTTAAAATCTCCTGTCTCAATCGATCTTGCCAATGTTCACCTGAATGCAACTCAGCTTCAGCATAGAAAACATTAAGGCTTGGCATCACTTTTTGCATTCCTTGGATTCTGGCAAGGACATCATCTCCGTCTTCGCTGGCGTACGAAGCAAATGCATTACTAATATTGTTAAATGAATGTTCTATCGGCTTTGAAGAAACTACATTATTCGATATAAGTAGCTGCAATGGGACTCTTGCAATTTGAAAACCACCTTCCCAATGAATAGTTACTAATCCGGTTTTTATTCCCTCAGAAGTTTCAAGAGGAACATGAACTACAAATGAAGCATTTCCAATTTCTCCTTCCCATAGAATTGTATCTTCAGTTGGTTCGACATTTAATTCTGGAAATTTCAACCGAACCATCAAAATTGTGCCCCGCTCAATCTTGAAAGGTCCTTTTTGACGAATCACCGGAGGCAAATCAGTTGATATTCTTGATTGTTCAACTCGGTGGATGACTTCAGCCCGTTGTCGTTCCAGATGTGACCATACATCAACTATTATCTGTTTACCAGGCTGTGTAGTGGGTGGTGAAGAAACCGTGAAATGAACATTATCGATGCAAGATGTTGGAACTACCCTACTGTCCTTTTCTTTAATGTTTGCTATATTCGTATCGTCAATGAATTTAGAAATGTCTTTTTCTAATATTAAATCATCATTAAAATTAACACCTATACTTGGTTTAAAT
>Ga0118677_10007934_pt2 | contig 13307 bp, 8 predicted proteins | sample AliMusrvi5mmetaG_FD_86154 | JGI IMG/M metagenome (GOLD analysis project Ga0118677, IMG submission 86154)
GTTACCGAGAGCCCGGCCGGCGTGACACCGGGCAAGGCAGCAGCCCGGTCGCCCAGCGCACTGCCGCGGACCAGAAGTCCGCGCGTGCCGAAGCGGCGCGCCTCGGCGAGCAGGTCGGCCAGGCGGCCCGGCCCGGAAAGAACGCGCTCGGGCAGGATCGTCAGGTCGGGAAGGACCTTGGCCGTGGTGTCTCGTGACGCATCAGGCATAGCACATGATTGTGGCCAGGATTTCGAGATCGGAGTCGCCCGAGTTGGCGATGGCATGCGACTCGCCGCGACCGGTGAGCACGGCGTCGCCAGCACTGACGGGGGTCCGTGTCTTACCGTCGTCCAGTACGCCGCGACCCTTCAAGATGTAGTATACTTCGTCCTCTCCGTCGTGCTGATGCGTTCCGATGCTGGCCCCGGGCGGGAGCGTGAGCACGGCGCACAGGCGGGTCTTGGCCGTGATCTCCTCCTTTTTGAAAAGGTGGCGGAAGGTGACGCTGCCGGTGCCGCCGCGCATGGCGGTGCGGACTTCAGTCTCCATTTTCGATGCGGCTCGGATCATAGAATCTCCCATTAAGGTTGAGTTGGTTGTTCGACGGACACGCGGTAGAAGCGAGGCGCGACGGCCGCATTGCGGTCGGTATAGGTCATGAACCCGGCGACGCCCGGGAGGTTCGTGGCATCGTCGAAATCGACCCAGCCGCCGTTCGTGGGCCAGAGGCCGTCGCGATAGGCCAGCGCGTATAATCGGTTCGTGGCGCCCGGCCACCGGACTGCAAAGACCGTGCCGGTGTTCGCGTCACGAACCGGCTCCAGGCGCAGGACGCTGGCCGGGTTTCGGGCATCGGTGCCGGCGACGGCTTCGGCCGCGTTGGCGACCCCGTCCCCATCCCAATCTCCGTCGGGACTGAGCACGAGCACGGAAGCCGAAGCGGCCGGCCCGATCAAGCCCAGGGTATCGCGAGCCCAGATGTAGACGGTATTGGTGGCATCGAGGACCGCACCTGACACGGTGGCTGATGTCCCTCCCGTCCAGAGGCCGTTCGTTGTGCCCTGGCCGTTTGTGAGGGCGACGTAGTAACCGGCGATACCTGAGCCGGCATCTGCAAAGCCGGACCAGGAACCGGACAGCACGGAGTTCAATACGTAGTCGCCATCAGGGCTGCGGGCGACCGTTACCGTCGCACCCGCGGCCGAGGGTGGCGTCGTATCGATCCAGAAGTTGCCCAGCGTGGCGGGCGCACCAAGGTTGCCGTAGACGTCGACCGCCTGGACATAGGCCTGCCAGTTGGTTCCGTCGGCGCCGGTCGTGAGCGAAACGGTTGTGCCGGTCGTCTGACCTGTGACCGCCTGAATGCCAACGCCACCCAGAAGCCCGCAGCGATAGCCGGCCATGCCGCCCCCGAGGTCGGTGGCGGGCACCCAGGAAAGGGCCACAGCGGTGTTCGTCGACCACACACCCGGCACGTGCGAGGAGCAGACCAGCATGGATGGCGGCGATGGGGGCTGGTTGTCGACGAGGAACGGCTGGCTCGTGGCGGACGCGGACCAGAAGGTGCCGTCCCAGGCCCGGCAGCGCACGAGCACGTTTGTGGCGAGGCTCAGCGGCGCAAAGCCCGCGGCCGTGGCCCACGCCGCCGCGACAACATTGGTGACCGCATTCGTGCCGTTCGTGACACTCACCTGGCCGATCTGGGGCGTGCCCGAAGCGGCGATTGAGGGGCTACCCACGGCCGCGACGGCGCCCACCATGACGTTTGTCAGCCACAGCGCCCCGGCGTTGGTCGACCACAGATACTCGAGCGAGCAGACGTCGCCATCCGCGTCGACCACGGTGTTGCTGATCGTCACCCACCCGGTACCGTTCGTCGACGTCTGGGCGGCGGCTACGACCTGCACGAGGGGCGGGGACCGCACTTTCATGTAGACGGGCACGTCGACGGCGGGCGTTGACGGCGAATTGTTCAGCGCGTGCAAGAGCGCCGCGCGGTCGCCGGTCGGAATGCCGGCGCTCGTCACGGTGACCGTGACCGTTGCGCCGCACTGGGGAGCCACGACCAGGTTCGTTGGGGCGACAGCGATCCAGTCGTTCGTGAAGGCGTCGGAAGTCACGGCGACATCGTCCACATACCATCCCTCCTTGGGCGTATTCGAGTCGGAGCCGAAGTGGAACTGCACGATGATCCATTTGCCGGCCAGAGCGGACAGGTCGAAGGTCGCGGTCTGCCAACCGCCGGTGCCGGCATAACAACGCGTGCCATCCGGCCAGGGCGAGTCCGACCACCCCGATATCGCATACGGGTAGCCGCCAACCGGCGTGATCGTTGCGAAGGTCAATCCTTGGTTGGTCGACACCTCGACCAGGGCGCCATCCCAGCAATTCGACGGGTAGAGGCCGCGCGTGTCGAGTTCACTGTCGATCCAGTGGCGGAAGGTCAGTCGTGCTTTAGGCGGCACGAAAAGGGCGGGCGTGTCCAGTCGGGCATGCGCGCTGTTGCCGTACGTGTGGGAGACCGGATCCCCGCAGTACCACGCGGTCGTCGCGGACGAGCATCGTTGCGTGGTGAGCGCCCACAGATCGGCGGCACCCCAATGGGTCCAGCTATTGGTGCCGTGCTCCATGTCGTCCACCAAGCCGGCCGGTCCGATCTGCAGGGCCACTACGAGGGAGGTCGAGCCGGCGTTCGTAATCTGCAGGAGACACTGCTGGGTCGTGTCGGGTTGCAGCAGAAGATCGGTCAGGGCGGCGGGGGTGAGCTGCATGACGGGATAATCCACGCGGAACGCATAGGGGCCGCAGGTTGTCTGGTTGCCCATGGGGTCGGCGGCATGAATCGAGTAGACAAACGTATCGCCGTTCGTGCCGGGTGCGGGAATGAACGTTGCATAGGAGCCGTTCGTTCCCACGGCCGTCATGTTCGTGATTGTGACGAGGCCACCCGAGCGGGACCAGCCGAGTGTCACGGATGCCACGCGGAAATTGTCGGCCACCGTGGCGGTGATTGGGTAGGGTGCGGGCGTGGCCTGCGGGTTGGCCAGCGGGGCGTGGACGATCGTAGGCGCCGAGGGGCGGGATGCCGGGTCCCTGGGGTTGCAGCGGTCGCGATATTCGTTGAGATTGGATACCCCGTCGCCGTCGGCGTCGGCATCCGGGGCGGTGTTTGTTGATCCGAAATAGAAGAGCTCCCACCAGTCCGCCATTCCGTCTCCGTCAGCATCCTGGGTTTCCGGCAGGTAGACGGCTTGTGCGGTGTGGGCGGCCGACATGGGGATATTGGCGACGGAGTACGCGGCGATACTCGTGTCATCGGGTTGGCGGAATCCATCGAGGCGCCAGAATGCGAAGGCGTAATTCGTCGAACCCAGCATGATGAGGGGCGCGGCCGTCAGGGTGGCCGCCGTTGTGCCGGTATCCCACCAGGTGGTCGCGGAGAGAAGTCCTGGCACGTTGGACGTCTGCGTCAGCGCGTACTGGCGCGTCCACTGCCAGTCGATCGCTGAGACGCGGCGGACGGTGACGGTCACGGCGTTGCCCTGGCCGGACGGCGGCACGCTGCCAATGCCGGTCCAGCCTGTGCAGCGCCAGCGGGCCGGCCCGTCGGGGTCGCTCAGGGGCGACGCCTGCGCTTGCACGACGGTGCCGGACGGATACACATACCAGCCGTAATCCGGCTCGACCGTGCCGTAAGTGTCGGGGTCGCCGGTGACGATCAACGCGAGCGGGGGAACGACGTTGAACGTGTGCAGGCTGGCCGGTGCATCGGGCGGATCGCGCAGGGTGACGCCGAGCGTGGTTGTGGCGGAAATCCAGTACCACACCTTCCGTCCGAACGGTTGCGGCGGGATCAGGGCGCGCCAGACTTCGCCATTCTGGCGCTCGAAGACGCTGGACGAAAAGGCGTTCGTGGAGCCGTCCGTGTTCCACATCAGGAGTACGGCGTTCGTATCCATGATGTCTGCCGGAATGATCGTCGCTTCGACGACATAGGCAGTCCCGGTGTTGTAGGTGTCGCTGAGCGGGGTGTGCTCGATGTGCGCGAGCTGGCGGATGGCGCCGAAGGCGTTCAGCCGGCCGCCCGACGCGGTGCGCCCGGCAAGTGACGGAATGCGATCGACTCCCGCCAGGACGGCATTGCGCAGCGCGTAAGCATCGGAATCCGGCGACAGGCCGGCGAGCAGGGCGACCACGCCGGAGACGTGGGGCGTGGCCATCGACGTGCCGCTTTCGATGCCGTACTGGCCGTTGGGCAGGGTGCTGAAGATCGACACGCCGGGCGCGCCCAGGTCCACGGAGGTGAGGCCATAGTGGGAAAAACTTGCCAAGGCGTCGTTGCGGTCCGTGGCAGCAACCGCGATGATGTTCGACTCGGGATAGGACGCGGGGTAGAAGGGTGTGACGTCGTTGTTCCAGCCATAGTTGCCGGCGGCGGCCACGAAGAGAATTCCGCCGTCGCCATCGGCGCGGATGGCATCTTCCATGGACTGCTCGACGCCGGCACCGCCCCAACTGTTGTTAGTCACGCGCACGTTTACGCCGCGCTGGCGAAGGCCGAGCGCGTAGTAGAGGGCCTCGATGGCGTCGGAGGTCGCCCCACTGCCGGAGGCGCTCAGGAAGCGAAGGGGCAGAATGTTGCACTGCCAGTTGACCCCAACGACGCCCAGCCCATTGTTGCCGGCCGCGCCGATGGTGCCGGAGACGTGGGTGCCGTGCCCGTTTTCGTCCATGGGATTCGCATCGTTCGCGTAGAAATCCCAGCCCCTGATGTCGTCCACATAGCCGTTGCCGTCGTCATCGATACCGTTCACGATCTCGGCGGGATTGCTCCAGATGTTGGCGGCCAGGTCGGGATGATTATAGTCGACGCCGGTGTCGATCACGCCCACCACCACACCGGTGCTGCCTTGGGTGAGATCCCACGCCTGTGGCGCGTGGATGTCGGCGCCGGCGGTGCCGCCGGACTGCCCCGTGTTGTGCAGGCCCCACAGTTGATTCAAGTTCGGGTCGTTGGGCAGCGTATCGCAAATCGATACGATCGAGTCGGGTTCGGCGAAGCGGATGGCCGGCTCCCCGGAGAGCGCTTGGATCAGGTTGGGAATCGTGTCGAGCCCGGCATCGGCCGAGGCCAGGAGGTAGAGCCCCGCGTGCGAGGAGGTCTTGCGGATGGTGAGGCCCTTGCGGCGCGCAAGATCCTGGATCGTCTCGGGCGCGATGGCATCCGCCAGTTGGACGAGCACATGGTCAGCCACGGTGATGCGACGGGTGCGGGGCACCGCCTGCCCGGTGGCGGGATCGAGATCCAGGGTTTCATCCACACGCCAGAGCGGATACTTGAAGTCGGAGCGCACGATCTTTACGCGTTGTATAACACCGTTCGTGCCCTTGACCGGTTCCTCACGCGAGGCGATGACCGGATAGTCTATCGTCGGGTCCGGGGGCATCTGAGCGGAAGCGGAAGCCGCCGCCGTCGCTGCGGGAAGAGGTGTCGTGGCGGCGACCGGGGTGCCCGGTGGAACCGCGATGGAAGGCGTACCCGTTCCGCTTGCGAGCGGAATGTGCGCCGCCGGAACGGAAGCGCCGGATGTCGAGGGAATGGGGACGGGCGGCGTCGATTCAGTACGACACTGTTCCAGCAAGCGGAAGCCAATGGCCAGTCCTAGTACAATCAGGATCGCCACAGCGAATCTACGCAGTCGATGCACGGTTTAATTATAGCCGATCCGTCTCGACAAACGAAACACGAAACGCGGCGGTTGCGGCAACTGCGTTAGTTTCTTGTCGCAGGTGCAATTGCTGAGTTGCTAGCATGTGCGGGATGCGTACGGGCGAAACATGGATTGCCGACGAACTGGCGGCGCGGCGGCGCGAGGAACTGGAACGCACGCTGTTCGTCCTAGAGGGCTCTGGGCCACGGGTGACGGTGGGCGGGCGCATGCTGCTCAACGTGTCGGGCAACGACTACCTTGGCCTGGCGCACCATCCGCACGTTGTCGCCAGGGCAAGAGCCTACCTGGCGCAGTTCGGCGCCGGCGCCTCGGCATCGCGGCTGGTCGCGGGGACGCTGGCCTGCCACGAGGAGCTTGAAGCACGGCTTGCCCGATTCAAAGGATACCCCGCGGCCCTGACCTTCGGCAGTGGCTACGCGGCCAATCTGGGGCTTATCTCCAGCCTCGTCGGCCGCGACGACCGCGTGTTCATCGACCGCCTGGCCCATGCCAGTCTGGTGGATGGGGCTGTGCTGAGCCGTGCACGTCTGCAACGTTTTCGTCATAATGACTTTGAACATCTGGCCGATCTGCTCGCGAAGGCGCCGGCGGGCTGCCGAAAACTCGTACTTACGGAATCGGTCTTCAGCATGGATGGCGACTGCGCGCCCTTGCGCGAATTGGTGGCGGTAACCGAGCGGAACGGGGCTTTGTTCCTGGTGGACGAGGCGCACGCGACCGGCGTGTTCGGCCCGTCCGGCAGCGGATGCGTCCGGGCGGCCGGACTTGAAGAGCGCGTCAATATATCAATGGGCACGCTCAGCAAGGCGTTGGGAAGTCAGGGCGGCTTTGCGGCCTGCTCGGCCGATATGCGCGCGCTGCTGATTAACCAGTCCCGCTCGTTCGTCTATTCGACGGCGCTGGCCCCGGCGGCCGTGGGGGCGGCGCTCGGGGCGCTGGACGTTCTCGAACGCGAGCCCGACCGTGGGGCGAGGCTGCTGGCCCGGGCGGCCGGGGTTCGCGACCGACTGAAGGGTGCGGGTCTGGACACGGGGCGCTCGGTTAGCCAGATTGTGCCCGTGATCATCGGGGAATCCGGGCGCGCCTTGCGCGTGGGTCGGCGCCTGAGGGAGGCGGGATTCCTGGCGGTGGCCATCCGGCCGCCGACAGTTCCAGCCGGCACGGCACGCCTTCGACTGTCGCTGTCGCTCGAACACACCGATGCTGAACTTGCCGCGCTGACTGAAGCCGTCATCGCGGCGTTCAGTAGCGAGGGTTGATGATGGATAGCTCCGTAACCATGCGTTTTTCGCGATCGGCGTTAACCTACGCGCAGGGTGTAACCTTGCACGAGACGGTCGCCGACGCGCTGCTGAGCGGCCTGACATGGCCGGCCGCGGAAGAGGTCGGGACAATCCTGGACGCGGGCTGCGGCACGGGTGTTCTTACCGAACGGCTGAGGCGTGCCTACCCGGCGGCGCAGCTCACGGCGATCGACATGGCCCCCGGCATGGTAAGTCAGACGGCGACCCGCATGGAAGGCGACGCTGCCCGGCGTGAGCTCGACACCATGCAACGCGCGCTCGCAGCGACGCAGGTCCGCCAGGGCGCCGAGCGCGGGAGTTGGAATGCCGACGATCGCTGGAGCACGGCCGGCGGACGCATCTACGCCACGGCCCTGGCCTCGCTGTCGCTACGCTGAGTCAGTCAACAGTGAGCAGTGAACGGTCAACAGTCTCCAAGACGTGTTGGACACCCGAGATGTGGGGGGCGGACGTCATCGTCCGCCTGCGTCAGGGGCTATCGTCGACTAATCAGGACTGATTGGCCCTTCCTTCGGACGTCATGTTCCCTCTCTGGGGCCACATTCTTCGCAATATAACCGCGATATTTAGCCCATTCGCATGAAATTCATAAAAATACAACAAAACTGATTGCAATAACTGCAGACGCCTCATATATTAATCCAACAATTATGTTGTACAACGAAAGGATTGTTCGAGCATGGATACAACTCCAGACTTCTATACGGGCGCTCCGCTGGATCCTTCCGATCTCTGGTATCGGGATGGATTTATCGCCGATCTCTGGGATTCCTTGCGAACGCAACACGGTCTCCTGACCGCGCCGCGGCGCACAGGAAAGACAAGCGTGATGGACTACCTTGCCGCAAACCCGGAAGACGGATTTTCTCCGGTTCCTGTCTTTGTCCAAGATTTGGATCACCCGGGCGAGTTCATTCTGACGCTCCTGGACGCCTTCCATGACAAACATCCCGACTTGTTTGATTCTGTCTTCGCCGCTGGCTCTCGCGCAATCGAATCCGCGCTGAAGCATATCGGTGACATCGACGTGGGCGGGTTCAAAATCGCCTTGAAGGATCAGGACCCGGATTGGAAGACCAACTGGAAACATCGCGGGGACGACTTATTCGAGCGCGTCCGCAAATCGGGCCACAAGGTGCTTTTCATTGCCGACGAGTTTCCCGACATGATCCTGAACATGAACAAACATCATCCCGAATTGGTGCGACCTTTTCTGGGATGGTTTCGTGGTCATCGACAACACCCGCTGCCCAAGAAGGATCCCATTCGTTGGCTCCTCGGCGGATCGGTCAACCTCTCCACCACCCTCGACTCGTTGGGGTGCCTGGACAAGATCAACGATTTGCACGACGAACGGCTTCCGGTCCTCACTCCAGAACAAATCGAGGATTTTGTGCATCGCATGCTGACAGTCCGCGGCGTGACGATGGAAACCGGCTTCGAGTGCCAGCTCGCGGAAAGGTTGGGGCGGCCCATTCCCCTGTTCATGCAGATGCTGACCCAGGATCTCTACCGACTCTGGAAGAAACGGCCGGAACCCCGCCCGCCCCTGTGCGCAGCCGACCTTCACGCCGCTTTTGAGGAGTTGGTAGTTAGCAGCGCCTCGCGGGACAAACTCCAGCACTACTACTCCCGAATCGCTCAATACTACGACGAGCCCAAGTGCTCCGCTGCCTAGGAGATTCTCGCCAAACTGAGCCTTTCCCCCGCCGGCCTTCCGAGGACCCGCCTATCGGAGGCATTCGACTTGGTTGTCAAGGGCCGGGGCGAAACCCTGCCGGATCATGAGCGCCGGAAGCGCTTCGATCAATTGCTCCGCGACCTGGAGAATGACTTCTACGTTGCCGAGACGGCCGACGGATCGATCGATTTCGCAAGTGGACTGCTCAAAGCCTGGTGGAGGAAATACTATGCCTGACGCCCAACCCATCTCGCACCTCGGCCTCTACCGTACGGGCATCACCGGCCCCGAGCATCGTCGCCACATCACCGTGGGTCGGCAGGCACTTCTGCAAGACACGCTTGAAATCTTGCGCAAGAATTGCGGCAAGAAACCCAAACACCATCAACTCTTTATCGGCCCGCGCGGCATCGGGAAGACGCATCTCCTCTCGCTCATCGAGGACGAAATCCATCAACACCCGGACCTCGCCAAGGCCTACCATGTGGCGCGCTTTCCTGAAGAATCGCACAGGACCTTGTCGTTTGCTGACTTCCTGCTGGGCCTCTGTGAAATCCTGCGCGATACGCTGCCGGAAGAGCCGGGCTGGAAGACACTGTCGGAGCAACTTGCCACTCTGGAGGACGATGCGCGCATTATCGACACACTCGTCCCCGCCATTCGGCAGCGCTGGCGCGACCGGCACCAAGTGCTCCTTGTCATGATGGAGAACGTCAATCAGGTCTTCGAAAGTCAGATCAAAGATCCGCGCTCGATTGCCGCGCTACGGGGCTTCTTGATGGAAGACAACGGCTGCCTCCTCGTGGCCACCGCTCCACTCCATTTCGACGCCATCAATGACCCAAAGGCACCCTTCTACGATTTCTTTGACGTTCAGGTTCTCGATCAGTTGTCAGACGAAGAGACCATCGAACTCATCCGGCGGAATCTCGAATGGGAGAAACGGGATGACCTGCTGGCCGGATTCGCCGACATGCGGCCGAGGCTCCTCGCGTTGTATCGCATGACCGGTGGCAGCCCGCGTCTCTCTTTGATGCTTTATGAACTCATTGCCAACGAAGCGGTGACCGCCGTTCGGCGTCAGTTCGAAATTCTACTGGATCGCATCACTCCTTTTTATCAGGACCGCATGCGCGACCTTGGGCCACAGGAACGCGCGGTCCTCGAAACGATCGCGCTTCTGCGGGACCAACCCAAGACGCCAGCGTTGATTGCCGCCAGGATGCGCATGAAACCTGCCCAAGCTTCCTCGCTGCTGGGCCGTCTCACCAAGGCTCAATACCTGCGTGCACAGGAGAATCCTGACGACAAACGATCCCGGCTCTACACGATCAGGGAGGGCTTCTTCGACATATGGTTGGCCATGAACAACAGCCGTGGCGCCCGCATTCGACTACCCTTTCTGGTGGATTTCTTTGCCAACTTCTACCCAACCATTGAGCAGCGCAACCGGAAGCGGGAAGAATTGAAGCAAAAGCTCGGGAAGAAAGCCGACCCCGCCCACGCCACGGATATTCAGGATGGGCTGGACTATCTGTCCGAAGTCGGACCGAATGAGGAACGAGCGGCGGAGAAGCTACGTTTGGCAGCGCTGCACGCAACTCAGGGTGATCCTGCCCGGAGCAACCAGTATGTCCAAGAAGCGCGGCTCCTGCCGCTTGATTCAATGGGCAAGTGGATTGCCGATCATACGGGCAACGAGGGCGCGCCCGACTACTTGGGCGAAGTCGAGAAAATGATTTCCTGTTGGGAGGCCCACCGGACGGGAGGATTGGAAGCCCTGGCTGAAAAACTACGTGAATTGGGCGGGGAATTGACTTTCAAGTCCTGGTCAGAATTCCGAATCGATTTTCTTCGTGAGCATTTGAAGTTACTTCCCGCTAACGCGGCGAGAACGGAGACTCACCTTCAACTCGCCTACCTGTTGCTTGATCTCGCTCGCTGGCAGGACGCCGAACGGGAGTTTCGAGAAGCGCTGAGCAGTGCGAAGTCGGTGGGCGACGACGATCTTAGATCTCGCGCGATGAACGGATTGGCTCGCGTTCTATCGGAAACTGCGCAATTCATCAAAGCTGAGCCCCTGATCCGCGAGGCTCTTGAACTAGCCGAGACGAACCACGGAAACAACCATCCGAATGTCGCCACCTATCTGAACAACCTGGCCCAGTTGCTCACGGCCACCAATCGACTGGCCGAAGCCGAGCCGATGATGAGGCGTGCGCTGGAAATTGACGAGCGGAGTTACGGAAAGGACCACCCAAAAATCGCCACCGACCTCAATAATTTGGCCCTGTTACTCAAGGTCACGAGCCGACTGACCGAGGCCGAACCGATGATGAGGCGCGCACTGGAAATTGACGAGCGGAGTTACGGAAAGGACCACCCAAGAGTCGCCACCCGTCTCAGTAATCTGGCCCTGTTGCTCGAGGACACCAACCGACTTGACGAAGCCGAACCGATGATGAGGCGTGCGCTGGAAATTGACGAGCGGAGTTACGGAAAGGACCACCCGGACGTCGCCACCGGCCTCAACAATTTGGCCCTGTTGCTCAAGGTCACCACCCGACTGGCCGAAGCCGAACCGATGATGAGACGCGCATTTGAAATCCATCTAGGATTCACCCGCAGAACCGGGCACCAGCATCCAAACCTTCATTCTTCCCACAGCAATTACAGGGGGCTTCTGGAAGCCATGGGCTGGACTCCCGAGCAAACTCAGAGCACCGTGGAAGAACTATGCGGACGGTTCGGAGTCGTGCCGGACGGAGCGGGCGGTTGGACGGTTCAGGCGAAACCGCAGACGGCAGACGACAAACCGTAATTCATAACGGAGAGACTTCGATTGGAGGCCCCTAAATGTGGGGCGGACGTCCCCGTTCGCCTGCGCCAGCGGCGCGCCAGGGAAAAGGCTGGTGAGGACACCAGCCCCACATTGAGACCGCGCGGCCAGCCACTCTCTCCCGGCGCCCTATTCCCCTTGGTACACGCGGACGAAATCCACCCACATGTCGCTCTGGTTGTCGTACCGGTCCATGTCGATCTTCCAGCCGCTGATGCCGCCGATGGCGTAGTTGATCAGGAACCAGGATGGCAGGCTTTTGGAGACCGGGCCGGTGGGATGGCGAAGGACTTCGATGTCGTCGAAATAATAGACGGTGTCTGTTTTGGTGATCAACAGACCGTAGGTGTGGAACGTCCACGACCATGAGGAACCGCCGCCCAGCGTCAGCGTATCAGTCACGGTCGAGCTCGGTTTGTACAGCGGGTTCGGCTTGCCGTCGGGTCCCCTTTTCGAGGCCCAATCGGGTTTTTGCTTGCTGTTCCAGAAGTGCGTGGTGATGGAGTATTTGCCGCCCGAATTCGGATTCTTCGGACCGTAACCGCCGTAGGCCTCAATGACGTCGAGTTCCTCGCAGCCCATGGCGGCCACGGACTGATAGTCGGGTGCGTTCTTGTCCATGCCTGCGGTGCCTTTGGTGAGTGTCCAGAAGGCCGGCCACGTGCCGGGGGCTGACTGGGCCAGTAGGCGACACTCGAAGTAGCAGGGCACGCTGGCGGAAACGCCGCTGCCGTCCTGCCGAATGGAGGAGATGATGCCGGTGCACCCCTTGGTGCCGGGCTTCTTGGACGCGTGGATCCGCATGAACGTGCCGGTCTGGCCAAAGGGATAGTTCTCGCCGCCGGGATTGGAGAAGGGCCAGCCGCTGAAGTCGCCGCCGCCTGTCTTATGCGCCGGGTACCGGGCATCCTTGCCGTCCGGAGAAATGGATAATGGACCGTCGAAGTCGTCGCCGAAGACCAGTTTCATCCCTTTGGCCGCGGGCGGGTCGATGGGTGCCCCCACTGTCTCACGGCTCCGCCACCACAATGCGCCCGACGCATTGGGGGCGCGCCTGGGGACGCCCTGGTTCCAAGCCACGCCGCCCTGATTGTACAGTTGAAGCTCACAGATGTCCTGCTTCTTGCCGTTGTCCTTGGCGTGAATGCGGAGCGTGATCGGGCCGCTGGGGAACTGGTCGGCGTGGAAGACGAAGCTGCCATTGCCATCAGCGTCGAGCTTGGTATCGGTCGCAACTTCGGCATCATGTCCCCAGGCGTTGGGGCTAGCCGCCGTCGGCTGTTGCCAGCAACGCGCCCGGGCCAGGGTCATGCCGGGGGCCTTGAAGGTTACGGTGACGTCTCCCTTGATAGCCGAGCAATAGGCCGGCGCGCTCACGGCAATCGACTGGACGAAATCGATTCCCTTGGTGCTTGCCCCGCTTTCGCCCGTGTAGAAGTCGGGGTACTCCGGATTGACGGGCTTGTCCGGCGACTCGGCGAGCATGGCGCACGGGAACAGCGCCAGACTCAGCACCAGCGCGGCATGTGTGAGACAGGGGGACGTATGGAGTGTCATAGGTTGTCTTTCGTTACGGGCACGACACGCGTGCGAGTCCGGGGTGGCCTCGCCCTTGCCTGTCCTGTCCGTAACACTTACGCCCATGACCGCCGGCATTCAAGCGCCATCCCATGAGCGCAACGGTTCCAAATACTCCGGGTTGAGGGAGCGATGAGAGACGGGCACCGAGCGAGGGATACAGCAAGGGCATGGGGGGGCGGTCCGAGCGA
>Ga0118677_10011423_pt1 | contig 13307 bp, 12 predicted proteins | sample AliMusrvi5mmetaG_FD_86154 | JGI IMG/M metagenome (GOLD analysis project Ga0118677, IMG submission 86154)
CCCAAAGCAGGAACCGTTTTGATGACAACGCTCACTGGAGGAACAGTGATCACAGCTGGCGTGCTTTTAACTGCGCCGGCCGAAGCTGTGATTTTTGCTGTGCCAGAAGCGACAGCTGTTACAACTCCAACCGTACTCACTTTGGCGACACTTGGATTGTCAGACACCCACGTGAAGGTCACCGATGTCGTAATCGTATTTTGATTTTGATCGACAGCGAAAGCATCCAATTTTTCAGAGGCTCCAACACCCAGAATATCTGTGGTTGGGTCAACCTCAATGGTTGTTAGCCTCTGCGGATCGGATTCAACCTTGACTGAGTCAATACTCATAGACCACATTTCATTTTTGGTCACATACGACGTTGCTATAAGACTCGGGTCGTAGGCAAATGTCCATGTTGCACTGTCAGGCACCCACGCATTGAAATGAATGTACATAGGTCCCTTTGGAAGCGGTGATTGATTTGTCACAGAGCGAACAAGTACTCCGTCGATATACCACGAAACCGCAGTTGGCAACCACTTAATTTGATAAGTGTGATAATCCGTCATGGATGATATGCCTGGATATTGAACATATTGAGGGTGACCGACTCCCAGAGACTCAGCACCGTAAATATTGGTGTTAAAGTATTTACAACACAAATCAAAAAAAGGAATGATATGCCAAAAATTACGACAAAAAAAGATGCCTCTTGGGAAATTAAATTTAAAGGAATGACCGCGGAATCTATTGCTAAATCGTTTAATGTGAATAGAGAGTATGTCCTGGCTAAAGATCAGTATTCAGCAACCAATAATGATAATTTTTTAGCATTTGCTTTGGCAGTGCGTGATCGTGTGGTTGAACGATGGATTCAAACCCAACAGCAGTATCATAAGAGTAATCTTAAAAGGGTTTATTATTTATCGATGGAGTTCTTGATTGGCCGTTTAATGGGCAATTATATTTATAATTTGGGGTTAGAAAATGAATGTGCCAAAGCCCTTCAACAATTAGGGATGAACCTCGAGGATTTACGAGAAGAAGAAGTTGATGCAGGCCTAGGCAATGGTGGTTTAGGAAGACTGGCAGCTTGTTTTTTAGATTCCATGGCTACTTTAGGAATCCCATCGCATGGTTATGGCATTCGTTTTGATTATGGTATTTTCCACCAAAAAATCCAGGATGGGTATCAGATTGAACTTCCAGATGAATGGTTAAAACATGATAGCCCATGGCAGTTTGCCCGTCCTGAGTATGCGGTCACAGTTCGATTTGGGGGCTGTGTCAATATGGTGCCGGATCATAATGGGCATTTGGTTGTTGAGTGGAATGGGACCCAAAATGTTGTTGCTCTGCCCTATGATTTTCCCATTCCTGGCTATAAAAATGATGTTGTCAATACTCTGCGTTTATGGTCAGCCCGAAGCAGTGAAGATTTTGATTTTGAGTATTTCAAACATGGTAATTATGAACGGGCAGTTGAACAAAAAATATCCTCGGAAGTTATTTCTAAGGTGCTTTATCCTTCCGACAATATCGGACGTGGCAAGGAATTAAGACTTAAACAGGAATATTTTATGACCGCGTCTAGTATTAGTGATATCCTCCGTCGATTTAAATCTGAAAACAATGATTTGAAAGATTTGCATAAAAAAGCGGTGATTCAGCTTAATGATACCCATCCATGTTTAGCCATCGCGGAACTTATGCGTATTTTGTTGGATGACCATGGTTTTCAATGGGGAGCGGCATGGGATGTGACACGACAAACATTCGCGTATACGAATCATACCTTGATGCCTGAAGCCTTAGAAACGTGGGGAGTTGATTTATTAGAAAAACTTTTACCCCGCCATTTACAAATTATTTATGAAATCAATGCACGGTTCTTAGATGAGGTGGCCATGCGTTATCCTGGCGATACAGACCGCATCGCGAGGATGTCAATTATCGCTGAGGGTGATCCCAAAAAAGTGAGAATGGCCTATTTAGCTATTGTAGGAAGTTTTTCAGTTAATGGTGTTTCGGCATTGCATTCAGAGTTACTCAAGACCCATTTATTTAAAGATTTTCATATTTTTTATCCTGGAAAATTTAATAATAAAACCAATGGGATTACTGTCAGACGCTGGTTGCTTAAATCTAACACATTATTGTCGGGGCTTATCACGAAATCTATTGGGGAGGGATGGGCTTCTGATGCCAACATGTTAGAGAAATTATTGCCTTTAAAAGAAGACGCTAGTTTCCGCTCTCAGTGGCGATCGGTTAAGCTGGCTAACAAACAAGTTCTTGCCCGTTATATAGAAAAAGCGAATGATGTCAAGATTGATACTGATTCGATATTTGATATCCAGGTTAAACGTATTCATGAATACAAACGTCAGTTGATGTTTGCTTTTTATATGATTTCGCGTTATTTGAATTTAAAGTCTAACCCCAACCAAGCCTTTGTTCCCAGAACATTTATTGTTGGTGGTAAGGCCGCGCCTAGCTACTGGATGGCTAAATTAACCATAAAACTTATCACGAGCATTGCTTATGTTATTAATCGTGATCCGAGCGTAGCGGGAAAAATAAAGGTGGTATTCTTGGAGAATTACCGCGTATCTTTAGCGGAGAAAATTTTCCCAGCCAGTGATCTTTCAGAACAGATATCCACCGCAGGGACAGAAGCTTCGGGAACAGGTAATATGAAATTCATGCTTAATGGAGCTTTGACGATAGGGACCTATGATGGGGCCAATATTGAGATGGCAGATCTCTTAGGACCTGAGAATATCTTTATATTTGGTCTTAAGGCGGATGAGGTAGAAAATCTCAAACGCCAGGGGTATAATCCGGGCCAATTTATTGAGAATAACCCTACATTAAAGGAAGTCCTTCATTTGTTATCCAGCAATTTCTTTTCTCCTTTCCAGCCAGGACTCTTTGATCCCATTGTCCAATTGATGTATAGTTCGGATCCGTTTATGGTCTGTGCTGATTTTGAAAGTTATTGCCGTACTCAGGAAATTGTGGATCAGGGCTTTTTGGACAAGACCCAATGGACAAAGAAGTCAATTCATAATACGGCCCGATCTGGTTATTTTTCCAGTGATAGAACTATTAAAGAATACGCGCAAGATATTTGGTTTGGTAAGATGAAGAAGTAATTCTTTTCAATTTTATGAAGAAGAAATTAATCCGTTGTGGATGGTGCACACAGGATCCTATTTATATTAAATATCACGACGAAGAATGGGGAAGGCCTGTTCATGATGATCGCCTACTGTTTGAATTCTTAAGTTTAGAAGGGGCTCAGGCAGGTTTAAGTTGGCTGACGGTTTTAAAGAAACGCGATCATTATCGTAAGGCATTCGATCATTTTGACCCTCGTAAGATTGCCCGTTATAATATTAAGAAAATCAATGCGCTCCTTTTGGATGAAGGTATTATCCGAAACCGTTTAAAAATTGAATCAGCCATCCGTAATGCACAAGCCTTTCTTCGGATCCAAAATGAATTTGGTTCGTTTGATCGTTTTATATGGGGTTTTATAGACGGCAACCCAATCAAGAATCATTTCAAACGTTTTAAAGAGTTGCCCACCCAAACACCTTTGTCTGACAAGATAAGTCGGGAGCTTAAGACTAGAGGGTTTAATTTCGTTGGCTCTACTATTATTTATGCCTTTATGCAGGCTGTAGGCATGGTGAATGATCATACTCAAAATTGCGTTTGTTATAAGATTTGTAAGAGGCTTTAATTTTAGTAATTTGTTATTTCCAACTCCTTCTTGAAGTATAGAATATACCTAATCAAAATTCATTTAACCCGTTTTAAAGGAAGGTTGACTGATGAATCTTTTCGTGCGTAAACCTATTGATCGAATTGTTTTTGAATCTGAAGATGCCGAACATACATTAAAGAAAACCTTGGGGCCAAAAAGTCTAGTGGCTTTAGGTATTGGGGCCATTATAGGTGCGGGGATATTCTCCCTGACGGGCATTGCAGCCGCTGAAAACGCAGGCCCAGCGGTTGTTTTGTCCTTTGTGGTTGCGGCCATTGCCTGCATTTTTGCCGGCATGTGCTATAGCGAGTTGGCCTCTATGATCCCAGTTGCAGGCAGCGCGTACACCTATGCGTATGCAACCATGGGAGAATTTATTGCGTGGATTATTGGTTGGGATTTGGTTCTAGAATATGCGGTAGCTTCATCCGTCGTGGCGGTCAGTTGGTCAAGATATGTCGTTTCATTCTTTAAAGATTTAGGCATTGTTCTTCCTAGAGAGTTTACGGCTTGTCCTTTTGATGGGAATCCTGGAATTATTAATGTTCCAGCTATGGTTATTATTATAGGCATTTCTATTCTTCTGATCATGGGGATTAAGGAATCGGCCAATGTCAATGCCGTCATTGTGGTTGTTAAAGTGGCTGTTGTCTTGACCTTTATTGGGGTTGGACTGCATTACATTAAACCGGCGAATTATCATCCGTTTATTCCACCCAATACAGGCACATTTGGGGAATTTGGAATAAGTGGGATTATGAGGGCCGCGGGGATCATATTTTTTGCTTATATTGGTTTTGATTCGGTTTCAACGGCTGCCCAAGAATCCAGGAAACCATCAAGAGATATACCCATTGGTATTCTAGGATCCCTTTTTATTTGTACTGTTTTATATTTGGCTTTTGCCTTTGTTTTAACGGGTATGGTCAATTATAAAGACATGAGAGGGGATGCCGCGCCAGTGGCTACGGCCATTGGCTTAACGCCTTATCCATGGTTGCAGATGGTCATTACCTTTGGGGCTATCATGGGGTTGACTTCTGTTATTTTAGTTATGCTGTTGGGCCAGTCGAGGGTCTTTTATTCCATGTCACGTGATGGACTTTTACCGTCTATTTTTTCTGATATCCATCCAAAATTTAAAACACCTTGGAAATCTAATTTGATTTTTATGCTGATAGTGGGTTTATGCGCAGGTCTTTTACCCATTTCTCAGCTAGGTCACATGACCTCCATAGGCACGCTGATGGCTTTTATAATCGTTTGTGCGGGAGTCATTGTGCTTCGTTATGTTCAACCTAACGCGCCGCGGCCGTATCGAACTCCTTGTGTTCCGCTGTTTCCTATTCTGGGAATTGTGGTCTGTTTTTCGATGATGTATTCGTTAAATGCAGAAACTTGGTTACGTTTGATTGTGTGGTTGATGATTGGGCTGGTGGTTTATTTTACTTATAGCCGCCGGCATAGTCGGCTGAATCGTTGAATTTAGGAACAATCACATAGTATTATATCAAGGTTATTTCCACTATCATTACATGCATTTTTGTAGTTCCATTGAGTTCCATTCCAAATATACATATTACCGTTGCCACAGTCTTCAAAACCTGATGAATGAACACCCGTAGCTACGTTGCACCCTTTAAGTTGACATAATTTATCAGCGGTTGTCCAATCATTTCCATCTCCGAACCAAATGCCACTATTGCTAGTATTAACATAGGTTATTTGCTGGGTATTATTATTAACGATACCGTCTTGAGGATTAAATAAACAATTGGTCTTTTTATTTTGAGTATTTGGTTTATAGCTATCACAGCAGGTTGAATAGTTCCCCCCATTTATTATGCCTTGATTATTAGTAGTTAAATTACAATCTTTAGCCGTAGGGGCGATACAATCACTTGCCGATGGTATTATTGTCGCGCAACTGAAAGTATTGCAATTCCAAATTTGACTGCTAGGGCAAGTGAGGTTGGCTTTCCATAGACTTAATTGTGATACACCTGTATTTATGGACGGTGAAGACAGAGGGGTAAAATGGGTTCCTGTACCAGTCCCAATTTCCAAAGCCACTCCGGCTGAATTTTGAGCCCAGGTAGAACCACTTATGGAACTATTGGTAGCGGTTAAAGTTACACTATGGCCTCCTCTTGAAAGAGTAACGGTGCATTCTGAATATAAATTATTATTGGTTACATTTCCGTTTGAGGAACACACTGTTTTCCCGTCAATATCAACATCCCCCTGATTATTAACCGCAAAATGGAGGGTGTATACTCCTGTAGTATTTATACCAATTCTTCTTGTATAGGTAGTCGGAATACCTCCAAAAACGTGAGTATCGTCTGCTGGGGCGAGCCACATTGCGTATTTTTGCATAAAAGAACCCCATGAATTATTCCCTGAGTTTACTTGAAAGGGACGGCAATGAGAATTTAATGCGCAAGGAATACAGGTAAGATTCCCTGTTGTTCCTTGTTCAACATATCCATCTTTACATTTATAGCTACATTTGGGTGCATTGGTACAGTTTTGGCCATCTACCAAAACAATAGGCCAATTCTTGGTCAATGATTGATCAGATCCCGGGCAGGCCACAGCAGTAGGAGTGCCATTTGTGTCCAAAGGCAAGGTTCCAGTACAGGCAGCGTTACATTGGCCATCAGCCCTAGGTTTACAACGTATTTTTGTGGTATCACATTGGTTATAGAGAAGTTCTTCTCCATAATAGCAAGAATCTCGAGGGTTAGTAGGATTTGTGACTACCGGATCTAATCCATTAGGATCCGAAGTGGTCCTTGGCTGATTAAGATTGCCTGAAGCGTTAGCGGGAATTGGAGATGATCCACAGCAAGAAGCTAATGGCCCAGACAACGAACAAGCATTATAGATGTCACAACAATTAGTTTGGCCAGCAACGGGATCGTTAACACAGCCTTCAGTAAACCCAGTTCCATAACCGCAGGAGGGGTCCGGTCCGCAAGAGGAATACCAATAATGCTGGCTAGCAGAACAGCTTTGAGGGGAACGTTGAAAAGCGCCCCCACAGCCACCATAGATGGGTTTATTTGCGTCACATGTACAACTTGGTACAGTGATGTTTAAGGGGATCTTGATCATACGGTCATTAACAGAATCTTCTTGAGCCTCTTGCCAGAGTTTAAAATGGCCACTGATCGAATTAACCATGTGGGGCAACATGATGATGGCGCCTACTATCACAAGCATCGCCAATAGAGAATAATCAAAAATGGATTGAGCTTTAATTTTTTTAAATGTAATCATATGCAATGAAAGTATATACTATCTGTGCACATTCGGCAAGTTTATGTGGTATATTATTTTCAATATGGACGAGATATTTTTAGAAAGATTAGCAAAAATTCTACCATCTGAGGCCTTAAAACATTTTGGGCAAGCTTCCCAGTATGCCCATTTTAGAGTTAATACACTCAAGGCAACGATTTCTCAAGTTCATAGTCAGCTTAAAGAGATGGAGATTTCTTTTGAAGAAGTGGGTTGGTATTTGCCGGCTTTGAGTATTTCTGTGACAGAAGCCCGTAAAGTCTTAGATTCAACTTTGGTCACACAAGGACTTCTTTATCCCCAGGGTTTAGAAAGCATGAGGGTGGTTCTTGAATTGGATCCCAAGCCTGGAGAGCAGGTTCTTGATTTATGCGCTGCGCCAGGAAGTAAGACCAGTCAAATAGCGGCACATATGAATAATGAAGGGCTTTTAGTTGCTAATGAACCTATTCGGCAGCGATTTTATCGACTTAAAAGCGTTTTAACTTTAACTGGGGCAAAGGCCACATTAACCATGGTCGATGGTCGTCGATATAGAATAAGAGAAAGTCATTTTGACCGGGTTCTTGTTGATGCCCCTTGTTCCGCGGAGGGTCGTTTTAAAAGGGATGATCCTAAAACATATGCGTATTGGTCCTTGCGTAAAATAAAAGAAATGGCGCATAAACAAAAAGGTCTTTTGCTTAATGCTAGCCGGTTAATTAAACCAGGGGGGACGTTAATTTATAGTACTTGTACTTTTGCCCCTGAGGAAAATGAAGATGTGGTAGAATGGTTTTCTCGAAAAGCTCAAGATGTTGTTTTGAAGTCACAGACACGTATATTACCTGATGGTCGAATGGAAGGATTTTTCATTGCGAAATGGCAAAAAGTTTAATATTCTAAGGGGCATGCGTTACAGTATATTCTTCATACTTGCCCTATGGGCCCCTTTAAGTGTCTTTGCTCAAAATACGCAAAGCCCTCAAACTTTAACACCATCACCCACGGTGACCTTGGAAGCCAAGGTTGTACAAATTGTGCTTAATGATGAACACCGTCAGGGTGTGGATTGGGAAGCGATAGTCGCTGATTTTCATAATTTACAATTGAAAAAAGAAGACAATCCCATTTGGGAAGATAAGAAATATAGGCTTAGCGTTGGAGAGATATCAAACGAGGACTTTGAAGTGCTTTTAGAAGCATTGGATACTGTTGGTCATGTTAGCGCAAAAGATTCTCCTCAAATTATTCTAAACAAAGATGAATCTAAAACTGTTGATATTTCTGTTGATCAAAAACTTTTATCAACAATTTATCTTGGTTTAAAATGGTTTAATTCTCCCGCGGGTGAGGTTAAGCTTAAGATTGAACCGGCCATTGGGGTTATTCTTAAAGATAGCAGTAAGCCCACAAGTGTCCAGAAGCTTCAAAGTCATACCGAGGTTGATTTAAAAGATAATACGACAGTGGTCATCGGAGGCTTGATGCATGAGGAAGAGATTACAAAAACTCATAAATTTCCTTTGCTTGGGGACCTTCCTCTAGTAGGGTTGGTGTTTCGCAAGCAAGGTAAGCTCATGCAAAAAACTGAAACCATGGTGTTTTTGACAATACATATGGGGTCCTTGCCAACTACGGCGGAGGATCAAAAATAGTTAATATGATGAAGACTTTCTTAAAATTGTTGTTGGTATGTTTTGTGATTTCTCTTATGAGCGGTTGCCAAACGCCTCCAATCTCGTTGCAGCCTCCTTCAGGGGTTTCTTTGCAGGATATTTGTAAACAATACAATATCCAATGGCAATTTGATAACGTGACTCAGGTCGTTTTCTTGGAATACAAAGGACACAAAGCAAAAGCCTTAGTGGGGAGCCCCGTGGTTCTTGTCGGGCAAGAGAAAATTATCCTAGCAGGGGCCATTCAACGTGTTAATAGCAATATCTACGTGCCTGGGGATTTTGAATCGAAGGTCGTTGGTTCTTTCGGGGCGGTTCATTCTAAGTTAGGGTTTACGGGGGAGCTTTCAAGCTTAAGGATTCATTCCATTGTTATTGACCCTGGGCACGGAGGTAAGGACCCAGGGGCCAAAGGATATGGAGGGCTTAAAGAAAAAGATGTGGTCTTAGATATTGCCAAACGTTTAAAAGACCTTTTGTCCGAGGCAGGATTAAAAGTTATTATGACAAGAGATAGCGATGTGTTTATATCGCTCAATGAACGGACGGAAATTGCCACTAGGGCAGAGGCAGATGTGTTTGTGAGTATTCATGCCAATTCTAATCCTCTTCGTCGTACTCAAGGTATAGAAGTGTATTATGTCAAAACTCATGAAAAACGGGATTTGGATGAAGAACAACGACAGAAGAACGAAAGGATTTTTCTAAAGAATCTTCACGCCGTTGCTCGAAATAATGTCCAAGCTATCGTGGCGGATATGATGTATCAACTTAAAATTGCTGAGTCCGCTAAATTAGCCATGCGGATAGTTCATGATACTTCAAGCGACGTAGAAATACCTAATCGCGGAGCAAGGCATGCTAGATATTTTGTCGTACGTAACACCCTAATGCCAGCGGTATTGATTGAAACGGGGTTTTTAACAAATAAACAAGAAGAAAAAAAGCTTAACTCTAGCGAGTATCGCGAGAAAATGGCCCAATCCATTGCCCGCAGTATTTTAGCCTATGCTTCATCGTCCTAATCGCAATAATCCTATAGGTGTTTTTGATTCCGGTTTAGGAGGCTTGACCGTCGTCAAAGAGCTTTTTGTAGCTTTACCCAAAGAAAATATTGTTTATTTTGGTGATACAGCACGGGTTCCCTATGGAACAAAATCCAGCGAAACAATCATACGTTATTCTCGAGAAATTGTAGATGTTCTGTTAAAGCATAAAGTTAAAATGATTGTGGTTGCTTGTAACACGGCTTCAAGTTTAGCTTTAGATATTCTTAAAAAAGAATGTCCTGTCCCGATTGTGGGGGTTATTGATCCTGGTGCCAAGAAAGCAGCGCTATCGACAAAATCCAAAAAAGTTGGTATTATTGCCACGCAATCAACGGTTCGAAGCGGGAAGTATGCTAGGCGTTTAAAGGATTATGAGCCTCAGGTTCATGTGATAAGCAAACCTTGTCCTTTGTTTGTCCCGTTAGTTGAAGAAGGTTGGAATGAGCACGATATCACCCGACGCGTTGCGCATGAATATCTAGATGAATTTAAAAAAGAAGGTATAGACACGTTGATTTTAGGATGTACGCACTATCCACTTTTAAAGAAAATTATTTCGCAGGTTATGGGGAAGAAAGTGACCTTGATTGATTCCGCTTGTGAAGTGGCGATGGAAGTTAAAACTATTTTAGAAGACCAAGATAATTTGCGTTTAGAAAAAAAAGTGCCACACCATCTCTATTTAGTGAGTGATGAGCCGGAAATCTTTAGCTATCGTGCTAAAAGATTTTTAGGCACAAGTGTTAATAATGTCAAAAAGTGTGGTTTTTAAAGAAATAATTAGGAACAATATCGCATATGTTTGAAATCACTGTGAGAGATCATATTGCTTCTGCCCATCAATTACACGGCTATGACGGGCCTTGTAAAGATCTTCATGGGCATACATGGCATATCGAGGTGGTTGTTTTAGGGAATAATTTAGATCATGTGGGCTTGTTGATTGATTTTAAAGATTTAAAGAAGAAGTTGAAAGATGTTTTGGGCCCCATTGATCATGTCTGCTTGAATGATTTGCCTGCATTTAAGAATATAAACCCATCGACGGAGAATCTAGCCCGCCATATTTATCATGAGTTTTCTAAATCCTGTTTACCACTTAAACTTAAAACCGTGCAGGTTTGGGAATCAGACACGGCGAGTGTAATTTATTATGAATAAAGCTGTGGTTTTACTATCTGGGGGTCTAGATTCAACGACCACGTTATATTTGGCCCAATCTAAAGGTTACCTATGTCATTGTTTGATTTTTGATTATGGTCAGCGTCATCGCCGTGAAATTAAATCTGCGGTGGCTGTGGCAAAAAAGAGCGGGTGCTCCTATTCCATTGTTAAAATCAACATGCCTTGGAAAGGCTCAGCTCTTTTGGATAAGGCTATGCGCGTCCCTGAGAATGCATCTTTGACTCGAAAAGGCATTCCAGTGACCTATGTTCCGGCCCGTAACATCATTTTTTTAAGTTTTGCGGCCTCTTGTGCCGAAGGTATCGGAGCCAAAGATATTTTTATAGGCGCCAATGCTATCGATTATTCCGGCTATCCAGATTGCCGTCCTGAATTTATTAAAAGTTTTCAAAGTATGTTGGCCCGCGGGCTTAAGTCTGGGGTTGAAAAGAAACCTCTTTCTCTGCAGACACCACTTATCCGTAAGACTAAATCACAGATTGTTCAATTGGCAATCCGTCTTAAAGTCCCCTTGGAACTTACCTGGTCGTGTTATAAAGGCGAAAAAAAACCTTGTGGAGTTTGTGATAGTTGTCGTTTCCGGGCCAAAGGATTCCAGGAAGCTGGAGAAGTTGACAAGGCCCTTTAAGGACCGATAGGATTCTACATATGAACAATGCCAAGATTTTAGAAATATTTCGTTCTATCCAGGGTGAAGGCAAATACGTCGGTCTGCCGCAAGTATTTGTGCGTTTTTTTGAATGTAATATGCACTGTGTGTGGTGTGATACTCCGGCGTCCATTGGGGACAACAAACGCAACTACAAAGATATCAATGGTGAAGATTTATTAAAGCAGGTTGATGAACGATATGACGGCTGTCATTCAGTCAGCATTACAGGTGGAGAGCCTCTCTTGCAGGTAGATTTTCTCAAAGATTTTTGTCAGGAGCTTAAATATTCTAAGAAAAAGATTTATCTAGATACGAATGGCACCTTACCAGAATCGCTTAAGAGTATTATTAAGAATGTGGATATTGTGGCCATGGATATTAAATTGCCATCGTCGACTAAGCAAAAAGCATATTGGCATGAACATAAAGAATTTTTGCAGATTGCTAGACGTAAAGAAGTGTTTATTAAGACGGTGATCTCGTTAGATGTAAGCAGAGAAGACGTTTTAAAAGCAGCCAAGTTGGTCGCGTCCGTAGACCCAGAGATTTTATTTATTTTACAGCCTAATTATTTTGATTTAAAAAAAGGTGTTATTGAACAGTGTGTGGAGCATCAGAAATTATGTGCAAAATTCTTGAAAGACGTTAGAATAATCCCCCAAGTTCATAAATTTATGAAATTAAGATAGTCGAGGAGCTTATGAAAAGTAGTTATGAAGGTCGTCAACAACATATCCGAACACTTAAAATGCCGGACATTGAAGTTTGGGAGAATCAATATTCCGACCGAGATTATATCGTTGAATTGACCATCCCAGAATTTACCTGCATTTGTCCCAAAACAGCACTACCCGATTTTGCCGTCATTAAAGTAAGCTATAGACCGGCCAAGGTATGTCTAGAGTTAAAATCTCTTAAAATGTATTTGGTTGAGTATCGTCACATCGGCATTTTTCATGAACATTTGGTTAACAAACTATTAGATGATTTTGTTAAGGCATGTAAACCCCGTTGGATGAAGGTGGAGGTGGTCATGAATCCACGCGGTGGAATTTCCACAACGGTTACTGCTCAATATCCTAAAGAAAGGCACACATGAAAAGACCTGACGGCCGTAAACCAGATCAATTACGCACGATTAAGGTAACAAAGAATTATATGAAGAATGCTGAAGGCTCTTGCCTGATTGAATTTGGTCAAACCAAGGTTATTTGTACAGCGTCAGTTGAAGAAGGGGTTCCGCCTTTCTTAAAAGGAAGCGGTAAAGGATGGGTGACGGCGGAATACGGGATGTTGCCCCGTTCTTGCGGCCAACGTATTAAGAGAGAAAAAACTTCAGGACGTACTGAAGAAATTCAACGCTTAGTGGGACGTTCCCTACGCGCAGTCGTTGATATGACAAAATTAGGTGAGAGAACCATCCGTATTGACTGTGATGTCTTGCAAGGTGATGGAGGTACACGTACCGCCTCAATTACGGGAGGTTTTATTGCTTTGGCTGATGCTATTCTTTGGATGAAAAAGCAGAAGATGATTGAAACTATTCCTTTAAAAGACTTTATCGCAGCCATTAGTGTGGGGATATTTCAAGGGACTCCTGTTTTAGATTTAAATTATGCGGAAGACTCTAAGGCTGATGTGGATATGAATATTGTCATGTTGGGCAAAGGAGACTTTGTAGAGGTGCAGGGGACGGG
>Ga0118677_10011424_pt1 | contig 13306 bp, 10 predicted proteins | sample AliMusrvi5mmetaG_FD_86154 | JGI IMG/M metagenome (GOLD analysis project Ga0118677, IMG submission 86154)
ATTTACGGCCATGCGCGCCCGCGGCGTGCAGGTTACCGATATCGTCATTCTTGTCGTTGCCGCCGAAGAGGGGCCCAGGCCCCAGACCATAGAGGCGATCAATCATGCCCGCGCCGCCCAGGTTCCGATTATTGTGGCCATCAACAAGATCGACAAGCCCGAGGCCAATCCCGAAAAAGTGCGCCAGGAATTGAGCAACCACGGCCTGCTTTCCGAGGAGTGGGGCGGCGACACGCCGTTCGTGCCTGTCTCGGCCAAGAAGAAGCAGAACATCGAACTGCTGCTCGAGATGATTCTGCTGGTTGCCGACATGCAGGAATTGAAGGCTAATCCGGGCCGTCCCGCAGTGGCGACTGTGCTGGAAGCGCAGCTCGACCGGGGCCGTGGACCCGTGGCGACTTGTATCGTCCGAAACGGCACTCTGAGAATCGGCGACTTCTACATTTGCGGTTCGGTCTTCGGCAAGGTCCGAGCCTTGTACGATGATCGCGGCGCCCAGATCCGGGAAGCCGGCCCATCCATGCCAGTGGAACTGCTCGGGCTCGACTCGATGCCCGAAGTCGGCGACACGCTGCAGGTGGTTACCGACTTGGGCAAGGCCCGCCAGATCGCGGAGTTCCGCGAAGTCAAGGCGCGCGAAGTCGCCATGGCCAAGACTCGTATCACGCTGGAGAAAGTTCAGACCCAACTGCGTGAGGGCGAGAAGAAAGAACTCAATATTATCCTCAAGGCCGATGTCGGCGGCACTGCCGAGGTCATTTCCGACGCCTTGCAGAAGCTCTCGAACGACAAGGTTTCGATTCGAGTTCTGCGCGCGGCGGTCGGCGCAGTTACCGAAGCGGACGTCACCCTGGCGGCTACGTCGGAGGCGATCATCATCGCTTTCAACGTGCGCCCCGATCGAAAGGCCTCCGATCTGGCCGACCACGAAGGCGTCGATATTCGGCCGCACTCGATCATTTACGAGCTCACCGACGAGATCAAGAAGGCTATGTCGGGCATGCTCGATCCGGTCTACAAAGAGGTTTACATCGGCCGGGCCGAGGTACGCGAGACCTTCCGCATTTCCAAGATCGGCACCATTGCCGGACTCTACGTGCTGGACGGTCAGCTCAATCGCGACTGCGACGTACGCCTGCTACGGGACAACGTAGTCATTCATACGGGCCGCCTAAACTCGCTGAAGCGCTTCAAGAACGACGCTTCCGAGGTGAAGGCCGGGTTTGAATGCGGTGCGGGCATCGCGGGCTACAACGATTTGCGCCAAGGCGACATCATCGAAGCTTTCGGCAAGGAGCGGGTCGCTCAGGAGCTGTTCAGTTAGGCCTGGGTCCGCTTGAAGTCGGATAATTGTCAGGCCGGGCAGGCGCAAGCCGCCCGGCCTGATTAGTTTCACGCCTGCCCGGGCGGGCAGACCCATATGGTTGCGGTTGGCATCCTGATCCTCGAAATCCGGCTCGGCGCGGCCTTCTCGCTCAAGGACAAGCGTCATTGGGTGAAAGGGCTGAAAGACCGCCTGCGAAATGGCCACAACGTCTCCGTAGCGGAGGTGGAGGACCAGGACATGTGGAACGCCTCCACTGTGGCGGTGGTCACCGTGTCCGGCTCGCGCGAGAATGCGGCGAAGGTGCTGGAGTCCTGCGAGCGCGTCGCCGCCGCGCACCTGGGGCCACAGCTTACTTCGGCAACTCTGGACTGGCTGGACTGAGCCTCCCCAGACCGATTTCTACTGTAAGCCCACAGTGCGTGCTTCGAGCGGGTCCAGCGCGGGCAGGTCACTCGAGGGGCGGTCGAGATAGAAATAGGCACAACTCGACCAATCGTCCTGGCGCTCGAAGATCCCCTCGTCCCAAGCGCCCATCTCGACGCGGCCTGGGCCTGCCTTGAAGACCGGCTGACCAGTCTTGTGCATTTCCGCAAGCTCCTGCGATCCGCGGTAACCGATCTGCTGGATGGTGACGCGGACGTCGCTGCGGAAGTAGATTGGGTCGGGCAGGTGGTAGCGATAGAAGCAATAGCGCAACCGCTCGTGGTCCGCGAAGTGCGAACCCTGGTACATCAACGCGAATTGGCCCTGTCCCCAACCTGTACCAATGTAGTCCTCCGTACCGGTTCCGTTGAGCGTGGGCAATTCCCGGTCACCGTCCAGGTAGACTTTCACCTCGCCCTCGCCCCACCAGGTGGGGGCATAGAGCTGCTTGTTGGCTATCACGCCCAGATTCGCACCCAGGTACCGCCCCTTTCCGGAGAGCTTCGGCAGGATCTCATAATCCCGCTGCATACTTGTTGGGTTTTCGCGGTGGTAGTAGGCGTGGAAGTAGAGTGCGTTAGCATCGTGGCGATCGCCCAGGGTGTAATCGACGTCGTAGAAGATGGTTACACTCTCGGCGCTTTCATTCGTCACCACGATCTTCATCGCTTTGCGGAAGGGCATGGGCAGGTAGCAGTTGAAGCTGCGGCCCTCGGGACTGGCGAACGCCGCGGATTGGAAGGTCGCCATGCGCCCGAGGCTGGTTCCGAAGAAGTCTCCGAAAGGCGCGCTAACAGCGGGCTTGGCGGCGTCATCCCAATACATTTCGATGCGCATGCCGCGCAAGACCTGCGGCGTGCGTTTGTCGATCGTAGCCCAGATGCGCCGAACGGTGCCGCTCGAGTTGTGGACTTCGGCCAGCACGAGCTGTGCGCCGGTCTTCAGGTCGATTGCCGGACGGCCCTTGCGACCGGCGTTCACCTGGCCCGCTTTGCCCTTTTCACCGAGCGGATTCTCGGGGCTGGCCCAGCGCGTCTCCACGCCATCGGGGACTTCATAGACGCGTTGAGAGAAAACCATGGCAGACCCAATCAGAGTCAGAACCGCCGCCTGCAAAAGTCGCATGAAGGAACCTCACACGCCAGCATCTCACGTTGGAACTGCCGCCAAAGACGGACGACGTTGAGCTCGGCTTTGTTGCCAGCGGATACAGAAAGTGCGGGCAGCCGAACCGGGGGGCGGCGCGGACGAGGGGATCCTCACCCGCTCTCACCCCGTGGCTCAGCTGCGAGCACTTGACCGGGGATTCCCCTGTCGAAAGAATAGCTGCATGCCGTTTACGCCCACGCGCGATCTGCCCGCCGCTATCCGGCTGGTCTTCTACCTGCCTGCCTTTACGATGCTGTTGGCACTGCAAATGGCTTCCGCCCAAGCTCCGCCGACCGCGCAGACGGGGCCGCGCGATCCGGCGGAGCTGGCAAACTTCTTCGATGGAGTATATGCCGGTCTCGAACGCGCTCATCATTTGAGCGGCATGACCGTGGCGGTGGTGCGGGACGGGAACGTGCTCCTGCTCAAGGGTTACGGATACGCCGACATCGAGAGACGCACACGAGTCGACCCAGAGCGCACGCTGTTCCGCATCGGCTCGATAACCAAGGCGCTGACCTGGACGGCCGTGATGCAGCTGCACACCGAAGGCCGAGTCGACCTGAGCGCCCCCGTCGAGCAGCTCCTGCCGGAGGAACTCAACGTCCGCTCCCCGTGGAAGGTTGCTCCGACTCTGCATGACCTAATGGACCACACGCCGGGGTACGACGACGTGCCGGTGGTCGGCTTGTTTCGGCACGAGCCCTATAAGGGCGTGCTCAAGGACGCGCTCGTTGAGACATTACCGGTGATCGTCCGCCGGCCTGGCGACATGGTCTCTTACTCCAACTTCGGTGCCGCATTGGCCGGATTGATCGTTGAGCGAGTCACCAACGTGAGTTGGGAGCACTACGTAGAAAGCCGCATTCTAGCGCCACTGGCAATGACTTCCGCGTCAGTCCAACAACCGGTTCAGGCCGAGTTGGCGGGAGATGTGGCCAAGGGGTACCGTTGGACCAACGGAGAGCTGAAACCGCAGGGCTTCGAGTACGTGCCGCTTGCGCCCGCAGGAGGCGCCTCAGCATCTGCCGCGGCGATTGCGCATTTCATGATCGCTCACTTGCAGGACGGAGTTTACGGGAGTGGACGGATATTGCCGGGCTGGGGCGCCCGCCAGATGCACGAACCGCTGTATCGGGCAGCGCCGCAGTTGGGCGCCTGGCTACATGGGCTCTATGAGTTGAGGCCTGCCTCGCCACGCGTCTACGGGCACTCGGGCGACACGCTGTGGTTCCATTCACTGATGGCGTTGTTCCCCGAGTCGAACACCGGTATCTTCCTGAGCTTCAACTCAGACTCCGGTGCGGCCGCACGTGGAGACGCCTATCTGGCATTCCTGGCGCGCTATTATCCCCAGCCGGAGCTACAGTCCCCCAATCTGCTGCCCGGTGCCGCGGACCGCAGCGCCGCGTCGACCGGTTGGTTCATCCCGACTCGCCTGCCCCGCAGGACGGCGGCCCGGCTGATAGGCCTAATGAGTACGGTGTCAATCAGGAATGAAGGGCCGAATCGGCTTGTCTTGAGCGGCCCGGGCTTTGATTCACCGGTCCATTTTGTTGAGGTGGATCCGTGGGTCTACCGTGAGACCCGTGGTCAGGAACTGCTGGTGATGCGTCCGGTCCATGGATCCTCACCGCGATACGCCTTCCTCTCCTCGAACCCCGGCAGTGCTCTCGAACGCACTACTGCGATCTGGAGCCCACCGGCCCAACTGCTGCTTGCCGGGCTGGCTAGCCTGGGAATCATTCTGGCCGTCTTCGGATACCCAATCGCCGCATTGCGCGGCAGAGTTCTCAAGCTGCGGATCGATAGCCGCGCCAGAGCCGCGCATATCGCGGCGTGGATGGCTGCCGCCGCCTTCGCCGTTGGCCTAATATGCTTCGGCGCCTACCTGCAAGACCCTCTGGAAGTTGTCTTTGGTCTTCCCTCGTCGCTGTCGGCGGCCGAATGGAGTTGGCGCATCGGAGCCGCTCTGGCGGTGGTGTCCGGCACTTCGGCCGTGATCATGTGGGCGCGCAGGATTGGTCCAACCGGAAGCCGGGTGATCCACACTGTTGTCGTGATGTGCCAGGTTGCTTTGACGCTGTGGGCCGCCAGATGGGGTCTCTTAGGCTGACATCGCCAGTTACTTAAGGTCGCAACTTGTATTCCCGGCAAGGCTCTAAGGAAGCACTGTAGACGACCGAAACCTGGGATCGGGCCGGGATCCAGCGATAGCATGGAGCGCCGAACATGGAGCCGCGATCGATCATGCTCCTGCGTGTTTCAGCAAAGGGCGAAGCGCCGAATTCCAGGCCGCGCGTGAGCGTCTTGCCGCCCCATGGTTCGGCGGTACGGCAGTGGTTCTCCTCCCACATGCCGAGCCAGGGGAAGTCCGCTCGCTTCCACTCGTAGGTCAACAGCAACTGGTGCGAGGGGCTCCAAGCCTGAAAACCAACCGTTTCCATTCGCGGGTCCATCAGGTGAGTGGTGAATGAGCCGGAAACCTCCAGCGGAGTGAAGACACGCAAATCTTCAGTGCCGCCTGCTTCGAGCGGAACGTGCGGCCAGTCGAACTCAGCGGAGATTTTATGGCGGCAGTAACCACCAGTAAAATCCGACTCGACTACCTTGGATCGCGTGGCGGTCGCTTCGGTGATGGTCCGGCCGCGCTCCAGGAAGGGTGGGCCGAGGGTGACGTGCTCGGTCCAGGCGATGGGCCGGTCCTGGATGGACAGGTTCTCGACCGTCTCTTCAACTTCAATGCGGCGGCTGCCTGCAGCCAAACGGAGACGCCGCTCGAAGCGTAACTGGGCATGCCGGAGCAGCGCGCCCTGGAATAGCTCTTCGCCTTGTTCACGGAGTTCGTGCGAGATGACGCCGGTCTCGCCGTGAACGCGCAGGCCAGCCGCAGCTTCCTCGGCACTAGGCTCGCCGAATGTGTCGAGACAGAGGTTGTGCCCGAGAATGCCCGCGAGCAGTTGGCTCTCAGCATCGCTGCCGTACTCAAGCATGTCGGGAGTCCAGGTTGAGGGCTCCCTGGTGGGCCAGGGGGGTGACCAGAGCGGGTTGATTCCCGTAGCTTTGTCCACGATGGCGGCGACGTGGCCGCCATCGCAGGTCACCACGACGCGGAGGTATTCATTTTCCAGCGCGACAGCGCGCCGGCCTCGATATGAAAAAGCCGACATTCGACCTTTTTAACAGATCGCCTGCCGGCTTGGACGGATAAGTTTGGAAAAACTGGATGATCGAAACGCTACCGGGCTACAGCTTGGGCTTGTAGTGCTGCTCGCGCGTCTCGTCCGAGTGGATTTTTCCGTCTCGGATGGTGACGATTCGATGCGCGTACTCAGCTATATCGCGTTCATGCGTCACCAGCACGATCGTGTTGCCCTGCTGATAAAGCCGCTCGAACAGGGCCATGATGTCCGCGCTGGTGGCCGAATCGAGGTTTCCGGTCGGTTCATCGGCCAGCAGGATCGAAGGATTGTTGACGAGCGCACGGGCCACTGCGACGCGCTGGCGCTGGCCGCCCGAAAGCTCGTTGGGCTTATGATACATGCGCTGCTCAAGATCGACGATCTTGAGCGCGTGCTTGGCCCTCTGCAACCGTTCAGCCGAAGGAATGCCCGCGTAAATCAGCGGCAACTCCACGTTGTGGAGTGCAGAAGCTCTGGGTAGCAGGTTGAAGGTCTGAAAGACGAAGCCGATCTCTTTATTCCGGATGCGAGCCAACTCGTCGTCGTCCATGGCGCTGACTAGATTGCCATTGATGAAGTAGTCGCCCCTGGTCGGCGAATCGAGACAGCCGATCAGGTTCATCAGCGTGGACTTGCCCGATCCGGAGGGGCCCATGATGGCAACGTACTCGCCACGATGAATGGTGAGATCCACGCCGGAAACCGCGTTGATCTCCTGGTCGCCCATGATGTAGGTCTTCCAGAGATCGTAAGTCCGGATGACGATGTTGTCTCGTTTTAGCTCTTCGGCGCGGGTATCGCGATCAACGGTTGCTGTGCCCATGTTCTTCTCCCTGTTCCGGCTCACTCACTCCCGGCTCCGCCCTGTGAGGCCGGCAACATACCGGCCTCATGAACCGGGGGCTCAACCTTCGGTCTTAGCGGGTGCCGCGTTGTCCACCTTCACCTTGGCTGCATTCCGCAAAGTGCGGATTATCTTGTAGCTGCCGGTGATGATCTCTTCGCCATCGTTCACGCCGCTGAGCACCTCAATGTCCGTGGTGCCGGTGATGCCCGTCTTCACCTCGCGGAATTGCGCCGCACCGTTCTTCACTATGAAAACGCCCTGGAGTTCTTCCTTCTTGGCCTTCTCAGCAGCCGAGTCGGGCGTGGAACTGGCCTGAACAACCTTGCTGCCGCCGGGTTTCTCGGGTTCGAGGTCGCCCCGCTGGCGCACGGTCAGCGCCTGAATCGGGATGCTGACAGCCTTCTGGCGGGTGGCGGTGATGATCTTCGACGTGCAGGAAAGACCAGGCCGAACGTCTTCGGGCGGATTGTCGAGGGCTACGACGACTTTGAAGTCCTTCGCTTCCTGGCTCGATACGGCGCTCTGGCTGGCGGCCAGACCCGTGGACCGGAGGATCGCTGTATTTCCGATTTCGGTCACGTGCCCCTTGAAGGTCTTATTGGGGATGGCATCGATCGTGATGTCAGCCGCCTGCCCGAGCTTCACATTCACGATGTCAGTCTCGTCAACCTTCACTTCCGCGGTGATGAGGCTCATGTCGGCGATAGTCATGATCAACGAGCTAGCCGAGTTTTGAATACCCGGCACAACGGTCTCGCCCTCTCGGACCGGGAGATTGGTAACAATCCCGTCGATCGGGCTGGTGGCCATATACTTGGTGAAAATATCCTGAACTCGCAGCAAATTCGCCTGATTCTGGGCGATCTTCTTTTGCGTACTGTTCAACTGCGCAGCTGCCTGCGCGCGCTGTGCGATGTCCTGCTGCACAACAGCCTCGGCGATACGCAAAGAGGCGACCGCGCTATCGTAAGCGCTCTTCTTGACGTCGTAATCCTGCTTGGCAATCAGCTTGGACTTCCAGAGCTGTTCACCGCGCTCAAAATCGATGCGAGCCTTCTCCAGGTCGGACTTGGCCCGATCGACCGAGGCCCGGGCGCTGGCAATGTTATCGTCCATCGCCTTCACTGCTGACTCCGACGCGGAACTATCAGCCAAAGCCGAATTCAGCGCCGCTTGCGTTGCCTGAACGTCTGCGCCGGCCTGGACGTTCTCCAAGCGCGCTAGAACTTGCCCTTTCTTGACGCGATCGCCTTCTTTCACCTCGATCCGGGTGATGCGCCCCATCACGTTCGCGCCGACGTTGTAATAATCACGAGGTTTGATTTCCCCGGATGCCGTGACCAGGCTGGTCAGGTCCTGCCGGACCACCTTCCCGGTTTGAACGGTCACAATGCCCCGCTGGCTCATCTTCACGCTCGCGACGACCGCGCCGGCCACGACGATCACGCCGCCAACGCCGAGAATCCACTTCCATTTCCGTGTCACGGGATAAATGACTCCTGCTCTTGCTGTCTCTTTCTCAGACGACGTCACAACCGGATTTGTTCTGCAGTTTTTCCGGAAAAGTGAGTTAACCCGTGCGACTGCAAGGTTGGGACTTTAAGGGCGCCACCCGAGCCGCCGCTGGCTTCAACTGCCAAGCCGCTGAAAGATCAGCGGATAAACCACCATATCGATTATATCCGGCTCAGCGGCAATCAGCCGGAAGACTGCCCTGGCGTTGTAGAATCATCGTGACTCTTCCCAAACGAGTCTGATAGAAGGAGCCATCGATGGACCGGAGAACTTTCCTGAAGAATTCGGCGGCGGCGGGCCTGTCCGCGGCTGCGTTACCCGAACTGGCCGTAGCCGCAACGGGCCGGTTGCCCATACGCAAGGGCGTCGAGTACAGCATGTTGCCGGAGAAGCTGAGCCACGTGGAGCGCTTCCGCCTGGCCAAGGAATGCGGCTACGAGTCGGTTGAGGTCGGCACGATCGAGGATCCCAAAGTCGCTGAGGCGATCAAGAAAGCATCCGATGAGGCCGGTATCCCGATCCATTCGGTGATGAATATGGCGCATTGGGAGTTCCCGCTCTCCAGCCCCAAGCCCGAGGTCGTCGCGCGCAGCCTGAAGGGCATGGAGACCAGTCTCAACAATGCCAAGCTGTGGGGCGCACAGACCGTGCTACTGGTTCCCGCCGTCGTGAATGCTGAAGTGAGTTACCAGCAAGCGTGGGACAGGTCGCAAAAAGAGATCAGGAAACTGATCCCTCTGGCCGAGAAGAACAAAGTGATCATTGGCATCGAAGAAGTGTGGAACAAGTTTCTACTGAGCCCGCTGGAGATGGCCCATTATATCGACGAATTCAAGAGTCCCTGGATTCGCGCGTATTTCGATGTCGGTAACGTGCAGCTATACGGCTTCCCGCAAGATTGGATCCGCACTCTGGGTTCGCGCATCGTTAAGTTGCATTTGAAGGACTTCACATTCCGGCACAACAAGCAGATCGACAAGACCGTGGCCGATTGGGTCAATCTCCGAGACGGCGACCTGAACTGGAAGGCGATTTACGCTGCCTTGGCGGAAATCAAGTACAAAGGGGACGCTACGGTTGAACTCGAAGGGGGCGATGCCACGTATCTCAAAGATGTGAACCGCCGTTTTGAAGCCATCCTGCAAGGCGCTTAGTGCGCCTCGCCAGACGGCAGAACCAGCGGCCAAGCTTGGGTTGAACTGGCGCTGTTTCGGGATGAACGGCGAGCAGTCCCGCGGCCGGGCGGGTTGGCAGAACACGGCACGGAGTCCTATTCGACTGGAGATTGGCCGCTCATGAAGAAGTTCCTCTTGGGTATTCTCGCCGGTGTAGTGATCGCCGGCGTCGCCGGTTTAGTAGTGATATTCGCGCTGGTTCGGTGGTCCTCGCAAGCGCCGCAAGTGCCGGACACCGGGGTGCTGGTGATGAACCTGGAAGGGTCTGTGCCGGAAGGCTTGGCGGAGACGCCCCCAATTCCCGCGCTGGCCCGCCAGACGCCGTTGGCCGTCGTGGAATGGTGGAGCGTCCTGCGCGCCGCAGGCAAGGACTCGCGAGTGAAGGGCCTGATGCTTCGTCCGCGGCACTTGGCGGGAGGCTGGGGGAAACTCCAGGAATTGCGCGCCGGTATCGAAGCGTTCAAGAAGTCCGGCAAACCGGTTTATGCCTGGCTCGAAACGCCCAGTCTGCGCGAGTACTACCTTGCGACTGCGGCTGATCGTATATACCTCGCACCGGAAGATGTCCTCAACGTAAAGGGCCTGCGCATTGAGGCCATGTATTACAAAGGCACACTCGATAAGCTGGGGGTCCAGTTCGATGTCGAGCACATGGGGAAATACAAGGACGCTGGCGACATGTTCACTCGCAAGGACATGAGCGCGGAGACGAAGGAGGCTCTGAACGCCCTGCTCGACGGCGTCTGGAAGAACGTCACGACAACGACGGCTGCGTCCCGGCGGATGACACCAGAACACTTGCAGGCGCTGGTGGATGAGGCGCCCTGGTTGGGGACCGCGGCGGTGAAAGAGGGACTGATCGACGAACTCAGTTATCTGCCGGCCGTCGAAAAGGCTCTGGCGAAGAAGTCTGGCCTTGCGGAGCCGAAGACCATCAGCCCGCAGCTTCTTTTGGGAGATCTGCACCGATCGGAGAAGAGCCAGCGCTTGGCTTATCTGGTGGCAGAAGGGGACATCCTGCGCGGCGCGGTTTCAAACCCCTTCGGCGATGACGTAGGTCTGACCCCGGCGCCCGTGTCCAAGCTGGTGAAGGAGATCGAAGACGATCCAGGCATCAAAGGGGTCATCGTGCGGGTCGATTCGCCGGGCGGCGATGCCATCGCCTCGGATGAGATTCTGCAGTCGCTCAAAGAGCTCGCCCGCAAGAAGCCCGTGGTGATTTCGATGTCGGACGTGGCCGCCTCGGGCGGTTATTACATCGCGATGACCGGGGACCCGGTTATCGCCTATCCGAGCACGATTACAGGCTCAATCGGCGTGATTTATGGCAAGGCGAACCTGAAAGGTCTGTACGACAAGCTCGGCATCTCGACAGACACCTTGAAACGGGGCAAATTTGCGGATATCGATTCGGAGACGCAGCCACTTTCACCTGAGGCGCGCAAGAAGCTGCGCGAGTCGATCGAGTCGATTTACGACGGTTTCCTTAGCCGCGTCGCCGATGGGCGGAAGACGACGAAGGACAAGATCGAGCCGCTTGCGCAAGGGCGTGTCTGGGTCGGCAACGACGCGCTCAGGATCCATCTGGTGGATGAGCTGGGGGGAATAGACCGAGCCATCGAAGTCTTGCAGCGCAAGGCCAAACTGCCTCTGGACCGCGAGGCGAGACTGGTGGTCTTCCCAGGCCGCAAGAGCTTCTGGGAACGACTCATGGGGATGAGCGAAGCCTCAGCTTACTCCGCGCGAACGCCGGAGGAATGGCTGCTACGGCGGGCGGGCGCCCAATCCGGGCTGATGCCTTTCCTTCAGGGCGGCATGTTGCGGGTTATGCCCTATCGGGTCGAACTGCGTTGAGCTTTCATGCCCAGGTCCCGGGCGAGAGGCAGGGCGGCACTCTTGAAGGCTGGTGCGTCGCATCCAGCTTTGGGGCGCGTTTGATTCAAGCGTCGGCTGTGGCCGGTGGGATGGACCAAAGCACCACAAGAGGACATCGAGCGCAGAGCGCCTGACCGTCTCAAGTACTGACGGCGAACTAACACGCGACCGCGCGCAGAATAGAGCCTTCGGTCTCAAGCGCCTGCTTCATCTTGCCCAGCGCAGCTTTGTGAATCTGAGATACGCGGCTTTCGTTCACTCCCAGGCTTCGGCCAATCTCGCGCATACTCCAGTCGCCGGAATAGTACATCACGACGACTTTGCGGTATCGCTCCGGCAGGGTATTCAACGCCTTGTTTACGAGCTGTTTGGCTTCATGCGCTTCAAACAGCCGGTCCGGGTGGAGGTTCTCGCCGCAGGGCACCTCGGGGAGCGGCAGGTCTTCGGCGGACTCCCTTCGGCTTGATAGCGACACAACCGGTCCCAAGCTGAAGAAAGTGAGCCGGGACGGCGCGGCCTGGCTCTGCTCATCAGCTGAAATGGCAGCGGCTTTGCGTTGCGCCCGCTGGTTGCGGGTTGCCCAATCGAGCGAACGTAGCGCATCAAGAATTGCGCCACGGATTCGATAGCGGGCATAGGCAGGAAACGGTATGCCTTTCGAAGGGTCGTATCGCCGGACTGCATCGATCAATCCCAAGGTGCCGGTCTGCATGAGATCGTCAAGTTCCACTGAGGCGGGAATGGTCGAGGCGATGCGCGCAGCGATGAACCGGACGAGTGGGAGATGTTCCGTTACCGTTAGCTCCTCAACGGAAGCGGGCGTTGGGACGATTTCTCCGATTCCATCCGCGCCATAACTTGCCATCACCGCCAAAGCCATTGCATCGCTCCCTGTCTGTCGCACCAGTGCGAACTGGTTTGACAGTCATGGGAGTGCACGGACCGAACCAACAGAATGAACTATGACAAGTCGTTGTTAATCAATGCCTTATCGATTGTATGATTCCGCACCAGGCACGCTGGTAAGGCGAATCTGTTCCATTATGGGTTCCATCCGGAACAGGTGTCGAATTTCGAGACGAGAAGGTGTTATTCGCTTTCCAGGCGACGGAGATGAACCCAGCTCTTAAGCGCCAAACCAGCCAGCAAGATGAGGATAAACCATCGCCATTTGCCGTCCAGGGTGGTGCAGGCGAGGGTGCCGAGGATGGCGTATGCAACCAGGGCTTTGTAGAAGCGGGAGCGCGCGGCGGGATCGGGCGAAGACATCTCCTTGATGGTATGCCCTGACGCCCCTACTTCGGCATGTTGTAAGTAAAGACCAACTGCAACCGCGCCTCCTGGCCCTTGAAACCGGTGGGAAGCGGAGGTAAAGGGACGGCCCCGCTGACACCGGCCACCGCAGCCCGGTCGAGCGCATCGGTCCCCGATGGCAGGTAGATGACGAGTTTCGGGACCTGTCCGTCGCGGTTCGCCGCAAACTGCAGAATCACGCGTCCACTGCGCCCCAAGCGAGCGCTTTCGGGCAATACGGAGAACCAACTTCTTCGTACCGCAGCCAGAACCTGGGCCAGATAAGACTTGAAATCGACTCCCTGCGGATCACTGAGCAGTTCAAGGGCGCTGTGTTGTGGCCCAGGCGACCCGCGCTGCCGCAGTGGATCGCTGGAGCCGCCCGCCCCGTCGTCGGCGTCCCCAACGGTGACTCCTCTACCGTTAGCGCCACTGCGGATGATGGCCCGCGTGGCTTCCTCGATCCCCGACTTGGGAGCCTCGATGCGCGGCACGCCTACAACCTGTCCCTTCGATACAC
>Ga0118677_10011425_pt1 | contig 13305 bp, 12 predicted proteins | sample AliMusrvi5mmetaG_FD_86154 | JGI IMG/M metagenome (GOLD analysis project Ga0118677, IMG submission 86154)
AATCTATATTATTAGTCTTATGAGCAAGGGAAACGAACTGCGCTTTAAAAATCAACCCTTAACGCCTTCTGATGCCTTGTAACTCCTCGTAAAAATCCCTAAATTACAAGTTTGTAATTTTTATTTTATGAGGATAGAGTGGATTTCATGCATTTTAAGCAGAGAACGCATACATGCGGTGAACTGCGCGAAGAACATATTGGAAAAGAAGTAGTTCTCAATGGCTGGGTTGATACCAGAAGAGATCTCGGCGGCGTTATTTTTATTGAAATGCGCGACCGCTATGGTATCACACAGGTAGTCTTTGAGCCGACATTTAATGAGCAGGCGCATCATGAAGGAAAAGTTCTCCGTAATGAATTTGTTATCAGCATTGAAGGCGTCGTAAGAAAACGCCCCGCGGGGACAGAGAATGAAAAAGTCCAAACGGGACAAATAGATGTTCTTGTTAACAAAGTATCCGTGCTGAATGCGGCGAAAACAACACCGTTCCAGATTCAGGACAACACCGATGCCGGTGAAGACCTTCGCTTGAAATACCGCTATCTCGATTTGCGCCGCCCCGCGATGCAGAAAAATTTGATTCTGCGCCATAAAATGTATCTCATCACCAGAAAGTATTTCGATAAACTCAACTTTGTTGAAGTCGAAACACCCGTACTGATGAAGAGTACTCCCGAAGGCGCGCGCGATTTTCTTGTACCAAGCAGAATGCACAAAGGCAAGTTCTATGCTTTGCCGCAGTCACCGCAACAGTACAAACAGATTCTCATGGTTGCCGGTATGGACAGATATTTCCAGGTCGTAAAATGCTTCAGAGATGAGGATTTACGCGCCGACAGACAACCTGAATTTACCCAGATCGATATTGAAATGTCGTTTGTGGATGAAGACGATGTCATGGCTATTACCGAGGGTGTTCTTCGTGAGTCGTTTTCGACGATCGGTGTTGAGTTACCCAACCCTATCCCTAGGATGACGTGGGCCGAAGCGATGTCTCGATTTGGCTCAGATAAGCCCGATCTGCGTTATGACCTCGAATTGGTCGATATTTCCGATCTTTGCAAAAATGTAGAGTTTAAGGTTTTTAATGATGTGGCTAACTCAGGTGGCATGATCAAAGGCCTTAATATCAAAAACGGGTTTACGCTTAGTCGAAAGAATCTTGATGATCTAGTCGAATTCTCTCGCAAGCATGGAGCAAAGGGCATGGCATGGATCACCATTAAAGAAGATTCGCCCGTTAACATAGATCAATACGAGTATTCGTCCCCTATAGTCAAGTTTTTCAAGCCTGAAGAGCTTCGTACCCTCATGGAGCGCTTTGGTGCGGTTCCTGGGGATGTTTTGGTGTTCATCGCAGATAAACCGTCAGTCGCATATGATGTGACCGGTCGGCTACGCCTAGAGATCGCCAAAGTGTTAGGCCTTAAACCGAAAGCCCCGTATATGTTTACATGGGTGACCGATTTCCCGATGTTCGAAAAAGGCCAAGAAGGCATCACTGCTCTCCATCATCCGTTCACCATGCCTCATATTCAAAGTGTTGATGATCTGGATGGCGATCTATTAGCGATCAATTCCAGAGCGTATGATATTATTTTGAACGGCGTGGAATTGGGGGGTGGAAGTATTCGAATCCACCGTTCAGACTTACAGATGAAAATATTAAATCTACTGAGTATCGATGCCGAGTCGGCGAATGAAAAGTTCGGTTTCCTTTTACAAGCACTCGAATTTGGAACGCCACCTCATGGGGGGTTAGCTTTAGGCCTTGATCGCCTAGTGATGATGATGACAGGGTCAGAATCGATCCGTGACGTTATCGCGTTTCCCAAAACTCAGAGCGCGACCTGCCCCTTAACCAATGCGCCTGGGGCCGTTTCATTGGCCCAACTCAAAGAGCTAGGCCTTCGGATAAAAATAGCCGTCGTCGAAGACTAGCTTACCCTTCGCGTGTAGTCGCTGAGCATCGTGTGGTCACTGAGCGTTGTGTGGTCACTGAACGAAGTCGAAGTGACCCGCTTGAGGCGGAATTTATCCTATCTTGTGTCCGCGCAATAAATCGTAAACTCTTTATCATATCTGCTTTTCGGACATGCACACATGTAAAATAATTCAAAAATGGACACACATCGGACAAATATTCTAAAAAAAGGATGTATACTGGACTAAACAAAGACAATTATACTTGTGCGCGGCCATAATGAGGACTTATAATAGAGGAACGTGATAACGAGAGGAGATATAAACGATGCCAAAAGTAGCGAACAAGAAAAAGGTAGTCTTAAAGCACAAGGTTCAATTTAAGTTTTTTTCACCCGAGTCGAACTCGGTTATATTAACAGGCGCTTTCAATAAGTGGAATCCTGTCAAAAAAGTAATGAAGTGTAATGAAAAGGGGGAGTTTACAACCCGAGTCATTCTTCCAGAGGGAGAACATCCTTACAAATATATTGTTGACGGTGCTTGGATCAACGATCCAGGCGCTAAAAAATTTGCCGATAATGGCATGGGCGGCACGAATAGCGTTCGTGTCGTTTAAGAAAGGATATTCCCATGATCGACCAACAAGAAGATTTGGTGAAGTTAACAAAGCATGAGCTTCTTCAGATCGCGACGGATCTGGATGTTAAGTATCGTACCCGTATGGGCAAGCCTGAACTTGTAGGGTCTATACTTGAGGTGATTGCGCAAAAACGTTGTGAAATTTGTCCCGAATCAGAAGGGCTTCTCAGTGCCCAACTGGATCAAGACAAAACTGAAACCGAACTCATGGCTGCTGCAAAAGAAGAGGTGGAAGCCAGTAAATTCTCTCCGGTGGAACCGCCCGTTATTGCTTATCGTGAACCATCCCCTGTCGCTCTAGGTGCGAAAGTGTTAGAGGATCATCATTATTTGCCCGAAGGGTATGGCGATAATATTATCGTGATGATGGTTGTTGACCCTGTTAATACTTACGCCTATTGGGAAGTGACGGATTGGAAACGGGATGAGGTTCTTCGTCAGGCAGATGCGCAAGGTCAGGCCTATGATGTGGTCGTTCGCCTCTATGATGTTACGGATGTGAAGTTCAATGGCAACAATGCTTGGTCTACCAAGGAATTTGTTGTTAATTTTGCAAAGAACTGGTATTTCCCTGTTGCTTCAAATCGTAGTTATTGTCTTGATGTGGGGCTTCGTCTTGGAGACAAGCGTTTTCTCCTGATCGCTCGATCGAATGTGGTGAGCACCCCTCGCGAAACGGTCAGTGATTTCTACGATGAAGAATGGATGATGATCGATTTTAATAAAAACCGCGATCTCTACAACGAACTCTATCGTTTATCGGGGGGGCATGTTATTCGTCAGTATCAGCTCAACTCTTCTTTTGTGACGGAAAGAGGGCGCGAAGAACTCAATCTTCAGATCCCTATTCAGTCCTTAAGTTCGGAAACCCTTTCAAGTAATATGGGGCAAAAGGTAGAGTCAAAAAAAGATTTCTGGTTATGGGTGGATACCGAATTGATCGTTTATGGTCAAACGAAGGCGGATGCCAAAGCGTTAACGATCAATGGAGAAAAGGTCCAATTAGATAAAGAAGGTCGGTTCCGTTTGCATATGGCATTACCTAATGGACGTTTCCCCTTCCATGTAAAGGCTGTTTCATCGGACAGCTCGATGAGCGAAGAGATCACGCCGGTCGTCAATCGCTGGATCGAGTAGTTCATCTAGAAAGGAATAATCATGGAAAAAGGCTATTTATCAATGGTATTGCATGCCCATTTGCCGTTTGTTCGACATCCGGAATATGAGCATTTTCTCGAAGAAGATTGGTTTTATGAAGCGATCACGGAAACCTATATTCCTCTTCTCAATGTATTTGAGGGATTAGTCCACGATGGGGTCGATTTCAGGATCACCATGTCGATCACACCACCACTGGCAGCTATGTTCTCCGATGAATTGCTTCAAAATCGATACGTTCGGCATATCGAGCAATTGATCGAACTTAGTGCGAAAGAGATCGATCGTACCCGATATCTTCCCGAATTCCATGAAACCGCAAAAATGTATCATCAACGCTTTATGCAATGTCGGTATGCGTTTGTGGATCGATACCATAAAAATTTGATCAATGGTTTTAAGAAATTTCAAGATTTGGGCAAGTTAGAAGTGATCACCTGTACTGCGACCCATGGTTTTCTGCCTTTGATGGAAAATCGTCGTGAGGCGGTTCATGCACAGGTTCAAATGGCTGCAAGTGATTACGAGCGACATTTTGGACGTGGTCCCCGTGGTATATGGTTGGCCGAGTGTGGGTTCAACCCTGGAGACGATGCTGAACTGAAGAAGGCAGGGATCAAGTTTTTCTTTGTTGATTCCCATGGTGTTCTGCATGGTCATCCTCGTCCCAAATATGGGGTCTTTGCACCCGTATATACGAAAAGTGGCGTAGCGGCCTTTGGTCGTGATATTGAGTCGTCTAAATCGGTATGGAGCTCCGAAGAGGGCTATCCAGGTGATTATCGTTATCGTGATTTCTATCGTGATATTGGCTTTGATCTGGATATGGATTATATCAAAGACTATATCCATCCTGATGGCATTCGAAAACATACAGGGATCAAGTACTTTCGCATTACGGGTAAAGGTACCGACAGCAAGGTGCCTTACAATCATCATGAAGCGGCTGAAGTCGCTGCCTCGCATGCGGGTAACTTTTTGTTCAACCGAGTTAAACAGGTGGAATATCTTGCCGAGGTGATGGGGGGAAAGAAACCCATTATCGTTTCGCCCTATGATGCTGAGCTTTATGGTCACTGGTGGTTTGAAGGCCCGATATTTATCGATTTTCTGCTTCGAAAAATGTTCTATGACCAAGATGTTGTTCGTACGATCACGCCGTATGAGTATCTCTTAGAGAACCCCACCAATCAGGTGGTCACCCCTTCAATGTCGAGTTGGGGGAACAAAGGTTATAACGAGGTATGGCTTGAGGGCAGCAATGACTGGATTTATCGTCATCTTCACAAGATGTCAGAACGGATGACCGAGTTGGCGAATCAATTTCCTTCTTCGGATGGGGTTTTGAATCGAGCCTTGAATCAAGCTGCTCGAGAATTACTCCTTGCACAGAGTTCGGATTGGGCGTTCATTATGAAAACAGGGACAATGGTCGAGTACGCCATTCGTCGCACGAAAAGTCATGTAAACCGTTTTAACCAACTTTACGATATGATAAAATCTGCCTCCATTGATGAAGCCATTGTTCGTGAACTTGAGTCCAAGGACAATATCTTCCCAGGGGTTGATTATGCGTTGTATAAAACATCAAATTTAACAGGGACGCTTTAAGCGGAAAGGGCCAAAAGCATGAAGATCTTGTTTGTGTCATCTGAAGTGATGCCATTTTCGAAAACAGGAGGACTTGCCGATGTGGCGGGTGCGCTCCCAGCTGAGTTAACCAAGCTTGGTCATGAGGTTAAGGTGTTTACGCCGCGATATAAGGTTGTCGATAAAGAAAAATTCAAATTAAAACTCGCTGTCAGTGATTTAAAGGTTGAGTTGGGTGAAAACGAATATAATGGTGCGGCGTATGTATCGACGCTGCCCGGATCTAAAACAAATATTTATTTCATCGAAAATGACGCGCTATATGATCGTGACGGGCTTTATCAACAGGCAGGTCTCGATTACAAAGATAATGCACAGCGTTTTATCTATTTTAGTCGAACTGCGCTTGATTTGTGCAAAAAACTCGACTGGAAGCCAGATGTGGTTCATTGTAATGACTGGCAAACGGGCCTCATCCCTGTCTATCTAAAGAGTATTTATGCGACGGATCCTTTTTTCCAAGGCATACGCTCGATGTACACTATTCATAATCTTGCCTATCAAGGTGTTTTCGCCAAAGATGTTCTCGAGTTGACCGGACTCCCTTGGGAATATTTCACTATGGATAGGGTCGAGTTTTGGGGAAAACTTAATTTCATGAAAAGTGGGCTTGTTTTTGCTGATATCATCACGACGGTTTCTGAGCAATACAGCCGCGAGATCCAAACAGAAGAATATGGGTGTGGATTAGAGGGTGTTCTTCAGGGGCGTCAGTCTGATCTTTTTGGTATCGTTAATGGGGTCGATTATAAAGTATTCAGTCCCGAAAAAGACACGATGATAGCCAAACCCTATAGTCTCAAAACGATCGAGAAAAAACATGATAATAAGAAGGCTCTGCTAAAGCAGGTCGGTTTGCCAACCAAGCGGGGGGCAGCATTAATTGGCATGATCTCTCGGCTAGCGGATCAAAAAGGCTTTGATCTGGTTGCGGAGATGATCGAAGCGTTAATGATACAAAATGTTCAATTAGTGATCTTGGGAACGGGTGACCTTAAGTATCATACCCTTCTCAAAGATTTGGAAATAAAATATCCCAAGCAATTGAAGGCTGTGCTAGCGTTTGATGCTAAATTGGCTCAGCAGATCTATGCAGGCTCTGATTTTTTCTTAATGCCTAGTCAATACGAACCTTGCGGGTTGGGTCAACTGATCAGCCTGAAATACGGGACGATCCCTATCGTTCGAGAAACAGGTGGCTTAGCCGATACGATCACTGATTTTGATCTGGCCAAAGATTTTGAGCATGAATTGGGGAATGGCTTTGTGTTCCTCGACTATAGTGCTCAGGAGCTGCTTAAAACGATTCTTCGAGCTTTGACCGTGTATAAAGACGAAAAAGCATGGAACAAAATTCGACTTAACGCCATGCGTTGTGACTTCTCGTGGAAAGCCTCCGCCAAAAAGTACGAAACCCTTTATCGCCGATAATGTAAAAGCCCCCTAGGGAAGGGGGCTTTGTATTTTTTATGAAGGACGGTTTTGGGGGGAAAACCGTCCTTCGGATGAACTACGTGATCTGGGGGGGAAGAGGGGTTAGATCACGCAATTTCTTATGAGAGCCCGGTTTTTTACGGGAATGATGTCCTTATTATGAACATAATTCACATTAAAAAACTTCTTGGCAGGAAGGCCCTTCCTATCATTGACTGTGAAATTGATCTTATAGATCGCTTTTTGAGGTTTGCGACGCTTAATTAAAAGAATCGCTACGACGATCACAGCTACTGATACGGTTACAAGAGCTATCATGGTGTTTCACCTCCGCCTGCCTTATGTTAATCTATCGAACAGATTTCTGAATAATTACAGGGATATTTTGTGGTTTGTTTTTTTGTATTCACACTAGTGTCCGGTCTTTTTCATGTACACCAGAGCAACAATTGACCAGAATCCTGTAGCGACGGGGGCTCTGGATTGTCAAAACCGAGAATATCTAACAGGTGAACTCGGGAAAACAGAATCTCGTTGATAATACTAGCCAAGTGAAACAAAGTGCCTTTGAACTTGGTTTGATGCTTGAAATACCAAAAGATCAAATACACGATCATGGCGACCCAAATTTGAGTCATCACAGCATTCCGTGAGTTGCCAATAAACGCCTTGATTTTGAGGTGTTGCTTAATCCATTTGAAAAACAGCTCGATTTGCCAACGTTGTTTGTAGATCAAAGCGATCGTCTCCGGTCGGAAATTCTCAATATTGGTCAGGAATCGATAAACCTTCCCTGTTTCGGGATCTTCATAGGTCACGAGTCGCAGAATATCGGGATATTTGGGACGTTTGCTGGGCTGTATCCGGTGAAGCCAGGGCACTTGAATCTCTTCGTCTGAAATAACCTGCGGATGGTCTGAATCCTGCTGTCCAACCACCGAGTAGTTCATGTCCTTTTTAGCCCTAATAACAAAGTAGGCTTTGCTGGTATGAATGCGGTGTAATACCTCAAAATCTAGGTAGCCACGATCGACCACATAGATGCTGTCCGGTTTAAACGTTAAGCCTTGAAACACTTTGACTTCATGGTCTTTCTGGTCGGTGATAACAACCATGTCGGGCAGATATGAATTGTGTTCCAGTTGCACATGAACCTTGATTCCGCCCTTGCTTTGTCCGAATTTAGCCCAAGGAAATAGCCCCTGACAAAGCTCAATTGTCGTTGCATCCATGGATCGGATCGGGTTGTTGAATTCAAAATGACTGCGAGAATAATGCTGACACTTCCCTAATAAATACTCAAACAGATCTTCATAAATTTGACAGGGGCGTTTGTTGTTGGCATCAGAAAAGGTTGACCGCTTGATTCCAGAAATGTCTAGGTGATACCAGTGGTTGCGATGAACATTTAGTCCGTTCTCAATCGTTCGAATGCTATCCATTGCCCGTATTTGGCTGTAACTCAATGCAATGAATTGTGTCCAACAACTCAGCTTGTGAGTCCCCTTGTCTCCGTGGTGTCGATCCACCATTTCTTGAAACTTGTCTCGCGGTATAAATTCCAATAGTTGACGAAAGATACTGTTTTGATATTTCATTCCCTTGACCTCCTTGTTGTGGTTTGTTCCCAAACAACATTTTACAAGGGGGTCTCTTTTTTATCTCCTACTTAAAAAGACCGGACAGCAGTGTTGTATTCAATGTTAGAATAGGGCATATCATCCATAGGGAGGCACATTGCATGTCAGGACACAGTAAATGGAGTACGATCAAGCGTAAAAAAGGTGCGGCAGATGCGGCTAGAGGTAAGGTTTTCACTAAGGTTGCACGAGAGATCATTATTGCTGCCCGTCAGGGTGGTGGTGATCCGGCAGCGAACAGTCGACTTCGACTTGCGATCCTTAAGGCAAAAGAAGTGAATATGCCAAATGATAATATCAAGCGAGCCATCGACAAAGCGGTTGGAGGTGGTGAGGGAAGTAATCTGGAAGAGGTTATGTATGAAGCCTATGCCCAAGCGGGTGTCGCCGTTATCATCGAGTGCATGACCGATAACAAAAACAGAACCTTGCCCGAAGTTCGCAATGTGATCTCAAAACGTGGCGGTAACATGGCTGAGAAGGGTGCGGTCTCTTACTTGTTCAATTCTCTAGGACTTATCGTTTTTAATGGGCCAACAGAAGAGCAGATAATGGAAGTCGCGCTTGAGCATGATGTAGACGATATTTCTGCTTCGGATGATGGTGCCGTCGACGTTACGGTCGCTGTTGAAGTTTTCGAAACGTTAAAAGAAGCCTTTGATAAGGCGGGACTCAAGTACGAATCGGCAGAAGTGACGATGATCCCTTCTATGCAAATACCGATCGAAGATAAAGAAGTCGCGGAAAAGATCCTCGCTATCATTGATGCTCTTGATGAATTAGATGATATCCAAAATGTCTATCACAATGCCCAATTCTCGGATGCTTTATTGGATCAACTGAGCGAGTAATATGGATACTATGGAAAATAGCGAAAATAGTGAAAACCTCTTTGCTGCACTGGTGTACTCACTTTATATGACCGCTATGCAGCAATTGGGTGCTGTGGCTAATCCGATGTCAGGGCATAAAGAGTGTGACCTTATTCAAGCCAAGATCTCGATTGAAATGATCGATATGTTGGCCGCTAAAACAGTGGGTCATTTAAGTGAGTATGAGGCGGATTTTATTCGAAAAAGTATAGAGCAGCTCCATCAACTATTTGATCAGGCTTCTCCATGATCCGTCGTTTTTGGTATGGGGATGAATCCTATTTGATCCACGAGCGCCTTACGCAGCGTAGACAGTTTTTTTTGAAGAACTTTGGAGACCTCGCCATTCTTGATATTCAAGAATCAGATCCTATTGAAAAATTGATCCAAGCGTTAACGACAACGGATTTCTTTTCCCCCCAGAAACTTATTGTGGTGCAGGGTATGCCCACGATACGAGAGGATTATCAGGCCCATTTTGAAAAGATACTCCTTGATGCTGACATAGGGCATGACTTGATCTTGATCCATCGCGGCTCACCCGATAAACGTCGAAAATTTACTAAATTTCTGCTAGAACACTTCGAGTCTGAAGAGTTTAAGAGTTTTTCACCTTGGGATTCATCCAAAGTGAAGCCTATTGTTCAAGAAATGGCTCAAAAGGACGGTTTTACTTGGGGGGCTGGAGCGGTAGACCAAGTGATGGATATCGTAGGGCTTGATCTATGGGCTCTCCGTCAAAATGTTGAAAAACTTGAAACTGCTGTCTTGCCTGAAAAGATCATCACTCGAGTGTGGGTTGAGAAAATTGCCAGTTCGGGTGACCCAAATTGGTTTGAGTCGGCGGACGCACTGCGGAAGCGAAATCGTGTTTCATGGCTTTCGTTTTGTCGAGAAAGTCAGAAATCAGAGGATGCGTTCATGGTTTTAGCGATGGTAGCTAATCAGGTCCGGCTTTGGATCATCCTGAAGAGTTTAGAGGGGAGTCCCGCAGAAAAAGTGGCCAGACAGCTTGGAAAATCACCGTATTATCTCAATAAAATGGTTCCGGATCTTCGGAATTGGACGTTGAAACAGTTGCGTCACGTGTTGACCTTTCTGTTCCAACTAGAATTTGATGCAAAATCGGGGAAAATATTGCCAGCAACAGGATTAGAGCTACTACTTGGAGAGCCTGTATGGACTTAGTAGGACGAAAAGTAGATCTACATGGACTTTATCCCGATGAAGTCGACTTTGTCCTATCTCCCATCATTGAAGAAGCGTTTCGTCTTGGGCAAACCGAGATTACGGTTATACATGGAAAAGGGGAAGGGGTTCTTCGACAGGCCGTTCAAAAAGTAATAAGCCGTTTGCGTCACTTGATCCTTTCCGTTCAACGGGGTGAAGAAGTGATGGAGGGGGGAGAGGGATGGCTCCGTATCAGTTTAAAATATAAAGAGATCAAACGATCTATTCTAAGGTCAAAATCCACGTTCCCCACCGTCTTTCAAACGTATCCCCTTCAACCCAAGAAAAATCCTATTCCTGATCTATCGGAGGTTATCGAAAAACGTGAACGCGGACGTGAAAAATACCAGCGTCGAATGCAACGAATAAAGGGGAATACATGATCATTTTGATGGGGGCAGATGGTATGCTAGGGTCAATGTTAGCTAGCCAGATGGCGGCACGTTCAATGGTGTTCACCCCTTGTACGTTCCCTACCTATGATATTACTCGTCCTGAAACATTACGCCCATTGGCAAGGCTTCACCCTGCGGTCATTATTAATGCCACAGCCTATACGGCAGTGGATTTAGCCGAAACAGAGCCGGAAAAAGCCTATTCAGTCAATGCGGAGGGCGTAAAGACCCTAGCCTTGTTTGCAAAAGAAATAGGGGCTCGCCTTATCCATTTCTCAACGGACTATGTTTTTTCTGGACAGTCATCTCAAGGATATTTCGAGTCCGATCCCACGGAGCCACAATCGGTTTATGGACAGACTAAGTTGGCAGGCGAACAGGCTATCCGAGATATACTCCCTGTATCCCAATGGATCATCCTAAGAACTGCATGGCTTTATGGGCCTAATGGCAAGAACTTTGTTCAAACCATGCTAACGCTAGCACAACAAGGAAAGCCCCTTAGAGTGGTCAATGATCAGATCGGTTGTCCGACTTATTCGGGTGACTTAGCCCAATGGACGCTTGATCTACTCTCAACGTCAGCAGCGGGCATTTATCATGCCGTCAATGATGGCGCCTGCAGTTGGTATGAGTTCGCCAACACGATCTTTGAAAAGCAGAACCTGAAGGTCACCGTTTTTCCTGTGACAAGTGATGCTTTTCCAACGGTGGCCAGACGACCGGCTTACAGCATTTTAAACGCCCGCCGGTTGAGTCATGCACTTAATTGTCCTATTCGAAAATGGCCAGAAGCCTTGTCAGAGTATCTGGCATCTTTTACACTGAGAGCATGAATCAAAAGGGGCTTAATAAAGACGTAAAATTAGGGATTTTTGTTTCGATCATCATCCTTGGGATCGTGATGATGACGGTGATTCTTGACAAAACGATCTCGGTAACGCTAAAACAGCCGATCTATAATATTATAAAAGATCAATCCGAGACCTATCTTAAGCAGAAAATTGCAATCCTTCAAGATGAGGTATTAAAGGAGTCCAACACTTCAGAAGAATTTGTTCGGACACTGGATCGTTTTCGAGTGGGTGAGAACTTTGTTTGGGCTACGAATGAACGAGGGATTATTCTCTATCATCCCCTCAAGAATTATATCGTAAGTATGGGTTTGAAGAATTTTAAAGACTCAAAGGGGCAACCCTTTTTTCAACAACTGATCGAACAAGCCGTCAAGAAAGGCGAATCGTCACTTATTTATTATTCGCAAAACGATCAGAAAAAGATCGAGCCCAAGCTGGGTTATGCTAAGTTTATTCCGGCTCAACATTTAGTTATTGGAACCAGTGAGCCCCTTCATTTTTATAATAGCGTAACTTCGATCCATAATATCCTGCAGTCCTTAACCGTGTTGTTCCTTATAACGCTTTTGATCGTTGTTTTACCGATCAGCTATTTTGCTTGGTGGATTTCTTTTCGAGAGAAGCGGAATTTGGCTTGTATCGCAGAAGGGTTGTCAAAAATAGGTCTGCAAGAATTTTCTTTTCGTATTAGTGAAAAGGTTGATGATAATTTCGTGCCTATTCGGGACATGTTTAATGCTCAGGTCGAAACGCTGCAACATTATTTGCAAAGTAATGCCGCCATTGCTAATCAGCTTATCGGTCATATTAATCAACTTGATTACAATGTAAAGGATACGGCTGAGAACTTTCAGGATCTGTCAAAGATCACCACAGATGTGGCCAATGGAGCCACGGTTCAAACTGAAAAGATCAACAATATTACGGAAGCGGTTGATCTGATCAATACCTCGCTAAAAACCATTAGTGAAGGGATACGTGTTCAAAACGGACAAATGAATACAAATAGTAGCATGCTTCGAAACGATAATAGTACCATCCAATTGCTCAACCAAAAAACACAGGAGCAAATGAAGAAAATAGAGTGGACCTCAGAGAACACACAAGGAACGCTTTCGGCGGTTCAAGTCATCAAAGAGAAGGCCAGAAGTGTATATACAAGCTCAAAGGCTTCAGCTCAAGTGGCAGAGCGAGGCAAAAAAAGTGTAGAAGATATTGTGATCGAAATGACGAATTTAAAAGACATTGTCTTAGATGCCGCGACTAAAATAACCGACCTAGGTGATTATTCAAAACGGATCGAAGATATTATTGAAATTATCGATGACATTGCGGAACAAACGAATTTATTAGCCCTAAACGCAGCCATTGAAGCAGCGCGAGCGGGGGAAGCTGGAAAAGGCTTTGTTGTCGTTGCGGATGAGGTAAGAAAATTAGCCGAAAAATCGAGTAAAGCGACTAAAGAGATCGCTAATCTTATTTACACCATTCAAAACATTAC
>Ga0118677_10011426_pt1 | contig 13305 bp, 7 predicted proteins | sample AliMusrvi5mmetaG_FD_86154 | JGI IMG/M metagenome (GOLD analysis project Ga0118677, IMG submission 86154)
GTATCCATCTGCACGATGCACTTGGCGAAGGGCCTGGAATTTCGGGCCGTGGTCGTCATGGCGTGCGATGATGAGATCATCCCGCTTCAGGAGCGAATCGAGGCGGTGGCGGACGACGCGGACCTGCCGCTGGGGCAGTTGCGGCTGCGGCTGGCGCATGAGGGCACGGTGAGCGACTATACCCGCGCACTGGACCTGACGCAGGCGACCGCCGGGGTGGCGTATCGGGTGGGCGAGGTGACCTTTCAGCGCACCGGCTTTATCTCCGCGCCCGACCAGGTGCTGGCGCTGCGGCTGACCGCCGATCGGCCCGGGCAGCTCAACCTCTGCGCGCAATTGGAGAGCCAGTTGCCCGCCACCGTCACCGCGCCGGCGGAGGATACGCTGCGGCTGACCGGCTCGGGACCGACGCTGATCGATCCGAGTTACTACCACCGCACGCGGGTGGAATACGATGAAGCGCAGGGGATCACCTTCGCCATCGCGCTGCGCGCCGACGCGACCAATGGGCGGGTCTGGACCGATGCCGAGGGAGTGCACGTGGAAGGCGCGGACAGCGTGCTGCTGCTGCTAGCCGCCGAGACCAGCTTCCTCGATTTCGATCGACCGCCGCGCCGCGACACCGATGAACTCTACCAGACGCTCGACCGCACGCTGCAGGCGGCGTCAGCCGCGGGCTATCCGGCACTGCTGGCCGCCCATCGCGCGGATTATCAGCCGCTCTTCGAGCGCTGCACTTTCGAACTCGCCGCGCCGGCGGTGTCGCTGCCCACCGACGCACGCCTGCGCCGCTATACCGGCGACAACGATCCCACGCTGGCGGCACTGCTCTTCCAATACGGGCGCTACCTGCTGATCGCCTGTTCGCGCGCGGGCACGCAGCCGGCGAATCTGCAAGGGATTTGGAATGAAGAATTGCGCGCGCCGTGGAGTTCCAATTACACCATCAACATCAATACCGAAATGAACTATTGGCCGGCGGAATCGACGAACCTGTCCGCCTGCCATACACCGCTCTTCCGCTTGATCGAAGCCCTGACCACCACCGGGGCGGTAGTGGCGCGGGAAAATTACGGTTGCCGCGGCTGGGTGGCGCATCACAACAGCGATCTGTGGGCGCTGGCAAACGCCGTGGGAGATTTCGGCAACGGCAGTCCGACCTGGTCGATGTGGCCCATGGGCGGGGCATGGTTGAGCCGGCACCTGTGGGAGCATTATGCCTTTACCGGCGATGCCGCGTTCCTGCGGCAGGCATGGCCGTGGCTGCGCGGCGCGGCCGAGTTCTGCCTGGATTGGCTGCAGCCGCTGACACTGGACGGGCGCGACTACCTGGTCACCATGCCCGCCTCCTCGCCGGAAAACGAATTCACCACCCCGGACGGCATCCACACCAGCATCAGCATCGCCTCGACGATGGATATGGCGATCATTTACGATCTGTTCACCAACTGCCTGGCCGCGGCGGACCGCTTGCAAATCGATGACGACTTCGCCGCGCAACTGCGCGCTGCGCGAGCCAGGCTCTACCCGCCGCACATCGGGCAATACGGCCAACTGCAGGAGTGGTATCGGGATTGGGACAATCCCGACGATCACCACCGCCATGTCTCGCACCTCTTCGGCCTGCACCCGGGCCGGCAAATCACCCCCGAGGATGCCCCGGCGCTCTTCGCGGCGGCGCGGCGGTCGTTGGAGCTGCGCGGCGATGACGGCACCGGTTGGTCGCTGGCGTGGAAGGTGAACTTCTGGGCGCGCCTGCGGGAAGGCGACCATGCGCTACAACTGATCAACCTGATGCTCCGCGTGGTCGAGGAAGCAGATACCAACTACGCCGGCGGCGGCGGGGTGTATCCGAACCTGTTCGACGCCCATCCGCCTTTCCAGATCGACGGCAATTTCGGCGTCACCGCCGGCATCGCCGAAATGCTGCTGCAAAGCCACCGGACGGTTGACGCGGACAGCCGCGATTTCGTTCTCCACCTGCTCCCCGCGCTCCCCTCCGCCTGGCCCGAGGGGCAGGTGACGGGATTGCGCGCGCGCGGAGGATTCGAAGTGGATCTGCGCTGGCGCGCGGGCAAGCTGACCGCGGCGGTGATTCGTTCATTGACCGGCCGGCGGTGCGTCGTGCAATCCGCTGCTCCGCTGGCGATCAGCAACCAGGGCGAGTCGGTGCGCACACAGGAATTGGCGCCGGGTGTGCTGGCATTTGAGACGGTGGCGCTGGGAGAATATCAGCTTGTTTGTCTGAACTGTGATGCGTGTGATTGACTGATTTTGTGATTTTTGGCTTTGAGTAATGCGGTTCGGGTAGAGATCCTGTTGATGTTGATCCGGGTACGGTGGGACGCTTAGCACGGTTTGGAAGCCGACGCCAGTCGCGCCCCGTGAGTATGCTATGGATCACCGGTGAAAAAACGCACCTGCCACCGCCACCCTTTTATCATCAATTACTCACGGGGCGCGACTGGCGTCGGCTTCCAAACCGTGCCAAGCGTCCAACATGATGCTGATTATTATTGGTGTTTTTGGTTAACTGAACCGTTTTGCGAATCATCGGCTTCTTTAAAAGAAGTGCCGGCAGCGCCACCGGAAATCACTCAAATCATCGTTCAATACCACCGGAGGAATCGATGTCCGATCATACTATCGACGCGGCAACCCTGGACCGCTGGGCGGCCCCGTTTCGGAATTGGCACTACTATCCCGACTTCATCATCCCGGATAATCCGCGCATTCCCGGGCATGAGGACTTTTTGCATACCGATGTGCCGTGCGTCTACCAGCTTCCCGGCCAGCCGGACAAATGGCATATGAGTTTCATCGCCTTCAACGGCCAGGGCTACAACAGCTTTGTGGTCGAGAGCGACGATCTGCTGCAGTGGCGCAATCCGCAACTGGCGATGGGATTTGGCCGCGCGGGGGAATTTGACTTCGGTGGGTGCGTGGTGGGAGCGTATCTATACGAGTCGTATGATATCGCCGCCCCACGGGTGCTGAAGCCGCGCGACGGGAAATATTGGACCCTCTACGGGTGCTACCCCCAACAGGGCGACTACGAGATCGATCCCGGTTATGAAGGTGTGGCGGTCAGCGACGACGGCCTGCACTGGCAGCGGTTTCTCGACACGCCCATCCTCTCCGTGCACGATGCCGAGTGCGCCGAATGGGAGCGGCATTGCATCTACATGCCGTGGTTGCTGGAGGAACAGGGGCGGTTTTACAACTTTTACAATGCCAAGCACATGCCCGACTGGATCGAGCAAACCGGGGTGGCATTTTCCACCGATCTCCTGCACTGGCAGCGCCATCCCGCGAATCCCGTCATCCCGGTGCGGCCCGGAGGGTATGATGAACGGCTGGCCTCCGATCCCAAAGTCTTCCGCGACGGCGATCACTGGACGATGTTCTACTTCGGCGTCGGCTTTGCGCACGCGCACATCATGATCGCCTGCTCACGCGACCTGCTGCACTGGACGGCCCATCCCGAACCGCTCTACCCGGGGGGCGGACACCCCGCCGGCATCGACGCCGAGAGCGCGCACAAAATCTCGCTGGTTTTCAACCCGGCGAACGAGACCTATTATCTATTTTACTGCGCCGTCGGCCATGCCGGGCGCGGCATCGGTTTGCTCACCAGTAAACCGCTTGGGTAAATCGCGCTATCGGGAAGGACGGTCATCCCTGACCGCCTGCGGGTATTTACCCTTCACTTGATACAAAATACATTGAGACATTTCGCGCAAAGGGAAGAAGGATCAGTGATTGGTGTGAGTTGAACTTGATTGTCTGATCCTCCTCCCCGTTTTGCTTGACACCTTGTAATCCTGTCCGTAAGCTATGGATAAAGGAGCGGCCATGACAGATCAGGAATTGCTACAACGCATTGTGATGAATCAGCAGGTGATGGTCGGAAAACCCGTCATTAAAGGCACCCGTTTGACGGTGGAATATCTTCTCAACTTGTTGGCGCACGGCACAACGTTCGAGGAGATTCTGGACGAATATTCCGAACTCACACGCGAGGATATTCGCGCGTGTATCCTCTTCGCCACGAAATCGCTGGGAAATACGGATTTCATGCCGCTCTCCGAGGAGGCGGCATAGATGCGTTTCCTGGTTGATGAATGTACCGGTCCCAAAGTGGCCGCCTGGCTGCGTGAACAAGGTCATGACGTTTTTTCCGTCTATGATGAAGCGCGTGGGATGAAAGATCAGGCGATCCTTCAGCAGGCCGATAGCGAAAATCGGATACTTATCACCAATGATAAAGATTTCGGAGAGTTGGTTTCCCGTGACCAATGCGCACATCGCGGTGTCATTCTTATTCGCATCGATGATGAGCGTAGTGGCAATAAAATCACCGTGCTCAGGAAGTTACTTAATAATTACGCCGACCGGTTAGCGGATGAATTTGTCGTGGTGACCGATACGCGCATACGATTTATTCGGTCACCTGGCGGTGGATAAGCTGTCGGCCGCGGCATCGGTTTGCTCACCAGTAAACCGCTTGGATAAATAGCGCTATCGGAAGGGCGGTCATCTCTGACCGCCCTCCCTTCGCTTTGTGAAGCAGAATCAGCTCACCACATCCGTAGAAAGCAAAACGCTGTCCGCCCCCACCACCATTCAAACGGCTTCGCAACGCATAAGACGCCACTTACGGCGTTACGCTCGTGAGCTTCATGGTGTTACTCGGCTCTCCCAGGTTTAATGGGTCATCGACCGTACGCTGTACCATGCCGATGTTGGGGGCAAACCACATGGTGGTGGTCTGCGTACAGCTATTCCCAGCGCTGTTAATCACGGTGCTGGAAATCTCGCACTTCAGGCAATCCTGGTACGTACCTGCGGGCACGGTGACGGTTTCCGTGGTGATCACCCCGGCGTAGAGGATGTGGACGGGCGAACCCGGGCTTATGCTTGCCGACACCGACTGCCCCCAAGAAAAGCCGCTCTGTGCGTTTAAGGGAATCATAATCATCGGCGGTGTATTGAGCGTGGTGGTGATCGCCGACGATCCGCTGTTCTGGTCGGTCTCTCCCAGTTGCACTAAGCCGGCAGTGGTGTTGGCATAGTATACGTGCGAGGTGTGGATGGAGGTTCCCGTGGTGGAGACCCCAATGAATTCCGTGCAAGCTTGCCCCTGGATGGTCGTCGGCCCCTGGCAGGTTAACGTGCTGGTGTCATTGGGGCCAGTACTGCGGGAATACGTCCATTTTTTGCCTGCCGTGAACGGCAAGTATTGTGTTGGGGTCACCGTAAAATTCGCCGCGCTGGTCACCGTGCCGGCGGGATTGGTGATGCTGATCTTTCCACTGGTCGCGCCACTCGGCACCGTGGTGGTGATCGAGGTATCGGACACCACTTTGATCGTCGCCGGCGTGCCGTTGAACTTCACCGCCGTCACGGTGGTGAAGTTCTTCCCGGTCAGCGTGACCGGCGTGCCGCTGCCGCCGCTGGTCGGGGAGAACGCGGAGAATGTCGGCGGTGATATGACGGTGAAACTTGCCGCGCTGGTGGCCGTGCCGCCGGGGGTGGTGACGGTGATTTTCCCGGTGGCGGCACCGCTGGGCACCGTTGCGCTGATGGTCGTCGCGTTCACCACGGTGAAGGTCGTCGCCGTCGCGCCGGCAAATTTCACCGTCGTCACCCCGGAGAAGAAGCTGGTCCCGGTGATGGTGACGACCTGTCCGGCGGGACCACGCGCCGGCGTGAAGGCGGTGATGGTCGGCGGGGGGAGACTGATTGTGAAGTTCACCCCGGTGATGGTCTGCCCATCGGCGATGGTGATCGTTTGCGCCGGAGAGACTTGATAGCCATCGTCGATATTAGTATCGATTCTCGTATACCACTGTCCACCGTAAACGCCAATGTCAAAGTTATTATCGGCATCGGGATACGCCGGCGTCCAGCAGGAAGTGGCGGTGTAATTCGATGCCTCCATGCGGAGCTTGGGCAGCGTCTGCCCGGTGTTATTGGTGAGATGTCCCTGAATATGCGCGGTGATGGGGACGAGTGGCAAAGAAATCAGCCCAGCCTGCCCCGCGCTCACGGTTACCGCCCTCGATTCCCCATCACTGAGCGGCACATACCCGTAGGGTTTGGTCGCAAGCTCGCTCACCTCCAGGTAGTAAGTGCCCGGGGACACGATACAGGTGACTTTTCCTGACGCGTCGGAATTCACGCCTTTGATATAATTGAATGATCCGTTTTGCTGCTGATACAACCAGCAGGTGACGCCGGGCAGCGGTGTGCCGTCTTTTTTCTTCAAATAGCCGTAGACCAGCGCGGTGCCTTTCGTCGCGAGCAGATGGATGCCCGTCACATCGCCCGTGGTAGTATCCAGACCGCTCACCGGTGCGCAGGCGTAATATCCCTGAGCGGCCGCATTCGACTCCGCCGAGATTCCCCATTTTCCTGGGGTGACCGGCAAATCGAACACGCCCTGGGTATCGCTATACTGAATCGCCATATTCCCGCCGTCATCACCCGCCATGATCATCATCGAAGGAATCGCGACGCCCGTTTGCGCATCCGTCACCGTGCCGCGCAGATGGCGCGTCGCGGTTGAGAGGGTCAGTGTCACCTGGATCGTCTTGCCGGTAGGCAAGGTGATTGAGTTAGCGGAAGGGGTCTCGAATTGTCCCATCAGGTAGCCGGCTTTAATGGCGAACAGTTGATAGATGCCGGCCGGAAGAGTTAATTGGAACCCGCCCTGGGCATTCGAGTAGGTGGTAATGACCGTATCACCACCGTTTGACATCGCAAACACTTCAGCATTGGCGATCGCGCTGCTGTTGGTATCGACCACCTTCCCGCTGATGGACTGTCCATAGCTGTGCGGGGTGATGGTGAAGGGGGTGGTGGCCAGCGCGGTACCGGTGGTATTCTGCGCTTGGAACAGATACTTGGCGGCCGCCGGCATATTGAGTGCCGCGATATCGAGGCTGGTCGTGATCTCTCCGTTGACGGCCTTATCCAGGTCACCCGGGACGTAAGTGCTGCCGCCGATCGTCGGGTTGACGCCGTCAGTGAGCTGGAATGAGAACATGCACGGTTCCCCGGCATCGACCACCCCGTTCAGATTGCCATCGACATACAGGCGCATCCAGACGGTTTGCCCTTTACTGATTCCGGTCAAGTGCAGCGCCACCGTTCCCAGGTACGTCGAATCTACGGTTGTCGGTGATACGATCAGCGCGAGCGGTGCGCTGACCGTGAAATTAGTCGCGCTGCTGGCCGTGCCGCCGGGGGTGGTGACGGTGATTTTACCGGTCGTCGCGCCGGTGGGCACCTTTGCGGTGATAGAGGTAGCGCTCACTACGGTGAAGGTCGTCGCCGTCGTCCCGGCAAATTTCACCGCAGTGGCTCCATTGAAGTTGGTGCCGGTGATAGTGACCATCTGCCCGACGAGACCGCTGGTCGGAGTAAACGCGGTGATCGTCGGCGGGGGGATGACGGTGAAGTTCGCCGCGCTGATCGCCGTCCCGCCGGGAGTAATGACAGTAATCTTCCCGGTCACGGCGCCGCTGGGCACGGCGGCGGTGATGGCGGTGGCACTCACCACGGTAAAGGTTGTCGCCGTCGCGCCGGCAAACTTGACAGCGGTGGCCCCGGTGAAGTTCGTCCCGGTGATCTTCACCACCGTGCCCGCGCCGCCGCTAACCGGGGTAAACGCGGTGATCGTCGGCGGCTGCATCACGGTGAACGGGGTGGCGCTGGTAGCCGTCCCGCCGGAGGTGGTGACGGTGATCAATCCGGTGGTCGTGCCGGGGGCGATGGTGATGGCCAGCACGGAGACGGTCGCCGTCTCCGCCGCGCCGTTCACCTTCACCGTCGGCGCGACACCCAGGTTCGTGCCGGTGATCGTCACCACCGTACCGACCGGACCACTGGTCGGGGTAAACGAAGTGATGGTGGGAGCGGCCGCGCGGGCCAGCGATCCCAGGCACCAGAGGGTGAAACACAGAACCACCAATGGCGTGCGCATGACAATGACTCCTCGGGGAGAGATGCACTTCATGCATTCGTGTCGCAAATCAAGGAGAGGTATTCAATGCATGCAGTGTTTCTGCTTACTTCGCGCTCGTATTGGTATCTCCTGCCAATTAATAGTAATAAATTTATGCAATCCTATCATCGTGATTCATGAGTGGGAGCGCCTGCGGCAACGAGGTGGATGGCAACAAAAACGGCCCACACACCATAAAGTGCATGGGCCGCAAAAAGCGTGGTAGCCCCTAGGGGATTCGAACCCCTGATCTCCTGGCTGAGAACCAGGCGTCCTGGGCCACTAGACGAAGGGGCCACGGTGTCGGGATTACTCCAGACCTCAAAAGGATAGCAGCTAGAATCGTGTCTGTCAACCCCCGTGATGTGTTAGAATAGGCGACCGGTTATCGAAGTATGGGAGTATCGGGGTGTGGGAGTTCAACCGTCAATCCCATACTCCCACACTCCCATACTCCCACCCCGCCGCCAATAAAGGAGACCGCTAATGTCTATACGCGCCGGTGTCGGCATACGCGATGTCAGCCCGACCACGCCGATGTTTCTGGTGGGATATCCCCATGTGCCGCGCATTTCCACCGGGGTGCACGATCCGTTGCTGGCGTCGGCGTTGTGCCTGCGCGGTGAGGCCGGCGCGGTGCTGCTGGTCGGGGTGGATATTCTCTTCATCAGCCCGGCGACCGCGCGGGAGGTGCGCCGGCGCATCAGTCGCGCGACGGGCCTGCCGGAAGCGGCGATCTTCGTCAGTTGCACGCATACTCATTCCGGCCCGCTCACCATCGACTATCTCACCTTCCGCGACGATCCCTGCGTGCCGCCCACCGATCCGGCGTATGTGGAGTTCCTGACGCGGCAGATCGTGGACGCCGCCATCGAAGCCGCCGCCACCCCGCACCCGGCCGCGATCGCCTGGACCACCGCCGATGGGCGCGACGTGGGCGGCAACCGGCTCTCTCCCACCGGTGTCACCGATCCCGCGGTGGGCGTGCTCGCGGTGCGGGCGCTGGACAGCGGGCGCTGGCTGGCGCTGGACGTCACCTACGGCATGCATCCCACCGTGCTGCACGAGGATTCCACGCTGGTCTCCGCCGATTTCCCCGGCTATACCCGGCAGCACCTGCGCGAGGCGCTCGACCCGGAACTGGTGGTGGTCTACCACAGCGCCCCCTGCGGCAATCAAAGTCCGCGCAACGCGGTGACCGCGCAAACCTTCTCCGAAGCCGAACGGCTGGGACGAATGCTGGGCGAGCGCATTCTCACCCGCGTGCGGCAGCTAGGTGACGCGGAGTATACCCGCGAAATCCCGCTGAGCGGTATACTGGACGGCGTCACCCCCATCCCGCGCACCATGCCGGAGCTGGCGGACGCGGAACGCCTGCTGCGCGAGCGCGTGACGACGTTCGAGCGGTTGCAGCGCGAAGGCGCCGGACATGGCCCGGTGCGTACCGCCGAATGCGCGGTCTTCGGCGCGGAAGAATCGGTGACATTGGCGCGCGCGCAAGCGAGCGGCGAATTGGCGGACGTCTATGCCTCCTATCGGATCGCCGAAGTGCAGGCCGTGCGCGTCGGGCCGACGGTGATGGTCGGCCTGCCCGCGGAGATTTTCGTCGAATACGCGCTGGAGATCAAACGCCGGGTGGGCAATCCGGTGGTGGTCGTCTCACTGGTCAACGGCGAAATGGGCGGCTATCTCGTCACCCCCGAAGCCGCCGCCGCCGGCGGCTATGAGGCCGCCAACAGCCTGTTTTTGCCGGAAACCGGCAGTCTGCTGGCCGAAAAAGCGATCGAATTAGCGCAAATACTGTTGCGGTAAAGAGACGGTAACCGCAGATTACGCAGATTACGCAGATTAATTTATTCTTAATCTGCGTAATCTGCGTAATCTGCGGTTTCTCTTCTTTTTGCGTGAACTCATAATGAAGGAGATCAACCCATGACTGAATCCCGTAGACAATGGCGGGTGATCTTGCCGACCGATGGCCCGGGCGCGTGGCAGATGGCGGCGGACGTGGCGATTCTGGAGGCGATGCGCGCCGGGGTGGCCGCACCGACGCTGCGCTTTTACCGCTGGACGCCGCCGTGCGTCACGCTGGGGAAATTCCAGCCGGCGGAGGGCAATGTGCGGCTGGAAGACTGCGCGCGGTTGGGGATCGACGTCGCCAAGCGCCCCACCGGTGGGCGCGCCATCCTGCACGATCAGGAAGTGACCTTCAGCATCCTGGTGGCCGAAACCGATCTGCCGCAGGCCGGCGCCAGCATCATGGAGGGTTATCGCGCGCTGGGCGGCGCGCTGGCGGTGGGGTTGCAGCGGCTGGGGTTGCCGGCGGAACTGGTCGATCACCACGCGCCGGCACGCTCGGGCGATCCGGGATCGATGGCGGCGGTAGGCAATCCCGCCTGTTTCGCCGCCCGCGCGCGCTGCGATCTGATGGTGGACGGGCGCAAAATCATCGGCTGCGCGCAACTGCGCAAGGACGGCATCATCCTGCAGCAGAACTCGCTGCCGCTGACCATCGACTTCCCGCGCTGGGAGCATGTCTTCTATCGCTCGGATTGGGAAACGGTCGCCCGCGAAAGCGTCGCCACCCTCTGGCAAGCCGCCGGGCGGGAAGTGCCCTACGGTGAAGTCGTCACCGCCCTTTGCGCGGGGATCACAGCGATGCTGCACGTCGATCTGGTTCCCGGCACGTTGACCGCGGAAGAAGAACGGCGCGCGGAAGAGCTGGCGCCGGCGTATGCGGTGAAATCCGCGTAAATGGTCGATGCCCGCCATATGGAGTGCGGTGCCGCAGCACCGCTTTGAAAGATCACCTTATGCTAAACCGGTAAGCGTACTGATGACTGCACCATTACAGGCTGCTCGCACAAAACGGCACTGACTCCAAAACCAGTGCTGTATATGTGGAGTGCGCTACCGCAGTAGCGCTATTTACCAATCACCTTCCGAGTATACGAGAAGTCATCGAATACCCGGTAAGTTAGTGCTAAAAGCGGTGCTGCGGCACCGCACTCCATATGGGTGAATGGCGAATGATTGGCGTTACCCGCTTTTCCCCACCCGTCCCCGTCGCGACAATTCTGCTTCCTGCTCCAGCACGAGAATCTCTTCGGCAGCGGTTTCCCATTCCGCGTAGACGGTCTGCAAATCGGACAGTGCTTGTTGATGATCGCGGGTGACCTGGACGGCGCGGGCGCCGTCGGCGTAGAGGGCGGGATCGGCCAGCAGCGCCGCCAGTTCGCCGGCGCGGGTTTCCAATGCGTTGATGCGCGCTTCGACTTCCGCCTGCTGCCGCTGGCGATATTGCAGTGAGCGGCGTTGCTGCGATTTGGCGGATTTTTCTTCGGGGCGCGGGGAGGGTACCGAGGCGCGAACGGTGTCTCGGTTTCCCTGGGCTCGAACGGAGTCTCGCCCTCCCGATCTGATGGTGTCTCGGTTTCCCGGGGCGGATTGTTCGGCGGCTTTTTTCTCCAGGTAGTCGGAGTAGTTGCCCATATATTCGTGAATGGTGCCGTCGCGCAGTTCCAATATGCGGTTGGCGACGCGGTCGATGAAGTAGCGGTCGTGGGAGACCATCAATACCGTGCCGGGATAATCGGCCAGCGCCTCTTCCAGCGCCTCTTTGCCGTCGATGTCCAGATGGTTGGTCGGCTCGTCAAGCAGCAGGAGATTGGCGCCGGACAGGAACATCTTCGCCAGCGACACCCGACTGCGCTCGCCGCCGGAGAGCGTGCCGACCGGACGCTCGACATCTTCGGCGAAGATGAGGAAACGCGCCAGCGCCCCCCGCACCTCCGAGGCGCTGCGATGCGGGTACGATTGCCACACCTCGCGCAACACCGTCAGCCGCGGATCGAGGTTGCTGCCTTCCTGATCGTAATAGTACCAATCCACCTGGTGGCCGAACTGCGCGCTGCCGCTGTCCGCCGACAACTGGCCGACGATGATGCGCAGCAGGGTGGTTTTACCGCAGCCGTTGGGACCGAGCAGCGCGGTGCGTTCGTTGCGCCAGATGCTGAAGTTGAGCTTTTCCAGCAGCGGCGCGTCAGTGTAGCGCTTGCGCAAATCGCGCACGGTCAACGGCTCTTTGCCGCTCTGCCGCGTCGGGGTGAACACCATGCGGCTTTTGTCCGCTTCGCCCGGCAGCGTGATTGCTTCCAGCTTGAACAGTTGCTTCTGCTGGCTCCGCATGCGGGTGAACTGGCGAAAACTAAACAACCGCTGGATGCTCTCCTGCAGGCGCGCGCGTTCGCGGGCGATGGTATCCGCGCGCTTGAGCATCATGGCGTTTTCCGCCGTCTTCTTCACGTGATAGGTGGTGTAATTGCCGTCGAATTGCCGCAGGCGGGTATCTTCGATCTCCGCGATATGATTGGCGACGCGATCGAGCAGGAAGCGGTCATGCGAGACGATGAGCACGCCGCCGCGATAGTCGCGCAGAAAGCCTTCCAGCCAGTCGAGCGCGACCAGGTCGAGGTGGTTGGTCGGCTCGTCGAGCAACAGCAGATCGGGCGCCGAAAGCAGCAACTGCGCCAGCGCCAGCCGCCGTTTTTGCCCGCCGGACAGCGTCGCGACTTCCGCTTCATCCAGCGATGCATCCAACCCCAGCCCGCGCAACATGCGGACGGCATCGACTTCCAGCGAATCGCCGCCCAGCCGGTGAAAATCGTCTACCAGCCGCGAATGCTCGTGCATCCAGCGGTCGAACTTCGCCGCGTCGTCGTGCGCGGCGGGCGCGGCCATCGCCGCTTCCAGCGTATGCATGCGCGCGATGATCTGCTGCAGTTCGCGGTGCGAGGCCAGCAGTTCCGCCAGCACGGTGCCGCCTTGCCGCACTTCGGCATCCTGGGTCAGATAGCCCACGCGCACCCCGCGCGGAATCACCACCTCGCCGCGATCGGCGCTCTCCTGCCCGATAATGATGCGAAACAGCGTGGTCTTCCCCGCGCCGTTCGGCCCGATCAGCCCGAAACATTCCCCTTCCGCCACTTGCAGCGACACCTCGTTGAGGATCTCCTCCTCCCCGAACGCCTTGCTGATATTCTGAATTTGTAGATAGACTGCCATAAGTAGTACCAATTATTCACAGGATGGGCAGGATGGTTTTAGGATAGGTAGGATAGATATTGGCAAAACGTCCTCGTTCCGCGCTCACCTCATGGACCGCCGGCTTCCAGCCCAATGCCGTTAAAATAAGCATCCTTCGCCGGGACACCAAGGTGATTGTGTCACCCATAAGCGTTATCGCTCTCACACGCGTAGGCAGACAACGCAAAAGGGAACCGTTTCGGTAATAC
>Ga0118677_10011427_pt1 | contig 13304 bp, 13 predicted proteins | sample AliMusrvi5mmetaG_FD_86154 | JGI IMG/M metagenome (GOLD analysis project Ga0118677, IMG submission 86154)
CTGTCAGTTACTCTATGGCGCAGGATAATAACCATGGCACCTCTGAGGCTGCAGCACTGTTCATTGGAGGCACTTGGCTAAGTAATTTGAGTTATAATGAGGGACTAGGGTGGCATAAAACGGGGCGTAAGTGGCTGGAAAATAGGGTTTCCCGTTTGATTTCGTCTGATGGAAGCTTTAGCCAGTACTCGCTTAACTATCACCGGATGGTGCTCGATACGTTGAGCTTGGTTGAGGTTTGGCGTCGTCATTTCGGGTTGCCACAGTTTTCGAAGCTATTTCAATCAAGAGCTGCTGCTTCAGCACGTTGGCTTGCATCTATGGTTGATCCGGTCAGTGGTGATGCTCCAAACCTTGGCGCCAATGATGGGGCTAGGTTGTTGCCGCTTACCGACTCTGATTATCGTGATTTTAGACCATCTGTCCAACTTGGAATGGTTCTTTTCACTTCAGAAAAGGCTTATGACGGAGATGGGGGATGGAATCAACAACTTGACTGGCTTGGTATAGCTTTGCCGGAAAAGGTTGCAAATGCACCTGTTAGTCAAATGTTCGACGATGGAGGGTATGCTGTGTTGAGGCGAGGGGATGCAATGGCAATGTTGCGCTATCCTCGCTTTAGGTTCCGTCCAAGTCATGCTGATGCTCTGCACGTTGATCTTTGGGTGGACGGTGAGAATCTGTTGCGGGATGGAGGAAGCTATAGTTACAATACCGATCCTGAATGGCTTGCCTATTTTCCAGGAACCGTTAGTCATAATACAGTTCAGTTTGACGATCGTGACCAAATGCCTCGATTGAGTCGCTTTCTGTTTGGCGACTGGTTGAAAACAGATACATTGGAACCTTTGGTTGCAGACGAAAAAGAGACAACCTTTAGCGCTAGCTATTGTGACGGGCAAGGTGCAAGTCACAAGCGTTCTCTTCAGCTCATGGCAGGTAGTCTTGTAGTGCTTGATGAGGTTGCTGGTTTTAAGAGGAATGCCGTTCTTCGTTGGAGGATTATGCCGGGAGAATGGAACTTGATTGGCAATCGCCTTTCCAATGGCAAACATACCTTGACGGTACATTCTACTGTTCCCTTGATTAGAATAGAACTGGTCAGGGGTTGGGAGTCACGCTATTATGGTATAAAAACACCGATTCCCGTTCTTGAAGTTGAAATTCATGAGCCTGGAATATTAACAACGAAGCATCATTGGTCAGTATGAGAGTTCTTTATTTTCATCAGTATTTTTCGACTCCTTCAGGATCGACCGGTACCCGTTCTTATGAAATGGCTCAGTCACTCATTACACGTGGTCACGAGGTTACCGTTGTGTGTGGTAGTGGCAGGATGTCCAGCACTGGTCTATCAGGGAAGCCAGTCAAGGGAACGCGTCGGGGCAAAGTGGATGGGATAGACATTATCGAACTGGATCTTCCGTATTCCAATTATGATAGCTTTTTAAAGCGGTCATGGATTTTTTTGCTTTTTGCCTGGCAGAGCATTGGGCTGGCGTTGAGTTTAAAATATGACCTGCTTTTTGCCACATCAACCCCTTTGACGGCTGGTATTCCCGGGATTTTTGCCACTCTTCTTCGTCGCAAACCATTTGTATTTGAAGTTCGTGATCTTTGGCCGGAACTTCCTCGGGAAATGGGAGTGATCACGAATCCTGTTATCCTTTGGGCAATGGGAGTTCTTGAATGGATGTCATATCATTCTGCAAGGGGATGCATAGGGTTATCTCCTGGTATTGTGAATGGTATTACCCAGAGAGGAATTTCTCCTGATAGGGTTGCTATGGTTCCGAACGGTTGTGACCTTGAAATGTTTAATCCTCTGGTTGGAGACGTTTTGCGGCCAGATGGTGTTGGCGAGGGGGATTTTGTTGCCGTTTTTACTGGTGCTCACGGAATAGCGAATGGTCTGGATGCGGTTCTTGATGCGGCTGGAGTTTTGATGGAAAGGGGGCGCGGTGATATTCGGCTGGTTTTTATTGGGGATGGTAAATTGAAACCAGCTCTTGTTGCAAGGGCAAAGAGGGAGGGATTGGTAAACTGCCTGTTTATTGATTCTGTCAGTAAGCTTAAGCTTACCGCTTATCTCAGGGGGGCCGATGCAGGTCTAATGCTTCTCGCTAATGTACCTGCATTCTATTATGGAACATCTCCCAATAAATTTTTCGATTATATTGCAATTGGTTTGCCGGTTCTTAATAATTACCCGGGCTGGTTGGCAGGGATGATTAAAGATAACAACTGTGGCATAGCGATAGAGCCGGATAACCCCATAGCTTTTGCCGATGCCTTGGAGAAAATGGCCGATAATCCTTTGTTACGCAAAGAAATGAGTAGTAATGCCCGTAACTTTGCTGTTAAAGAGTTTGATCGTGCAAAGCTTGGAAATAACTTTGTCAATTTTCTCGAAAGGATGGCACTGGTTTGAAGCGCATTTTTGATCTAGTTCTTACCATTCCCGGCACTCTTGTGATACTGCCATTTCTACTTATACTTGCTTTTCTTGTCCGGATATTTCATGGCAGGCCGCTACTTTTTTCGCAGGTGAGGCCGGGGCTTGATGGCAACCCTTTCCGACTGTATAAGTTTAGGACCATGACGGATGCTTGTGATGATTCGGGTCATTTGTTGCCGGATATTGAACGGATGACTTCTTTGGGGCGGTTTCTCCGCTCTACCAGCCTTGATGAGTTACCGACACTCTGGAATGTTATTAAGGGGGATATGAGTCTTGTCGGGCCGAGGCCTCTATTGATGGAGTATTTGCCACTCTATTCTCCTGAGCAGAATCGTCGCCATGATGTTTGGCCAGGGATGACCGGTTGGGCCCAAGTAAATGGACGTAATGCCATCAGTTGGGAAGATAAGTTCAAGTTTGATGTCTGGTATATTGAGAACTGGTCGTTGTGGTTGGATATCAAAATATTATGGATTACGTTCATTAAGGTTTTCAAGCGCGAAGGAATCAGTCAAGAGGGTCATCCGACTATGGAACCTTTTAGAGGTAATACAGACAAGTAAATTTTCGGGGTTTAATAGTGAAATACATTGTTATTGTTGGTGGCGGTGGGTTTGGATGGGAACTTGTTGAGTATGTCCATCAGGATATACAATTAGGATTATTGCCTGATATTGTTTTGAAAGGGGTGATTGATGATGAAACGGATTCTGCCAAACGCTCACCAATTCCTTTGCCCTATCTTGGGACTATTTCCGGCTACCATCCGGATCCAGAAGACTACCTATTGCTTGCAATAGGCAACCCTCGGATCAAGCGTTTACTTTACGATCGCTTATCAGCCGTATCCAGCCACTTTTTTTCTTATGTCCATTCCAGCGTCTATAAGTCATCAAGTGCTGTAATTGGGAAAGGAGTCGTTGTTTGTCCCAATTGTATCCTTAATAGCGGCTCAATACTTGAAGATTTTTCTATGCTTAATGTGTTTTGTAGCATTGGTCATGGTGCTCATGTCGGTGGGTTTTCTGTCTTGTCACCATTTTCTGCATTAAATGGAGATGCGCAAATTGGATCAGGTTGCTTTTTAGGCACACGTGCAACTGTGTTTCCGAGAGTAACTCTGGGGAACAACTGTGTTGTTGATTCACATTCCTATGTAAAAGGGAGTGTTGGTGATCGTAAAATTATAACACTTCGGAGTAAATATATGGTTTTAAATAATCGACTTGGATAAGGAGTGCAATAAATGAGCAATGTTGATCGTATAGTCAAGGTTTTTAGCGAATCCTTGGGAATTGATGCAAAAATGGTTAAAGGTGAACTTAAGTATAATACCATACCTGAGTGGGACTCTATAGGCCATATGGCTCTCATTACTGCACTGGAGTTGGAGTTTGATGTGATGCTGGATACTGATGACATTATTGATATGGGCTCTGTCACTAAAGCCAAAGAAATACTTGGTAAATATGATGTCAATTTTTTGTGAGTTATAACATGCTTCAGGGTAAAATAACCTTTATTACCGGGGCCTCGCGTGGAATCGGATTGGCTTCTGCAAGGGTTTTTGCTGCTATGGGCGCAACTGTTATTATGGCCGCTCGAAACAAACAACTCCTTGATATTGCAGTTAATGCCATCCTCAGCGATGTTCCTGCAGCGATTTTGTATCCATTGGTATGTGATGTCGCAGATGAAAAGAGTGTAAAGTCAGCGTTTCAGACCATTTTTCGGGAATTCAGGCAGTTGGATGTACTACTTGCAAATGCTGGAGTTTTTGATGATGCTCTTATTGGTATGGTTACCTCTGAACAAATTCAAAAGGTGTTTAGTATAAATACATTTGGTGTCCTCTATTGCGCTCAATATGCCAGTCGCCTGATGTCCCGGAAGGGAAGTGGGAGCATAGTTATTGTTTCCTCAATAATGGGTAGCAATGGTAATGTCGGTCAAGCGGTCTACAGTGGAAGTAAGGCAGCTCTCCTTGGTATTACCAAGTCACTTGCAAAAGAACTTGCATCACAGAATATTCGGGTCAATGCATTAACTCCAGGCTTTATTGATACTGATATGGCGCACTCTGTGTCAGATGAAAAATTTGCTGAGCGCATTGCTTCTATCAAAATGGGACGTATTGGGTCTCCTGTAGAAGTCGCCAATGCAGCTCTTTTTTTGGCAAGCGATCTTTCAAGTTATATTACTGGCCAGGTTATTGGTGTTGATGGCGGTATGCTGATTTAATATATGAGTTATTTCTGGGACAGGTGTTTTTCGTATGGTGATGCTCATGCAATTTGTTTACCTACAGGGTCTGTTATCACCTATGCCCGGTTGTTGCACCGAGCTGATAAGATTATGGAACACATTCAGCAGGGCTCTCTGGTTGTAATTGAGTGTGAAAATCATCCTGATTGTCTGGCTGCATATTTGGGTTGTTTGAAACATCGGGTCGTTCCCCTTCTAGTTGATGGAGCGCTAAAGAGTACTTTACGTAAGGCTTTATATGAGCATTTTCTGCCTAATGCAATTTGGAGCCGATCAATTGCTGGGAGTGGCTTTGAATGGACAATGTACCATCAACAATCTCCTGAGCTTGATCCGGAGTTGGCTCTCTTGCTTTCAACCTCAGGAAGTACGGGCTCTCCTCGATTGGTACGCCTGAGTCGTCAGAATTTGCAATCAAATGCCGAATCAATAGTAAGTTATCTTAATATCACTTCTGATGATAGACCGATAACAAGCCTTCCGATGCATTACTCCTATGGCTTGTCTGTCATTAACACTCATTTGTTAACTGGTTCCTGTTTGCTGCTTACTGCAGACTCAATTATGGAGCGTAGTTTTTGGACCTTTATGAAGGAGGCGGGTGCTACAAGTTTTTCGGGTGTTCCGACGATGTATGCTCTGTTGCGAAGGTTGCGATTTGAACGCATGGACTTGCCTGAACTGAGGCTGTTGACTCAGGCCGGAGGTCGGTTGGCTCCAGAATCCGTTCAATGGTTTGGTGAGTTGGCGAGGTCGCGAAATATGAAGTTTTTCGCAATGTATGGCCAGACTGAAGCAACGGCTCGTATTTCCTACCTTCCAATTGAGTTTACTATAGCAAAATCTGGAAGTATAGGTGTTGCCATTCCGGAAGGTGAGCTTTTTTTGCGAAATACTCAAGGTGAACGCATTACTCTTGCTGGCGAGGTTGGCGAGTTAGTCTATAAGGGAAAAAATGTGATGTTAGGGTATGCCGAAACAAAAGAAGAGCTTTCTCTGGGAGACGCTTTGCATGGTGAGTTAGCAACGGGCGATCTGGCTAAGCAGGATTCGGATGGTTTTTTTTATATAGTGGGTCGATTAAAGCGCTTTATCAAGATTCACGGGAATCGTTTTGGTCTTGATGAGATTGAAGAGAGAATTCAGAAGATGGGTATTACAGCGTATGTAACCGGTCGCGATGATCTGTTGTTGATTGCTCTTGTTGATAGTCAAGCGGACAATGAAATTGATGCGGTAATGTTAGCGACGACTCTGACTCGTGATTACAGCCTGCATCATTCAGTTGTTCGGGTGATATCCTGTAGCGATGTGCCAATGTCGACGGCCGGCAAGGTGCAGTACTCAGAACTTCTTGCTCGGCTTGAAGCAACTCTGGATGGGGGAGTTGGGAATGCTTGATCAGGAATATCTTAATTGGCCTATTTATGGGTTGACAAAAGAGATCAAGGGCAAGGTATTGACCGCCCGGTTAAGAGAGATGACTGCCTTTCATATTGAGCATTGCGCCGAATATGCATCACTCTTGATGGCTTATAGTGTTGATACTGGTACTATTGTTTCTTTGGAAGATGTACCTTTTTTCCCGGTAAGACTTTTTAAATCATATTCATTACGGTCCGTTCCGCAATCAGAGATCATCAAGGAGCTTACCTCATCGGGAACAACGTCGCAGCAAGTTTCCCGGATTTATCTGGATCGTTATACTGCTGCCGCACAGACTAAGGCATTGGTTCGAATTGTTCAGTCCTTTCTCGGAAAACAACGCTTGCCAATGTTGATTATTGATCATCCGGGAGTGGTAAAGGATCGGCTTTCATTTTCAGCCCGAGGTGCAGGGATTCTTGGATTGGCCAATTTTGGTCGTGATCATACGTATGCGTTACATGACGAGAGTATGAGTCTGGATTTGGATGGAATACGAAACTTTCTTGCTCGGCATAAGCAAGAACGTATTCTGCTGTTTGGCTTTACCTTTATGGTATGGAAGTATTTGGTTCAGGCTTTGGAACAGGCAGGGGAGAAGATTCAAATTCCTGACGCTTTTTTGATGCACAGCGGAGGATGGAAAAAACTTCAAGATGAAGCGGTTGATAATACTACCTTCAAAAAGCGCTTGATGGACGCAACCGGCACTCCATCGGTTCATAATTTTTATGGAATGGTTGAACAGGTTGGGTCAGTGTTTATGGAGTGTGAACATGGTTATCTTCATGCTCCTGCTTTTGCTGATATTCTTGTACGTGATGCAAAAACTTGGCAACTCTGCGATATTGAGCAACCAGGTGTAATACAAGTCTTGTCAGCCCTGCCTGCCAGTTATCCAGGGCACAGTCTGTTGACAGAGGATATTGGAATAGTACATGGTGAAGATAACTGTCCATGTGGTCGTTTAGGAAAATATTTTTCTATTCTTGGCAGACTGCCAAGAGCGGAATTGAGGGGGTGTAGTGATACTCACGCTGCCGATGTTATTAATCAAGCAAACACTCTCCTATGACATTACCATATTCCCCAGTTTTTGATAATAGTCCAGCGCTTGAAGATCTCATCCGGTTACCTACACTTATTCCTTTTGGAGAAACTGTTGTCAGCTTTATAGAGACATTTTCAACCCGTTTGCTTGCTTCATCGGGAGCACGGAGATTTCCTGAATTGGCAAGCCTTGCCTTTTGGATGCGTCATTCCAGCTTGGCACGATTGCGCAAACATATGCTGACAGATAATCGTATTTTTGTCGCCAGAGGAACTGCATTTCATGTTGCTCCAGCCAATGTGGATACCATATTCGTATACTCGTGGTTTATCTCGTTGCTTTGTGGAAATAGAAATATTGTCCGGGTTTCATCAAAACCATCTCCTCAGTCACTTTTAATATTTGAGTTGATCGCCGAGTTGTTCAGTCAAGACGAGTTTTCTGCAATACGCGAAAGATCTTTAGTAGTAAGATACGGTCATGATTCACTAGTAAACGATTTATTTTCAAGGTATTGTGATATTCGGGTCATCTGGGGTGGAGATGAAAGCATTCGCGAAATACGTAAATCACCACTCTCCGCTACTGCTTGCGAAATGACGTTTGCAAATAAATACTCTTTCGCTGTTTTCGATACAATCTCTTTTCTGAATGCAGATGATGAGCAAATAAAGTCATGGGCTGATGGATTTTACAACGATTCTTTCTGGTTTGCCCAGATGGCTTGTTCCAGTCCACGTCTGGTGTTGTGGTTAGGAGAGGATAAGCCACACATCATTACGGCACAAGAACGATTCTGGCGCTTCTTGGAAGATCGACTCTCTCTTGCCGTCACAGGGTTTGATCTGACTGATTATGTCAATAAGAGGGTTGCTGTCGACAGTCTTGCTCTGCAATCAAAGGTCTCGATTATCCAAGCGTCAACGAACGATCTTGTCCGAGTCTGGTTGGATAAGCCAGCTTTATATTCTGAACTGCATTGCGGTGCAGGGTTGTTTTTTGAAAGTTCCATAAACGAACTTGATGAACTCTTACCGTTGCTTTCACGCCAGATACAGACAGTAATCTATGCAGGAATGCCTCGTGAGCAGATGCAAAATTTTCTTTCAACACGCCAGGTTGCCGGCATTGACCGAGTAGTTCCCGTTGGTAAAGCTTTGGACTTTGATTACATCTGGGATGGCTACGATATGCCAAAATTATTATTACGTGAAATATCTCTATGGTAACAAAGAAGGCTAAAACCCACAGCAAGATGACAGCTCATTCGTAGACGACTGTCTCTTGCTTTGATGCAGATTACTCGTAAATTGTAACATGTTGGTACATAAACGAAACTCTCAAAAAGTTTTAGGCAAAGTTGCAAATGAAAATATTTAAACATTAATCGTTTATTAATAAAATAGTTAACGGCCTTGCAACTTCTTGTTTTGTGTTTATGGCGCAATATTTGAATACTCGTATTGTAACGTTTTTATATAGTATTAGTCCCAGAACTAAGCAAACTTGTTCTAAGGGCTGTAGTTTGTGTCTTTTTGTGCTTTGTTTACGGAAGTTCCACTAATTTTAGCTGTTGTTGTGTGAATTTATTTATTTACATCTTATTACTAGCTTTTACCATTGTAGGGTGTTCTTCAGAACCCGAGAAAAAAGATGCTGCCCGGGTTGCAGCTGTTGTTAATGGCGTCGAAATTACCCAGCGTGAAGTAGCAACTCTCTATGAACGTAGTGCCACTCCCGGTGTCAGTGAAGAGGTACGTCGCAATCAGGAACGAGCTATTTTAGCTGGTTTGGTTCGAGGTGAACTGCTAGCTCAGAAAGCAGTAGCCGAGAAACTTGATCGTACACCTGAGTTTGTACTGATACAGCACGAAGCTCGTCGTCAGGTTCTTGCCGGGATGGCTGAAAAGTCTATGCTGGCTTCTTTAAAGCCACTCTCGGAGGATGCGCTTCAAGCCGTTGTTAAACAAAATCCTCTTATTTTTGGTGAGCGTAAGCTGCTTGTTTATGAGCAGGTTTTGATGCCCGTTGTTGATGTCCCGTTTCTTCAGTCCCTTAATGATGCTGCAGGCAAAGGCGCTTCTCTTTCTCAACTTGTTGATTCAATTAAAGCCAAAAAACTGCAGTTTCAACAGGTTACCCAGACACAATCAACCGATCAGATGCAGCCTGCTATTGCTCGTATTTTGAGTAATGCCAAACCGAATGTCCCGATTCTTATGCGCGTTGAGGATAAGTTTGCTATGGTATTGATGTTGAAGAGTTCAGTCCCGATACCACTAGCAGGGGAGGCTGCACTACAGACAGCGCGGAATATTACCAGCTCCCAAATCCGTAATGCGGAATTCGGTAAAAAAATGAAGGCTGTTGTTGATGCATCCAAAATTACCTATTTTGGTGCCTTTGCTCCTGGCGCAGCTGTTAAAAAGGGAGCAGGGCAATTGGTTCCACTGCCGACGGTTGATACAAAAATGTTAGCCGAAAAGAAATCACAGAGTATTGAGATTGCCTTAGCGCTTGGAGTAGCATATACATTTGCCATATTGTTGCTGACATTCTGGATGCGGCTTTTTCTTGGTAAGTTTTGGCAGCCTTTTATGTCGGATAAGTCGAAGAAGGTCAAATCTGTTGAAGTTGACGGCCATAGTGAAGATCATCATGTGGATGAAATATTGCATTCCGTATATAAGCCACCAGTTTATATACGGAATTTTCTTTTCTTTGTTGCCGCTGGAGCTTTGTTCACTCTTGGCTATCAGATGATGCTTGTGTGGAGCAGAACCCCTGAATGGATTGTAGCTCTAGCTGTACTTTCCGGTCTTTTGCTTGGTGTTGTTTTCAGTCATATCTTTTCTTTCACTCCAATTAGGAAGTTGACGCAGAATATGCGTTTTTCCCCGATCCTCTTATTTTCTTTTGGTGTTGTTGCTGCTGTAATTCTTACAAAGCGTCTCATCGGGTTATGAGGCTTAAAGCTCAGGCGTCATGGTTTCCTTGGCTGCTATTCCTTGCTGTTATGCTCCATGCTGTTCTGGATTACATTCTTTTTGACCCACTATTTTATACGAGTGATGAGTCCCTGCTTTTTATTACTGTAATTGCGGTTTTATATTTAGAGCGTGGCAGTATTCTGGCATCCTTAACCGGCAAAGCTATTGGTCCTCCTTTATTTGGCTTTGGATTGTTTAGCCTTGGTTTAGTTGTTTTTACGTTTGGCAGGCTTGCCCCCTTGATGATCCTTCAGGTCTGGGGACTTTTTCTCATGGCTGCCGGTTTGGTAGCTGGATTGTCCCCGCGTGAGTACCGGCGATCCTCTTACTTTATAGCACTTTCCGGCACGGTAGTAGTTCTCATGGGACGTTATGCTCCCAATATCCTCTCTTCAGAGTTGGCTGTAACTCTTGCCTCTTTATCCGCCAAAGTGATTAGTGCAACGCTTTTTCCTGTTGTCGCCGATGGTGTTACCCTCTATTTTGATCAGTATAGTGCCACAGTGACAAAAGACTGTTCCGGTATGAATTCCATATTTTCATTGACAGCTCTATCTATTCTCTATCTTCGTACAGGTCATAAACGAAAACCTTGGCATATTCTCTTCTTGGTAGTCTCTATCATTCCTGTTGCAGTTCTTACTAATTTCATGCGCGTAATGCTGGTGATACTTGCAACTTTTTACGTTGGAGATTGGTTTGCCCAGAGCATTTTCCACGAGACAGCCGGTGTTTTTGCTTTTATTCTTGCGCTTTTCCTGCTCTCATTAATCGATAGAATACTGCTTTTTATTTTCTCTCTTGTAAAGCCTATAGCGGAGAGCTCTCATGCGGCTGACTAAATTTTCACTTCTCGCTATAGTGTTCGCTCTCATGCTTATCAGTTCAGAGATTCTGGTAGTGATAAAGCAGTCGCCATCGAAGGGCGCAAAACCAGATCTGCAAAGCATGATCAATCAGCATCCTGCAGGCTGGCAGCCAATAGCAGGCTCATCGGTTGATCCCAATACCCAGAACTCCACGTATGATCTCGTTGTTTCTCAGATCTATAGACGTGCTGATGGAAAAGCAGTTTCTGTTGTGATTACCTGGAGCCTCGACGGTGTTCGCCGGGCAGGACACCCCCAGGAAGTCTGCTATAATTCTCAAGGATTTCAGGTCTCTACGCCAACGAATAGTTCTTTTATTGTCGGGAGTCAAAAGCTTGATGTAGTTACCTTCACAGGTCGCCATGGAGGCAATATTGAAGACGTGATCTACTGGAGAGTCACCGGAGGCAAACATGACGTCACTATCCACGAAAACTTCCTCCTGACCCACCGATTCAAAGAAGTAGCCCGACTCCTGATCGGCGACATCCCCGACAACATCATGGTTCGCGCATCCAGTTGGCGCAACGCCACCGACCCACCCTCCAAAGTCCACATCGACTACATCAAATCCTACCTCCAATCCCTAAACCCAAAAACCCGCCACTTCCTCACCGGCCTCTAACCCCAACCCATGTCATTCCGAGTATCTGCGAAGAATCCATTTTCCTCTTTAAAGCTAACAGTCCAAGGTTTTGAATCTCAGAACTCATTCCTTACATCTAAGCCCTGTTCACTCAACACTTAGAAAGGGCCTTATCCGATTATTCAGTGATTGAGGGTGTAATTTGTCCATTTTCATCACCCAAAAAAGTTCAAAATTTGAACCCTTAATTTTCAAATTAATCAGGTTTTTCAGCATGAAACCAAAGAGCCATTTTTCTTATCTTAACTCAGCACTTTAACTTTAGTCCTCAGCAAAAAAAATGCTTATTCTCAACAAAATCCTACCCTTGCTCTTCCTTCCCTTAGGGTTCAGCCTTCTGTGTCTCCTCGCTGGTCTTGTTTTCCGCAAACGGTTATTCCTCTGGTTTGGCGTTCTGGTACTCTGCTTGTTCAGTCTACCCATTGTTAGTGACGCAGTGATGCGCCTTGTTGAAGGTCCACTCAGGCGAGCACCGATCAGTGCTGTTGGTAAAGCCGATGCCATTGTGGTGCTGGGTGGAATGCTTCACCAGATTAAAGGCGAACCCCTAGGAGAGTGGGCTGGGGACGTAGATCGATTTGAAGGAGCGATCAACCTTTTCAAAGCAGGTAAAGCTCCTGTGGTTGTTTTTACGCGAGAACATATTCCATGGCACTCCCAGAATGTTTCCGAAGGTGATTTGTTGGTCAGTAGGGCTCTCCTGCTCGGTGTTCCACAACATTCAATCCGCTTAACCGGAAACGTAGGCAACACAGCAGATGAAGCTGTTGCCGCAGCAAAGGTGCTTAATGTTGGACATGGTGGGGCAAAGAGTATTATTCTTGTCACCAGCGCATTTCATATGCAAAGGGCTCGTTTTCAATTTGAACGGGAAGGCTTTAAGGTTATTCCTTTCAGGGTGGATTATCACACGGAAGATACTCCGGTGATAACGGTTTTAAGCTATCTGCCCAATGGAGCATCGCTTGCTGAATCAGAAACAGCTTTGCGTGAAATGATCGGTTGGCTATTTTATTGGGGTAAAGGACTTCTTAAAGTGACATAGGGCATTTCCCAAAGCAGAGTTAAACTACTAATCCCTCTTTCATGAAACATGTTCACGGTATTTTTGTAGCTTTTCTGTTATTGATACTGCCCACCCCGGTATATTCGCAAGACTACAAGAATGTTGAGGTGACCAAGGTTCATGCTTCATCGCTTACAACTAACGGCGCTCCGCTCAAATATCTTCAAACTGCTCAGCCTGAAGTAACGGTTCTTGTTGTTCGTGTTCCTCCCGGAGGTTCAACCGGCTGGCACCAGCATCCTGTGCCGGTTTATGCCTACATGCTTGAAGGGACGCTTGACGTCGAAATTAAAGGCGGCCAAATCTGTACATTTAAAAAAGGCGATGCGATTCTTGAAGTGATGAATACTCTCCATAACGGATATAATTCAGGCACCGAAACCGCATCTCTTGTGGTATTTTACACGGGTGCCCTATGTGTTAATATAGATGTCGCCTCTAACAAGGAGGTGAATTATGGGATATTCAAGAGCAGTGATGGTAGGCGTGTTAAAAAAAGTCTTGCCGCCTGAGGCGCGAAGTATTGTTGAA
>Ga0118677_10011428_pt1 | contig 13304 bp, 11 predicted proteins | sample AliMusrvi5mmetaG_FD_86154 | JGI IMG/M metagenome (GOLD analysis project Ga0118677, IMG submission 86154)
TCCTATCTCCTTCGGGTTTGATACGGCGACGAAGGTCTATTCTGAAATGGTGGGTAATATTCTGCAGGACACGCCTTCCTCCAGAAAATACTGGCATTTTATAAAACTCATGGGCCGCGCCGCGAGCCATGTGGCGCTTGAAGTCGCGCTCCAGACCCGGCCTGCTGTTGCTCTTATTTCGGAAGAGATAGCCGAAAAAAATATGTCGCTTAATCAGATAATTGAAAATATTGCGGCCGTGGTTATTGAAAGGTCAAAACAGGGCAAGAACTACGGTGTGGTGGTGGTCCCGGAAGGCGTTATAGAGTTCATCCCGGAGATGACCCGGATGCTTAAAGAACTTAACCAGGCGGTTGCGGAGCACGAGCAGGAGCTTGAGAACAAGGACCTGGCGGAAAAAAGGGATATTCTTTCGGAAACCCTGGGTACTGATAATATGGCCCTCTTCGCTTCTCTTCCGGAATACATCCAGGAGATGATGCTTTTTGACCGGGACGCGCACGGGAACCTGCAGGTTTCACAGATACCCACCGAAAGGCTTCTTATTGACATGGTAAAAAAACATGTCAAGAAACAATCCCCTGATGTTAAGTTTGCCACTCTAAATCATTTCTTCGGTTACGAGGGCCGTTGCGGCGTGCCGTCGCTCTTTGACGCGGCTTACACCTATAATCTGGGGCTTACCGCGGGTGCTCTGGCTCTTGCGGGAAAGACAGGATATATGGCGTCTTTTACCGGGCTGGACCGGGGCGGAAAAATACTGGCTATCCCGCTGGCCGCGCTTTTGAACGTTGAGGTAAGGCATGGCAAAGACGAGATGGTCATTGAAAAAGCGCTGGTGGAATTGGATTCTCCCGCGTTTAAATACTTTGTCAAGAACAGGGAAAGATGGGCGGAAGCTGATCTTTTCAATTCTCCCGGTCCCAGGCAGTTATGGGGGCCTTCAGCGAAACAAATGCCTGTTACTGTCGCCCTAAATCAGGGCTATAAAACCCTGGAATTCAAGATCTAAAAATACTGTAGTTGCATGATTTATCAGGCCTAAAGGGCGATCTAAGGATTGCCCTTTGTATTATTGGAACATTCTTGGTATAATAAGGGTCTAATATGTAGAGGGCCGGGAATTTGGAGGAAGTATGAAAAAACTTAGCGCGTTTATTTTTGTAATGGCATTTTCATTTGCCATATTAGCGCAGGAAAAACCTGAAGATTATTTTAAGAAGGGGCTTAGTTTTGCCAATGAAGGCAGATATGACGAAGCCATTGAATTGATGAAAAAGGCGATAGAACTTAAACCCAAATACGCGGAATCACATCTGCATCTTGGTGTTGTCTATGCCAATAAAAAACAATATGATGAGGCGATAAAAGAACTGAAACTGGCTGAGATAGACAAGCCGGAAAGCGTAACGGTTCACTGGCTTTTGGCCATGCTTTATGATAAAAAGCAGCAAAAGGATAAAGCCCTGGCTGAATGGCAGAAGGTCCTGGATTTAAAGCCCCGGGATGAAATGAAAGAAGTTGCCGAGAAACATATAGCCAGATTGAAGAAGTAAGAAAAGCAGGTCCTGGGTCCTGGGTTTTAGGTTCTAGGAAAAAGAGAAAAGAAAGGTAAGAAGAAAAGGTACTAGGTCCTGGGTTTTGGGAAAAACAAAGAAAAGATGTTGTCCTGAACCTAACACCCAGAACCTAGCACCTAGTACCTGGTTTCAATCACCTAGCACCTTGCTTTTAGAACCTTGTACTTAGCACCTAGCACCTGGTTTCTTTTACTTATAGGAGTCTAAATGAAAAAATTGTTGGCCTTACCGTTAATAACCGTGCTGTTTTTAGCCGGATGTTCTTCTGCCAGATTTTCTATCAGTAAGGATTATGATTTTTCAAAGATCAAGAGGATTGCGGTAACGAGTTTCACGAGCCATATAGATTACCGTAACTCGGGCGATGCCGTTGCGGATGAGTTCCTTACCCAGCTTATGGGAAAAGGTTACAAGATAGTGGAGAGGAACAAAATAGGTTCCATACTCGGAGAGCAGGATCTTGCCGCTTCAAATAAACTCGACCCCGCTACGATAAAGAGGGTCGGAAAGATCCTGGGCGTCGATGCCATACTTACGGGTTCGGTGGTCAAATATGTCCAGGACAGTAAAGCCGTAGTTTACTACACGGATAAGGACGGCAATACTTCTTCCCAGTCCCAGCTCCGGCAGGCGGAGATCAGTATCAGCGCCCGGCTTTTTGACGTGGAAAGCGGTGAAGTGATCTGGTCAGGCAGCGACCGCGACAGCGGTTTTGAGATCTCGGATGCCATCTATGGCGTCGTGTATAGCCTCGTTTCTTCGATAAAAAATGACCCTGCTACAAAATGAAAGATTCATGCTTGCAGCCCTTAACGAAGCAAAAAAGGGCTTTAAGAAAAATGAAGTTCCCGTCGGCGCGGTCCTTGTAAAGGACGGGCGTATTGTCTCGCGTTCCTGCAGCAAAGTCCGGGCTTTAAAAGATCCCACCGCTCACGCGGAAATTCTGGTTATCAGGAAAGCCGCTAAAAAAATAAAAAACGAAAGGCTGAACGGCTGTATTCTGTATGTCACGGTCGAACCCTGCGCTATGTGCGCGGGGGCTCTGGTGCTTGCCCGCGTAAAAAAAATAATCTATGGCGCGGCTGAACCTAAAACCGGAGGGCTAAAAAGCGTCTTTAGGATAGCTTCGAGCAAAAAGCTTAATCACAGAATGGAAATTGAAGGCGGGCTGCTGGCCCGGCAGTGCGCGGAATTAATGAAAAATTTCTTCAGGGAAAGACGTCCGTCTAACGGCGGGATCTAGCAGAAGGCTGACCGCGTCCGTGAAGGCGGGGAGTTTTACTCCGGCGGCTAAAGCAGGTTAAATTCTGCTGGAAAAGCATATAATCTGTGTTATAATTCAATAGTAAATACCTGGTTAAGGCTGCATAATAGAAGAAAAAAATGCTAATTTTTAGAACAAGCACTGGTTCCAAAGCGCTGAATTCCGGAGTTTAAGGTTTTTTGGAATTTAGAGCAGGGAGCCGGAATTTGCTTTTAGGGGGTAGCATATGATTTCTGCTATGGATCTTAATAAAGGGGATATGCTTAAGCTGGAAGAAAATTTGTGCCTTGTGGTTGAAGTGTCTCACGGCGTAGCGGCAGGGAGAGTGGGCGCTATGACCAGGATGAAACTGCGGAATATAAAAACAGGCGCCTCGTTCGAGAAAAGCTGCAAGCAGGATGAGAAGTTTGAAGAGGCCGATCTGGTTAAAAGAAGATCAGAGTATCTTTATAAAGAAGGAGAAAAATTCTCCTTCATGGATTCCGAAACTTACGAACAATTTACGGTCGACAAAAGCTGTCTTGGAAAAGCGGCTGAATATCTGACCGAAGGCCTCGCGGTATATACTTTGTGCAGCGGAGAAGAGATGGTTTCCGTCCAGCTGCCGGCCGCGATAAATGTCAGGGTTTTAAGCACTATGCCGCCTATGAAAGGCGAAAAATCCGGGAATATGGGAAAACAGGCCGTGCTTGAAACCGGTGCCGAAATAATGGTGCCGCTTTTTATTAAGGACTCTGACCTGATAAAGATCGATACGCTGACCGGAGAATATATCGAACGTATCCTTGAAAAGAAAGAAAAGCCGGGCTCCGAAGATAAAAAGCAAGACACCTTAAAGAAGACTTTACAATCTTACTTGTAATTTATCATTAATTAATTAGCAATCAGCTATTAGTAATTAGTTATTGGTTTTTGTATCCCGGGGGTGCATGGATTCGACGGGGGTATGGAAGCGAGGATTGCCTGCAGAGGTGCCGTCAACCTTCTTAAAACAGGCGGCAAAACACAATCGCTAACAACAACTTAGCGCTGGCAGCTTAAGCTGTCACGTTCCCCGGTTTAGCCCGTGAAGCCGGCTGAACGCCATTTAACGGGCTGGCTATCTGAACCGTGCTCAGGGGTTTTGAGGCGAGAAAGTTCTTGAGCTAGCTTGCCGGAGTTTTGTCCGCGAAGTTCCGGCGGGTGAAATTTTCAAATGCGGACTATGCAGGTAGTGATCGTCGTGAATGTACTTTCGGACGCGGGTTCGATTCCCGCCACCTCCACCATGAACCTGAACGCAGAGAATGGTTCATGGTAGAGAAATAGACAATAGAAAGTAGATATAAAAATACTCTGTTGCGGTCAATTTTCTATTGTTCTATTACTCTATTCTCAAACAGGCGTAAACCCTATTATGATAAAATTTAAACCACCATACATAGGCGCGGCTTTTTATCCGGAAGTCTGGGATAAAAGTGAAATTGAAGAAGATATAAAAAGGATGAAAGGCATCGGCATCAACATGGTCCGTATTGCCGAGTTTGCCTGGGCCTATATGGAGCCCGCCGAAGGGAAATACGAACTGGGCTGGCTGCATGAAGTTATTAAACTGCTGGAGAAGAATGAGATCGCGGTAACTATGTGCACCCCGACCGCGACCCCTCCGGAATGGCTGACTTCCGGGTATCCGGAGGTCCTGGCCGTGAAAGAGGACGGGACGGCCTATCAGCACGGGACCAGGCGGCATTATTGCCCGGCCTCACCCCGGTACCGGGAATTTTCAAAAAAGATCACCTCGCTCCTGGTAAAAGAATTTTCCGGCTATGAAGCTGTCGTGGCCTGGCAGCTTGACAACGAGTTCGGCTGTGAATTCAATACCTGCTGGTGTCCTGCCTGTCTCGCGGCCTTCCGTAAATACCTGCAAAAAAAATATAAAACCATTGAGAACCTGAATACTCTCTGGGGCACGGGTATATGGAGCCAGAATTACAGCGGTTTTAAACACATTCCGTTGCCCTCGAGAGGAGCGGCCTCCCATCACCCGTCGCTCTATTTCAATTATAAAGAATTCATGAGCAATAGTTTCGCGGAGTTTGCGCGTATCCAGGAAAAGCTCATCCATAAAGGCACGTCTGCCCCGGTCACTACCAACGGCATGCCCTGTTTTCACCGGCTTGATTATCAGGAGTTGTTCCGGACCCTGGACTTTATTTCCTGTGATTTTTATATGCAGCCCGGTGAACTTTGGACATATATTTATGAATTTGACTGGATGCGGCCTTTTAAGCGAAGGCCCTTCTGGATGATGGAGACCGCGGCCACCTGGGCGGGCGGGCTGGTCCCCAGCTCGTCCTACGTGCTTAATAAGGGCGCCCTGCGGGCAAAAATGTGGCTTACCTACGCTTTAGGCGGAGAGACGGTGGCTTTCTGGCACTGGCGGGCCCACTGGAGCGGGCAGGAAATGGAGCACGGGTCGGTAACCTACAGCTGGGGCGAACCAACACTCGCGGAAAAAAGCGTGCGGCAGGTCAGGGAGGAACTGGACAGGTCTTTTGAACTTCTGTCCTCGACTTCGGTTAAAAAACCAAAAAGCGCCATCCATCTGAGCTACCCCGCCATGTGGGTCTTTGATTTTGGCGCCAGGTCCCAGGTAAAATATGATACCGCGCTTCAGCAATTCTATAAGGCCTTCCTTGAGCAGAGCATTCCGAGGGATGTTATTTATACGGAAGCGCCTGTTAAGGACTATAGCGTTGTTTATTCCCCTTTTCTTCCGATAATAGATGAAGAGCTTTTAAAGAAGATGAAAGATTTTGTGCTGAACGGCGGGACTTGGGTCATCGGTCCTTTATCCGGGTTCAGGACCGCGGATAATACGGCGCATAAAGACAGTGATATGGGTATTATTGAAGATCTTTTCAAGATACATGTCAGGCATAAATTCCCGCTTGCCGGGTCCGGCACGGCGCCGGTCTATATGGAATGGAGCGGTATAGGTAAAACAAAATGCGAAAATTTTGCCGTATCCCTGGAAATAAAAGGCCACGGGAAAGTGCTGGCCGTCTATAAGAACGGGCCGGTCGCAGGGTTGAATGCGATAGTAGAAGTACCTTTCGGAAAAGGCAAGGCGGTTTTTTTAGGCACTGTTCCCGGTTATAAGGAGCTAAAAGCCTGGATCAAAAAATGTTCAGGCGGGGACATCTGCCGGGCGGCCGCGGCCTCCGAGGGGATACTTATTACCGAACGCGTGAACAAAGACGGAACTTCTGTCGCGCTGGTAATTATTGATCACGGGGGTAAAGGCGGGAAGCTGGAAACCAAGAAAGCCATGACCAATATTTTAACCGGCAAGAAGGTGAAAAAACTGCTTAAATTGGCTCCTTATGAAGTGTTGTTCTTAAAATACTGAAGACAGATTTACCGCACCGGACGCTAATTGAATTATTTCGATAGTGTCAAACAGGAAATGAAAGAAGGGAGAAGAAGGCAGACTTGTGGTAGTAGAAATTTTGTCATCCTGCCTGTCCGCCTGTGGAGGAAGTTGCATTTAACGAAGGATCTCTGTTTTTTAAGTCTGAAAAGCAGGGATGTTTCGCCAATAGAAAAATGGCTCAACATGACAAGAAAAAGATGGGGCAGGCTATCTAGAACAAAAGTAGTGTTTGTAAAAGCAGATGTAAACAGAGGTTTACTAAAAGAAGTTTGCAAATGATCTTTTTCAGGGAGGTTCTTAATATGGACGAGAAATTGGAAGCGCAAACGTTCAGCAGAAAAAGGTATATTATCGCGCCTGATTTTCAGTTTAAGTATGTGGGCATAATGCTTTCAACCGTGCTTTCCACCGGCCTCTTTATCGGCGGCTGCGTCTATCTGATACTTATGGCCGTGATCAACAAGAACCTGCCGTTTTTGGACAGGCGGCAATTGTTCGCGGATATGATCTTCTCCCAGGCCAACCAGTTCTTTCTGATCGCCCTGCCGCTTGTTCTGGTAATTGTTGTTGTCATGAGTATTTTTGTTTCCCATAAAATATCGGGCCCGGAATACCGCATTAAAAGGATCCTTGATTCCATGGGCCGGGGGGATTTTGCCGTGCCGGTAAAACTCCGGAAAGGGGACGAACTCCAGCTGCTGGCGGATACTCTGGTGGAAGTCAACCATAACTTAAGCTATATGATAAAAGAACAAAAACTGATGGTAAAAGAACTCGATGCCAGTATCAATGCCATTGCCAGAGAATTGAAAAAAAATCAGCCTAACTGCCTTAAACTGCTTCCGCTTGCGGGCGTGCTGTCCAGCACCTCAAAAAAACTGAAAGCGGACTTTGAAAACTTAAAGATCCTGGATGTTTAGCGCCAGCGCGGGAAATTAGAACGTTCCCGCTAATACCTGGAACTTGTATAAATACCGGGTATGCATTTATTTTTATGCAAAAAACATTTTAAACAAGAGTTTTCCTAATTTTGTCATACTGAGCTGTTATTTGCGAAGTATCCTTGCCTTTCATTAAAGTACAGAGATCCTTCGCATAATACCGCTCAGGATGACAAGAAAATGGAGTAGTCCTGAAGCATAAAATATTTACAAGAACCGGGTTTTCTGTTAAAATATAACGTAATTTCCGTTCACAAGGAGAAGCCGCTAATGTTTAATTTCTTACCTAAAGAGTTCAATTTTTTTGATCTTATGGAAAAACAGGTGGGGTTTGCCGCGGAGGCCGCCAAGGCTTTCAAGGAAGTTGCGGCCAAAGGGGCTGTCAGCGATGAAAGTATCAATAAATTACAGGATATCGAACATCAGGGGGATGATGTCACGCATACCATCCTGGAACAGCTGGATAAGACTTTTATCACGCCGATAGACCGTGAAGATATCCACGCGCTGGCCAAAGAACTTGATGATATCATAGATATGACCTGCACCATAGCAAGCAGGATGAAGATCTACAGAGTGGACCGCATTGATAAATACCTGGTTGAATTCGCGGATATTATTGAAGAATCGGTCTCCAGTGTAAATTGCGCGATCAAGGGCATGCGCAACATGAAAAATGTCAAACAGATCTACATGGCCTGCGTGGAAGTGAACCGCCTGGAAAACGCGGGGGATAAATTAAGGGATGTCGCGCTTGGGGATCTTTTTGATAACCAGAAAGACCCTATAGAGATAATAAAATGGAAAGAGATCTACCAGGAAGCCGAGACCGTGCTGGATATCTGCGAGGATGTTACCAATGTCGTGGAATCTATAGTCGTAAAGAACGCCTGAAACATGACGATCTATTTGATTTTTCTTATAATTCTTGCCCTGACTTTTGATTTTCTGAATGGCTTTCATGATTCCGCCAATTCTATTGCAACCGTTGTCTCCACCCGCGTTCTTTCTCCGAAATACGCCGTTATTTGGGCTACTTTTTTCAATTTTATCGCATTTCTTTTTTTTGGCCTGCATATCGCGAATACTATCGGCAAAGGTATTGTTGACCTGGGTGTTTTGGATAAACATGTGATCTTTGGCGCGCTTATTGGCGCCTGTGGCTGGAATATTATTACCTGGTATTTTGGCTTGCCGACAAGTTCTTCACATTCACTGATAGGCGGCCTTATCGGGTCAGCAATAGTAAAAGCGGGGCCCGGCGCGCTGGTAATCAGCGGAATAATTAAAACCGTGGCATTTATTTTTATTTCTCCGCTTGTGGGCCTGCTATTGGGGATCATAATTGGCTATATTGTTTTCTGGAGCTTTCGCAAAGCCATACCGTCAAAAGTAGACAATATTTTCAGAAAGGGACAGCTGGTGTCTGCCGCTCTGTACAGTTTAGGCCACGGCGGAAATGATGCTCAAAAGACCATGGGGATAATTGCGGGTTTGCTTTTTTCCGCCCATTTGCTGGATAAATTCTATATACCTTTTTGGGTAATAATTTCCTGTAACGGCGCTATTGCACTTGGAACACTGTTTGGCGGCTGGCGTATCGTAAAGACCATGGGACAGAAGATATCAAAACTGAAACCGGTTGACGGCTTTTGTGCTGAAACAGGCGCGGCAGTAACATTATTTATTTCGTCACATTTTGGAATTCCCGTAAGCACGACCCATACTATAACAGGAGCTATTATGGGAGTCGGTTCGCTCCGGCGTATGAGCGCGGTTCGCTGGGGTGTTGCCGGGACAATAATCTGGGCCTGGATCTTGACCATTCCCTGTTCGGCCTTGATCTCAGTAATTGCCTATCTGCTTGTCCGGTAACCCGGAGAAAAAAAGAAATATCGGAATTATTCAAAACGGCCTTATGCCGGAAATTCAGAAAAAATATTTTTTAAAAGGGGGAGGAGAAAAATGCTTAAAAAAATGGTGTTGGCGGTAATGGCTTTGAGTTTTGCGGCGGTGGTATATGCCGCTAAGACGGCCGAAGGTTTTGAGGACAAAGCAATTTTGAAAAAATGGGAAGTCGAAGGTGATGTTACGATTTCCACGGATCAGTTCCACGGGGGAGCGTCGTCGCTTTCCGTTCCTGCCGGCGCGACCGCTTCTTTCAGGTTTAGCACGGAAAATAAATTCGGGACGGTAACCATGTGGGTGTATGATTCACTTGCCGTGCAAACAAACAAGAAGGATAAAAATTGGAACGGCCCTTATTTTGGCTTGGTGAACAGCGATGATGACAAAGCCGTTGAATTAGTGGCTTTCAGGTCCCAGTCGTCTTCCGGCGCCAAAAACTACAGGGTCGTTTTCACCGGCGAAAATCAGTGGTTCAATGTCTGGAGTTCCGGTATAGCCAGGAAAAAAGGCTGGAATAAATTCGTCTTTACTTTTACGGATGCCAAGACCCTGGGGGTTACCTATAACGACGAAAAAGAAGATACCACATTCCCTACAAAACTTGAATTTTTCAACAAAGGAGCCAACGGTATAACTTTTAGCGGCGGCTCGGTGTTGAAACCTGATAACGAAACCTTCTATTACGATGATATTGAAATAGACCTGAAGGAGGCCGCGGCGGAAACACCGGCAAAGTAAACAGCCGGCGTATATTCGGCACATACATTTTTGTAAAACTCTCAGGATCCACCTGCGGTGGAGGTCCCGCCAAAGGCGAGAATCATTCTTCAATGAATCCTTTTTGGAATTGTCAAACAGGGAATGAAAGATATTGAGAGAAAAGTTTTATTCGCAGAAGTTTTGTCATCCTGCCTGTCCGCCTGTGGAGGAAGTCGCTTTTGACGAAGGATTTCTGTATTTAAAGTTTGAAAAGCAGGGATGTTTCGCCAAGAGAAAAATGGCTCAACATGACAAGAAAAAGACGGGGCAGACAGGCGAAATCCGAAAAAAATGCTTGTAAAAGAATTTTGTCAGTACCATCGTTCTTCAGTTCTTAATCAGTGTCCACCTACGGTGAGATCTCGCCAAAGGCGGAGAATCCGAAAGTTTTGTAATCAGTGTAATCGTTCTTCAAAAGTTTTGCAATCAGTGGAATCGTTCTTCACTGTTAATCAGTGGAATCCAAAAGTTTTGTAATCAGTGGAATCGCTCTTCAGCTGTTGATCAGTGGAATCCAAAAGTTTTGCAATCAAAGGAATCGTTCTTCAGCTGTTAATCAGTGGAATCCAAAAGCGCTGTAACCATGAACCATTCACTACGCTCAGGTTCATGGCCCTGCACCTGAACTTAGTGAATGGTACAGGGTCAGTGGAATCGCTCTTCAAAGGAGGGGGACATGTTCGAGTTTATGAAACTGATGTCATTTTTTGGCGGAATAGGAATACTGTGCGTCCTCTTTTTCGCTCTGCTCCTTGTTTTATCCCCGCTTTTTTGTTTAATAGAACTTATAAAGATCCGCAAAACACTTAGAGCCATGCAGGCCGATAATTCCAAAAAACAAGCTTAAGGAACCGGCATTTGAAAAAGGTCTGCAGGGGTAGTGTCGAACAGGAAATGAAAGATATGGAAAAAAGGTAAAAAAACTTGTGATTGCAGAAGTAGTTATCTGCATAGCTTTGTCCTCCTGCCTGTCCGCCTGTGGAGGAAGTCGATTTTGACGAAGGATCTCTGTATTTTAAGTCTGAAAAGCAGGGATGTTTCGCCAAGAAAAAACGGCTCAACATGACAAGAAAAAGATGGGAGAGGCAATCTAAATTTAACAAAACACTTATAGATATAGAATAAAAACAAAATTTGTCAAAAAAAGTTTGACAATACGTCCATCGGTAGAAAGAGGTACTTATGAAAATAAAAAAGAAATATTTTGGCAAAAATAACAGTGTTCATTATAACTCTTATCACTATCCTGTTATTTATCGCCAGGCCTTATTCAAAATTATTTATAATTGCACTTTGCGCGTTGATAGTCTGCATCATGGGATATTTTGTCATAATTAAGAAAAAAAAGTAGAAAGTATCCTGTTTGGTACCGGGGTGAAATAAACTTGTACTAAAAACTTAGTAATGCTATAAAACATTGTAATTTCGCCGGAATATTCAATAAGGAGAGACATGAAAAAAATAATACTCCCTATCGCTGCAATGCTGGTTCTTTCGGGCTGTTTTCAGTACAAGAGGACAACGGTCTTTAATCCTGACGGTTCGGGGAAGATGCTCCTGGAAACACAGCTTCAAAAAGGCAGTTTGCTGGTAGATGACGGCGATGATAACGAAAGCATGAAGAAAGCAGTGGCAGTTTTTATTAAGAATTGCCGCGGCCTGGAGGCCTGGACAGATGTAAAATATAAAATAAACGATGAAAACTCAGTGGATTTTAAAGGGACCTGTTATTTCAGGGATATTTCAAAAATAAAACTTTACAATATAAGCGCCTCTGAAATAACCTTTAACAAATTGAAGAACGGAGACATAGAGATCGCCGTACTGAAAGGCGAAAAAAAAGATAAAGAAGAAAATAGTATTCTTGCAAGCAAGCCCAAAAAGATAAACCCTGATAAAATAGATGAAGAAGCCGCGAAACAAAGAGCCCAGTATAAGAAGATCCGGCCGCTGTTTGCCGGCATTTTTGGGGTTATAGACCATGAAGATATAATTTCTGTAAAGGGCGAAGTAAAGGAATATAAGAACCTGGAGAAACTCCAGGATGGCAGTTATAGATATGTCTTCCAGGGTGAAGAAATTATGAAGGCCATAGACGCTCTGATGCTCGACGATAAGGGCTTAAAGAACCTGCTTCTTGATAAAGGCGCGGTCATGTCGGCCGGGTTTGGCTCCCTGGATATCCTGCAGAATTTGAAGGGAAAACTCGAAAAGTCGGTCGTGCTCTTTAAGCCGGTCGGCCCCGCTTTTGATTATGAAAGCGAAACAGCCGGGGCAAAAAAGGACAGCGAAAAAATAACGGCGGAATTAGAACCTTCAAAACAGGAAAACAGGCCGGTTGTGGAAGCCGCAAAGGACGGCAGTTTTAAGACTGCCCGGCTCGCGGAAATTAACTTGAAAAATTACGATATTAAATTGAAAGACCGCTATGGCAGAGAGAACTGCTGTGAAGTCACCTTCCAGGGGGGCTTTGAGGGCAGTGTAGTTAACGTAAAAAATGTGGAACTCCAAAAAGCGGTCTCGGATACAGGCGTGGACCTTGCCCGGAAAAATTGGGGGACCAGCCCTTCCTTAAGCGAGAATAAAAGCTCGGTAACTTTTACCCTGCACCTTTTACCTTTACCGAAAGACGCGCTTGGTTTCGCGGAGCTCAGCGGAAAATGCAAGGTTCTCACGGGCTCGGAAACAAAAACTCTAGACCCGGGCTTCAAGGAGTTAAAAGCAGGCGCTGAAGGGACGGAATTAGGCGCAAAAATCATCTCAATAAAACGCAGTGACTGGCCTTCCTATGAATATATAGACGGGGTACAAAAAGAGAAACCGGAAAAAGATGATGTTATTGAATTTGAATTTAAAATAAATGCGGATCTGCTAAAGTCGGCCAAGCTTATTAAAAAAGACGGCAAGGAAGTAAAACTTACACAACACCACAGCTGGGCCGGAGAAAATTCAAGCACCATCGGCTACACGGTGGACGGGAAAGCCCCGCCGGATGCAAAAGTGGCCCTGGAAATATATAAAGATATGAAAGAATATAACGTTCCGTTTAAATTCGAGAATGTAAAACTCACAGATTTTACGGGCGGGGAACTCGAACCAAAGAAAGACAATATAAAGAGAAAATAACGGCATCGGCAAATAGGCAGTTTCCGGGCTAAAAAGTCAAACTCCGCCTTATGTAAGGAGATATTGATATTTAGAGCCAAAAAGGTTAATATAAAAGAAAGGAAAAACCATGCATAATATCAAGTGCCGGTTCCGGGCAAAGCTTAAACTCATTAAGCAATAATGGAATTGCGGAGTATAATTAAAAGAACATGAAAAGGCCTTTTTTAGCGGTGGTGCTGGCGGGGATATGGATCACTTTTTCTGAATTTATCAGGAATGAATTGCTCTTTAAGAGTTACTGGGTAGACCACTATAGAGCACTGGATCTG
>Ga0118677_10008353_pt1 | contig 13303 bp, 10 predicted proteins | sample AliMusrvi5mmetaG_FD_86154 | JGI IMG/M metagenome (GOLD analysis project Ga0118677, IMG submission 86154)
AATGATAACCACATCCTTGCCTTTGGCTGAAATCAATTCACCCGATTGATTGAGTAAGGCCCGGGTATTGGCACCTAGGAAATCCATGGCGAAATGAATCCCCTTGAGCTCGCGTCCTTCGAGCACAAGATCGCGCGGCTTGGTTGCTCCGGTCGCCACGATTATCGCATCAAATAAGCTCCTGAGCTCCTGGACGCTCACGTCCCTCCCCACCTGAGCATTGCAAATAAATTTAATCCCTTCATCTTCAAGCAGCTTGATTCGACGCATCACGACCTTGTTCTTGTCGAGTTTCATATTCGGAATCCCATACATCATCAAGCCACCCGGACGATCCGCTCGCTCATACACCGTCACTGTATGACCCGCCTTGTTCAATTGTGCTGCTGCACTCAGCCCAGCGGGGCCGGAGCCGATGACGGCCACCTTTTTACCGGTCCGCACCTTGGGGGGCTGAGCCTTGATCCAGCCTTCTTCCCAACCCCGTTCGACGATTGAATATTCGATATTCTTAATTGTAACCGGCGGCGTATTGATGCCGACGGTGCAGGAGCCTTCGCACGGAGCCGGACAAACTCGACCGGTAAATTCCGGGAAGTTATTGGTTTTATGCAAACGCTCCAATGCCTCTTTCCAAAGGCCGCGATAAATGAGGTCATTCCACTCGGGAATCAGATTATTAATCGGACATCCACTCGCCATGCCGCTGATGAGGGTGCCACTGTGGCAAAACGGAATGCCGCAGTCCATGCAACGCGCCCCCTGGATGCGAAGTTTTTCCTCTGGCATGTGCAGATGAAATTCATTCCAGTCCTGCACCCGATCGATCGGCGAACGGTCTGCCGGAAGTTCACGAAGATAATCAATGAAGCCTGTTGGTTTTCCCATAATATTTTTAAAGTTTAATTTCAGATTGATCTGCTGATTGCGTAATCTGCGGATAAAAACTCTTTTCAGTCGGCGTTTATCCCCCTCCGACCCGGGCGGTATCCTGTGAGTTTTCTTCAAATGCCGCATTCAATGCGTCATCACCGCTCAAGCCGTTTTCTTCCGCTTTTTTCAAAGCCTGCAAGACCCGTTGATAATCTTTCGGCATGACCTTGACGAACTTCGGCTGGTAACTCTCCCATTCGGTCAGAATCTTTACGGCCCGGCTGCTTTTTGTATTGATCGCATGATTTCCAATCAGCTCTTTTAGAGCGGTCACATCGTCGTCGCCTACTTTTCCAAGGGAAACCATCTGGGCATTACAGCGGGTATGGAAATCGCCTTTCTCATCAAGAATATAAGCGACTCCACCGCTCATCCCGGCCGCAAAATTGCGGCCGGTAAGACCAAGCACCACCACAATCCCGCCAGTCATATATTCACAGCCGTGATCCCCAATCGCTTCCACCACGGTTTTCACACCGGAATTCCGGACACAAAACCGTTCCCCGGCTATCCCGCGAATGTAAACCTCACCACTGGTTGCCCCATAAATGGCGACATTCCCGGCAATAATATTTTCCTCGGCCACAAACGTGGAAGCGTCTGATGGATAAACAATAATCTTGCCGCCGCTCAGTCCTTTCCCGAGATAATCGTTCGTGTCCCCTTCCAACGTCAGGGTGACTCCCTTTGGTACAAACGCTCCAAAGCTCTGACCTGCGCTTCCGTCAAAATGTAAATTAACCGTATCATCGGGCAATCCTTTCCAGTGGCGCTTGGTGATTTCATTACCGAGGATCGTTCCTACCACCCGATTCACATTCTTAATGGGTAAGCGCAGACTGACTTTTTCACCGAATTCAATGGCCGGTTGACATTTTTCAAGGAGTTGAGTCATGTCAATCGACTTCTCCAACCCGTGATCCTGCTGAATCTGGCAGTAACGCCCCACTTCAGGCCCCGCCCCAGGCTGATAAAGAATCTTGCTTAAATCAAGCCCCTTGGCTTTCCAATGCTTGATCGCCTCTTTCGACTCAAGCCGATCGGTGCGTCCCACCATTTCATTAAGGGTGCGGAAACCGAGTTCGGCCATGATTTCACGAAGTTCCTGTGCGATAAACTTCATGAAGTTCACTGTATGCTGTGGATCCCCGGTGAAATTCTTTCGAAGTTTTGGGTCCTGCGTTGCGACCCCGACTGGACAAGTATTCTTATGACAGACCCGCATCATCACGCAACCCAGGGTCACGAGCGGCCCGGTGGCAAATCCAAATTCTTCGGCACCAAGCAATGCGGCAATAGCGACATCGCGACCGGTCTTTAACTGGCCATCGGTCTCCACAACAATCCGGCTACGCAGATTATTTAAAACCAGAGTCTGATGAGTTTCAGCCAGACCAAGTTCCCATGGAATCCCAGCGTGCTTGATCGATGAGATCGGCGAGGCACCGGTTCCGCCGTCGTAACCGCTGATTAACACAACATCGGCATGCGCCTTGGAGACGCCTGCAGCTACCGTGCCTACCCCCGCCTCGGCCACCAGTTTCACCGCGATGCGCGCCTTCGGGTTCACATTCTTCAGGTCGTAAATCAGCTGTGCCAGGTCCTCAATCGAATAGATGTCATGATGGGGTGGAGGAGAGATCAGCCCTACACCGGCGATTGAGTAACGCGTCCGCGCAATGATCTCGTCCACCTTGTGACCAGGCAACTGTCCGCCTTCGCCGGGCTTCGCGCCCTGCGCCATCTTGATCTGGATCTCATCCGCGTTCACCAGGTAATGGGCCGTCACACCAAATCGCCCGCTGGCCACCTGCTTCACCGCGCTGCGCCGCAGGTCGCCGTTAGCATCGCGTACAAAGCGCTCTGCGTCTTCTCCACCCTCGCCTGTGTTAGACATTCCACCAATGCGATTCATCGCAATGGCCAGAGTCTCGTGCGCCTCCTTGCTGATGGAGCCATAGCTCATAGCACCAGTGGTAAAGCGCTTCACAATCTCCTTGGCCGGCTCAACTTCCTCAATCGGCAACGGCTCGTCCGCGTACTTCAACCGCATCAGTCCGCGCAATGTACACAGGTGCTTGCTCTGACCGTCAATCAGGTCGGTGTACTCCTGGAAGGTCGTCGGACTGTTCTGCCGCACAGCCTGCTGCAGCTTGCTGATAGTCAGAGGATTTACCATGTGGTACTCGCCGCCCTCGCGGTACTGATACTGCCCGCCCACCACCAGGTCCGTCTCTGAGTCGGTCAGCGGCTGGAAGGCGTACGCGTGCTTCATCTGAGCCTCGCGAGCCAGTACTTCCAGCCCGACACCCTCTACCCGCGAGGCAGTCCCGGAGAAGTAGGAGTCCACCAGCGATTTGTTCAACCCAACCGCCTCGAACACCTGAGCCCCGCGATAGCTCTGTAGTGTGCTGATCCCCATCTTAGAGAAGGTCTTCAGCAGGCCCTTATTGATCGCCTTGATGAAGTTCTTCTCTGCGTACTCGGCCGTCACGTCGTCCGACAGCAGCCCGCGCAGCTTCATGTCGCGCAGTGTCTCGAACGCCAGGTACGGGTTGATTGCGCTGGCACCATAGCCGATCAGCAACGCAAAGTGCATCACCTCGCGCGGCTCTCCGCTCTCAATAATCAAGGCCACCTGGGTACGCGTCTTGTCGCGCACCAACCGGTTGTGTACCGCCGCCATCGCCAGCAGACTGGGAATCGGGGCCATCGTCTCATTTACGCCGCGGTCCGACAGAATCAACAAGGAGTATCCGGAGGCCACTGCATAAGCCGCGCGTTCGCTCAGGTCGTCCAGCGCATGCTTCAGGCCAGTCTCGCCATCCCCCGCGCGGAAGAGTGTTGGCAGCTTGGTCGCCAGCAGGTCGCCTGAAGAGATGCAGCGCAGCTTCTCCAGATCGCGATTGGTTAGGATCGGGTGCGGAATCTTCAGTGTGTGGCAGTTAGCCGGTGCCTCGTTCAGAATATTGCGCTCCGTCCCAATGTAGCTGATCAACGACATCACCAGCTCTTCGCGGATCGGGTCGATCGGCGGATTGGTCACCTGCGCGAACAGTTGCTTGAAGTAACTGAACAACTGCTGCGGCCGGTCAGAGAGACAGGCCAGTGGAGTGTCCGCCCCCATGGATCCGATTGGCTCCTCACCCTTCGATCCCATCGGGTTCAATAGCACGCGCAGGTCCTCTTCGCTGTATCCGAAGGCGCGCTGGCGGCGCAGCAAAGTCTCCGGGTCCGAAGTGATCACGCGCCACGGCTCTGGCAGGTCGTCCAGCATCACCTGCTGTTCCTTCAGCCACTCCGCATAGGGCTGGCGTCCGGCAAGCGATTTCTTGATCTCCTCGTCCGAAATAATGCGATGCTCGACCGTATCCACCAGGAACATCCGCCCCGGCTGCAACCGGCCTTTCTTGCGTACATCTTCTGCAGGTACCTCAATCACACCCGCCTCCGATGCCAGAACCACCAGGTCGTCCTTGGTCACGATGTACCGCCCCGGCCGCAGTCCGTTGCGGTCCAGAGTCGCGCCCACCACCCGGCCATCGGTGAAACACACCGACGCAGGACCGTCCCACGGCTCCATCAACGACGCGTGATACTCGTAAAACGCTCGCTTGTCTTCGTCCATGTCAGGATTGCCCGCCCACGCCTCGGGGATCAGCATGGCCATCACATGGGGCAGCGAGCGGCCAGACTGAAACAGGAACTCCACAGCATTGTCCAGCGAAGCCGAGTCGCTTCCCCCCGGCACAATCACTGGGTACAGCTTGTCGATCTGCCCCTCGTACATAGGGCTGTCCATCACAGACTGGCGCGCGCTCATCCAGCTGACATTGCCGCGAATGGTGTTAATCTCCCCGTTGTGCGCCATGTAGCGATATGGGTGTGCCAGCTTCCAGCTGGGAAATGTATTGGTCGAGAATCTCTGGTGCACCAGGCACAGCGCGCTTGCCACCAACGGGTTGGCCAGCTCGTAGTAGAACTTCTCAATCTGCGGTGCCAGCATCAGGCCCTTGTAGACGATGGTGCGGCAGGAGAGCGACGGAATGTAAAAGTCCTCATTGTGATCAATCTCCGATTGCGCAATTTCGTTCTCCGTCCGCCGGCGTACCAGGTACAGCAGGCGCTCGAACGCGTCCTCGCTCATCCCCTCAGGAGCGCCCACAAACATCTGTTCGATGTAAGGCTGCGTGGCGCGCGCCTCGCGTCCGATCAAATCGCCATTCACCGGAGTGTCGCGCCAGCCCAGCAGTTTCAGCCCCTCGGCCTGCGCAATCCGCTCCAGAACTCCTTCGCACTGTAGGCGGCTGTGCTTGTCCACCGGCAGAAACACCATGGCTACGCCATAACTTCCTCGCTCGCCCAGTTGCATCCCCAGCTTGCCGCACTCCTGCTTGAAGAAAGCATGGGGAATCTGGATCAGGATCCCCGCGCCGTCGCCCGTCTCCGGATCGCATCCCGCCGCGCCACGGTGCGTCAAGTTGATCAGCACCTCAAGCCCCTTGCGGATGATCTCGTGGCTCTGCTCGCCGCGTATGCTCGCCACCAGCCCCATACCGCAGGCATCGTGCTCATTGCGCGGATGATATAGCCCTTGTGGGTCGGGTATACGTAGACAGCGATCTGATCGTTTCATGGCAACCTTCCGGTGCAGGATTCGTTCCCAAGCCAAAAGTAGACACTGCGACCCTGCGATTTCTAAACCCGAAATCCTATCCGGGATTCAATCGACACGTCCGCCGAAGCAGACCACACAGAGTCAGGAACAGAGATGAGCACGTTAGGTCTTTAAATATACAGCGAAAACGCACCCCAATGCATCTTTCGCAGTCGGCTTGCCTTAACAAACTTCTGCAAAAATTCACCCAATCACTCTATTAGACGCACGCAAATCGTCCGCGGTCGCAGCCCTTTCTACTCAGTCTCCTGCAAATAGACAGCAACGTAGTCCACGTAGTCCTGCGCGTATTTCAGGATCATCTTGCGGTCCTCGTCGCCCAGCGTCCGCCTCACTTTGCCGGGAACTCCCGCCACCAGCGAGTTGGGCGGAATAATCGTATGCTCCGCAATCACCGCGCCTGCCGCGATAATCGACCCCTCGCCGATCCGCACATCGTTCAGGATCGTCGCCCCCATGCCAATCAGCACCTCGTCCTCCACCACGCAACCATGCACTGTCGCGTTATGACCAATCGTCACCCAGTTGCCGACAATCACAGGGTACTTCTCCCGCATCCCGTGCAGCACCGCGCAGTCCTGCACATTGCTGTTCGCACCCAAGCGGATCGCGTTGACATCTCCGCGCAACACCGCGTTCATCCATACGCTTGCGTTCTCGCCCAGCTCCACGTCTCCAATCACCTGCGCGGACAGGTCCACATAACACGTCGCGGGTATCACCGGCAGCCTTCCCTGATAAGCACGAATCATGGCTGGATTATTGCACGCCCCCTGGACTTTTTTCACGCCCCGCGCCGAACTTCTCCGATCCGCCAGAAATCCGCCGCGTACTGCCGTTTATGCGGTATTCTGGAATCTACCCAATTGGGACGATTTGGAGGTGTATTTCCTTTGGCAGAGATTCGAGTACAAGAAGGCGAACCTCTCGAAAATGCATTGCGCCGCTTCAAACGCAAGGTTCAGACCGAAGACATCATCAAGGAAGTAAAGCGTCACTCTTTCTACCTGAAGCCCGGCGAGAAGAAACGCGTCAAGGAAGCGCTTGCACGTAAGCGCAACCGCAAGAAGATCCGCAAGGAACAGGACTAATCCTGCTCCTCTAAACCATAACGAGGCCGCCATCTCTCAACGGAGCAGGCGGCCTCGTCATTTACCGCCCCCAAACCACAGAAATAAATGCCTCCCCACCTTGAATCCGCGAATCGCGGAGCCAGGAAGGATCATCTCTATCTGCACGAAGGGAGAATCGGCATGGACTTCGTAGACCGGATCTTAATTTGTACGGATTGCGGCGGTGAATTCATCTTTACCGCCGGGGAACAACTGTTCTTCCTGGACAAGCAGTTCAAGAACGACCCCAAGCGTTGTAAACCATGCAAGTCCAGGCGCGGTGCGCAGTCTGCCAATGCGGCCAACAGCGGCGGGCTGGCAGCGGCCGGCATCTCGCGTACTGAGACACGTACGGTGTGTTCCGAGTGCGGCATCGAGACGACAGTCCCGTTCAAGCCGACGCAAGGTCGCCCCGTGCTCTGCCGACAGTGTTACAAGAACAAGGCCGTTCCCAGTGCTAACCCTGTACAGACAGCCTCGGCTTCCGCAGAGCAGACCGCATCCGCCAGCGAACCAGACTCTGTTGAGTTTGCATCGTCTGCTCCCAGCTCTCTGCATTCAGAACGCCGCCAGCCGTCGTCGGATTTCACAGCCGAAGATGTCTCCCTCGCGATCTGATTGCTGCAAGCGGCTGCGAAGCTGCCCTTAAAGTCGAAAGGCCCCGACGCATCGGGGTCTTCGCATTCTTCAAAATTATTCTGCTCCTACGCCGGGACGGTGGTGACCTCTGCCGGATCGACGGCCACAAACCGCCCATGCTGGCCGCGGTCCTGGAAGCGCACCACGCCGGATACCTTGGCGAACAGAGTGTCGTCCTTGCCCCGCCCAACATTCGCACCCGCCTTCAGCGGTGTCCCACGCTGGCGCACGATGATGCCGCCGCCCAATATTGCCTGTCCGCCGAACACCTTCACGCCCAGCCGTTGCGCATTGGAGTCGCGCCCGTTTTTAGAAGAACCTAATCCTTTTTTATGTGCCATTCCGTCGCCTCTTTCGCGTGGCCCTCAGGCCGCAGCGGTTTGAAATTACTTCGCGGTCGCCTCGGCCTTGTAGCTCTTGCCGTTCACCACAATCTCGTTGATCGAAACCTCGACAAAGCCCTGCCGGTGTCCCTGCATCTTCTTGTACTGCTTCTTGCGCTTCAGTTTGAACACCAGAATCTTGTCGAATCGGCCTTCGCCCAGCACCGTGCCGGTCACCTTAGCGCCCGCCAGGTCCGCCTCGAACTTGCCCTCTTCGCTGCTCACCGCCAGCACGTCCGCGAACTCGATCGCGCCATTCTCGTGCGCCGTGCGCTCGATCTTGAACTTCTCACCCGGAGAGACCTTATACTGCTTGCCGCCGGTACGAATCACTGCATACATAACGAAACCCTTGTGCGCACAGCGCTTAAGCGCCCGCACCCTTCATGAATTGTTTTGCCTGGGGACGCAACCAGAGGATCTGTGTCCAGCCGGCCATCTCGTTACCGCCGCACAGCAATTATGCACTTAATCATGCAACCGTCCGCCGTGCCCGAGACCTGCCAGCCCTGCATCCGGAGAGCCGGATGCATTCGCCAAACCTGCCACACTTAACAAGTGTATCCCGCTCCGCCATATGGGTCAATCTCATTAGCCCCCAGGTTGGTAGGGTACGGATAAAATTGTCATCCTGAGCGTAGCCTTTCCCAGTCTCATCGGGGAGGCGGAGTCGAAGGATCCCGATGCAGCTAGTCGCGCCACAAACGTTCGACCCTTTTCAACCAACTACTTCGTCTCACTCCGCTTTCCACCTGCACCCCGTCCCCGCACTTCGCTACACTGGAAGTCCATGCCCACTCCGTCCAATCTCCTGAAGGCTGTCCGCGGAACGCGCGACCTCCTCCCGCCAGAGACCGCCCTCTGGAACCGCGTTGAATCCATCGCCCGCTCGGTCTTCGCCCGCTACGGCTTCGGCGAGATCCGCACCCCCATCTTCGAGGACACCCAACTCTTCGCCCGCGGCGTCGGCGAAGAAACCGACATCGTCTCCAAGGAGATGTACACCTGGGAGGACGGCGAGCGGTTTGACAGGGACTTATTACGCGACACGTGGCTACGCTCCCAGAGCCCCGCCGGGGCGATGAGCTTAGATGGCAACATGTTTGTTGTCCCCTTAGAGGGCCAGAGTCTCGACGTACCACTAACCGAACTAAAATATCGGACTGAACTGATCGACTTCGTCGGTAGGCTTGATGTCGCCGCAATTCAGAATTTGCGATCAAGACCGTCAACAGCCTCCGGCAATTTTTGCAAAGAAACTCGTAGGCTTGTTGTCGGTTCTTCGGTCACCGACAACAAGCAGGAAGAGATCGACGGCGTTGTAATTCAGTACGTCAGAGGAAGCTTCACCAAGTCTTCTCAGTCCCTCACCCTCCGCCCCGAAAACACCGCCGGAGTCGTCCGCGCCTACATCGAGCACAGCCTCGGCGACACGGGCCAGCTACAGAAGCTCTTCTATATCGGCCCGCAGTTCCGCCGCGAACGCCCGCAGAGGGGACGCTACCGCCAGTTCTGGCAGATCGGCGCCGAGGTCCTTGGCCCCGTCACCTCCGGTTCCGAAAGCCCCCTGCGCGACGCCGAAGTCCTCGAGATGCTTGCCACCCTGCTCGACGAGCTGGGAATCAAAGGCTGGCGACTCGAACTCAACTCCGTCGGCTCCGCCGAAGACCGCAAGCGCTACGTCGAAATCCTGCGCCAGGCCCTGGCACCCATCAAGCACCAGCTCTGCGAGGACAACCAGCGCCGCGCCGAAACCAATCCCCTGCGCGTCCTCGACTCCAAAGACCCCGCAGACCAGGCCCTCATCGACGGGCTACCAAAGATTGCCGACTATCTCGACGAATCCTCACGCGACCACTTCGCCCAGGTCTGCGCCGCCCTGGACGCATCCGGCGTAGCGTACTCGGTGAACCCGCGCCTCGTCCGCGGCCTCGACTACTACACCCGCACCACATTCGAGTTCACCGTCCCCTCCTCCGGCGATCCAGCCAGCGGCCTCGGCACGCAGAATGCACTCCTCGGTGGTGGCCGCTACGACGGCCTCTCCGAGATGCTAGGAGGCCCTAAGGCTCCCGGCATCGGCTTCGCCATCGGCGAAGACCGCCTTATCCTCACCCTGCAAGCCCAGCAGGGTGCCCCACATCTCGCGTCTGAGATGTGGGAAACAAAACTAGACGCCTACATCGCCCCCCTCGGCCTCGAACGCAACGCCGCCGCCCTCGCCCTGGCCCGCGAAATGCGCCGGGCAGGTCTATCCGTCGAGGTCGGCGACGGCACATTCCGCCTCAAAAAATCCTTCGAGGCCGCCGACCGCGTCGCCCGCCACATCGTCATCCTCGGCGAGGACGAACTCGCATCCGGTATCCTTACAATCAAGACATTCGCAACCGGGCTGCAAACCAAGATCGCTCGAAACGAGCTTGCGCAATCGCTGCGCGCATAAGAACTGAAGGAATTAAAGGAAGAGATGAATCTGGACTTTCTAGGCACTTTGCAACGCACCGGGATGTGTGGAGAGCTTCGCGCCGAGAACGCGGGGCAGGATGTCGTTCTCATGGGCTGGGTCAACCGCCGCCGCGACCACGGCGGCCTCATTTTCCTCGATCTGCGCGACCGCTCCGGCATTACCCAGGTCGTGGTTGACGAGAAGACCGCCGCAGCGCATGAAAAAGCCGACGCCGCTCGTCCCGAGTACGTCGTCGCGGTCAAGGGTCGCGTCCGCCGCCGTGGCGAGGGCCTTGAGAACCCCAACATGCCCACCGGCGACATCGAGGTCGTCGCCCACGAGCTCCTTCTGCTCAACGATGCCAAGACGCCGCCCTTCTCGCCCGCCGAAGACGCCATCGCCAACGAAGAGGTCCGCCTGAAGTATCGCTACCTTGACCTGCGCCGCACAGAGATGCAAGCGAACTTTGCGCTCCGCAGTAAAGTCGCCATGGCCATCCGCAACTACCTCGTCGGCGGTGGATTCCTGGAGATCGAAACCCCCTTCATGACGCGCTCCACTCCCGAGGGCGCGCGCGATTATCTCGTCCCCAGCCGCATCCACGCCGGCAGTTTCTACGCGCTGCCCCAGTCACCGCAGATCTTCAAGCAGATTCTCATGGTCTCCGGCTTCGACCGCTACTTCCAGATCGCGCGCTGCTTCCGCGACGAGGACCTGCGCGCCGACCGCCAGCCCGAGTTCACCCAGATCGACCTCGAAATCTCCTTCCCGCAGATGGACACCATCTTCCGCATCACCGAGGGCTTCCTCACCGCCGCCTTCGCCGCCGCCGGTGTCGCGCTAACCCCGCCCTTCGTCCGCATGACATACGACGAGGCCATCCGCAACTACGGCATCGACAAGCCCGACATGCGCCTGCCCGCCATGGTCTCGCTCAGCGACATCCTCACGTCCGAGTTGCGCACCGCGCTCAAGATCGAGCAATCGCTGCCCATCCTCGGCTTCGTCATTCCGGATGTTGGCGAACTCTCCGGCACAGCCCGCAAGTCGCTCCTCGGCGAAGTCCGCGCCGGCTTCGGCGACTGTGGTCTCGATCTGCTGGACGTCGCCCGCCTGCGCACCAACGCAACCTTCGCTCCGCTGGCCGACGCCATCTCAGCCGCGCTCGCAGCCAGTCTCGGCGTACCCGCGCTCAGTTCAGACGACCTCATCACTGTCGTCACCCCCAAGCTCGGCACGCCCGCCTCGTGGAACTACGATCCGCAGTGGATCTACAAGCGCGTCGGAGCGCTCCGCCTCGAACTCGGCGCAAAGTTCGCCGAAAAGCATGGCCGCTTCGCAAAGACCGGCACCGCAGCCGACTTCAAGTTCGCCTGGGTCACCGACTTCCCCATGTACGAGTGGAACGAGGAGACCAAGACCTGGGACGCCGCGCACCATCCCTTCACCTCGCCGCACGAAGACGACATCCAGGCCGGCCGCCTCACCAACGACAAGGGGGCCGTCCGCGCCCTCGCCTACGACATCGTCCTGAACGGCACCGAGCTCGGGTCGGGATCGATCCGTATCCACCGCAAGGACGTGCAGGCCGAAATCTTCCGCTCCCTCGGCATGACGGACGAGGAGGCCCACGAACGTTTCGGCTTCTTCCTCGACGCATTGGAGTACGGCACACCTCCGCACGGCGGCATCGCCCTCGGCCTCGACCGCATCGTCATGATCCTGGCTGGCGCCGCCAACCTGCGCGAGGTCATCGCCTTCCCCAAGACCGCCAAGGCAATCGACCTCATGGTAGACGCCCCCACCCCGGTCAGCGACCTCCAGCTCCGCGACCTCCACCTCCGCATCTCGAAACGAACTTAGCTGCATTCCATCAGGAATCGCAGTATGCTGTTGCGCATGAGAAACGTACTGTTTGCCGCATGTCTCCTGCTTGCCAGCTCAATAGCCGGTAGCGCTCAGGATATTTGTTCGCAACCATTTCAGAAGGACAGTGCAGCCGCAGTTGCAAGTATTCGCATGAAACTGAGGTCGGTGAAGCTCGAGGAAATGGACACAAATGTTCCCGAGACTGCACAGCAATTAATTCCACAACTAAAGTCTGTCTTGGCGCAAACAGCTCGAGCAGTGCTTGCATGTCACAATAGCGCAATCGATCCACACGCGCTAGAAAGTGAGATCGCGATTCTGCTGCACGCAAATCCGCCGCAGCCACCATCAAATTCTGTCGTTAAGAATGGCGATCCGCGTTATCCAGAGTGGCTCTCAGAGAAGTATGGCAGCAACCTGCTCGTGAGCGTCAGACGACCACAAACGCAGTTGTTAAGCGTGCAGTTCCAATTCCACATTGAATGTGGAGACGACACAGTCTTGGTGCTCTTTGAACAACAGGGCACGCAGTGGCACGAAAAACTCGTATGGAAGGCACCACCTTACAAGGAAATCAGCGGAGCCTTCGGCGACTTCTTCCTCACGTCCATTCTTTTCGGAGACGCCCCGGGAACTTGGAAGGTCGTTGCGGCGCATGGCACCCCATGGTGTACTTCACGCTTAAGTGGATTCGATCTGGACGTCCTAGCCCCTTCCTCGGATGATCCTGACCATCCGCGAGTCGTCTGGCATACCCAGCGCGGATATTCACGGGACGACTACGAGCCACGCCTCCATGCTGCGGGCGATACGTTTGAGTTGCGGCTGCATGACGACGAGATGTTTTTCAACGAGGAAGGATTTGAACGTCTCGTCGTTTACCGCTATCGCGTCTTGGGCGACAAGGTCACCCGCCTTGAACCGGTCGCAGCCCACGCCCGCGGCTTCGTCGAAGAGTGGCTCACGATGCCGTGGGAGGAAGCCCTCGCCCAATCCAACCCTGCGCAAACAGCCAAGATCCAGGCCGTCCATAAAGAATACGAGGACAGTTTCAAGGACACGGACGAATATACAAGCTGGCACTCAGGGCCAGTTCAGGCCTGCACGACCGGAGACCACTTTCAGGTCACCATGAATACCGAACGGGATCGAATCGCACCAGGCAAGCCCGGTGGCGAATCCACCCCGGGTCCCACCTACTACTTCCAATTGCAGCAGAACAATGGCTACCGATTGCTCGCCA
>Ga0118677_10011429_pt1 | contig 13303 bp, 10 predicted proteins | sample AliMusrvi5mmetaG_FD_86154 | JGI IMG/M metagenome (GOLD analysis project Ga0118677, IMG submission 86154)
CAAAACCAGGCTTTCAAGCTACTGGGCATTTCACCCAGAATGTAGCCACCACACAGTTAAGTCTATTCGGTCAAGTCTCGACCAATAGGGCTTTTGCGCACTTCGACTTTTCGAACTCCAGCCTAAACCAGGAAAAAGAATGACTTGCGGCTCAATAATTGCCGTGATCATGGCGTAGTCGAATATCGAATCTGAAGAGATCAGATTGTCCGATCCCCCCCTCTGGTTTATTCCGGTTATCCAACCGGAACCATTTTGGAACAACTGATTCCAGGTCAGAGGGTCTCTCTACACGCACGCTATGAACGTCTTCCCGGTCTACACACCTGAATTATAGGGCAATACCTGATGCTACTCTTCGCTTGACAAGCCCTAAAATCGATTTTGAGCTATTTCTGGTGGTCGATTTATTCCAATCAAATCCTGATTACTCACGGGGAAAATGTTAGACTTTGTGGAATTCAACATGGAATACCCTGTGTGTGATTTGCGGGTCATCACCACAGACTTCAACTAATTTAAACTGATTTGAAGCAACTGTCGACCGTATAAGTACCTGAACAAACAGAGGGTATTGATTATGGTTGAGACTACGGATCAAAGAAAAAGGATCTCACCGTTTGGGCTGTTTGAGCCACGGAAACAAAAACAACCGCTGGAGATGAGCCTATCGAGTGGAGGCTGATCACTACCTATGAAGTGAAAATCCCGTCAGATGCCGTTGAAAAGTTTGAGTGGTATGCTGGTCGATGGGCAATCGAGGTTTATCATAGAACCCTCAAGACCCTCCGGTGTCCAGCAACGCCGGTTGTGGGTAAAGATCAGCTACGATGAAAGGGGGGGGGACAGTTGAGGTAAGAGTGTGCCCATGTAAACTGAGTCATCACATATAGGCTGTAATCGGCTTGGTAATTTTGTCAGCGGTAACCAAAATTGCGCCAGTTGGGCAATAGATTGTGCACATACTGCAGACCTGACAGTCCTCCGGGTAGGCTATTACCGTTTTCTTGGCCTTTTCATCCAGTCGAAAAACATCACAGGGGCAGCTAAGCACACAACTGCCACAACCAATACAATTTTCAATTTGCTTGAGTTCTATCGCCATCTATCAATTCCCTGCCTTCGTTCGCAGAAATTCCAGTTCACCATGGAACCGTCGCTGGTAGCGGCTTTCATAGGGTTGAGTCAAATCGCCTTTCCACTCGGTCGGTACGGCTTGTTTGTGCAGCTCCATTTTGCCATCACTGTCGCGGTTTATTATCACCCAGGCCAACCACTCCTGATCATCACGAGCTGGGAAATCCTCTCTGTAATGATTACCACGGCTTTCGTTGCGAAACAGACACGCCCGTAGTTTCATCTCTGCGTTCAGAACTAGATTTCGGGCTTCATGGGTAAGTCGCAGTTCATGCCTGTCCTGAGCTAGAATTCGTGGAACGATATGTTCCTGGATAAATTCAATTTGTATCAAAGCGCTTTCCAGTCGCTTCTTCTCCATGATGAGCAAAATATAGTAGGGCTGCATTGTGTTTAGAAGTAGCTGGTTGACCCAGCGGGGATTAAATCCGCGATCAGCGTTTAACGGCACCATGGTGTCGTGCTTCATTTGGTCGAGCGCAGCCTGCGAGACAGGCTCCATTCTTGCTTGGGCCGCAAATCCCGCTGCCGCTTCTCCAGCACGATAGCCCTGAACAGCCGAACCGGCCAACCCCATACCCGTAGTAGGATAGCTAGCGCCGCAAATCATTGACGCCAAGGCGTCACCAGCGGCAAACAGACCGGGAATGCCAGAAAAACATTCTTTGTTTGCCGGCCAAATTCCCTCCGATTTATGTACGCCCAAACCAGTTGCCGCTCCCATTACGATATTCCCGTTCGGCATTTTTGGCATCAGGCTTTTACCCTGGCTGCGATGATCAACTGGATCCGGTGGCGCCAAATCCTCAGGCATAAATTCTTTTAATGGTGGCGCTTCAGCCTGAATTTTAAATATGGGATCAATCCCGATTCCCAAACCATTTACAGTTGGCCCTTTTGTAGGATAGATGCGATTGACAAAGACTTCCTCTTGCATGGCGAAAACATCCCAAGGGTTAATATCGCCGGTAAAATGAAAGTCCATAAAATCTTTGCCGGAAATGCTGGCCCCGACGCGATAAGCCATCGCATCGCCATCAAATGTCGAGCCGTGGATTGGAAAGCCGGGGGCTTTGTAACCGCCGGCGCCGGTACAAATAACGGTAGCCTTAGCATGAAAAGCAATCATTTCATCTTTATCCATGTGAAAGCCCATAGCGCCCACTACACGCTCATCATTTTGCAGAAGCTCGGTTATCATCACCCTCTGTATCATAGTCACGCCAGCGTTTTTTAAGACTTTGGGCAGGAGCAGACGACGGTCGTGGCCGGCCAAATATTTACGTGCAGGGTTAGCGCTCTCTCGATCCCATTCCGGCCTGGTATCGACAATGCCCCATTGGATCAATTGATTATAGCGGGCCAAGGAATCCTCGATCAGCATGGAAAAATAATCGACATTAACCAAATATTCACCCTTGGCTTGAACCCCTTTTATCCAGTCATCGGCGCTATCGCCCAGTGACTCGTCAAAAATGCAAAAGGTGTTGGCCCACGGAGTGAATCCGGAACGTCCAACAGTACCTTTGTCGACCATCACAACTTTCTGACCCTTCTCTACAGCCCTCAACGCTGCAAAAAATCCTGCCATTCCACCACCAATGACTAAGACATCGACTGTTAGCTCAGTAATCGGACTATGGTTGGTAGAACCCATATTTGTCTGCCTCACTTAATTACGCTTCTGAACAAAAGAAATTCCATATTGTTTCTATCCCAAACACATCGAGAGATCAAAATAAAACTTCCATAATAAGAGACTATAGGTTCGCCTTTTTGAGAGAGTAGTTGAGTTGTGAGAACCGCCGTCTGTCTATTTTTGAGTAACTGCGGTGTACGCCGGGATCGCACGAAATTCCTGTGGTGAAATGACTGCGTCGTGCTGCGGCGAGCATATCCGAGAATGTGATAGTTTTCTTGATATGCCAAGGGGCCGCGATGAGGAACAGGTCTTTTCCCATACGGAACTGATTGACGAACCAGACTACCACGAAGCAATAGCTCCAGTAAGCCATCAGGGGTGAGCGAGTCACTGATTGCTCGCAACGACACTGTGCGGATCTGCGCTGCCCGAGTAGACTTGCCACTTTGCGCTTCAGGTAGTCATTACGGCCACCGTCCGCCTTTACATCAATTTTCTTGGCAATCACTCCGTTTGTGCTGGGGATCTTTGTATCGGTGGTTTTCTTAAAGCATAGATGACGCCCTTTGCCCGTTTTGGCTTCCAAGGTTTCGGGTAACGGGCCAAAGGAAGGATTAGGTTTGGTTTATCGCTGCCATGCTTGGTCGACTAGCCTGGCAACTGGATTTGATCCGTTGTATGCTTTAGGCCTTACTTTCCGCACTATTTAATGGAAGTGAGAGATGATTTACGTAGGGGAATAAAATTTACGCGACAAGAGGACAGGATTTTGATAAATGACAGGCAGCGTCGGGAGGTGCAATATCTGTGTAATGCCAGGAATCCTATCCCAATCGGATGTGCGCCATTTACCTATTATCGCTGCGTTTGTCAAGAAAATTGGCGTGGCCGAAGAAGTTGACCGCCTTTGCGCCATGGAAAGCGACGTTAGTCCGGGTCTTGTGGCGTCGGCAATGATCCTGGACACGCTTTCGGGTCGCAGCCCTCTGTATAGGTTTGAACGATTCGTTTCGGAGTTGGACACTGAGCTTCTTTTGGGGGAGGAAGTTACCGCTGAGAAATTCAACGACGATGCGCTAGGCCGTGTGTTGAGTCGTCTGTGCGAGGTGGGAACAGGCCGGATATTTACCTCCATAATCGTAAGGGTGGCCAAGCTGTTTGAGCTGGACACATCGCACGTACACCACGACACTACCAGCCATACTGTTTATGGTGACTACGAATTGTATGACAATGAGGACCATGGACAGCCATTTGTTATCACCTACGGCTTCAACAAGGATCACAGGCCGGATCTCAAGCAGATCGTCCACAGCCTTCTGTGTGTCGATCATGGGATACCTATCCGGAGCAAGCTTGAGAACGGGAATAAATCAGACAAGACTGTCAACGAAGATCTACTTCGGCGGATCTGTGAAGTGATGGGTAAGTTGGGCGCAAAAGACTTCTTATATGTGGCCGATTGTGCTCTGGTAACCCAGACAAACCTGGAGTTGATGAGCGACACAAAGAAGGGGTGTCATTTTGTAACCAAGCTTCCAGAATCATACTCTGAATGCATCCAGGCAATAGATCGCGCAGTAACTGCTGACGCCTGGGAAGATCTCGGCATTCTCTCCAGACAAGCCCCGACCAGGAAAAGGAAACCCGCCTCCTATAGTGGTTTCGAGACTAGCGTCACACTGTATGGCCGAGCCTATCGAGCTTTGGTGGTCCATTCCGATGCTGTTGAATCTCAGAATAAATGGGCTATTTTTTTCTGATTATTTGGGACTACGTAGTCTTTTTTCATGTTGTTTGGACCGAGCCGGGCAACCCGGCTCGGAGTTAGGTGGTTAAAAGATTTCGGTGGAGGCCAGACGGACATGATCAGCGGTTACAGTCCTGGATTGATCTTTTGCTGCGGCTACGAGAGCGCCTCTTGCCAGTTGATTGGCTTTTCTGAGCACTCCTCCCGAGCCTTGATGGACAGCCGTAAGAGCAGTGTCCTCAAAGAGATTTGTTTTTACGCCGGTAATCGTTAGATGATGAAGGATATACTGTTCCATTTCTTTTCTGGATAGCGGCTCCATATGGCTTCTTGCCACAACCCTTGACGCCAGAGGCATGGAAGTCTGATACATGAGCTTGTCGATGAGGCTTGTTCTTCCGGCTAGGATTATCGGCAACCAGGGTTTTGAGTCTTGCTCGAACTGTGTGATGGTATGAAGTTCGGCAAAGACCTCCAGGCGCATGAGGGACGCTTCATCGACCACGAGAGCGATTTTCATTTTCTTCTCAGTAACTATCTCTCTGACAGCCTTTTTGATGAGGCGTATCATTATGGCCTTTTGTGATCCCGCCATATGGATACCTATCTCAGCGAGAAAGAGTCGGTAGAACTCCAGTATTGAACCAGAGCAGGCGGTTATCCATATTGTTTTGTATTCTGAGGGATGGAGCTTTGATAGTACATATCTCAGGGCCGTGGATTTGCCACTTCCAACCTGGCCCGTGACCAGACCTACTGCTCCGAGCCTCAGAGTATAGTCAAAACGCTGTCTTATAGAGGCGATGTCTTGGGTCTCAAGAATGTCTTTCAAACCTAAATCAGGATCAAACGCCTCCTTTTTCATCCCGAAAAAGGCGCGATAGGCGCTCATTCATCCTCCTTTCCCCATAGGCTCCCACCTTTGTAGTTTTCGGGGCTAGAGGTTGATTCAAGCTCTATGTTGTTGTTCTTGTCTCTCTTGACTCTACAGTTGACGTGTATGTCTAAAACAGTGAGTAATCCATAGGACTGACCCTCGAATGAGACTTCTACATTCGAATCTTCTTCGTGATAAAGCAGTGACACCTGTTTACCAATAAGGGAAACAGGCGCTTCAAAAATTCTTCCGTTAAGGCTGACCGTTCTGTCCTTGGCCACCTTACGTCTTACGTTTTTTCTGAAATAGTCCTTAAGATTAGTCGGGGATTCTCTTAAACACTCGATGTTCGAGGTGAACCTGGCAAACGCTGTTTGGCCCGTGGAAGAATGTTTTCTGGAGTGGTATATATCGTTTAACCAAATACAAAAAGCCTGGTTCAGTTCGAACAGTGTTGAGCCTATGAAGTTTGGTAAGAACTCAGACCTGACTGTGCGAAAGAATCGTTCGATTTTTCCCTTACCTTGTGGCTTATACGGTCTGGCATGTAATAAAGCGATCCCCAGGGAAGCGGTGACATGCTCGAGATGATGGGATCTAAAAGCGGCCCCGTTGTCTGTATATATCTTCCTCGGCAGCCCTCTTGTGGACAAAGCCGATTCCAGGGCCTTAAGATACGATTCGAGTGATTCCGACAGGTAAAACTCTCCATGAGGAACCAGCCTCGAATGGTCATCAATAAAAGCTAAAAGATATGTTTTTCTCTTCTTGTTTTCATGGATTATCATAGGCCCGTGCATACAGTCGGATTGCCAGAGGTCATTGGGAGACTCGGCTTCGAATCTGCGTCTGTCCTCGTGTATGACTCCGCTCTTCTTATTAAGACCATTGGAATTTAAGAAGCGATATACCGTAGCTCTACGTAAATCCAGACCAGGAGTGATGAGTTTACGGATATTCATTTCGTGGATCAGTCGGACAACAGTGGCCTTGGGAAGCTCATGACGCAAACGGATCAAAGCCAGACCGGTCTCTTGATCTATTGCCCTGGGACTACCTTGATCTGAACGTTCATGATTACAAAGGGCGTCCAGTCTCCCGCCGGATTCCTTGTAAAGCCTGACCCACCTTAAGATAGTGCTCCGTGTAATTCGTGTCTTGTCCGAGAAGGGTATCAACCATTTTCGATCACACTTATCTCGAATAAGTCTTTCTTGTTCTCCGGTTTCAAGCTCTGTGTCTCCAATGAGATCGTGAATAACCCCGAACCGGAACGATGAAATCCGACGCCTTTTTTCCTCATTCATTGATCGTCCTCCTTAGATGAGTCGTCCTATTTTGCTATTCCTAATGGAATCGCAAAACAACGACACTCTTCGGTAGGGTGTGTCGATCAACATGCTAATTGCGGTTTAAATGCGACGGGAAACAGGAATCTCACCCATGCGCATCAGGTGATCAAATCCTTTAAGAAGACAACCCTTCCATCCTTGTCCCAAGACAGCGACCGTCTTTTTGTACAGTGATCTCAACCAATGACCTTGACGTGTGTGTGAGATACCTTCAGGCCATCTGTTATTCACCAATCTGTAATTGAGACGATCTCTGATTGTCTCAATGGCAGCCTGAAATCGTTTGAAATAGCCAGACGGACGCAACCTAAGAACACAATGACAATCCGGGCAACGATAACGCCGCAACAAAACCTCACCAACAGAACCGTCAAAAAGTGCGGGTACGAATCCATGACCCCAGATCCGATTGCCTTCACAGCGAGGACATGCCACCGGTCTGGACCAAGGAAAATCGCGCCCCTTCAAAACAATCTCCTTGATGGAAACATCAACAGAGACTATCATAAGAACACCTTTTTTTCGGGCAACAAGCCCGTACATACTTAGGGCGGTCGCTCCCTTAAAGCCACCGCCCTCTTTCAGTCTATCTATTCTGATACTTTTCCCTCTCAGGTCAATATATTGTGAAAAATTCACCCCGTTTCAGTCCATAGATTCTTAAAAATAACAAAGGTTCTGTAATGGGACTGGACTGAAGGGGCTGCATTGTCCAGCTTTATTCTGGGATCAACCAAATTTGGGAGGAATTCTTGGATCAAGCAAAACCATTTAGTATTTCCAAACGAGAGGTTTGGGAGTCTTACAAGCTGGTCAGGGCAAACAGAGGAGCTGCAGGCATAGATGGACAATCCATGTCAGCGTTTGAGAAGAATTTGGCTAACAATCTTTTCAAGATGTGGAATCGGATGTCTTCGGGTAGTTATTTTCCTCTTGCAGTTCGTCGGGTCGAAATCCCCAAGGATACTGGAGGCAAACGACCTCTCGGGATTCCAACGGTTTCGGACCGAATTGCCCAGATGGTGGTCAAACGATACCTTGAGCCGATAGTGGAAGCGTGTTTCCATCCTGACTCTTATGGGTATCGTCCTGGTAAGTCGGCGCTTGCTGCAGTGGCAGCCGCCCGCACTCGTTGCTGGCGTAACGACTGGGTGCTAGATTTGGACATAAAGGGCTTCTTTGACAACATCGACCATGACCTCCTGATGCGTGCAGTCAGGCATCACACTGACTGTCCCTGGGTACTGCTGTATATCGAGCGATGGCTCACGGTGCCCGTGCAACTTGAGGATGGCGCAATCCTCACCCGGAACAAGGGGACGCCCCAAGGTGGAGTTATCAGTCCACTGTTGGCAAACCTTTTCCTGCATTATGTGTTCGATGTATGGATGGACCGGCATTATGCAGACATCCCATTCGAACGCTACGCTGATGATGCGCTTTGTCACTGTCGGTGTCAGAACCGGGCCCGGGAGCTCAAGGACGCCTTGGAGCGGCGTTTTGCTGACTGTAAACTGGAGTTACACCCTGAGAAGACGAAGATCATCTACTGCAGGGACGATGACCGCCGAGGCCCGTACCCAAATTATACTTTTGATTTTCTGGGTTATGGCTTCCGGCCCCGGCCCTCGAGGAATCACCGGGGAAAGTTCTTCATCAACTTCAGTCCAGCAATCAGCAACAAGGCTTCGAAGCGAATCCGGCAAACTCTCCGGCGTCTGCGTCTTCACCTCCGCAGCGACCTGACCTTGGACTCACTGGCTCGAATACTCAATCCGGTGGTTCAAGGATGGATCAATTATTTCGGTCGTTTCTACAAGTCCGCCCTGTACAGTTCTCTGCGCCCGATTGATCGCATCTTGGCCAGATGGGCCTCCCGGAAATACAAGCGTCTCAGGGGACACCAGCGCAAAGCGTTCCACTGGCTCGGCGACATTGCGTCTCGTCAGGTGGGGTTGTTTGCTCACTGGCAGTTCCTTCATTCGCGGGTTGGACAATAAGAGCCGGATGAGCTGAGAGGTTCACGTCCGGTTCCGTGAGGGCGTGGGGGTGAAATTCCCCTGCGCTACTCGACTAGTGGTCCTCGTGGACCGCTACCGGCGATGGGACTGGCTGTTTCAAGCAGTTCATCGTCGGCTGCTGGAAGAATTTGGCAAGCTCGATCTTCACATCAATGCGGAGAAGACTCGATTGCTTGACCTGAATCAGAAGGATGAAAGTTTCGGATTCCTTGGCTTTGAGTTTCGCAAGGCTCTTACCTTGCGGGGCAAACAGGGGGTGCGGATGGAGCCGAAGATGAAGGCTAGGACATCCCTGTTACATAAACTCAAGGATATCTTCCGAAGTTTCAAGTCTCAGCCTGTTGATCGGGTGATTTTACTGATCAACCCGATGCTGCGTGGTTGGGTGAACTACTTCCGAGTCGGTCACTCCAGTCGGTGTTTTGGTTACGTCCGCGATTGGGTCGAGAAGAAGCTCCGTAGGCATCTGATGAGTGCCAGAAATCGCCCTGGCTTCGGCTGGAAACGGTGGAGTAGGGCATGGTTGTAAGAGAGACTCAACTTGTTCGCTGATTACCGAGTCCAGTATTTCTGCGCTCCGAAAGCACGCCCAGTGCGATAGGTCCCATAACCCTTGGCGCCAAGCCACCAGGAAAGCGCAGTGCGGGAAATCCGCATGCTGCGTTTGATGCGGCAGGGGATGGAAACCTGGCCTAAGCCGTGGCGCCATTCCTTGACCCTACCGGAGGGGGGAGCGGTCGGGTAACCGAACGTTCCTACCCCTATATGTATATTGGACCGCAGGAGCGGCCCAAAGTCCACCCATAGCGTTGAGACAGTCTCCGTTGCTATGGGCTATTATGTGCAACCCTCACAGGGTTAAATGGATGTTCTCTTGAAAGTGACCATACTTGCCCCTATGAATGGGGGTAACATTCATGAGCCCATGGTTCTACCGTGGGTGTGAGGTTTAAGTCGGATTATCCTCATCTCGCGAGCCTTGCGACGAGAGATCCTTCCCTGTCTATTGTGTATCAATGGGCAGGTTACGCTGCAACAGTGCAGAAAGAGACTTCATGGCTTCATCTTCCAACCTGTAATCGACTTTGTGGGCCCTAAATTCATAGAATTGACTTCAAATTTCGTTCAATTTCTTGATGGTCTGGAATTGCACAACAATCCCCGCAGCGACCAATCCCAGCAATATATGAAAAAACCAGCTTATCTGGGGTTCAAACAGGTCATCCACGATGATGAATCTCAGGCATTCGGCTACCAGCGGTAAAAAAATGGCAGATGGATGAAATGCAAAGCTTGCTGAGGGATTTTTGCTGAACCGAATCAATTTTAATAATAAATACAAAATACTACCGAAGTACAGAACAAAGAAGGGGATACCTAGATCAGCAAGGAACGTCAAATAAAGGTCTTCCGAAGTCCTCTGATTCCTCACCCATTCGCAAAATTGTCCCGCAGATACGAACGGGTATTGAACCGTGTAATCTTTGGCCAATGAATCTCTAGGGGCCCACAGTCCATTACCCAACCACGGATATTTCGACGCTATGTCAACTGAAAAGAAAATGCTTTCTATGCGATACGCCACCGAAATATGGTTTCGATCAAGTTGTTTCGGATTCACGTAGGCGAAAAAAATACCGGCGGCAATTGTTAAAGCCAATATTGCCGCCACGATTTGACGACTAAATCCTTTCCACTTGAAGACAAAGAATGATATTACAGCAACAATTGCAGGGATGATCATAATGGATTGTATAAATGCGTAATTACCCACTATGTAAATGGCGCAAAGGTTCATCAGAAGTATTGTGACGCCGGCGATCCTATCCGTCTTATGCGACCCGAAGGCCAGTGACAGCGGCGCAAAGGACATTATCAGCAGTCTTGATCCAACAGGGTGCCAGTGAAAATCGAGAAACTCGTGAGGTTTTCCCGTCAATAAAAGCCCCAGCAAGGCCAGAAAAATGACACATACTAGCAGTCCGTTTACCAGCCACTGAAATATTCTCTGAAATTCCCGCTGCGTGAGTAGAATTTTTGAGCACCAGTATCCCGCCAATCCTGCTGACAAAATCACATAGACCCGTTCCAGGGATTGTCTCGGAACAAGGCTGAATATCCCACTCAGTAGTGCAAGTCCAGTAAGAATCAATGATATCCAGAAATCAGTTCCGAATCTGAAACGCTGTTCCCCCCGCCCGACTAGAATTGTAACCATGAGAGTGAGCAGACATAATGTTGCGCTGAATACTTTGGCTCTCTCGTCAGGAAGAATCACCAAATATGGCTGCTGAAAGACAAGTTGAACCGTCGTCAGGCAGAAGAGGACAAACGCGGCTAGTCTCCCCTTGTCCCTGAGAATGGAAAAATACGTTGACATATATACTGCTAGGCCCCCAGGCTGGATCCAAAAAATTCTTAGTCAAACCAATAATTATCGATACTTAGTAACACAAAAGTCCCGGCGTTTCAAGGGGTCTCAACTTTTACTCCCAATCAATGGAGCTTGCCATGTTATGTCAATTCCGAACGATGATCTTCGAGACACTTGCATATAAATTTCTCAAATGTGGCTAAAAAATTTTGTTTCGAGAAGCGATTGGCATTTTCCATGATTTTATTGGGGTCAAATTGGTCTTCGTTTTTTTCGAATTCTCGTACAGCCAGATTCAAAGACTCTACAGACTTTTCATGAAAAAACATCCCTGTTTTCTCCGAAATAACCGTTTCCAATGCTCCGCCTTTCCCATATGCAATCACGGGCCTTCCGGCGGCCTGTGCTTCGACCGGCACTATCCCAAAATCTTCCTCGCCGGGAAATATCAGGGCCTTACATCGTGAATAAATTCTGGCCAGCTCCGAGTCATCGACCCATCCCAGAAATTCTACATTCCGGGAAGCCATGCACTTGAGAGCATTGAGTTCGGGTCCTGTTCCTACAACAAGTAGACGCTTCCCGCTCTGCGAAAACGCCCTTACGGCAAGATCAGCCCGTTTGTAGTCAACGAGCCTGCCAACAAAAAGGTAGTAATCTTCCATGTCCGCTGACGCATAAAAACGGTCAACGTCACATGGAGGGTGAATTACAGTCGATTCCCTTCGATAGTATTTCCTGATCCGTTTTCTGGAAGTTTCAGAAGGAGCTGCGAAGAAATCCACACGGGCTGACGCGACGTAATCATAAGCCGACAGGTAACTCATAACGACTGATGTCAGGCTCTTCTTGATAGTTCCAAAATTGCGTGTGTATTCATGGAATGCGTTCCAGGCGTATCTCATCGGCGAATGGCAGAAACAGATGTGACAGGTTTCAGGTTGGGTTTTAATCCCCTTGACCACACTTGAGTCACTGCTGATCACGAGTTCGTATGAAGAAAGATCGAAAGACTCCACGGCAAACGGGAAGAGCACAGCGTAGTATCTATAATATTTTTGAACTCCCGGCAGTTTTTGTATGAAACTGGTATTAAGAACTGATTTCTTGAGTGTCGGGCTAAGGGACTTTGGATCGGCTAAAATTGAATAAAGATCGGGATTATCGAGGATTTCGCAAATAGCCTCACAGACCTTTTCACCCCCGGACATAGTCAAAAACCAGTGATGCGCAAGCGCAGCCCGGTTGTGTTTCAGGGAAAACATTAAATATGACCAAGACTATATTTGTATTTGAACAACGACTCATTAAACGGGCAACATCCATCAAAAAGCAGGTTTTCCTTCATAGCGTCCCTTCGCCACGAATCACTACAATTATTGTCCGCAACATTATGCTTAAATCGAACAGTAGACTTTGGTTTTTGAGATAGTAAAGGTCATATTCGATTCTCCTGCTTAATGACAAATCTCCACGATTGATGATTTGTTGATAGCCGGTTATCCCTGGTTTGCTCTTGAGCCTTCGCCATTGCTGATCATTGTATTTTAGTACTAGTTCACTCTGTTCAGGTCGCGGACCTACAACACTCATTTCCCCTTTCAGCACATTAATTAATTGAGGAATTTCATCCAGGCTGGTCCTGCGGAGCAACCGCCCCAATCGTGTGGTTCTTGGATCATTGTGTATTTTAAAAACCGGCTCCCGAAGCCTGGAAAGATCAATTATTTCATCAAGGTGCTCGTCAGCCCCATCAACCATGGATCTGAACTTTAACATCCTGAATGGTTTGCCATTCAGGCCGATTCGTTCCTGAATGAACAAGACGGGTCCCTTACTGGTGATTTTAATTGCAATTGCAATTGCTATCCATAAAGGAGCCCCAAGCGCTAGAACCATTACTGATAATATTATGTCCCAAACTCTTTTTATCGCCGCATACGTTGGGTGCTGGGTGGCATCCCTCAACAAAAGAAGCGGCACACCGTTATAGCTCCCCATTTCAGACCTTAGAATCATGACATCTGTAGAAAAGGAGATCAAATAGAGGGGGATGTCACAGGCTTCGCAGTAATTTAGTAACCGCGTCAGCAAAAGCCGTCGCCGGTTTTCTTTAGCTCCTAGAAAATCTTCAGCGGATAATACTACTC
>Ga0118677_10011432_pt1 | contig 13301 bp, 8 predicted proteins | sample AliMusrvi5mmetaG_FD_86154 | JGI IMG/M metagenome (GOLD analysis project Ga0118677, IMG submission 86154)
GCGTGCGGCTGTCACGGGCGTTCACATTATCCATCGGCAAATGCGTCATGCTGATGTTGTTCTTCGGCGGACTCGCATGGTGGCGGTTGCGCCAGCGAGAACAGTCGGCTGAAGCAAATCCAGTCACGCGCCGCGACCAGTGGTTACAAGCTTGGCGTGATGTGCCGAAATGGATTTTATTGGCCGCGCTTTTTGAAGCTATCGTGCTGGTGCTGCAACTGACCGCCGTGCAGTTCACCGTCGCCGCCATTGTCATCAGCATCAAACGATCCGGCATCCTCCTCGCCTGTGTCATCGGGTGGTTCCTTTTCAAGGAGCGGGGGATCGTGGACCGCGTGATTGGTTCCTTTGTGATACTCTCGGGCGTGCTCATCTTCTTCATGACAAGGCCGGGGCCGAACGGTGAGTCATTGAGCGGGCTGGGGGCGGCCGGTATTGCAGGGATATCCCTCGTGCTCATGTCCGTGGCGCTCTATTGGACACGGGATTGGAACCGATCCAACGCCTGTGACCAGGAAATTGTCAAAGCGGAAGCGGAAGCATGAAATTCATTTTTTGATTAACCCGACATCACCTGTGAGAATCCAATCATCAATCCCAGCCCTTCTTCTGATGGGCTCCCTCGCATTTGGAGCCGACTACTATGTCGCTCCGAACGGTTCAGACAAAAATCCCGGGACATTGGAAAGTCCGTTCGCATCCATTGTTGCAGCCCGCGATGCGCTGCGCAATACGACGCACGCGGAGGGGAAAGACTCCACTGTTTATCTCCGCGGGGGCATTTACCGGCTCGACAGGAAAATCACCTTTGGCCCCGAAGACTCGGGAAAGCCCGACGCCAGGATCATCTACCGGAATTTCGGGAGTGAAAAGCCCGTGCTCAGCGGCGGTGAGGCGGTTGGCGGATGGCAGCTTCATGATCCGGCGAAAAACATCTACAAAGCAAATGTCGGCAAGGATCTCTTCCGGCAGGTCTATATCAACGGAGAAATGGCAAAGCGGTCCCGATATCCTCATGGAACCCCTGTGGACGGCCCTTACCTGAGAATGCTCGGTGGCGATGGCAAAAACCATCGTGTGCAAATCAAAGCCTCAGAGTGGAAAAAGGTCGCCGCCCAAGCCGATCCAAAAACACTGGAGCTTGTTTACCTCCTCCACTGGACGGAGTTTCGCGCGAAGATTGCCAGCGCGACAGTGGATGGTGACTCTGTGTGGCTGAACATTGTCGCCCCGGAACCAAAATCTTTTTTTTGCAAGCCGGACAAGTGGTTCCCCAACCAGCCTTATTGTTTTGAGAATGCGCCGGGGTTTGTGTCTGAAGAGGGAGAATGGTTTCACGATGCCTCCACCGGCTGGCTCTACCTCAAAGCGCCTAAGGATCTTGATTTGCACAAGGCCCTGGTGGAGATCCCCCGGCTGAGCACACTCATCGAGATTTCCGGAACGCCCGAAAAGCCGGTGCACGACCTCGAGTTTCAGGGGCTGGGGATGGAGCTGTCAAACTGGACGCGGCCGAGCGAGCGGGGGCTTCCTGCCACCCAGTTTGTCCAGCCGTATGACACCGCGAAGATCAAGAGTTTCGACAATCTCGATTGGCCGCAGGGACTTATCAAGGCCCAGCACGCCACCCGGCTGGGAATCCGGAATTGCCTGATCCGGAACGCGGGTGCAACCGGAATCCAGTTCTGGCAGGACGTCGACGATTCCGACATCGAAGGAAATGAGATCTGTCATGTCGCGGCGAACGCGATTGAGATCGACGCGTCGATTGTCAGTAATCCGAAGCCCGACCAGCAGAGCGAGAATGTGGCCATTTGGAACAACCACATCCACCATGCAGGTCAAAACTACACCAACGGGGGGGCGTTGCTCGCCCACTTCGTCAAAGGGCTGGTTGTTGACCACAACGAAATCCACGACCTTCCGTATGGCGGAATCCAGGTCGGCGACCAGCCACCACACAAGGACGTCCTGGATCTGGGCTGCACCGCCAACAAGATCCGCTTCAACCACATTTACAGGGTCATGCAACTCCATGACGACTGCGGTGCGATCTACACGCTTGGCGGAGCGCAGAAGGGAACGCGCATCTTCGAGAACTATCTCCACGACATCTTACGAAGCAAGTGGGCGGGCGGGTATCATGTTGCTGCAGTCTACCTCGACAACTTCACCAATTATGTGGCAGTCGAGCGCAATGTGATCGAAAACTGCGATAAACACACACCCTACGGATCGTTCAATGGATCAGCGAATAACATTTTTATTGATAACGACGGGCATGACCCCGCAGTCAAAGCGAATGCAGGAGTATTAAAAGGATACAATCCCAGGAAGGAATCGGGATCCAAATGAGAATGACCAACCTCTGCAAACTCAACTCGACCATCCGACCATGACTTACAAATACCCACGTTCGCCGGTAAAAGCTCTTATTCTAGGTGCCATTACCGCCCTTGCGACATCAATGGCCGCGATCCCGGATGGCGCTCCGATTGCCAATGGCAACGCTGCGACAGTCAGCAGCGGCGTTCTGCGGATCGAAAAAAACCGGTCCGGATCGATCGTCGTGACCAACTCGAGCCCGACTGCGGGCGGAACCCTGAGCGGAACCGGGACCATTAGTGGTGACGTGGTGGCGCGCAGCACCTCGGCTACAGCTCTGGCGCAGGTCTATCCCGATGGGACAGGGGAGCGCAACAGCCCGGCGATCATGGAAATTCACGGCAACCTGACGTTCGGCCCCAACGCGCGCCCGGTTTTCAATCTCGCCTCCGACCCCAAGGCGTGCGACCAGATCAAGCTGACAGGCGGTAGCGGCGTTCTGACCTGTGGCGGTGCGCAGGTGGCGCTAAACATGCGCAGCGAGGCGCTATCCGGAGGGTTTCCGCTGATCACGTTGACCGGCAATACGGCAAGATTTTCAGGCAGCTTCAACCCTAAGCCCGTCTGGCTCGGCACGCCCCCCTTCAACGCCGAAAATTACCGGATCGTGACCAATGGAAACCAGGTGGTCCTTCAGTATGATGTACCGCATATTACCATGCTCCCCAAGGTGACCAAGGAGTGGCCCCGGTTCTATTGCGGTCCGGATGACAAGGAACAGATCATGAAGCAGATCGAGGCTGTGCGAGCCACAGGGATGAAACCCGCCGGATCACTGACCGATTGGGCGTTTGATAACACCGGCAACTGGGAAAAGAACACCAAAGGATTCTGGGACAGCCTCCACCAGCAATACGACTCGAAGGAGTTCGTCTCGGGGAGGCGCCTAGCCGAGCAATTGCAGAGCCTCAATATCGTCATGGCTTACGGAATGACCTCGGAAGCCGATTACAAATGGCTCGAGGGAAAGGTGGCGACTTATATCAACAAGCAGTTCCAAATCTCCCGTTACTCGGACACGCTGTCCAGGAAAGGGGGCATGGGCAACGGCGACATGGAGCAGTTTTACCCGATGCTGCAGGCTGCGGTCCTCTTCCCGGACCATCCGGATGCCCCGCGCTGGCTGGACCGGTCCGTGGATTGGATCAAGCAGTGTGCCCGGGGTTACTGGATCGACGGCGTCGGACTCGAAAGCGACCGATATGTTGGCACCGTGACTTCCGAGTTGTCCAACACCCTTCCGATGATCGAGCACTGCACCGGCATCAACCTCTATCGCTCCCCCGAACTGCGCGCGGGGCTGGAATGGTGGTTCCGGTACCTTTCGCCACCGGTCCCCTATACCCTGCCGGCCTGGGGTGACGCGGATGTCGGCTTCAACTTAGAGAACCATGTGCCCTACATCAAAGAGTATGCAAAGTTCGACCCGGATTTCTCACGACGCATCGCTGGCTGGTGGAGGAAGAGCGGAGGCAAAGTTTCGGACGGATGGATGAATCCGCTGATCCTCCCGCAGACTGTGGACGTCACTCTGCCAGGCAGCCCGGAGAACACCTCGGCACCCGCCACATCGACCTACAGCCCGACCTTCGGACAGGCAACCCTGCGCAGTGAGAGCAACGATGCCAACGAGCTCTTCCTGACAGTCAAGTGTGGTCGAGGACCCAACGGCCATTGCCACGACGATCAGGGCGGCATTGAATTGTATGGACTGGGAGAGATGTTGCTGACCGAGACCTACTGCGGACCCTACGACTACGGGATGGATTGGTCCCGTACGAGTAGGGCCCATAACACCGTGGTTTATGAGAACAGAAACACCGACGGCACGAAGAGCGGGGAATTCCTGGGATGGGGTGCTTCCAACGTGGCCGATTATTGCGCGGTGAGCTGGAGAGGCCCCGATACGTCGCGCAATATTGTGATGGTCAAGCCGGACTACGTGGTGATCTGGGATCATGCCGCTTCGGGCAATTTTTCGGATTACTGGATGCATGCCAAGGCATCGAAGCTCGACTGGCAGCCCCATACGGTGGGGGTTGACATGAAGTCCGGAAAAGTCAGCGTCGATGTCCACTTCCTGCTTCCGTCGTATCCGCTCCCGAAACCTACCGTCAAGAGCGAGCCGATCACTGAGAACGGGACCACGGTCGAATGGCTTGCAAATCTGGTTCCCGAGCCAAAAACGGCCGGTCCATACACCCGCGAAGGGTTGGGCCTTCAGGCTTTCAGTTGGCAGAATAAAAACCCGCCTCCAGACAGTCCGAACACAAAGTTCATCAAATACTTTTCGGTGCGCTCGGCGACGCCGGGAGGCGATTTTCTGACGATCCTACATCCGCGGAAGGTGGGCGTGACCCCCGCACTCCAGCCGCAACTTGTCAGTGCGTCCGCCACGAACGTGGTGGTGAAGGTCAACTTCAACGGTCGTGTGGACACCATTAAAATCGACGACAAGGGCGCAACCGTTGCCAAGGGCGGAGAGACGCCGGTGCAATTCGCAAGGACCTATCCGTGGAGCGGCGTCTCCGGACCAGCGCGGTTTGTCCTCTGCAGGGACAATGCGGTCGAAACCCTGAACAAACCGCTGACAACCACTGGCGCAGTGGAGCTGATCATTGGCAAACTCGTGCTCGGCGCGGACAACGTGCTCCCCTCATCCGCTCCGCTCATCGTGCGTCCATGCGGGGTGCTCGAACTCGGCGGCCACAACGTCACCGTGGACAAGCTGGTCGTGGACTGCGGTACCATCACCGGCCCCGGAACCATTACCTGCAACGCCGTGGATTGGTATGGCGGGGTGGTGGCGCCGGAGACGAAAATTGTTTGCGCGGGAAAGTTTCGGAAATTCGCCGGAACCATGGAACGACTCCCCGACAATATTACTTGCGCTACTGGTCTTACCGTTGAAGCGGCTGACAAGAATTAACCCATAACGAGCGTGGGCACGAAACCCAATGAAAAATCCCGGTTTGCAAAGGGCCGCTTGGGACGGATCAAATCCCCCATGAAACGTTTGCAAAGTCTCCTGTTTACCCCATCGTCTTTCTCCATTCCACGCCTTTGGAACCCCATCTGCTGGATGGTTTGGATGGCGCTTTGTTTTCCTTTGCTCTTGAGGGCAGCCCCGGAGATTTATGTAAGCCCTGAGGGCAAGGATGCCAACCCGGGCACCCGGATGTCGCCCATTCGAACCCTTGCCCATGCACGGGATCTTGTCCGCGCCATGCTTCCATCGATGAGCAGTAATATCACAGTGTATTTCAAAGGCGGAATGTATCCGATGACCGGCCCAGCGGTTTTCACCGCAGAGGATTCCGGGCTCAACAACCACTCCGTGGTCTACAGGAACGAGGCGGGAGAACAGCCGGTTTTTTCGGGCGGGAAAAGAGTGGAGGGCTGGAGCCTGCATGACCGGGAAAGCAACATCTGGATGGCAAAGGTCAGCCCGGAAGACCATTTCCGCCAAATTTACGTGAACGGCGTGAAGGCCATCCGGGCCAGCTCTGATGGGCCGCTCGGGTTGCGCAAGACGGCCACCGGGTTTTCGTTCAACCATCCCCTGCTCGCCTCCTGCCGACATCCTTCGGAATTGGAAATTGTGGTTCTTCCGCATGTCTGGCAGCAGGAACGGCTGCCGGTCGCCGCCATCAACGGCGATGAGATCACCATCCAGGAACCCTGCTGGAGCGTGGTTGCGAAAGGCGAATACCCGGGATATTCCAACCCGCAGCGCATCGAAAACGCCTACGAATTCCTGACCAAGCCAGGGTATTGGTACCTGGACCGGCAAGCTTCCACCCTTTATTACATCCCCCGTGCCGGGGAGAAGATGGAATCCGCCGTGGTAGAGGTTCCAATCGCCGAACAACTGCTCGTGCTGACCGGAAGCGCATCCGCACCCGTCTGCGGGCTGCAGTTCTCCGGCATAGCCTTCCGGCTCACCAACTGGCTGCAGCCCTCCACCGGAATGGGGTTTCCCACCAGCCAGGCGAATCAACCCGAGCCCCAAAACAATGCCTGGACGGTCAAAGCGGCCCTTGATTGCACCGGGGCCCGGCAATGCGCATTCCAGAACTGCCGGTTCCAACAACTTGGCGGCAATGGCATCAACGTGCTGACCGCTTCGCAAAAGGTGTTCATCGAGCGGTGCAGCTTCCAGGATGTAGCGGGCACCGCTATTCAAATCGGGCGCGGTAGCAGCGTGGATATGAAACTGCCCAAGGGCAGCCCGGACATTGTGTCGCGAATCAACATCAACAACTGCACCATTCATGATGTGGCCACAGATTACCAATCCGGCTGCGGCATTTTTGTAGGACTGGTGCAGGATTGCACCATCAGCCACAACGAGCTTTACCATCTGCCCTACACGGCGATTTCCATCGGCTGGGGCTGGGGAACCCAGGTGGCTTTTACAAGCGGGAACAAGATTCTCTCAAACAAAATCCACGACCATATGCAGGCGTTGAAGGACGGAGGAGGCATTTATTGCAACGGGTATGTGGAGGGCGGCCTCATCCAAGGCAACCATATCTCCAAGCAGGGCAACATTTACGGGGCCTACTACCTCGATGACGGAAGCACCAACTGGATCGTGAAGGACAATGTCTGCGAAATGGGTCGCGCCGAGGAATGGTACCTCTTCAAAGGCCACAACAACCACGCCAGCAACAACTTTACCGACAACCCAAAAATCCGCGACATGAGCGACCACAAGTCGCCCTGTACCCTCACAGAAACCACCGTAGTGCAGAACGGTCAATGGCCCGCAAACGCGCGTTCCATAATGGACAACGCTGGCCCCTCTCGCGGAAAGCAATGAGCCAGAGCTCAGGGAAATCCGTTAATAATTCTCATTTTGGCTAAGAATAAACACGAAAAAGAAATCCCGACTTGATCGAGTCTATCCGGTCGGGCACCGGACTTGTCCCCATTTTCCCCATTCATCCTCAATACCTATGTTAAACAATCATCTTCAGCAATCGCTCCGCCTCATGGCGGGAATAAGTGCCCTTGCCTTGACTGGATTCCAACCGGTTGGCGCGGTTGATTCAGACACCTCGAAGCTCCAGCAGGACCAGCCTCCGGAGGCCAAGCACGCCTGGAAGGTCACGCAAGCAGCCTCATCCTCCGAAGTTCCCGCGAATATCATGCCCCGAATTGATTCCTACCGCCGGATCGAGGCGGAGGATTATGTTTACGCCAAGGGAGCTGTGATCGCGAAGCAGGCGGGGGAACGATGCGTGGCGCTGGCTGGCGGGGATGCATTTGCGGCTTATCCCAATGTCAATCTGGTGATGGGACGCACGAAGGTGAAGGTGCGCTATGCCGCAGATCGGACCGTTGAAATGCGGGTGCGGCTGGATAAGCCGGGCGGCAGGGAAATCGCAGCGATCAGCCTGCCTGCAACGGGCGGCAAATGGGGCGAGGCGGTGGCGGATGTCGCCGATGCCATCGAATGCCACGACCTCTATCTCTCCGCCGACGGACCGCTGAAGATCGACTGGTTCAGCTTTGTCCCGAACAAGGGCGATTACAAGGCAGCTGTCGATTATGCGATCAGCCATAACAATGAGGCGAAAAACTCCAGGGGGCCCGGCGGCGATCGCGGGCTGGCGATTTACCCCGAGTTGTATACGATAACAAAGGACCCGAAATATCTCGAGAACGCCGTGAAGATTGCGCGCCGGATGATCGAGGATTACAAGAAATTGGGCGGTGAGGAACCGGTGGTTCCCGGCGGGAAAAGCATTTGTGACAGGGGATTCATTGGACGCCGGCCTCTTCTGCTCCTGGGTGAACTGGCTTTGACCAAGGGAGATCTTACCCCCGAAGAGAAGGAGATCCTGCGCAAGATTCTTGAGAGTCTGGTTCGCAACGGCACCTATGACGCGGGCAACGTGGTGAACCGCTCCATGGGCTACTATCTTGGGATTCCCCCAACCCTGCGTCTCTTCCCTGACATTTCGATCCACAAGGAGCTGGTCGAATACCGCGACAAACTGGTGCGCGAGTTCATCCAATTGAAGCAGCCGCTGGAAAACTCGGCAGGATACGAGACAATCAACTATTTCTACCTGCCAAAGATCATTGAGGATTTTAATCTTGGCTACCTGTACCAGGATCCGGGGATGCAGCAGGTCTTCATGAATTTCAAGACGAGCATCTATCCCTCGGGCCAGCGGCCGTTCTTTGGGGATTACGGCGGCAAGTTTGCCGCCGGGCCGCAATACATTTCGGCGCTGGAAACGATTGCGTCGGTTTACAAGGACGGCCGAGCCAAGACGCTGGCACATCGGATGGCTGCCAGTTCGGTCCTTAATCGACCACAAGTTAAGCCGTGGGACGACGGCATGTCCATGGATGCTCTGTGTCATGCTTATCAGATTGCGGATGACAGCATCCCCGAAGCGGAACTGGAGGGCGGGGTGTTTTTGATCAAGCGTCTGACGGGGCACCTAGACAAGGTGTTCTTCATGAGCAACGGAACGCGGAACAGCTTCAATGCCACGTTCGACCTGATTAACGGCGGAGAGCATTCGGACAACGATGCCCTTACCTTATGCAACGTGGCCAAGGGCGGGCGCGCGTACCTTTACGATGTGGCGGGGCGCGACGAGTCAAACCATTCAAGGCCAATCATCCGTGATACGATGGCGGAAATCCCGCGCCCGGCGCCCAACAAGCAGGGCTGGCAGTTTGTCTGCATCGATCTCCAGCGGCATTGGACATGGGACAATATTCCCGCCTTCAAGGGAGGATTCACCCGCTTCCATGGCGGGGGCTATAATAAAGTGCCGATCCTGTCCGAAGCCTACGCCTACAATCCCGAAAAGGAATTTGCGTTTGCGCTGACGGGCAGCGGCAAACTGAAACAGCCCGCCCGGTTTTCCATTGCCGAGATCACCCTGACCAAGGGCAATGGCGAAAAGCGCGTCATTGAGGATTTCACCAGCCCGACGGGCTGGATCGGGCAGGATTTCAAGGTGGTTGCTGATTCCGAAACCGGCCGCAAATGCGGTCAGTTTGATGTCGGCCCCGAAGTGCCCGCTCCGTATTTTGGCAGGGTTTTCGAGATGCCGCTCGATATCAACAACCGCGACTACGACCGCCTCTCCTTCTGGTTCAAAGCAGAGGGGGCGAATGCTGATTTCAAGCTGAATGACCTCTGTTTCACCATTGGGGAAAAGGAAATGTATCCCCGCAATTACCTCATGCATCACAATCCGATGTACAAGGTCGCAACGGATTATGTGGCGGACGGTGAACGTGCCGGATTCGGGTCATTCACGCTGGACGAGAAGGATTATCGCGGGGACGCTCTCACGCGCCAACGCCAGTGCCTTTTTGTCAAGAATGAGATGATGTGGGTCCGTGATGTCTTTGACCTGAAGGAAAACCCGAAGCGGACGGCGGCGGTCATGTGGCGCTTTGATAAAGTCCAGGAGCATGGCAACTGGTTCCTGACCAGCGACGACGGCGATTCGGTGCTCTATCTGGTGCCCCGGTCTCAGAGCGAGATCGGACACAAGACCGACCTGACCAACAATGTCGCCTTCAACAAGACGCCGGAGGTGAACCAGGAGGTGGTGTATCAAACCTCCGACAAGGGTGAGAAATATTTCGATGCCCTGCTGATTCCACTCGATCCGGGGCAGAATGCCGAAGCGATCGCAGGGAATATCCGGGTCGAATACGACAAGGATGGCGTGACTCTGATTGCCGTCGGCAAGGATCTGATGATGATGAACCCGACAGGAAAAGAGGTTTCCGCCGGCAGGATCACGACCGATTGCGCGCAACTCTATGTCAAATACGTTGATGGCAAGCTTAACGCGGTATGCGGGACACAGGGTTCCATAATCAAGATCGGATCGGAGACCATCGTTTCCAGCGCGACCAAATCCGACGTGATGCAAAAGACGTTTGCGCCGGTTCCGCCGACACAAGTGCAGATTGCGGAAGCGGACACGATGACAAAGGGCGCTGTGAAATACGTGCCCCTGCGACTGGCCGCCTGCAGACTCGGGTTTGATTTTCATTGGGATGACGTCTCGCAAACCGCGATTATAACCCGGAATTCGCTTGCCTTGAACTTCAAGGGCGACTGCAAGTCGGCATGGGTCAATGGACGCGAATGGAAGATGCCGGCCGCTGCCGAGTTAGCCGGGGATGAATTGATGCTGCCCGAATCGGACTGGAAGGCGCTTCGTGCGGAGGATTATTATCATGAGTAGAATCAAGAACACCGCGACAGGAGACACCCTGTTCCTCTCTCTCAAAAACAAAAACGACCAGATCGCCAGCGCCCTACTGCCCGGCGGCAATTTCATCACGATCCAGATTGCTCCACCGGTCGTTCCAAGACGTTCAGGCCGTGAAGCGCCTCGGCAGCGATGAGGGATACGCCGCACCAGTGCCGCAAGTCCAATCCCATACCAACGAATTCGTTCCATGAATAATGATGTTTTTGCAGATATCGGCCTCCGCGCGCTCAATTCCAGGCAAGGCAATCTCGAGGAGGTGAAACCTGCCGAACTGCCGCCCATTTTTCTGCCGTCCGAGAAAAGCGATTCAGGTGCCGCATTCGAGTTGGCGCAAAAGATCGATTCTGCGGAGGAACTCGCAGCCGAGCTTGCCCGGCAGCGCCAACATTACGCCCCGTTCCTCGAGGATCTCGCCCCGCCGTTTCCCCCGATGCGGATCAGCAAACGCATCGAGGAGTTCCAGTGGCGGTTGGAAACCGCCGGTGACCGGAAGAATTTCGGGGGCTTGCTAGCTGGCGCGGGGGAGTGGACGGAGGTCAAGATGCCCCACTACGGCGGTCCGATCGGGCGCGCGGTTGCTTACTACAGAACGTCATTTTCCATTACCCGCGAGATGCTGGAGAAGGGGAGCGTCTTCGTTTGCTTTCGCGCCGTGGACTATATCGCCCACGTTTTCGTCAACGCCCGTTTCCTCGGCTCGCACGAGGGCTTCTTTGCGCCGTTCGAGTTCGAGTGCGGGGACGTTGTCAATGAGGGCGAAAACATCCGCTCGGATCGTTGGAAGTTCTTCGAAGGGGAAGTCATGCCATTCGAGTTCTGGGTGTGCAACGATACCCACCACGCCCCGGAAGACCTTCTCCTCCGCTGGCAGGTGGAGCAGAAGGGGCGCGTCGTCTTCGCGCAGAAAGTGCCCGCCCGCATCGAATCCACGCGCGCGACTTTTCAGGGATTCTTCGCCCCGCAGGCGCCGGCAGTTGCGCAGCGAACGCAGTTCACGCTTCGGCTCGCACTCGGGGAAATCGACACCTCCATTGAATACGAGGTATTTCCAAAACTGCCTCTCTCGCGGCCATCCCCGTGCACCAGGGTGATCCGTGATTACGCGGAGTATTTGCGTTCCCGCCGCGAGTTCGACAGCATGGTCTGCGACGGAGGTCGGGTCGTGTTCCTTGAACTGCCTCCCGGTGAATACGAAATCGGCGGCTCGGTGGTGAAAGTGTCAGAGTGCATGATGCGCCCGCGCGAATTCGTCTCCCGGGCAACGGGTCACCCGCTCGTGGAGGGCTTCGGCCCGGAGGATTTCAAGTGCTGGTATGACCCGGAGGCGGGCTGGTTCCGGCCCTTGCTTGGCACCGTGTTCGAGGCAGAGGGTTGGATTCCGATCCTCACGAGCGGCAACGGCGTTTCAGGCGGGGGCGGGACGTGGAAGGCAAAACTCGCGTCCGCTGAACTTCCGGCTGGAAATGGATCTTACATCGTATGCCAGATCGGCCTGGAAGCATGGGCGAAACACAATCCCATTGCGGGGATCTTTCTTCACAGGCTGATGGAGGGTGGGTCCGCCCCAGCAGCCAGCAACCACGTTGCATAATGTTCACCACAATGCGCGGTGCGCTGATCGCAGATATCCTATCCATGAGATGAGAACCACATGCTCATGGACGGACCAACAATGAAGCCGTCTGCCCTATCGCCCATCCTTTGCCTCGTTGCGCTTGCCGCCATCGGGCATTGCGATGTGATTGTGAAGAGTCCCGACCAAAAGGTTGTCGCCACCCTGGCCGTGAACAGCACGGGCGACCTCATCTTTGGCTTAAAAAAGACCTAGATGCATCACCAAAATCCCCGGCCGCCCGCTACAGAACCGCCGGGGAGGAGGGGAGAGTTGTTATTTGACGTGCTTGGAGACGAGCTTCGTCATCTCAAACATGCTGACCTGCTTCTTGCCGCCGAAGACCGCCTTGAGCGCAACATCGGCGTTAATCTGGGTCCGCGTTTTGGCATCTTGGAGGTTGTTCTTCTTGATGTAGTCCCAGAGCTTCTTGGTCATCTGGCTGCGGGGAAGCGGCTTTGTGCCGACGATCACGCCAAGCACGGCATCCGGCTGGATGGGCTTCATCAGCGCCGGGTTGAGCTTCCGCTTCGCCTTCTTGGCCGGAGCATTCTTTGCGGGTTTCGCGGCGACCTTTTTGGCAGGTGTCTTTGCGGGTTTCTTTTTGGTTGGCATAAGATCAGGCCTTCTTTGGAAGTTTGAACCCCTTCTTGGCGGGTTTTCCGACCTTGGCGGCGGGTTTCCCGGCCCTGCGTGCGGCCCAGCGGGCCTTCATGTTGGCCGCGAGTTTCGCGCGTCCTTCGGAGGTGAGACCGCTTTTCTTTTTCCCCTTGGCTGGCTTGCCAGCCTTGGGAGCCACGACAACCTTGGCGGCCTTGCCTGCGCGACGTGCTGCCCAGCGAGCCTTTGTGGCAGCGGAGATGCGGGCGCGGCCTTCGGCGCTCATTGTCCGCTTTTTGGCTTTTGGTGCCTTGACGGGTTTAACCGGTGCGACAGCAACCGCAGTCTTTGCTGCCGATGCCGACCGTGGGGTTGCGGTTTGTGATTTGATGATCTCGACAACTCCGACTACCCCGCCTTTGAGTGTTCTGATG
>Ga0118677_10011433_pt1 | contig 13300 bp, 11 predicted proteins | sample AliMusrvi5mmetaG_FD_86154 | JGI IMG/M metagenome (GOLD analysis project Ga0118677, IMG submission 86154)
ACTCTACTTCCAGCGGAATCTCGGCCAGCCGCTCTGAACCGTTTGCCGGCGGAGCGTTGGTCAGCGCCAGGGGCGCCGACAGGGAATGAACGGCGGAGATCTTGCACTGGAAGGCGGTCCGCAGAAGGCCGTCAATCGCCGACAGAGCGGCCCACAGGAGCGCCGGCTGCCTCACGTCGGCCGTATGCTCCGGGAATCCGGCAAATACGGCCGGCTCGACGACCACCTGCTGCTGTTTGGCCAGGCCGCCCAGCTCATCCACCTCCTTGCTGCGCTCGTTCTGGTATTCAACCAGTTCGAAGGGCCCATTCATCCTTGCGCGCAAAGGCGAATCCAGTTGCAGTCGGGCCGTGGCCTGGCGCTTGGCATTCTCCAGCGTCATGAGCGACTGGCGGGTTTCGTTGAGCTGGTTCGTGATGCGCAGGAAATCGATCGCCACAACATTGGTGCGGTCCGGATCCAATGAAACCGCAAGCTTCTGCCATGCCTTTTGCAACGGCGCGTCCAGACTTTCGGCGCGACGCCCAAGCGGCAGGAATACCATAAGGTAGTAGGCTGCCAGCACCAGCCCGGCAATCGGGACGATACTCCGCCGTCTATACTCCTGGAACCTGAGCTTCACGGTGAAATCGGTGTGCCATTCTCCCTCGCATTGTCCCGCACCTCGGCTGGCATCCATGCCGGGCGCGAGGATCGCCTGGGAACAGCCCGGTAAGGGTTGGCACCGGGCGATTTCCTGGAGGCCAGCGGCTGCTGGAATTCGGTATCGGCAAAATCCAGAGCCAGCACCCGGTGTTCGCCCGGCATCGTGACCTTGGGGTCCGCCAGGTCGCGGCGCAAGTCCGCCGAGAGCAGATCCACTTTAGCAAACAGCCGCTGCCCTTTCAAATCGCTCACAAGCTCGCTCAGCAGCCTGCGCCCGGCCTCCACATCCTCGGGAATGCTGAGTTCCGCAATGAATCCGGGTTTGACCGGAGAGAGATTGGTCGAGGCTCCCGATACCGCCGCGAAGGGACCAAGCATGACCCCCGCCGGACCGGGGGCCGGGACGGCGGGAGTCGTGCCGGTAGCCTTATTCGTAAGGCCCAGGGCCGGGGGCTGGCTGAAGTAGCTCTGCTGGTCAGCCAGGACCACATACCAGAAACTGCGGTTGCTTCGTGACTGCTGCAAGAGGGCCAGAGTCTTCAGAGTGCTGACTGTATTCTGCTGGGCGGCGAACATGGGGCGAAGACCCTCGTATTCGGCCGCCAGTTCTCCCGCCAGGGCATCGTTGGCCTCGACCGCCTCCTGGGCGGCCTGGACTTTCTTGAGCAGATCATCCTTGCGGCCGAGCAGCGAGGCCTGGCGCCAGGTGCCGAATGCAAGAACCAGCAGGCACAACACGGCCAGCATGAAGCTGGCCACTTCAAGCCTTTGCCGGGTCAGGCGTTTTCGCCACACGGCACGGTAATCATCCGGCAACAGGGATACCGGCTGGGCGCTATACCCCAGCGCCTGCAGCGCCGCGCCAAAAGCCACTTCGAACCGCTTCCCGGGTGACACCGCCTCGGGCTGGCTGGCTTTGGGCCACGGCCGCAAATCCAGGCCCGCTTCCGACTTGAGATATTCGAGCAGCCCCGGCTGGCCAAATCCACCGCCGCTGGCGATCAGTTCGAAAGACCCGGCTTCGGCCGCCACGCCAGGATTACGCTCGAACCATTCATTTAGCTGCCGCTTCAGTTCCGCCGCCCAACCCTCCACTGCCGCCACAAACTCCGGGATTACCCCTGGCCCGCTCAGCAGGTCATCTGTGCGCTTCAACGATTCGGCGCTTTCTTCGGAGCAATTCCGCGCGCGCGCCAGGGCGCGCGTGAAGAAATCCCCCCCCATTTGAAAGCTGGCGGCAAAGGCCCCCTGGCCCGCCAGCAGAATCACCACCACAGTCGTCTGGGCGCCCAGATGCACCAGCACCGCCCGCGAGGACAGGGGACAGGTCGCCCGGTAAGCGGCTATCAACGCATTGGCCACTGTCGTGACCTCGCAGAGATCCTCCTGCTCCACCCCCAGCCGCAAGATCCGCTCGCGAATATTGCCTTCCTGGGCAAAGGTGACCCAGAATTGCTGACGGTTCTTGACCGAGGTTTCCGTCCGCACGAAGTCGTAAACAATCCGGCTCTCACTCACGCCGCTCAGCTTAATCGTTTCGTCCTCGATCAGCTTTGCCACTTCGGCATCCGGCGAGAGAGGCAGGTCTATCACCTGGGAAATCGAAAGGTGCTGCGGCAGGATCAGCGCCAGCGGCGGCCGGCCCCAATCCTCCAAAATCGCTTGCAGGTGGTCCTTCACCTCATCCGCCACCACCAACCCCTCCGCATCCAGGTCAATCAGCTCCTCCTTGCGGATGCGCAGCCGACCGAAGTCGCTTTCCGCCAGCAGGAGTTTAATGCAGCGGCTGCCGGCATCCACCGCCAGCACCTGCCTGACGGGAGGCCGCATTCGGTCGAACTTCAGCATGGAGGGCAGGTGAAACACAGAAACAAGACTGCGATCACCGTATCACCGCGGGAGAATTGGTGGCGGAACGCTCATCCTCGTAAACGAGGAACTCGCCGTTATCTTTCACGATTGTCGCCGTCACGAAAACCAGCAGATAGCGCGGGGTGTCCGAGTCGGTCCGGCGCCGGAACAGCGCACCGATCAGCGGGATGTCCCCCAGGACTGGCACTGACTCGACGTAGGTAGTCCGCTCCTGTTCCAGGACGCCGCCCATTACCACGGTTTCGCCGGAATTCACCGCAACACGGGTGGCCAGTTCCTGGGTTCGGTAGGTCGGGAGTTTGATTTGAAAGGAACTCGTGGGGGTGTTATTCTGGCCGCCATACTGGACAATGGTATTGTACGGCACCAGCAGCACCTGGGTGTTTACTTTGGGATTTAGAGCAAGGACGATGCTCTTGCCATCGCCGCTGATGCTGGCCAGGACATTCAACTCGGCCCCTGCAGTCACTTTGGTCGGTTTACCGCTGGGCACGATAGACGATGCCGAATAGTATTGGCCCACGGTGGATGACACGGCGTATTCCTCGTAATAGTATTGCACCTGCCCGTCGCTGATCGTCGCCGGCCGGTTGTTCAAAACCGTCAAGCGCGGGGCGCTGAGAGTGTGGCTTTCCCCGGTCTGCTCCAACGCGCTGATGGTGGCGCTCAGTTCCGAGGCGCCGAGCACGTTGGTAAACGCGTACTGAACACCGGTGCCAAGGGCCGGGCTGAGGCCATCCAGGTAAGGGAAGTTCCCACTGTTTACCAATCCCGTGAAGTCCTGTGCTGCCCGCTGCGTCGCATTGGTGCCGGTCTGAAACTTCCGTCCGGTTTCCCAAAGCACGCCCAACTGCATGAAAGCGGGCTTCGAGATCGTGACAAACCGCGCCTCGATCAACACCTGCTGGATGGGGCGGTCGAACTCCTTGATGATCTTCTCGATGACATCAAGCTGCTCCGGCGTTCCCTTGGCAACGACCAGGTTACGCTCGTAATCAATAATATACTTCGAGCCGGTGAACAGGTTCGTGATAGCCCTCTCGATCGAGGGCAGCGTCGGCGCCAGGTCGTTTACAAACTTCTGGAATTTCTGCACCTCGGTCACGGTAACGACCGGTCCGGCGGTCGTCGTGGTTCGGGTCGAGTCCGGGGCGCCGAATTCTGCGGGGAGCACAAAGCCCTTGCGCAACCGGTAGAACCGGGTCTCTTCCATCAGCCGTTTGGGATCCTTGGCATCCACCACCCAGACGAGTTCGTCGCCGACCTGGAACTGCAAATCGTAATTGCGCCCCACATAGCGAAGAAACTCCCCCAGCTTCACCTTCTCCAGGTTCACGCTCATGACCTGTTTCAAGGGGGCCAGCGATTTGTCGGCCACGATATTCACCCCCGCCGTCTGGCTGAGGTTCAGCAGCACGTTTTCGAGCGGCACGTTGTCGAGGTGAATGGTCACATCCTTCTCGAGCACCTTGACCATGCGGCCTTTAGCGCTTTCAAACTCGAACAGCGGTCCCTGCTCACGGACAGTCTTGCCGTAGGTGCCCGGGATCCACGGGGTATTTTCGATCCGATCCACCGCGTCTCGAATGTCCTTGCGAGCGGGCAAACCGCGGTCTTTGGTCTGTTTGAGAATGCTTGCGGGCGTTGGGTCAAAAACCGAGTTCTTCGCGTCAATGGTCCGGATCTCGTTTTCCAACGCCTGCTCGCGCCTTTGCTGACCGGTCTGAACCACCCAGCCATACACCCGCTCGATCATGGGGTTCTTTGGATCTGCCTCATGCAGTGCGGTGACCTTGACCAGCGCCTCCTCCCACCGCCCCTTGTTGGCAAGGTCCATGATCTCCTTGATTTCAGGGTCGTGAGACTTGCTGTATGATATCTTCGCCGGGGAGTTTGTAACTCCAACTTGAGAGGCCGGCTTGGTGGGGGCTGCGGGCGCGGTGCCGGGGGCGGTCTTGGGATGTTGACATCCGGCGAGCGAAATCAGCAGCAGCGCAACTGCCGCCGCTGCCTTCGACGTGATTAGCGGCCTATATCGTGAAAGCATGGGATTTACTTGACGAATTACAGCCCCATTAAATTCATGGGCCGCAGCGGATTGCAACCAATTATTTTATGTTTTCCCCCCTCGCGAACAGCGCCAGGCAACCGGCTCTCCTCTTCCGGACCCCGCGAAGCTCCGGCCCCTCAATCTTCTATCGTGCGTCTCATGGTGGCACGCTTCAATTCGCGATCAGCCTCGCGCTCTTTCAGGTCGTCCCGCTTGTCGAATTGGGCCTTGCCCTTCCCCACCGCGAGAGACACTTTTACCTTCCCGTTTTTCCAGTAGAACGCCAAAGGAAGCAGGGCATTGCCTTTGACGGCTGCCAGGCCAAACAGCTTCCGGATCTCCGACTTGTGCAGCAGCAGCTTGCGGGGCGCCTTGGGCTGGTGATTCTGAAGGTTGCCGTGCGAATACTCGTCAATGTGCGCGTTATAGAGATAGACTTCGTCCTTCTCCACCCGCGCAAAAGCGTCGCTGATTTGCCCTCTCCCCGCTCGCAGGGCCTTGACCTCGGTGCCATGCAGGACAATTCCTGCCTCGAAAGTTTCGAGGATGTGATAATCCCGACGGACCTTGGGGTTCTTTAGAATGTCAGCCATGGAATGTAGATGGGCTGCCCCCGCCCGCCACAAGGATCTCGAGCCTCAGCCACCAACTTCCTGGCCGCACTAGTGCTTCTTCCGCTTCTTGCTGCCGACGGGCCGAGTCAACTCCACCAATTCGGGCATTTCCCACCCCATTTTTTCCTCAATGATTTCCTGAAGCGCGATGTCTGCCACCCCCAGGTTCCCGACATCCGCAATAAGCGGACGGCTCAATGCACCCCCGCCGGAATTGAGCTGGCGGACGCGCCGTGAGACCAAATTGACCAGAACGTTGGGGTTCCCAACTTTCTCCAGTGCCTTTTTCGTAAGTTCAGCGTTCAAAGCTATGGTGTTGATTTGTGTCAAAGGCACAATAACTGCTTTGCCTCCGAAAGCAATATAAAACTTCTGAATGCGCTTGCCTTGGGAATTGCCTGCCCCTAAAAGAAAGGCCGATGCCTGTTACGACGACACGCCCGAATCCATCACCGCAGCCGCCATTTGACCTGGCAGGCTTCCTCGCCACTCGAACCGAGACCGTCAATCGCGCCCTGAACCGTCTCTTGCCGCCCCCCGCGGCCAAGCCGGCCACCATCCACCGCGCGATGCGTTACTCCCTCTTCGCCGGCGGCAAGCGAATGCGCCCCGCCCTCTGCCTTGCGGCTGCGGCAGCTTGCGGCGGCAAGGAGCCGGACGCCATGCCCCTCGCCTGCGCCGTCGAGTGCATCCACACCTACTCGCTCATCCATGACGACCTTCCCGCCATGGACAATGACGACTACCGCCGGGGCAAATTGACCAATCACAAGGTCTTCGGCGAAGGCGTTGCGGTTCTCGCCGGCGATGCCCTGCTGACCCAGGCGTTCGAGATTGCGGCCGGATGCAAAAGCTGGCCGCGCTACCCCCACCAGCAGATCATCCTGGAACTGGCTCGCGCCTCCGGCTCCCTCCAACTGATCGCCGGCCAGGTTGCCGACCTCGAAGGGGAAGGAAAGAAGCTTTCCGCGGCGGAGCTCAAATACATTCACGAGCGCAAGACCTCCGCTCTGCTCTGCTGCTCCGTGCGGCTCGGCGGCATGAGCGCCAACTGCTCCCCTGCCCAGTTGAAAGCCCTCACCGATTTCGGTTACCATGTCGGCCTGGCATTCCAGGTCATAGACGATATCCTCGACGTCACCCAGACCAGCGAGAAACTCGGCAAGACCGCCGGCAAGGACACAAAAGCCCAGAAGGCCACCTACCCATCCATCGTCGGACTCGAACGATCCCGAACCATCGCAGCCCAACTGACAGGACGCGCCTTCAAAGCGCTGAGAGTATTCCGCGGAAACGCCGCCGCCCTCGAGGCACTCGCCGAGTATTTGCTCAAGAGAGACCGTTAGCCGCCCGGCTCCGCGGGCGTAGTGCCGCTGGCCCCAAGAGCATTTTAGGCTCGCAACCGGTCGTTCGCCGGTTTACAGGATCAGGCGTCGGCCTGGTGGGCGCGTGCCGGAACAACGCCCTTGACGGGAACCTGGATGGCAGCCAGGCATGGTCGGCTCGCTGCCTCTGCAACCGAAGTTTAATGCTCGCCAAATTGATCGCCATTTCCGCCGCGGCGCTGGTCGCCGGGACGATGCTTTCTGACGCCGCCCCGGGACAGGCGGGCACCGGGGCCGATACCCGCGAATCCCGGCTGCCGCCCTTCGCGCGCGAGGCCATGGCCGGGGTGGACGACCTCATCTTCGCCGCGCGCAAGCTCAACGACAGCGACGGCCATTGGTATTCCAACCTGGGCTACTATGCCCATGACCCGAACCGGAAGGGCTGGCGCGAGGGGGCGAAGCTTTACCGGTGGAACCTCGCCAGCGGCAAGCTCACCACGCTGCTGAACGATCCCCGCGGCGGCGTGCGCGATCCGCAGGTCCATTACGACGGTCGCCACATCCTCTTCAGCTATCGCAAAGGCGGCACTGAGCAGTATCACCTTTACGAGATCAACTCCGACGGCGCAGGGCTGCGACAGCTCACCGACGGCCCCTACGATGACATCGAACCCACCTACCTGCCTGATGGCGAAATTGTCTTTGTCTCGACCCGCTGCAAGCGCTGGGTGAACTGCTGGCTCACGCAGGTTGCCGTGCTCTACCGATGCGACGCCAATGGCGGCAACATCCGCACCCTTTCGAGCAATAACGAACACGAGAACACACCGTGGCCGCTGCCCGATGGCCGGCTGCTTTACACGCGCTGGGAATACATTGACCGCAGCCAGGTGCACTATCACCACCTCTGGACCGCCAACCCGGATGGCACCGCCCAGACGACCTGGTATGGCAACCAGCATCCCGGCATCGTGATGATTGACGCCAAGCCCATCCCCGGCTCCGACAAGGTAGTGGCGAGCTTCTCCCCCGGGCACGGCCTGCGCGAGCACGCGGGCAGGATTACCATCGTGGATCCCCGCGCCGGCCCGGACGACCTGTCTTTCGCCCGGAAGGTCAGCCATGGCGATCAGTTCCGCGATCCGTGGGCGTTCTCGGAGAATTGCTTCCTGGCCGCGCAGGGAGCATCCATGGTAGTCATGGACGCCACCGGCGAGGAGAGGGAACTCTTCACCCTGCCCGAGGCCGACCGGCAGGCCGGGATGCAATTGCACGAACCGCGCCCCCTCATCGCACACGCTCGGGAACGGGTCATCGCCGACCGGGTCAATCCGCGTGCAGCCACGGGACGGCTGGTAATGGCGGACGTTTGCAACGGGCGCAACATGGCGGGCGTCCGGCGCGGCGAGATCAAGAAGCTGCTCGTGCTCGAACCGCTGCCGATGCCGATCCATTACACGGGCGGCATGGAGCCGATCAGCTACGGCGGCACGTTCACCCTCGAACGTATCGTCGGGACGGTGCCGGTCGAGGCGGACGGCTCGGCCTGCTTCGATCTGCCGGCCCTGCGCAGCTTCTTTTTCGTTGCCCTGGATGAGAACGACCTTTCCGTCAAGCGCATGCAGAGTTTCCTGACCGTGCAGCCTGGCGAGACCACGAGCTGCGTGGGCTGCCATGAGCAGCGCACCCGGACGCCGCAAATGACCGGCAGCCAGCTTGCCGCGTTGCGCCGGCCGCCGAGCCGGATCGAGCCCATCCCCGATGTGCCCGAAGTCATTGATTTCCCCCGCGACATCCAGCCCGTGCTCGACGCCCTCTGCGTGAGCTGCCACGGCTACGACAAGACCACGGCTGGCGGCCCGCGCGCAGGGCGGCTGATTCTCGCCGGCGACCACGGCCCGCTCTACAGCCACAGCTACTACATGCTGACCATCGCCAAGCTCGTCTCCGACGGCCGCAACCTGCCCCGCAGCAACTACGCCCCGCGCGCGCTCGGCTCCTCCGCCAGCCGCCTCCTGACCCTGCTCGATGACACGCATTACGGCGTGCAAGCCACGATGCACCAGAAAAAGCTGCTGCGGCTCTGGATCGAAAGCGGCGCCGCCTATCCCGGCACCTACGCCGCGCTGGGATGCGGCATGATCGGCAACTACGCCGAAAACCGGCAGCTCGAAGGCGAGGTCAGCGCGGCCACCATCCAGGCTGCGGCGGGGGTTATCCTAAAGCGCTGTGTCACCTGCCACGCCGAGCCCGCGCGGCTCCTGCCGCAGAGCCTGGCTGACGAGCGCGGCGTCTCGTTCTGGCAGCCCAGCATGGATGACCCGCGCCTGCTTACCAGCCGGCACATCGTCTTCAACCTGTCCCGTCCCGAGAAGTCGCTCATCCTCCTCGCGCCGCTGGCCGAGTCCGCGGGCGGATGGGGACTTTGCCGGGATCCACGGACACGCGAGCCCGTGAAGGTTTTTGCGGATAAAGCCGATCCGGGCTACCAGGCGCTGCTGGCTTTGTGCGCCGCGGGAAGAGATGCACTGGCGCAAGGCACCCGGCGCTTCGACATGTCCGGCTTCCAGCCTCGCGCCGATTGGCTCCGCGAAATGAAACGCTACGGCATCCTCCCGGCGGATGCGACTGCCTCCGCTCCGCTCGATTGCTACGCCGTGGAAGGTCGGTATTGGGAATCCCTCTGGCACACCCCGCAGCCCCGCCAATCCCGAAGGGATTGAATCACCCAGCCCAGCTTCTTCTCTGCGCTCTTCGCGTCTCTGCGTTGAAGTTTGCCATTCAGGTTGGTTCGCATTGTCAACTTTCCGCGTGCTTTCGGCGTGGCAGCGGCTAGCCTGCTTCCATGATCTCGCGGACTAAATCCGAGCAGCTTTTCGCCGAGGCTCTGAAACTCATCCCCGGCGGCGTGAACTCTCCCGTGCGCGCCTTTCGCGCGGTGGGCGGCCAACCGTTCTTCGTGAACAAGGCCAAAGGCGCCCATGTTTGGGATGTGGATGGCAACGATTACGTGGACTACGTCGGCACCTGGGGGCCGGCGATTCTCGGCCACGCACATCCAAAGATCATTGAGGCGGTGCAGGCGACGGCGGCCCATGGCACGAGCTTCGGCATTCCGAATCCGCTTGAGGTGACGATGGCCAGGCTGATCTGCTCCTGGGTGCCCAGCGTGCAGAAGGTGCGCCTGTGCAATTCGGGCACCGAGGCGACGATGTCCGCCATTCGCCTCGCGCGCGGATTCACTCAGCGGGACAAGATCATCAAGTTTGACGGCTGTTATCACGGCCACGCAGACTCGCTGCTGGTCAAAGCCGGCTCCGGCGCGCTGACCTTCGGCAACCCGGATAGCGCCGGGGTGCCGGCGGCCTTCACGCAGCACACCATCGTGCTGCCATTTAATGACACGGAGGCGGTAACCGCGGCCTTTGCGGCTAATCGGGATCAGATTGCCGGGATCATCGTGGAACCTGTTCCGGGCAATGCCGGCCTGTATCTGCCCAAGCCGGGCTACCTGGAATTCCTCCGGACAGCCACCCGCGCCAACGGCGCGCTGCTCATTTTCGACGAGGTGATGACGGGGTTCCGGCTGGCCAAAGGCGGCGCGCAGGAGCGCTTCGGCATCACGCCGGACCTGAGCTGCTTCGGAAAGGTCATCGGGGGCGGGCTACCCGTCGGCGCATTCGGGGGGCGGGCGGAGATCATGGATTGCCTGGCACCGCTGGGACCGGTTTACCAGGCCGGCACGCTGAGCGGGAACCCGGTGGCCATGGCGGCGGGCATCGCGGCCCTGGAAGAGCTGGCCGCCAGCAGCGCCTATGCAAAGCTGGAAGAACTTGGCGCCACGCTCGAGGCCGGCTTGAGGCAGGCGGCGAAAGCGGCGGGCGTGCCGGTGCAGTTCAACCGCTGCGGATCCATGTTCTGCGGCTACTTCACCAGCGAGCCGGTCCACAGCCTGGCCGACGCGATGAACAGCGACCGCGAACGCTTCAAACAATACTTCCACGGGATGCTGGCCGAGGGTGTTTATCTCGCGCCGTCACAGTTCGAGGCGGGATTCCTCTCCACCGCGCATAGCGAGGCGGACATCCGGCAGACGGTTGACGCGGCGGCGCGCGTGATGAAGACACTGTAGCCAAGCCGCGGAGCTAGACACCGATTTCACGAATTGGCACGGATTGCTGCTGCCAATTGCGGATGCTATTTTGGTGTGCTCTCGCCGGGTTTGAGGCAGACTCCATCCATGCGCATTCTTGCCATTGATCACGGGACCGTACGCATGGGCATCGCGATCAGCGATGAGCTGAAGGTGATTGCCCAGCCGCTGGAGTTCATTCCAGCGCAACCGTTCGCCGCTTTCCTGGATCGGCTCAAGGAACTGCTCCGGCTGAACGAGGTGGAATTGATCCTGGTGGGAATGCCGCGCAACATGGACGGCACCTACGGACCAGCGGCGCAGAAGGCCCGCGACTTCATCACGGCCTTGCAGGCCGCCGTCAACGTGCCGATCAAGACCTGGGATGAGCGGCTAACGTCCGTGCAGGCGAACCGTTACCTGATCCAGGCCGGGACGCGAAGACAGAAGCGGAAGGAAAAGGTGGATCAGACGGCGGCAGCGATTCTCTTGCAGAGCTATTTGGATGGAATGGCAGGACTGGCCGGCTGATTACGAGCCGGCTCCGCCGTTGCAGGCTCAAGCTCTGGGGAGCGTTTCGAGGATACTGGTAACCTCCAGCTTCAGCGACGGCACATGTCTCTCACAATGGAATGGCCTCCTTCAGCACGTGATCACGGAGTCGTGGCTTGAGACCGTCCTCAGTCACCAGGTCCACCCGGCATCCGAGCAAGTCCTGCAGGTCTTCCAGCAAACCACCCAGATCGAAAAGCGTGCAGCCGCAGCGAGGTTTGATCAAGAAATCCACATCGCTGTCGTCCCGGTTCTCCCCGCGGACGACCGATCCAAAGACCCGGACATCGCCCGCGCGATAGCGCTCGGCCAAACCAAGGATCTCAGACCGCCGTTCCGTCAAGGTTCGCAACGTAACCATGTCCGCAAGCCTACCCCAAAGTGCTCCCAAAGAAAAGAGCTATGTCTGTCTGCCAGCCTGACGTCCGTTTTCATGAATCCTCTGTCCATGAATCTTCTTTTGCTTGGGCGGGGCCGAGTCCATAATGGACTCTCTGAAGTTCAAGCTGATCATCGCTTACGACGGGACCGGGTACGAGGGCTGGCAAGTGCAGAAGACCGGGACCGGGGTCCAGGAGAAGGTTGAGACGGCGCTGGCGAAGCTGTTCCCCAGCCAGCCGCGCGTGCATAGTTCGAGCCGGACCGATACCGGCGTCCACGCGCTGGGCATGGTAGCGCACTTCGAGGCGCCGCCCGCAGAGTGCCGGATGACGGCCCGCAAGCTCGCCCTGGCGCTCAACGCCTGGCTGCCGGAGGATGTTCGCGTCCTTTCCGCCGCCCGGGCCCGCAAGACCTTCCACGCCCGGTTTGACGCCAAGGGCAAGCAATACCGCTACTTCGTCTGGAACCACTCGGCCATGAATCCCCTGCTCCGACAGTCCGCCTGGCACCTGCCGCGGCCGCTCGACCTGCCAGCCATGCGGGCGGCAGCACCCCTGCTCGTGGGCAAGCATGATTTCCAATCCTTCGCCGCCAATCCCGGTTATGCCAAGGAATCCACCGTGCGCACCTTATCGCGCTGCGACATCAGGCGGAGCGGCCGGCTGCTGACGTTCATCATCGAAGGGGACGGCTTCCTTTACAAGATGTGCCGCGGCATCGTCGGCACGCTGGTGCAGGTGGGGCTGGGGAAGTTTACGCCGGAGGGCATGAGCCGGATGCTTGCCCTGCGAGACCGCCGCGCCGCCGGCATGAGCGCGCCGGCGCATGGATTGGTATTGTGGAAGGTGTATTATGGCCCGAGATCCGCACAACGGGAGGCGTAGCTCGCAGTGCGCGGCATGGCGCCAACCCGCGTATTGGCATTTGACTGCTGCCGCCTGGTCATCGGCTGCCTGATCAGACCCCATGCACATCGTCCTGGTTGAACCGGAAATCCCCCCCAACACCGGCAACGTGGCGCGACTCTGCGCGGCCACGAAAAGCACCCTGCACCTGGTCGAACCGCTCGGTTTCAAGCTCGACGATGCGCAGCTCAAGCGCGCGGGAATGGACTACTGGCAGCACGTGGATTGGCATCGCTGGGCAGACTGGGTGGCTTTTCGAAACAGCCTCAGCACTGAAGCCCGGCTTTGGTTTGTGGAATCCAACGGGCCGCGTTTATACACCGAAGCCACCTTCGGGCACCACGATTACCTGGTCTTTGGCCGTGAAACGGCGGGCCTGCCGAAGCTGTTACTGGCAGCAAACCTCAACCGTTGGCTTCGCATCCCCATGTTCAATGCAGAAGCGCGTTCCCTGAACCTCTCCAACTGCGTGGCCCTGGTCCTGTTTGAGGCGCTCCGACAGCAGGGATTCCCGGACGAAGTGCTGCCGCCGTAGCGGCGGTAGGAAATCCGAAGGCCGAGAGCCAATCGCAAAAGTCGGCAATGGCCGGGAAAATGCGCAGAATGGACAAGAAGATGGTCTGTTTCTTCACCCCTTGAGCCTCTTGCGCCTTCTTGCGGCGAGTTCTGCAATCGCCTCTTCGGATTTCGGATTTCGGCCTTCCTTCGGTTTTCGGATTTCGGGATTCGGATTTCCACCGCCCCCCCCTTCCGCTTTGCTATCGCTTCACCACAAGCCCATCGGCTACGCTCCGGCCATGAAGCAGCGCGCAATACTTTAT
>Ga0118677_10011435_pt1 | contig 13299 bp, 17 predicted proteins | sample AliMusrvi5mmetaG_FD_86154 | JGI IMG/M metagenome (GOLD analysis project Ga0118677, IMG submission 86154)
TGGTGGCCCGGGGCGGAATCGAACCACCGACACAAGGATTTTCAATCCTCTGCTCTACCGACTGAGCTACCAGGCCAAGACTTGGAATTATAAATGAAAGTGGGAATGGGCTTAGTAAATGTGCTTACTGTGGCTGACTCTGTTGATTTACAGGCAAATCCTCTGGCAGTGGGGATGTTTAATCCTGTCTGCGGTGAGCAACTGAATTGATAAGGCAGAGATATGGAAATCCTCTGTGCTATCGAGTGCTTGAGTATGTTTGCTTGGTAACATAACTGCATACAATCCACTCTCAAGGACTAAGTTATGCCTACCTCAGATGAAATGCTTGAATATTTTCTAGAAGAAGCTAGGACAGAGGCAGACAGCTTTGTGGTGGGGGAAGATATTTCGCTCATTCCTGAATTAAAAATCATATTTGACGGATATCAGGAAGATGAAGATACGGGCGAAGATATCTACAGCAGTGAATCCTATGCCTTTTTTATCCATAAAGACGCCTTGAAAAAAGGATTTATTTTTCCAAAGCACGAGAGTGGTGGCTGGACACTTATTCATCGTCCTGAAGAGGAAATTTGCTTATCCGCTTGGTATGACGCTAATGAAAATTATTGGACTCTTCCTGATGATTGGAGAGACTCAATTAGCAGCAAGAAATTAACAGTTGAATTATTTGAAGATATTCTCAGAGAGCTCTACAAAAGACATACAACCTAAGCTAATTTACTAAGTTGCTGTTGTCCAGCTTTTATCTTCTGCCTAGCTCGCTCAGCCTTGACGGCCTCTTGGGCACGCTTTACTTGTGCTTGCATGGCCTTAATTCGCTGTTGCTCTGGTGTTGGGGTTGTGACTTCTGTGATCTTCATTAGCCATTCCCAATCTGTGTTGGAATACTAATTACATTCGTGGCGCCAAATTGGGCTTGTAATATTTTCATAGCGAAGTTGGTGTTTTCAGCAAACACAATAGTTGTAACAATTATTCCACTTGCTCTAACAGTTGCTCTAAATTGTTTCATATAGATATTTATGGGTGTCGTGATTAACACGGCACCTACGGGCCTTACTTCTTAAACCCCAGCTTTAATGCTCCACTAGCCAATTCAATTTGACTATCTAGTTCGCCTTGTTCCACGGCCGATTTGATGGTTTCCAATGCTTTAACTAGGGACTGTGCGCTATCTACTTCAACGCTGTGCTTGCCTTTAGCAAGCTCAATCACTTTAGTGCCGTATTTGACTGACACGCAGACTTTGCCAGCTTCATTCTTAAACCACCACTCGCGAATACGCTTGGGGATTTCTACTTGGCGACGCAAACCAGTTTCTTTATCTTTAACGCTTTTGAACTTGGTCACAACAAATGGCGTGCCGTCTATATGACTTTTGGCTAGCTGGATTTGCTCCCACAACTTGCTAGAAAGTTTGTTTCTGCGAAATACGATTGCAGGAATATGGGTAGGTTTTTTAGCTGTTGTTAGCTTGAGGGTTTCTAATGTGCTCATTGCTTCTCCTTGTTTGTTAATGGGCACATTTAATTTATTACCTGATTTGCGATTTGGTCGACCTCAATTTGTCCAAAACCACCAAATATCACCATTATTTTTGTTTGTTTTCCTTTAGCAAAGCTAAATAAGTGTGAGTGGCAAAGTGAGTTGCGAATGAGTTACTAAAAAGTCGCTGTAAACAAGTAGTTGCTAGTTTCGATAGTTGCTATTGAGTTACTACTTGGGACAAATTAGTAACTCTGACTCGTAACTACGCAACCCGAAACAAGCAACCTTCTTTTGAGATCTGCAACTTCTTCTGCCACTCACTGCAACCAACAAGGAGAAATCAATATGCAGAAAGAAATCGCAGTCCGTCTATATCAAAACGCCAAATACGGCACCACCTACGCAAAAGGTGTGCGCCATCAAGCCCTATTTAATGCTGCCGCAGACATTAAAACCCCCAAAGTCAAATATGTCTTGGATTTTTATACTTATGAGCATTGGGAGTTTTTGGCTAAACAAAACCAACTAGATATCGTCAATCAAGTTCGTAATGAAGTCGATAAAGACTCATTAGTCAGTTGGGTGGTGCGCTATGACTTAACTACAAAGGCAAAAACACCCGTGTATGGCTTTAGCACTTTAGATATGAAGACTAATAAGCTAATACTGTGTATTTTAGATAGCGATGCAGGAGTGGAAGATAGCTGGCAACTGACAGCAAAACCTTGCAGAGCAGTAGCTGGCAAGAATGTAGCTGAGTTATTGGCTACTAATTGCGAGTTAGCTAGCTGGTGATTGAGAAAAAGCCACTGTCGTGTTTGGCACGACAGTGGCTGTGGTCTTGCATATTACTTATTGAGGCATAACACCACCTAAACCTACTGCTGAAAAAACTATCTCATCCATAAAATTACGCATAGAGCCTTTTGCTTTTCCAGCTATAGCTTCAATTGCTTGGGAATTCATCGCCATTGAAGGTAATCCCATTACTTTAAGAATGGCCTGTCCAAGCGGGACATAACTGGCTAAATCCACTACTTGATTCATTTCTACAAGGTGACAGCGGTTTTGAATGCCCACATCCACTTTATTAAGATAATTTGTTGTATAGAAAAACATACAACGCTTTACCCCCATTACCGCTTTAAGCGATTGCTGAGCACCAACAGTTAATTTATCTACCTCATCAAATACAAAATAATGATGATTAGATTGATGCCAGAGCGCCACCTTGTCAGCACTTGCATATACGGCATTTGCAATACTGGTAATGCTTAAACCACCACCACAACGAAACATATCAGTCATTACATTATCGCGGTTTGCTGCAGGCATTTCGCAAATGTTTTGCGATAAGTTCCATTCACCAGCATGACTTGCCTCAAATAATTCAGGTAATAGTTCAGCCAAAGTGCTTTTACCAGTGCCCCAAGTGCCATGCAAAAGAATGCCATTTTTTCCAGCAAAAGGAAAAGGCATTTTTTGAGACAAAATATATTCTAGCTTCTGCTTTTCAGTTGCACTAGAAAATAAAAAGTCATTCAAACAATTCGGATTTAATCCATTCATTTCAAACTCCATTTCGTAAAGGAATAGGGAGGGCTTTCGCCCCCCTTTATTTTTGTTAAGCAATTACTTCTTCAAACAAAGTGCTTACATGAGCTAAATTTGCCGCTTTACGCTCAGCCTCTGCTTTTTCAGCTTGCACTTTTACAAATTGCTCTGCCAACTTCTGCTCTTTTTTTGTTGCAGATTTAAGAGCTTTTTCTTGCTCTACCAATTCTTTGGCAAGCTCCTTTTCTGCATCCTTATCTGCCTTTAGATCAGCTCGAATCTTTGCCTGTTTAGAGCTGTAATAAGCCGCTAGTGCTGTATTAACTGCCCCATCATGGCGAATCACAGCGTTTACTTCAAATTCGCCTGTAGGCAAGTAAGTAGCCACAAACACCACTTGCTTGTCCACCCAGTCCGCATTCGCCTTAACTGTTTCAGCGTCAAACTTCACCTTACTGATCACAGCTTCGCTTACTTCGGCTTTAACAAGCTCAGCTCGCTTAGTGGCAGACAAAGGCTTAGTGCCACCCATACGAATTTGCTCAACACCACCGTTGTCTTGCAAAAATGCAACCAAGTCTTCAGCACCAACTTCTTGTCGCAATGCTTCGCGCAAGGCAATAGAGTAAGCAGATACACGACGACGATCTACGCCAAATACACACTTCACAACACGAGTCATATCGTGTGTTGTGGCACCAAAGCTATTGGTATAGCCCTTATCAGCGATAAATGCTTCCATCGCTTCTAACTTAGCTTTACGCACTTCTTTATCAGCGTCTTGCTTCATAACTAGATAAAAGCTGTAAGCCTGCTTCAAAATGGTATACAAGCGATTATTAGACTGAGCAAGCTCAACTGTTTCCCAACTGATGCGAGCTGACTCCAAAGACTTCAATACCTCAAATGCGCTAGGCTGAGCAGCAGGTGTCGTGTTTGACACGACAACATTGCTAGGCACGCCAAGAGCAGCCAAGTTGATGGATGGGTTTACTGAGTTTGCTACAGTAGAATCAATGATCAAATTTGTCATGATTTGTTGCCTTTCTTAATAGCGCTTCCGTATTTGCAATATGCTTTTGGTCGCGTTAAATAAGATGATCAAGCCAATCTGAGGCTTCTTTTTAGGGTTTTGAAGAATATGGAACTACCTAAATCACCCGCAAAACCACCAGTCAAAAAAGCGCCTAAACCCAAGGCTGGTCAAGCGCAGTTGTTCTTCAAAGGATTGCCTGAGGATGTGCGCTTTAAGAGCCACAGCATTCCTGAATCGCTAGAAAGGGCCAAAGGCACACTATATGAAACTTGGTTTAATGCCTTGCAGTTATCACCGCACTACCAATTACTTTGTGAAACGAATGAATTCCCTAGTGATGAAGCAAAGCGCACATTTGAATTATTTAGCGACTTACGCGATGTGAGTTTTGATACATGGTGGATTGAAGTGGGCTATGGCATCTTTGCTGAAAAAAAGCCATTCAATAAAGTTTCTGTAAACAACCAAATAGATGGCAATGGTGAAGATGTCAAAGTGCTGCATTTGGAAATTCCACTTAATGTTTCACCCAAAACATTGCGAGCGCAATTTGATAACTTATTAGAACTACACCACCCACATTACAAAGACTTTGATCGTTGGCAAGCAAGCACGGCTCCTGTGCGCATGGAGTCCCGTAAGCTCACCTCAGTCTCACTCAATATTTGCTTGGATGTTTATCGCTTGTTTCTTGAAAAATCCAAGCAAGGTGAAGCACTGCTGTATGAGATAGGCGAGGAACTGAGAATTAACCCCAAGCTCAATGTAATCCATTCAGACAGGGCTATTGAAGTCAACGAAAAACGCATCAAAATGTCTTCTGCGGTCAGTGAGTATTTAGAGAAGGCAAAGAATTTAGTGGCGCACGCTACTGAAGGGCGATTTCCTTGCACAGACAATCACCACTGGATTGAGCGGCAATCTAGAGCGCCGCGCAAATCCCGCTACGGTGATTGAGTGCTCATATCAACTCAACTGCCGCTCTTTTCATATCGTCATTCACATCAATGTATTTCTGCGTTACAGCAATACTCTTATGTCCCGCTAAGCTAGCCAAGATACGCACAGAGATGCCCTTGTTTGCCAAGGTCGTAATGAATTGCCTACGACCACTGTGGCTGCTCGCTCCCGCAATGCCTGCTTTCTTGTAAAGCCAAAAGAAGTGCTGGCATAAGGTATTAGGCGTCCAGCCCAAACGCTTAGATGTATGGAACAAGGGAATATCAGGCAGGGTGATATGTCGGGTTTTGAGATACACAGCCAATTCTTCTTTTAACTTTACTGGCAAGAACACAGTTCTGCCGTCATTACCTTTAGTTTGCTGTGCACTTAAACGAATTTCGCTTTTAATCGTGCCATCTTCATTTAATACATCTCCCATTTTTAACTGGGCGATTTCTTTAACGCGAAGTCCTGCCCAATATCCCATGAGCAACATTGCGCGATTGCGTTCTGCATAAGTTGTGCTACTGATGTAGCGTAAGACTTGTTCTAATTCATTTGTGGTGAGTGTTTTTGCTTGAGCCATTTTTGTCCTTTAGATAAATAAAACTGTGTATGCAGTTTGTATTCTTTTGCTCCAAAGGACGACCAAAATGTGTGATCAATAATCTTTCCAAGAATCAATGACTTAGCATTTAGCTCCGCCAAAGAAAATAGCAATAATCTTTGGTGGTGCTAAATGTATTTATTAAATCTGTGGGATAAAGACGACGAATTTAAGCAAACACCTCAAATCAGCTCTACACGCTTAAACCAGGGGTTCCCTGATGCACAGCTATTTGGCGCCGCAATTAGTTTGCGTATAGACGGTTTTTGAGGGGGTTGTAGTGTCGTGTTGAACACGACACCTTATTTAACGACTGCTTGTCACTTCAAAGCAGTCTTTTCATTACTTAGTTACCGCAGGCAAATATCGACCCAAAGCAGTCGTTCGCTGAGATGTGAAACAAGGTGGAAAACTACCTTAATTGGGTGAATTAGAGTTCGGACGAAACTATGGCATCAAACAAGATAACAGCCAAGAACATAAATAAAATAAGCGCTACAGCAATCAAAACTATTTTAAATGGAGATTGCTTCAATCTTGCCACACTAAATTAACTAGCTAGAATTGGTTCTGGATTATGTTTCTTACGACCAAACATCAAGAATAAACAACCGAGTAAGAATCCGACCTTCGGTGCGAGTGAGCCATCGATTTCAGGGGCGCCACTTGGGGATGCCGATAACGTACCCATATTAGTGCTAGAGCCGTTATAGAGAGCAGCATTAACGCCACCATAGCCACCTATATTGAAAGACCCTGTTGCAGTTGTAAAGCTAAAGCCTGAATCAGTTATATAGGGAACGGAGGGATAACTAAAACTATTGTCGTTGCCATAAAATAACCTGTAAGCATATAAGCTAGTAATAGCACCACTGCCACTACCTGCATTTACGGTTCCAGATATATCCACTATTGTATTGGTAACAGTATCTACAGTAAGGATGCCAGTTACGCTACCGACAGTATTGCTTGTCCATGTAAAGTCGTAATTGGTTGTGGGAGATTTAGCGGATGCAGATAGCGAGAATATTCCCGCTCCAATTAAAACAGAAATTGAAAACACCAATTTTCTAAAGTATTTATTCACAACACCCTCCAACCAAAATCTAGCTATTAGCTCAATGTTGTTAGTCTATTGCTTATAAGCTACTGAGGTTTGATATGAATCAATCAATGGGCTAATTGTTGAACTTCTTCACCAGGCTCTTATGAGGTGTAAATCAAAGAATAGCTTTCTTATATTTAACAATACCGAGGGTATAGCCCTAGGTGAGCATCTCAAAACGGCCGTCATAAGCCTATTTAATCTAGTTTTAGCCTAAGGCTGTTATGGGGCTTAGATAAGACATTCAGTCCCAACAACCCCTGCAGTCGTTAGTCGACCCATAAGAGACGGTGGCCAGAAAGCTAAAACCCGCCGAAGCGGGTCTTTTTATGAAAACTTAGGCACTCAAAAGTCACAAAGTATTTTTGTAGATTTTTCCATCTTTCATGATGATGCGAAAGTTTTTATCTGGGTTGGCAATGATGTCTAAATTAACAGTCGGGTCACCGTCCACTAAGAGCAAGTCAGCATAAGCACCTTCTTGTACTACACCTAACTTTCCGGGATATGGATTACGTATTCCAGACATCGCCATTAACTGCGCGTTGTCATGAGTAGCCATTTTTAAGGCACGAGCTGGCGACATCCAGTTTTTCAACTTAGCCAGTTGTTTGTTTTGTGCAACCCCATAAGTCTCAAAGAAAAAGTCAGAGCCCCACGCCATTTTGACGTTGTATTTAATAGCCCAATTAAAGACATCACTTTCACCCTGAACAACCTGATGTTCTTTTGAGCGCTGGAGCGGAGTATAAGAGTCGTCAAATTCCTCAAACACCTGAGTGCTAAGCCACACATCTTTATCTTTTAGATACTTGACTGTAGCTTCATCGAGTAATTGTCCATGCTCTATGGACTTGACACCAGCATCCACTGAACGTCGAACAGACGTTGAATTGTAGGCATGAACAGCTACGTACGTGCCAAAGTCGGATGCGGCTTGAACAGCAGCTTTGATTTCGTCTGTTGTAAATTCCTGTACGGTCACTGGATCACTTGGTGAAGCAACTCCACCGCCAGTAGCTAACTTAATCTGAGAAGCGCCGTTCCTCAAATTAAAACGAACCGCTGTCAGGACTTGATCACGACCATCGACAAGTAGTGAAATACGATATGCCTCACCAATGGATAAAGGACCTCCTAAGCTTCTAGGAAGAGCCTCAGGAGCGCTGTAATCTCCGTGACCTGAGGTTTGGGTAGTCAACGTGCCGCTCGGATAAATGCGAGGGCCAGGAGCCTTAGCTTGATCAAAATCGCTTTTCATCTTGAAAACTGGACCACCCATATCTCTTACAGTAGTAAATCCAGACATCAGTGTTGCTTTAGAAGACTCATAACCTTTTGCATCCAGCAAAGCAGGTGTCGTTTTTGGATCAAAAAGTAAACCTTGGGGAACTCCAAGATACAAATGAGCGTGCGCATCAATCAATCCCGGCATCAGGGTACGGCCATCACCAGTAATACGAGTAGCAACCACTCCCTGCGGAATTTCAATTGGCTTGCTTGAGATGGTTTTAATAGTATTACCAACAACCAATACATTTGTTAGGGGCGTTAGCTTGTCAGCGGTTCCATTAAATACGCGTACATTCTCATAAAGCGTGGCAGTCTGTGGCGCTGTTTGAGCCAATGCTGCAATAGAAAAACTTAGCCCTAGCAATCCTAAAATTAATATTTTTTTCATATCTACACTGCCCCATAATATTTTGATTAATTCGAAGGGCAGGAAAGATTTTCTGATGTCTTTACCCTGTATCTTCTATGCTCGAATTCTCAGGCGAGGCGCTTAATGACTATTAAGCCTAAGGAGGAGTTTTCTTACAGAAAGAATGCCAAACAATTTGAAATGGGTCAAACCGTTTATCAATCATTTAATCTAAACCGAGGGTAATCCCCCCGCACTCTTTCTAGGGCTTGTTATTGGGTTTAGGCGAGCGGCTCTAAATGGCCGTTTTGAGCCGTTAAACCCCAATTCGGCGCAGGAGACTCTATTCGACCCATAAGAGACGGTCGCTATAAAGAAAAATTCATCCGAAACTGGGTTTAAATAGTTAATCTCAAATAAGAATCACCATCATTAGATGATCCATTGGGTAAACGAAATCCTACTCTAGGTTTATTAATAGTCCAATCCTATATATGCATCATTCGATCACAGGTATCATATCAAGAACCTCGATGCTTAGGCATATCAAGTCGATAGACTATTTGAATAGAAAAATGTTTAATCTATTGGGCTCACCTTACATATGGAAATATACGATGATCAGATTTACTTTTTTAATTACCAATATTTTCTTTTTCATGGGCATTGCCAATAGCGCCGAGTATCCCAACATGATAGGGACTTGGGAGCAGGTCAGCATTCAAAGTGCTAACTCCGGAACGACGGACAATCCCCTGCCAATCAATTTTATCCACGAGGTCAATCCCAAGCGGCCAACACTTTTGATCATTGATAAGAATGAAGGCCCCCTTTTTAGCGGAAAAAGAATTTCCGGTTTTGCGTCATCCGATTTAGCAAAATTAAGCGGAACGCATTTACTGGTAGGCGCCTTCAAACCGGATGGTAAAAACTTCATCATGTCTGAAGATGCGGATATGGGCATTGGTGATGTAAGTGACAATATGATGAATATATGTCATGCCACTATCCTAACGACTCAAAATTCTGCTGCTTGTTTGGTCTATAAGAAAATAAAATAGAATTTACGAGGTCAGTGCCGTCTAGTCAGTTATTTTCTTCTTTGATCATTTTAGAATCTATATCCTAAGCCTAGAAGAAAATTAGTTGCCTTTAATGTTGTGGTTCCAGCAAAGTTGTAATCGGTCCGATTGTTGGAATTACCATAATCGGTGTAATTGACCTCGCCGAATCCATAGATAGTATTTGTAATGAATTGCTTGTAACCAAGGCCAAGGGAATAACCGTTATAGCTATAGGTGTTGCTCGAGCTAGTCTTAATTTGGGCTCCAGCGTAGCCAATCTTGGCATATACCAGTTTTTCTTTATCAATTACCCAGCCTGGCGAAAGAAAAAGATTGTAGGCAGACTGAACATTGTATTGACCGTAGGAGCTTGATGAGGCGCCACTGTAGGATGAAGTCGTATTTGCTTTGGCGCCTGCCAGCGGAGCATATTCACCGCCTATTCCTAATACAAAGGACTGGCTAAAGGCGTAGTAATACCCCACCCCGAGAGCGAGTGCAAAGTTGTTTGCATTATTGGCAGATGAAGTGCCTGGACGAGCACTACCCCCCGAGGGGTAGTAAGTCCATGGGGAATAGCTCAAAGAGGTGGATTGGTAACCAATACCAACCTGGCCATAAGTGCCTTGCCAGTTCTCTGACTGTGCATTTGCAGCAGATGCAAATAGACCCGATGTTATGAGACAGAGAACCGTTGAACCACAGTATTTAAAAAATCTCATATTAATCGCCCAAGAATTTATCTAATCTTAAAAACCTAGGGCGATAGACCCAATAAGAGACTAAATCGTACAAAAGGTCCGCTAGGTTGATTATAACGAACGATCTTGGGTTTCAATCCGCTCCCCAGTATCATCGAGTGTGGCAAGGGTCCGGCCAGAGCTTAATTAAACTCTTGCACGAAGCTGCCGAGCTAGAATTAGTCAAATCCTCAATAAGAAAAAATGAAACCTTATTTAACGGTACTTATAGCACTTCTGATTTATTCGGCACATATTTTCGCAAGTACAGAAATAAAAACCGATGAAGTGATTAATGGCTACACCCTTCCTGCTGAAGTTGCTAGGGCAGCCGAATCCCTATTGCTCAATCAGCAACATCCTTCGGGTAATGACATTGTGATTATGAAGACAATTAGGCTAATGGGGACTAGAACACCAATTCATCAACACCCTTCAAGTGGCACGACCTGCGTCATCTCGGGAGAAATGACTCTATATTTAGAGGATGCCCCTCCACAGAAGGCAATTGCCGGAACTTGTTATGCAATGCCTGCAGATAAAAAGATGGCTGGTGTTAATTCAGGAACTAGTGATGCAGTAATGCTTGATATTTTTTTTACCCCCAAGGGTGGGGAATTGTGGACCGTGGTGGAACCACGCCATCAAAATCTTCAGGATCAATTTGTGCCACCAAATCGTTAATATAGATCCAAAAATTACCTTTTTCCCATTCTTTTTCACCGCCAAGGGTATGATCGCTCTCGACTCCTTAATATACATTCGATTGAACTAACTCCGCTGGCTCAACTCGACCCATAAGAGACATTCTTAAAGGGATGAAACTGATTCTGGTTCAGCATACATTTTAGTAGACGCTTGAAAAATACCATCTATAAATGATGAAAATTCATAGTCGCAGAAATCATCACACGCATTTAGATCGCCCTCCAAATACAGCGCCCTAGCTCTACATGAACCTCCACACAAAAGCCTAATGGGGCATTCCGCACATTCTGCCCTAGCGTATATGCTTAAATTTCGTGCAGAAAGCAGTGCTGGACTAGTGTTATAAATGTCTGCAATAGACTGTTCACGAATATTCCCAGCTTTAAACTCTTCCAGGTGTACCAAGTGACATGGGAAAACATCTCCATTATGAGAAATACTAATCTCAACACCACCTATGGCGCACCTAGTAGTTCCATTGTTTTTAAGCTTCATTAGCGAATCACCAATGTTAGCCATAGCCGATACATTCTCAGCGTCAGCTAAGGCTTTGTAATACTCGTCGCCAGTAATTGCTAGCTCAGTATTCAACTTAGCATTGCCAGCATTAAATAGCGGTTGAAATGTTAAACGACCCCCATATATCTTCGCCATCTCTCCAATATTCGATATATTTTTCTTAGTTACAGTCATTGCCAATAGGACTTCAGCGCCATGCTTATCAAGCAAGTCAATTGCAGAGGTAATCTTGTCGTAGGTATATTGACCGCGATGAAAATCATTTAACTCAGCAAAACTGCCATCTATGGAAACTCTGATTTGATCAAAAGCTCCGGCTATATATTGAGCATTTTTAGAGTTTATAGGTGTTGCATTAGTTAATAACTGCGTATGGAACCCTTTGCTACGGCAATACTCTGAGATTTTAGGCGTTGATTTATTTAATAAAGGTTCACCACCAGTTAAGGCTATATGAATCCCTTTTGATATTCCATATAAGTCATCAATTAATGACTCGTACTCCAAATAGGATAATGGCCTTCCTGAGGGAGATCGCTCCTCCGCATAGCAGTAATTACATTTCAGATTGCAATCAGGGTGAACATTCAGATGCACAGAGCGCAGTATCGGTTTGTATGCGGCCTGGTATTTTTCATTCTCATTGGAGGGATTAAAAAAACCATTAGAGATTTGCAAGCTTATGAAAATATTTGCTTCATTTACACTTAAACCCTGCTGACCTACGGACTCAAGAATTTGATCTACTGAGCGGATTCCATCACATAACGAAAGTACGTAAGCACCATTTGCATTCGTAACCAACCAATCGGGCTTTGAAGGAACCAGAAATAAGAATTTCCCACTCCTTTCTATCATGACTGAATCTGCAGGCAGTTTTAGGTTCATATATATATTTAGTTGGAAAATAAAAACGCCGAACAGAAATTTAATCTTGCTCGGCGTTAATTAAACTACAAAAATACTTTACGGCTATTGACCTGCACAGTTAAAGGATTGACCACACTTCCCTCCACCACCGCTACAGTTAAAGGATTGACCACATGCTGCGGTAGCTTTTGACACATCAACACTAACGCTTAAACCGGGTATAGAGGAATCAAAACCCGACGCCTTCTGAACTTTAACTTCAAGTCCATAAGCAGCTACAGCAACTGCAGCAACCAATCCATACTTTATTGCTCTACGAGTTGTTAATGAATTCATATTCACTCCTTCTATTAGCTATTTACTGCCGTTTCATCCTATTCCTTTAATTCATTTGCGTGTCGCTAGATAATTGATCCATGTCAAATAAAGGAATAGTATTTTTAGGTTTTGAATATTGGTCGTTTTTATACACTCAAATCCAATCGATAAAACTCTTTGTAAATGACTCCTTTTGGCCGAACTCTGCCCGTCAGAGCACCTAAATTGACACTATTTGAGAGTCTGCTGTAGCCTGGAAAGCGGTCATTGATTATCTAGATGGGGTCTTACCCCCTTGATGTTCTAAAACTAGATAAATCGTTAGAAGGTGGTATTTATAAAAAAGAAAAGGGATGCTTTTTGACCCCACCCTGCGGGTATTTTTTAGCTTGATTGTTTAGATAGAAGTTAGATAGAATGTCTCAGAAGCATCAAATAGTCTATCTAAATGAGCATCTAACTAAGCACCAAACCTATATAGATATTGGGCGCATGGGTTTTGAATCACCCTTCCTGGGCACCAAATACTCTTGCTAGACCTTATATGGGGGCGAATAACCCCTATTTCAAGCCCAAAATCGGATAGCCGTAAAGACTGCCATTCCGACAACCAAGGTGAAGACCATTTTTCTGCTGAAATAAAAGGCAATCAGGGCTGCTATGCCACCCCAGATATTCGGGAGATGGATGTCAAACTGAG
>Ga0118677_10011439_pt1 | contig 13296 bp, 9 predicted proteins | sample AliMusrvi5mmetaG_FD_86154 | JGI IMG/M metagenome (GOLD analysis project Ga0118677, IMG submission 86154)
GAGCCGGGTAGCAACTTCGTAAGCGTTGATCGGTGCGAGGCAGAAATCATCGAAGAGATCCTCCCTCAAGGAGAGATCTTCAAGGTGCTCCGGCTCAATCACCAAGAGAAGAGGAGCCACGGGCTGTTCGCGTTTTCGCAATGATCGACACACTGCCAAGGCATCACTGAGTCCACTGGAAGCAACAATCACGGCGCCAGCCCATGAAGTGTTTGTGCGCTCGGCCTCTTCGCGCTCGGCCTGTTCGGCGGAACCGACACTGCAATAGGGGTAGCCCGCTTGCGTGACGGCGAGAAGCACCTCGGCTGGTGTTGGGTTCGGGTAACAGACGATTGGATCCATCGAGACGCTGCTCGTCCTTAGAGTCGCGGAAGATAGCGCTCGAGTTCGAAACTGGTCACTTCTGACTTATAGGCGTTCCACTCTGCGCGCTTGTTACGGATGAACCACTCGAAGAGGTGTTCTCCGAGTGTTGCGCGCACTAAATCAGATTTCTCCATGGCATCAACAGCATCATTGAGGTTGCTCGGCAGCGGAGCAATGCCCGCTTGAATCAATGCATCCGGTGCCAAGGAAGCCAAGTCTCCTTGGGCTTCAGAAGGAAGTTCGTAGCCCTTACGAATCCCTTCGAGCCCCGCCGCCAGGATTACGGCGAAGGCGAGGTAGGGGTTCGCAGCAGGATCAGGTGCCCGGTACTCAAGACGGGTTGAGTTTGGCTTGTCTCGTTTGATGACGGGGACTCGCACGAGTGCGGAACGATTGTTGCGTGCCCAGCTGACATGGACAGGGGCTTCGTGACCAGGGATCAACCGCTTGTAAGAGTTAATCCACTGGTTCGTGATTGCCGTGATTTCATGAGCATGGACGAGCAATCCGGCGATGAATCCTTTGGCCACGGGCGAGAGACCGTAAGGATCCCCTTCGTCGACAAAGGCATTCACATTGTCGTTCCACAGCGAGACGTGGGTGTGCATCCCCGAACCCTGAACACCAGCAAGGGGCTTGGGCATGAAACTTGCTGATACTCCAGCGCGCCGGGCGATTTCTTTGATGACCAAGCGAGACGTCATCACCGTGTCGGCCATGGTCAGCGCGTCGGTGTAGCGCAGATCAATTTCGTGCTGACTCGGTGCATCTTCGTGCTGCGCATGCTCGACCGGGATTCCCATTTCTTCTAGTGTCAACACGCTTTGGCGGCGAAGTTCGCTAGGAAGGTCAGCCACCGAAAGGTCGAAGTAGCTCCCTGCATCAAGAGGTGTCAACGGTTTTGTGGGATCGAGATCTGCGAAATAGAAGTACTCAAGTTCTGGCGATGCGAAAAATGTGAACCCCTCGTCGTGCGCCGAATCGAGCACCCGCCGAAGCGCGGCGCGGGGACACCCTTCGAATGGGGTGCCATCGAGGTTCACGATGTCGCAAAAGACTCTGGCAACGCTCTCGTGTTCGTCGTGGAGCGGGAGAAGCTGGAAGGTCGAGAGGTCGGGCCGAGCCAACACGTCGGATTCTTGCAGCCTGCTGAATCCATCAATGGCGGAGCCATCAAAGGTCATCCCTTCGTCGAGGGCATCCTCAAGTTCTGCAGGGGTGATGTTGATGGCTTTTGGAGTTCCGAGTACATCGGTAAACCAGAGCTGAACAAAGCGGATTCCTCGTTCTTCGACGGTTCGCAAGACATAGTCACGTTGGCTTTGCACAGCTCAATCCTCTCATTTCAGCGGCGGGACTTGTTCACAGCGCGAAGAACCGGGCCCGTTCCCGAGCCCGGTTCTTCGCTAGTGCTGTTGATTTACTGGCTATCGGCGGCTTTTCGCAGCCTTCTTCGTTGTTTTCTTGGCCGTCACCTTACGAGCCGGCGCCTTCTTCGCTGGAGCCTTTTTGGCTGCCTTCTTCGCCGGAGCGGACATTGCGGCGCAGGTGGTGTTCGTGATGACCCGAGTGACCCGGTAGGGATCCATGTTGGCGTTTGGCCGACGATCCTCGAGGTATCCCTTTTTGGCGATGCTGACTTGCCATGGAATACGAATCGATGCACCACGGTCGGAGACTCCATAGGAGAACTCTGAGAAGTGTGCCGTTTCGTGCTTCCCTGTCAAGCGAAGCTCGATACCCACTCCGTAGTTGTCGATGTGCTCGTCAACTTTTTTACCGAGTGCTTCACAGGCTTCGATGATGTACTTGTAGCCACCGTCTTCACGCATCTCTTTTGTCGAGTAGTTCGTGTGACAGCCTGCGCCATTCCAGTCACCAAGCATTGGCTTTGGTTCAAGTGTCGCGAAGACGCCAAAGTCTTCAGCGATCCGGAAGAGCAACCAACGAGCAACCCACAGTTGGTCGGAGACATCAAGTGGAGAGAGCGGTCCGATTTGGAATTCCCACTGACCCATCATGACTTCGGCGTTGGTTCCTTCGATCGCCAGCCCAGCAGCCAAACACGCTGCGGTATGGGCTTCAACGATGTCGCGGCCGGGCATGTTGTCGCCACCGACGCCGCAGTAGTACGGACCTTGGGGCGCGGGGTAACCATTTTCTGGCCAGCCGTAGGGGCGGCCATTTTGGATGAAGGTGTACTCCTGTTCCAAACCGAACCATGGCTCATGCGATGCGTATTTTTTTGCAACTGATTCGAGCTTGGCGCGGTGGTTCGTCGAGTGAGGCTTCATGTTCACGTCTAAGACTTCGCACATGACGAGGACATCGTCGATGCCTCGCAATGGATCAGGGCAAATAAAGACGGGATTCAAGACACAGTCCGAATTACTACCTTCTGCTTGGTTGGTGCTCGATCCGTCAAATCCCCAGATCGGAGGTTCTTTGCCGTCAGCGACAATTTTTGTCTTGCTTCGCAAGAGCGGTGAAGGCTCAGTGCCGTCGATCCAGATGTACTCGGCCTGGTAGGGCACAGGTTCTCCTTTTGGTAGGTGACTAATGATGAAACCGGGGAATCTCTTCCCACGCTTCTATTCTGCCTGCCAAAGCCGCACCCGTCATCTCGATCGTGTAAACGGAGTGTGAACTTTCCAAGCCGGGACTCTAAAACCCAGGGAGTCGGGCCGTTAGGCTCTCAGTGTGCCGTCCCTCCGCGTTGCCGCTGCCCAGATCAACCCCACCGTTGGGGACCTTCCCGGGAACACGGCGAAGATTCTCGCCATGATCACTCGGGCTGAAGAGCAGGGAAGTGACCTGGTCTGCTTTCCAGAGTTGGCAGTCACGGGCTACCCGCCCGAAGATCTCCTGTTAAAAGAGGGCTTCATTGCAGACGCGCGCAGTGCGCTTGACCGGATTGCTGCAGCAACCGGGGACTGCGTTGCGGTGGTGGGATGCGTAATTTCGGTCGGCGATCTTGATCAACCAATCGGCGCGCCACTTGATGCCAGAGTCACCGCGCCCCTTGCTGATCGCCGACCATCGTTAGCCAATGTGGCAGTCGTGATGGTGCATGGACGGATTGTCGCCATGGTTCCAAAACGCTTACTGCCGAACTACGCCGTCTTCGACGAACAGAGGTGGTTCCTTCCCGGTACCGGGCCACAACAACTCTTTCGCGTTGCTGGTGCCGTAGTTGGCGTCTCTGTCTGCGAAGACTTGTGGAGCGCAGCGGGACCCGCAGCGGAGTTGGCCGAAGAGGGCGCAGCGCTGATTGTCAGCATTAATGCTTCGCCATATTCGATTGGCCAACACGAAGCTCGCCGTCAAATCCTGTCAGATCGTGTTGCTGAAACCGGAGCTGCAATTGCCTACGTCAATCAAGTGGGAGGCCAGGACGAATTGGTTTTTGATGGTGCATCAATTGTGGTTGACGATAGGGGTCATATTGTGGCTCGCGCTGCATCATTTGTTGAGCAGTTGCTGATCAGTGATCTCGAACTTCGTGACACCAACGATGAGATTACCGAAGCCGTTCACGAGCTCTCTGATCACCCCCGACGAACGGGACCATCGATTGAGGGCGACGTTGCCGATGACGTCGGCGAAGTCCAAGAGGTCTACGAAGCATTAGTGCTGGGCACCCGCGACTATCTGGCAAAGAATGGATTTTCAGATGCGGTGATTGGACTGTCTGGAGGAATTGATTCCTCCATTGTGGCTGCCATTGCGGTGGACGCCATTGGTGTCGATCATGTGAAAGGCATCTCGATGCCATCGCGCTATTCATCGGATCATTCCCGCTCTGACGCTGAAGCTTTGGCAACTCGACTCGGTATTTCTCTCTCGAGCGTGGCGATAGAGCCTGCCCACGTGGCGTTTACGACCATGCTTGAAGGACTCCTTGAACGAGACGTGGAGGGGTTGACCGATGAGAACCTCCAAAGCCGCCTCCGAGGAGTTCTGCTGATGGCGTACTCCAACGATACCGGCGCCATTGTTTTGACAACAGGGAATAAGTCAGAGATGGCAACGGGTTACTCAACGCTGTACGGAGACTCTGCAGGAGGATTTGCAGTGATCAAAGACGTTCCAAAGACGCTTGTCTATGACTTATGCCGTTTTCGAAACGAACGCGCAGTGGCCGCTGGTGAGATTCCGCCGATACCAGAGGATGTCATCACAAAGCCACCATCAGCTGAACTTCGACCCGACCAAAAGGACGAAGATTCACTTCCGCCCTATGAACTCCTTGATCCAGTGCTTGCGGCCTACGTCGAGTCGGACTTCACGGCGCCGGAACTTGTCGCCATGGGGCACGATCTTGAACTTGTACAACGGGTGGTGCACCTCGTTGACACAAATGAATACAAGCGACGTCAAATGCCGCCGGGAGTGCGCATCACGTCGAAAGCCTTTGGGAAAGATCGAAGAATGCCCATCACGAATCGATATCGTCCAAGCGTGGACCTGACGTGACGATCTGGTACTCAGGCGACGAGGTGGCGATCGATGTTGGCCGGCTTAGCGCGGTAGCGAGCCGACTCCATTCTGTTCTTGGTTCAGGAGCGCTTCGTTGTGAGGATCCGAGTCTCACGGTGCTGGTCGATGAGTGGTCGTTGTACTTTGCTGAGCATGCGATGGCACTCTTTGATCGCTTACCACTGCGTGCCGGCTTTGACCGAGCGTCGGTTGTCCATGTCGGTGCATATGGGCCAGCCCTTGCGCTGATTGATCAGCGCAGCCAAGAAGGCGAAGAGCTGTTCTTTTTCGCCGGATTTGTCACGGGCGTCCTCCCCGTCCTTCGTCGAGACGCAGCAGCCCTCGCGCAGCGGACGGGAGACATTGCTGAGAAAAGTTTGCGGCGATCACTCGCGTTCTTTGCCCTGGACCTGGAAGCCATGGCCGTCACAGGGGCTGATCGTCTCAGTCAGCTGACCACGGATGCAGGCAGTAGGGCATTGGTGAATTCCTTGCCGTCGACCCTTCCAGAGATCACGCTCAGGGCCCGCCGCCTGGCCTAGGAGTGGAGCGAAAGGAGTCGTGCGTAGGGGTCTTGACATGCCCGGTAGGATAAGAACCGGTTCAGAATCAGCAAGGTTAGGGTTCTGAGCGATTTTTACGGAAATGCCGGCAGTGTTGCCGGGAACCGTGGTGGAACAGAATTTGAAACCAGGGACAGGCGGAAAGGCTTGAAACAGCGTGGCAAAAGAACGAATTGAACGCGATGATGAGGATCTTGTCCGGCTCTATTTGACGGACATAGGTCAGTACCCATTGTTGACAAAGGACGATGAGGTTCGCCTGGCCCAAGCCATTGAAGCAGGCCGAGAAGCCGCTGAAAAGGTGGAAGCTGGCGGCAAGATGACGCCAACCGAGAAGCGAAAGCTCAAGATCGAAGGAAAGCGCGGCGAAGATGCCCAGCAGACTTTCGTGCAGTCAAACCTTCGGTTGGTTGTTTCGATCGCAAAGAAGTATCAGGCTTCAGGGCTGCCACTTCTGGACCTTATCCAAGAGGGCAACCTCGGGCTGATGCACGCCGTTGAAAAATTCGACTGGCGAAAAGGTTTCAAATTCTCGACCTATGCAACCTGGTGGATTCGACAAGCCATCACACGAGGTATTGCAAATACGGGACGAACAATTCGCCTCCCAGTGCACGCCGGTGACACACTGGCACGAGTACAGAAAGCACAAGCTCGCTTGGAACTGAAATATGGCCGACCAGCAACCTTGGCAGAGCTCGGTGCTGAAGTTGAGATGCCTGAAGACAAGCTGATTGAAGCGTTACGCTTCCGTGCGGAGCCGTTGTCGCTTTCGGAGCCACTTCGAGAAGATGGTGATGCCGAACTCGGAGACGTAGTCGAAGACCGCTCAGCCGAATCCCCATTCGAAGTTGCCGCAGTGGCATTACTTCCTGAAGAGATTTTGCGCTTGCTGTCGCCCCTTGATGAGCGAGAGCGAGAAATTTTGCGGCTCCGTTTTGGCCTTGATCGTGGCGAGCCACGCACTCTGGAAGAAGTCGGCGAATACTTCAATCTCACCCGTGAGCGAATTCGCCAAATCGAAGCTCGAGCGATGTCGAAGTTGCGCCACCCCTCCTCGGATACCGGCGCCCGAGATCTCCTCACCGTTTAGCGGCTACGATTACGACCATGAAGAAACTTCTTATTCTCGCTTTGATCGTTGCGGTTGGCGTTATTGCCGCCAAGCGGATCAAAGACGCAGCAGCTTAAATCTCCACCCTCACGCTTCGCGTCAGGCTCGTGCTGAAAGGTGCGACCTTGACCCATTTCGTCGTGTACCTCGGAGGATCGCGAGCGCTACGGCACCTGCGAGGGCAATCGCGCCCGTGACGATTGGAGTGCGTAGCGTGATTCGGTCACGAAGTCGCACAGGTTTCGTGAATTCAAGGATCTCCCAGCCCCGTTCTTCAGCAACTTTTGCGAGTTGTTTGTCCGGGTTCACGGCGAACGCTTTGCCAACAGTTTCGAGCATCGGGATATCCGTTGCCGAATCGGAATAGGCACTGGACGTCGCGAGTGAAATCCCCGTGCGTTCAGCGAGATCCTTGATCGCTAATGCCTTGTTCGGGCCGTAGCAATAGAACTCCATCGTTCCGGTGTAGCGATCATGGTCGTCTAGGTGGGCGCGGCTCGCTAGGGCCCCGTCGACTCCAAGGAGTTCAGCCAAGGGGGTCACGATCTCCTCGGGAGCAGCAGAGACGATGTAGATCCGATCACCAGCTTGGCGGTGGGTCTCCATGAGTTCGAGCGCTTCTGCATAAATCAGGGGTTCGATCGTGTCGATCAGCGTCTCTCGAACAATGCTGGTGACTTGGTCGCGTTCCCACCCTTTCGTCAGGGCCAACATTGAGTCCCGAACTTTGGTGAGTCGTTCTTCACCGGCACCAAATTGCATAAAAATTAGTTGGCCCGCCACAGCTCGAGCAACAGTTCTCCGAGTAATCAGTCCTTCGCGTCGAAGCGGTCGGCCGAAGGCAGCAATCGATGCTTTAGCGATTACCGTTTTGTCGAGGTCAAAGAATGCCGCATCCATTGATCTCATGCTAGGCAGATCTTGCTGATGAGTGGGTTCGACCCGCTATGCCTGACTCTCACCGCAAAGAACGAAACGAACCTGTGCTTCGGCTTCGTCAGCAACGAGGACAACGACTTCATCACCATTGACCAAGATCGTCTCGTCGTTGGGCACAATAAGGCGATCGTCGCGAATGACTCCAACGATTGAGGCATCTCGAGGAAGCCGCAGATCACCAATATTTGTATTGATCGCTGGCGAGTCCGATGCCAGCGTCACTTCGACCAAGTTGGCATTGCTGTGTTCAAACTGCAGAAGGCGCACAAGCGATCCGACGCTCACCGCCTCTTCAACGAGTGCGGTCAATTGCTGCGGTGTTGAGACGGAGACATCAACGCCCCAACTCTCATTGAAGAGCCATTGGTTCTTTGAGTTGTTGACTCGGGCGACAACACGGGGAATCGCGAATTCTTGCTTCGCTAACAGTGAAATCACAAGGTTGTCTTCGTCATCTCCGGTGGCTGCGACCATGACGTCAACACCACCAGCCCCCGCTTTGTGCAGTGAGGCAACCTCACAGGCGTCACCCACCACTAAAGGAACCGCTGACTTTGCAGCAATTTTTTCAACGGCTGATGGTTCGCGTTCCATCACGATCACGTCGTAGCCCTTATTAATGAGATCTTCGCCAATAGCCATTCCCACCGAACCTGCACCAGCGATCATGACTTTCATGATGCAGCGCTTTCGAGTTTCGCGACCAAATCATCCTCAGCGCCGACAAGTACTGCGATTTGGAGGAGGTCGCGCTCTTGGCCGACGAGTTCCTCGGGATCAAGTCGAACAAGACCTGCTCGGTTCACACCAATCACTTTGACCCGACCGGGAACGTCAAGTCCTGAGAGTTTGCGCCCCGCCCAGTTGACCGGAAGTGGCTGCTCGACGATGTGGAGTGTGGCCGACGAGTCGCTCCAACTCACCGCCGCGTCTCCTGGCATTAACCAGCGGCGTACTTGATCGATGGTCCACGTAACCGTGGCGACCGTAGGGATTCCGAGGCGCTGATAGATCTCAGCTCGGCGTGGATCGTAGATACGTGCCACGACATTGGGAATTCTGTAGTTTTCCCGTGCAATACGAGCGCAGAGAATGTTGGAGTTGTCACCGCTCGTGACCGCAGCAAGGGCTTGAGCGGTTTTGGCTCCTGCATCTTCTAAAGCGTCACGATCAAAGCCTGATCCCACGATCGTGCGTCCTTTGTAGTCGTCATGCAGGCGGCGGAATGCCCGGGCCGATTTATCAAGGACGACTACAGAGTGGCCTTCCTGACTCAGTGTGTTTGCCAGCCCTGAACCGACGCGGCCGCAACCAATGATGACAATGTCCACCTCCTGATATCACCACTTCTACGGGGTATTTGCAACATGGCGATCGTTGACGACAGGGATGTGCCCAAGAAATTGGGGTGGATGGGTCCTTTCGGCATAGATTGGTCGTCGTGGAACCAACGCCGCCCATCCCGAAAGATGACGCCCGATTCGTTCCAGCCCGATCCGTTGCGCGAAATTTGGCGGCACAATTTCCCGAGTCTCTTTCGTATCGGTTGAAGAACGTTTTCTTGGGGAAGCCCTTAATTACTGAACAACTCGCATCGGAGCGTTTGCGCAATCCAATCGCTCTCGGTGTTCTTGCCCCCGACTGTATTTCATCGTCGGCATATGGAACCGAGGAGATCCTGACCCAGATCACTCCGTATGTTGGATTGGCAGCATTCGCTTTGGTCGTTCCCATCACTATGGCAATTATCGGGGTTCTCTTTTTCGTGACCCTTTCCTATTGGGACGTCATTGGGTATTACACGAAGTCGGGTGGTTCCTACGTTGTAGCCCGCGATAACTTCGGGCCGCGTGTTGCACAGATTGCAGCCGTTGCACTTTTGATCGACTACACCGTGACCGTGGCGGTCCAGACTGCTGCAGGAACTGCAGCACTCACGTCAGCAGTGCCCAGTCTGCTCCCCCTGACAGTGGAGATCACGGTTGGGGTCGTCTTGCTCTTGATTTATGGAAACTTGCGCGGCATCCGAGAAGCTGGCCGAATCTTCGCCGTCCCGACATACTTCTATATTGTCGCCCTTGGCATTGTCATCATCTTGGGATATATCAAGGAAGCAACGGGCAGTCTTCACGCCATTCCCATCCCAGCCCACGCGCAACTCGTTGACGGGCAGTTTGGAATGTCCTCGACAGGCCTCCTCTACGGCTTGGCATTCATTCAACTCTTGCGGGCGTTCGCCAACGGCGGGTCGTCGCTGACCGGACTTGAGGCCATTTCTAATGGCGTCGCATCATTCCGTCGTCCCGAAAGTAAGAACGCCCAGAAGACATTGGTCACCATGAGTGTGTTGCTCGGATTCTTGGTGCTCGGAACGTCGCTGCTTGCGAAGTGGACCCACGCCGTCCCCTTTGCCGCAGGGTCGCCCACGGTCGTTTCTCAGGAAGTGAAGGCCGTTCTCGGCAGCGGGCCGATTGGCCATTTCTTCTTCTTTGTTGTGCAGTTAGCCACTCTGTTGATTCTTTACACCGGAGGGAATACCTCGTTTAATGGCTTCCCCTTCCTGGCAAGTTTTGTTGCAGGTGATCGGTTCTTGCCTCGCCAGCTGACGAAACGTGGTCACCGCTTAGCGTTCTCGAACGGCATTTTGGTATTGGGCATCACGGCCATTGTGTTGATCTTGGTCTTCAACGCCAAAGTCAATGGACTGGTTTCGCTCTATGCCATTGGTGTGTTCACGGGCTTCACCATGGCTGGAGCTGGAATGGTGAAGCACCACCTCACACATCGAGAGGACAAGAAGTGGCAGCGCGGCGTCGTAGTGAACGCTATTGCTGGTGGATTGTCGTTTTTGGTCGTCGCCATCTTCCTCGTCGCAAAGTTCTTTGAAGGCGCTTGGGTCATTGTCTTCGTCGCACCGTTGATGTACTGGGGCTTGATCCGTATGCACCGCCAGTACAACGCCGAAGACACCTTGTTGCGATCAGAAGGATCGGAAAACACCCGCAGCGAAGAGCATCGCCGTCCAGTTGCACTCGTCCTGGTGGATTCGTACGACTTGGCGACTTCTCGGGCAATTGACTATGCCCAAACCTGGAGTTCTGAGACTCGTGCGGTGCACTTTGACATTGACTCTGAGGTAACGAAGAACCTTCAAAAGCGCTGGGAAGAAGTTGGACCGCGGTGGCTACCCCTCGACATTATTGAATGTCCTGATCGACGATTAATCCGCGCAACGTTAGAGCTGGTGGCCGACACCGTGGCAGATCGGAACGCCGAGTGCACGGTACTTCTCCCACGCCGGTTGTTCTCGTCCCGTTTGGCGAGGATCCTCCATGACCGAACTGCTGATAGCATCGCTGCTGCAGTCTCGGTGGTACCGCACGTCTCGGCAACAATTGTTCCCTTCAAACTCGATGATGCACAGCGAGGCCAGAAAGTGGAAGCGCAAGTAGAGGCTGAGCACACGAAGCGCGTGAAGGCAAAGGCCAAGGGGGCAACAAAAGACGTCCTCCCGGCCGATCAGCGCTTGGCGGAGCGAGCCACTGGTGCCGAAGCCATCGATGATGCGCAGTGGAGAAACCGAACCAAGATCGCCGGCCGGATCAAGTCTGTTCGAGTCCAGACCGGGAAAGGTGCCTCGAACTTAGAGTGCACTATCAGTGACGGCTCGGGAAGCATCTTGCTGATCTTCCAGGGTCGGCCAAAGGTGCCGGGCATTGAGCCGGGTGCACGAATGGTGGTTGAGGGAATGGTGGGGTCTTGGAACCACCAACTCGCAATACTGAACCCTGACTACGAACTGATTGCGGGAGCGGGCGCCGAAGAGGAATAGTTCGGGCCAGGCTTGTGCCATAACCGATTTCTATGATCCTTTGGTGCCAGGGAAGGCCAAATTTTTCGGGTTTCTTGGTGTTTGGCGCGCCGAGGTGAGGTTCATGATGCACAGTTGTGTGTCGGACTTTGCTAGAACCTTCACCCGAGGGTTGGATGAGACCCCGACAGAATGCACTGTCAGACGAGGAAGAAAGGAGATGGTCTATGGGTAAAGCACTCGTCATTGTGGAATCACCAGCTAAAGCCAAGACCATTTCTGGAATTCTCGGTGATGACTTTGTTGTCGAATCATCCGTCGGCCATATTCGAGACCTTCCCCAAGGCGCCGATCAGGTTCCTGCTGAATACAAAGGAGAATCCTGGGCCCGAGTCGGTGTCAACGTCGATGATGGGTTCAAGCCACTGTATGTGGTGAACCCTGGCAAGAAGGACGTTGTCCGTAATCTGAAACGCTTGATGAAAGGTGTTGACGAAGTCTTCCTCGCAACCGATGAAGACCGGGAGGGAGAAGCGATTGCGTGGCACCTCCTTGAAGTCCTCAACCCACAGATTCCCGTCAAGCGCATGGTCTTCCACGAAATCACTCGTGCGGCGATCGAACGGGCTGTTGACGAATCACGAGATCTCGACCGTCGCCTAGTCGACGCTCAGGAAGCTCGCCGGATTTTGGACCGCCTCTACGGATACGAAGTCTCGCCTGTACTTTGGAAAAAGATTTTGCCCCGCCTCTCCGCTGGCCGTGTTCAGTCGGTGGCGACCAGACTGATCGTTGAGCGCGAGCGCGAACGAATGGCCTTCCGTTCTGCGACCTGGCATGACGTCACCGCCCAGGTGACCAAGGACAGTCCAACCTTCGAGGCACAAGTGATTTCCGTGAACGGGACACAGCTTGCTGAAGGAAAAGATTTCGACGACAAGGGCGTTTTGGTTGCCAAGCGTGAAGTCTTACAACTCAGCGAAGCGGATGCCGGACTCGTTGCAACCGCGCTGCTCGCAACGAATCCGGTCGTGACGTCGATGACAGAAAAGCCGTTCACGTCGAAACCGCAACCACCGTTTATGACGTCGACTTTGCAACAAGAGGCAGGTCGAAAGCTTCGACTTAGTGCGCAGATGGCGATGCGCACAGCACAACGACTCTACGAAGAGGGTTGGATTACGTATATGCGTACTGACTCAACGACCCTCTCAGACGAAGCGATCAATGCAGCAAGAAGTCAAGCACGCGATTTGTTTGGTCCGGACTATGTTCCCGAGCAGCCTCGTCGCTACGATCGCAAAGTAAAGAACGCTCAAGAGGCTCACGAAGCAATCCGGCCGGCAGGTGAAACGTTCCGAACCCCCGAAGAAGCTGGACGGTCGTTGCGTGGTGATGAGTTGCGGCTCTATGAGCTGATTTGGATCCGAACCGTTGCCTCGCAGATGGCCGATGCTCGCGGCACCCAAGCACAAGTCCGTTTCGCTACGACGTTAGGGAGCGACGCAGGGACCTTAAGCGGTGCTGAGGTTACTCTTCAGTCAAATGGTCGAGTGATTGCCTTTCCGGGGTACCGGCGGGCCTATGTCGAAGGCGCCGACGATCCAGAGGCGGAACTCGCAGACGCTGAACGGGTGCTTCCAGCGATGGCCGAAGGCGACGCTATCGGCGTTTCTGAAACTGAAGCGAAGTCTCACGCCACTCAGCCACCTGCTCGGTTTACGGATGCTTCGCTCGTCAAGAAAATGGAAGAGTTGGGCATAGGTCGACCGTCGACCTACGCAGCGGTCATCACGACGATTCAAGATCGTGGCTATGTCTGGAAAAAAGCATCGGCGCTGGTCCCGAGTTTCACTGCTTTTGCCGTCGTAAAACTCTTGGAAGAGCATTTTGGCGAACTGGTGGACTACAACTTCACCGCATCAATGGAAGACGATCTCGATGCGATCGCTTCTGGAACCGAAGAGGCGCTGCCGTGGTTATCGCGGTTTTACTTTGGCCACGATTCTGATGGCGTGCAGGGT
>Ga0118677_10011440_pt1 | contig 13295 bp, 8 predicted proteins | sample AliMusrvi5mmetaG_FD_86154 | JGI IMG/M metagenome (GOLD analysis project Ga0118677, IMG submission 86154)
GATATAATTAGGGATGAGTAAATTCAAATTGGACTGTGCAAAATTTAAAATGCAAAATTGGCCTGCCAGTTGCCAGCCGCCAATCGCTTAAATAGACGATATAGATCAAAATCTTCACATCATGAAACAGCTTATCGAATGTGTTCCTAATTTTTCTGAAGGACGTGATCATGCAATTATAAAACAATTGACTGATGTGATCGAAAATGTCCAGGGAATCAGATTGTTGAATGTTGACCCGGGATATGCCACCAACAGGACGGTAGTTACATTTGTGGGTGAGCCGGCCATGGTTGTTGAGGCAGCTTTCCGGGCAATTCAGCGTGCCTCTGAGATTATTGACATGTGTCAACACAAAGGGGAACACCCGCGGTTTGGAGCAACCGATGTTTGTCCGTTTGTACCTGTTTCAGATATTTCGATGGAAGAGACTGTTAAATATGCCCGGATCCTTGCCAAAAGGGTTGGTGAGGAGTTGGAGATTCCGGTTTATTGTTACGAATTTGCTGCTTTTGAAGAGAAGCGGCGAAGCCTAGCCAACTGTCGGGCCGGAGAGTATGAAGGGTTAGCCGAAAAGTTACAATCTTCTGATTGGCAACCCGATTTTGGTCCGGCTAAATTTAATGAGCGGTCTGGTGCTGCTGCAATCGGGGCAAGAAATTTCCTCATTGCCTATAATGTTAATTTAAATACCAGTTCTGTACGTCTGGCCAATTCGATTGCTTTTGATGTGCGTGAAGCCGGGCGTATCAAAAGAGAAGGGGATCCGGTTACCGGGAAAATCGTTAAGGACGAACATGGCGAGCCGGTCAGAATTCCCGGCACTTTGAAAAAGGTGCGTGCCATAGGATGGTATATCAGGGAATATGGAATTGCACAAATATCTATGAACCTGGTTGATATCACCACTACTCCGGTTCATATGGCTTTTGATGAAGTTTGCGAAAGAGCCCGCGTCCGGGGCATCCGTGTGACCGGATCCGAATTGATCGGGATGATTCCATTGCAGGCCATGCTTGATGCCGGAAAATATTTTTTGCGGAAGCAGCACCGTTCTGTTGGAATTCCGGATCGCGAAATTATCCATATCGCCGTTAAATCATTGGGCCTGGATGAACTGACCCCATTTGATCCTGGCAAAAGAATAATCGAATATCTTCTTGAAAACAAGAATACCCCGTTAATTAATATGACATTAACTGGGTTTTCGCGCGAGACGGCTTCTGATTCTCCTGCACCAGGGGGAGGCTCTGTAGCTGCATATGTAGGCGCATTGGGTGCATCTTTGGGTACTATGATTGCTAACCTGACCTCTCAGAAAAGGGGATGGGACTCCCGCTGGGAGGAATATTCCGAATGGGCAGAAAAAGGGAAGGAGTATTATGAAGCATTACTCAACCTTGTGGATCAGGATACTGACGCTTTTAATCAGATTATGAATGCCTTCCAACTACCAAAGGAGACATCAGGGGAGAAGATCGTCCGGAAAAATGCCATCCAAACAGCCACCCTGAATGCAATCGAGATCCCCTTCCGGGTGATGCAAACCGCATTTCAATCGATGGAGGTAATCCAGGCAATGGCCGAAACGGGGAATCCAAATTCAATAACCGATGCCGGCGTAGGGGCACTTTGTGCTGCCACAGCAGTTTCGGGAGCCTATCTGAATGTCCTGGTGAATGCTACCGGGTTTGATGATAAAGAGGCCATCCGCCAAATACTCTCTGAGGCTGTAGCGCTGGAAATTCAGACTAAAGAAAAGTGCCGACTTATTCAGAAACTTGTTGTAGAGAAAATTAGTCAGGGATAATAACTTAAACACTGGACAAATATCAAATCCTGTTTTCGGTTACCTTCTCCCTTTCCTTTCTGTTTTTCCAGTGAAGAGTCACCGGCCTGTTTCCTATCTATGGGAAAACAATCATGCCATGATAATTGTACCATTGAAGTAATGTTTCTAACTATTGGGTATATAATTATCTTTGCCGGGATAATCCTTTAAAAATGCTGATGGGTTCACGATTAAAACTGTGGATATGTAAATCATTGAGTTTGCTGTTACTGCTAATATTTTTAGGGTATTACAGCGGCATTACCCTGTTTCCCCATACCCATATCGTCAACGGGATTACCATTATTCACTCTCATCCGTTCAATTCAGGAGGTGGGAATAACTCTTCAAATTTACCCCACTCCGGAAAGGAGTTGCAGCTCATTCATCATTTATCCGAGTTTCTCTCAACAGCTGCCAGTATCTCTTTCATTGCCTTGATAATTAAATCATTATTGGTTGATGATTTAGTTCATTCTACCAAAGAAGGATATGCTGAGCCGGGTGGTAACCGTGCCAATTCTCTTCGCGCTCCCCCTTTGATTTCAATGATCTGATTTAATGAATGAAGTAGTATTACTTCGATGACTGTCGGTTAACTGATTTTCAGAATAACCGGCATATGGATTATGCATATCAAAAAAATTAAAAATGAAGAGAATATTTGTTATAGGTTTGGCATGGCTTGCTATTTCATGTCAAAGCAAGACGGAACCGGGATCATCAGCGAATTATACCATAAAGGGGGATACCATTTATATTCCTCAGAAATCCAATCTAAAGGAGAAAATTAAAACCACTCTGGTCAGTGCTGCCCCCTATCGGAATAAGCGTTCTGCATCGGGCATCGTGAAAGCAATTCCAAATAATTATGCCCAGATTGCCTCCCCTTTTGCCGGGCGGATCATCAAATCTTTTATTAAGCTCGGGCAGCGGGTGGCAGTAAATGCCCCTATTTTCGAGATTAGCTCACCCTCCTTTTTTGAGGCTGGAAAGGCTTATTACCAGTCAAAGCAAGAGATGCAGCTGGCCGAAAAAAACCTCCGAAGACAACAGGATCTGCTGAAAAATGGTGTTGGTGTTCAAAAAGATCTGGAAGAGGCAGAAGTGACTTATGAGGTGAGTAAGCGTGATTATGAGAATTCAATTGCCAGTCTGAATGTCTACCACGTTAATCCTGCCAATATGGTTTTGGGTGAGCCTTTGGTCGTTCGCACGCCTATTGCAGGGGAAGTGATCACCGACAATATTGTGATCGGGCAATACCTGCGCGATGATGCGGGCCCCGTTGCCCTTGTTGCTGAATTGAGCAAAGTTTGGGTGGTCGGCCAGCTGAAGGAAAAGGATATCAGCAGTATCCACGAATCGGACGAAGTTCAGATCGAAGCTGCCGGGATGCCTGGTCTGCTGATTTGGGGCGTCGTTTATCATATCAGTGAAATGCTTGATGAGACCACCCGTTCGGTTGAGGTATTTATCGAATGTGCCAACAGCGGGCGGAACCTCAAACCAGGGATGTACGCAACTGTTCAGTTTACTGAGAAGGCAGACAGTTCAATACTTATTCCGGCCAGCGCTGTCCTGCAAATGGAAGAGAACAGCTATGTTTTTGTGAGAGTGGGGACAAACGGATACCTGAAACGGAAGATCCAAACCTCTGGGACCGATAACGACCGGATTATTCTGAAATCTGGACTAAGGGAAGCAGATGAGCTGGTTACGGAAGGTGCAATTTATTTACTTGAAGCCAAATAGCCAGAGATATGCGCGGAATTATTTTATTGGCCATCCAAAAAAGATGGATGATGGTCGCTGTATTCTTTCTAATCTGCATGTTGGGGTTCTATTCCTGGAACCAACTCTCGGTAGAGGCTTATCCCGATATTGCAGACGTTACTGTACAGGTGATCACACAGGTTCCCGGTCTGGCGGCCGAAGAGATTGAACAGCAGATTACCATTCCTATCGAACGGGAACTTAACGGTCTCCCGGGCGTTCACGTAATGCGGAGTAAGAATGCGTTTGGCTTATCTACAATTGTCCTTGTATTTGAAGATAAAATTGAAGATTACTGGGCGCGTCAGCGGGTACAGGAACGACTTACCCTGGTCCAGCTCCCTTATGGTGCTGTCCCTGGATTAAATGTGCTTACCTCGGCAACTGGCGAAATCTACCGTTATATCATCGAAAGTAAAAATCATGATCTCAGGGAGTTGACAGACCTGAATAAATGGGTGATTATTCCCCATTTAAAGCAGGTGACCGGTGTAGCCGATGTCAGCAATTTTGGCGGTATTACAACCCAGTTTCAGATTGAAATTGATCCGGTAAAGCTGGAACAATATGGACTAAGCCTGTCGGATGTTTCGGCCAAAATTGAACAAAACAATACCAATGCCGGCGGCAGCATGTTATATCGGGGCGATCTGGGCTACGTCATCCGTGGGATAGGTCTCGTGAAGGATTTGGGTGATCTGGGGAAGATTGTGGTCAAGACCGAAAATGGGGTTCCCGTGTTCATCAAAGATCTGGGAGATCTTAAATATGGTAGTGTTGAACGAAAAGGGACCCTAAGCTTTTCAGACCGAACCAGGAATTATTCCGAAAGTATCGAGGGGACAGTTCAGATGCTCAGGTTTCAAAATCCGTCGAGGGTGCTGGCTGAGGTTCATAAATCGGTAGAGGAACTTAATAACGATATCTTACCCGAAGGGGTTAAAATACACCCGTTCCTTGATCGAACAGATCTGGTAGGAACAACATTAAACACGGTTTCACACACCCTACTCGAAGGGATTCTGCTTGTTCTGATTGTACTCATAGTTTTCCTGGGAAGCTGGCGCGGTGCCTTGCTGGTAGCCATAACGATTCCCGTTGCTCTCCTTATTGCTTTCGGATTGATGCTGATGACCGATATTCCGGCAAATCTTCTGTCTCTGGGGGCAATCGATTTCGGAATTATTGTAGATGGGGCGATCGTGATGATGGAGACAATCCTGAAGAAACGGGAAGACCATCCGGAGATGACCTTTGACGAAAAATCGATTGTTCAACGGGTACTGGAGGTTGCAAAACCTGTCTTCTTCTCATCGATCATTATTATTACTGCCTATCTGCCGCTTTTTGCCTTTGAACGGGTCGAGAAAAAACTGTTTACTCCAATGGCTTTCACTGTTGGGTATGCCCTTTTCGGGGCTTTGTGTGTGGCGTTGCTTCTAATTCCCGGATTGGCATATGTCCTTTATAAAAACCCGCAAAAAACCTATCACAATAAATGGCTGGAAAAGATTACCGCAGTTTATAAACGGCAGACTGCAAGAATAATCAGTAAACCTAAATCTGTATTTCTTCCGTTGGGAATTGTGCTGGTTGTCGCCATCCTTCTGACTATCACAGTCGGAAAAGATTTTCTTCCGCAATTGGATGAAGGCTCCTTATGGTTGCAGGTCCAGCTTCCTCCAGGCATTTCGCTTGATAAATCCAGGGAGATGAGCGATACCCTGCGCCATCGGCTGATGAAATTTGATGAAGTAACCTATGTGATGCTCCAGACAGGACGTGACGATCAGGGTGTCGATCCGTTTTCGCTTTCCCATATCGAATCCTCAATCGGGTTAAAACCTTATAAAGAGTGGAAACACGGCAGGAGAAAAAGCGATCTGATAGACGATATGTCAAAGGAACTTGAATCGATGCCGGGATATTCGGTTGCTTTTTCACAACCAATTTTCGATATGGTGATGGACCAGATTGCCGGGTCACACAGCGATCTGGCCATAAAAGTTTATGGTGAAGATCTGAAAGAGAGCCGGAAGGTAGCAGAAAATGTTTTAAATGAGCTCAAAACGATTCCCGGAGCGGCTGATCTGGCCATTGACCAGGAGTTGCCGTTGCCTCAGTTACAAATACAGGCTAACCGGGATAAGATTGCTCAGTACGGGTTGAATGTTTCGGATGTTGCAGAATTGATTGAAGTTGCAATTGGCGGGCAGGCGATTTCACAAATTTTCATCGGGAATAAAGTGTATGATGTGATCTGCCGCTATAACGAGAACAGCAGGAATACCCCTGAGAAAATCGGCAACCTGATGCTTACTTCGGGCTCGGGGGCAAAAATTCCCCTCTCTCAGGTTGCTGACATCAGGCTAAGCACCGGAGCAAGTACGATTACCCGGGAGATGAATAAACGTTATGTTGCCTTGCGCATTAATCTGCGGGGAATTGATCTGACCGAATTCTTAAACATTGCCCGCAGGAAAATAGCTCAGAATGTGAAATATGACCACGAAAAGTGTAATGTGGTCTGGAGCGGACAATTCGAAAACCAACACAGGGCTTATGCACGGCTTGGTTTTATTGTACCGCTTGCATTGGCTGTGATGTTTTTGTTATTATTCGGGACTTTTGGGAAGCTTCGTCAGGCCAGCCTGCTGATGGGGATTGTTCCATTGGCGCTTTTCGGCGGGATGCTGGCCCTGAATGTGCGGGGAATGACCCTGAATGTTTCATCGGCAGTTGGCTTTATCGCACTTTTTGGCGTTTCCATCCAAAACGGGGTGATCATGATCTCCCATATCAATGCGCTGCGAAGGCAGGGAATGAAACTGAAAGATGCAGTTCATTCTGGTGCAGGTCACCGTTTACGGCCCGTAATGATGACCGCCACTGTTGCTGTCCTCGGATTGTTACCCGCATCTCTCTCAACCGGTATCGGCTCGGATGTTCAGCGCCCGTTGGCAACGGTAATCGTATACGGATTGCTGTTCGCCACATTGATCACACTTTATGTATTGCCGGCTTTGTACTACATGTCTGAAAAGAAATGGTCAAAGGACAAAGACTATGAACAAGTTCACTCATAAATTAAGATTGTACAGATGAGAATATTTACGATATGCCTGATTCTCCTTTTGGCTGGGGCAACCAAAACATTCAGCCAGACCGATCCCCTTTTTCACCAGGGTGGCCTTAAATTTAATGTTTATATGGATTTGGTGGGGAAACATAATCTCGATTATGCTGCTGAACGTTACGAGGTGAGTAAAGCGGAAGCAGCCATCGAAATAGCCAAAGTTTTTCCCGATCCTACCTTATCATTCGGTATGTCGCAGGACCACAATGGGCATTTAACCACGGGGAACGGAGTTTCCGCCGGTCTGGATCAGTCGGTTGACCTTTTTGGAAAACGGAGGGCAAGGATCGACCTGGCCAAAAGTGAGCACGAACTTTCAAAGGCACTTCTCGCCGATTTCTTCAGGAATCTTGAGTCTCAGTCTGCAGAAACTTTCCTCGAAGCCCTGAAGCAAAATCAGCTTTACAAGGTCAAACTCAACTCATATCAGACCATGAAACGGCTGGCTGAGGCCGACAGCATCCGGCTAAAGCTTGGAAGTATCATGGAAATTGATGCCGTTCAAAGTAAATTGGAAGCCAGTTCCTTATTCAATGAATTATTGCAGTCTGAAGCTGATCTGAGAAACTCCTTGATTCAGCTTTCCCGGATGACAGGCAGTCTTAAGCTGGATACGCTCATTATACCAGAAGGGGATTTGACCTTCAAACCCCGACAGTTTGTGATGGCTGATCTGATTGTTACAGCACGGAATAAACGTGCTGATCTTGTAGTGGCCCTTTATAATAAAGAGGTGGCTCATAAGGCGTTAAGGTTGGCTCAAAAGGAGCGGAATATCGATCTGGATCTGACGCTTGGGATCAGTAACAGTTCATACATTGAGAGCTACGGTCCTTCATTTGCCACTGTTTCTGCGGGTATAGCGATTCCATTGAAATTTTCGAATCATTATAAAGGTGAACTTAAACAAGCCCAATTTCAAATCGCTCAATCTGAAGTACTTTATGAAAAGGCTGAATTGCAGATCAGTACTGAGATTGCGCAGGCGATGCAAAATTATCAGTCTGTCTGTAAACAAGTTGAAAGTTACGATCATGGGATGCTTGAAAGTGCCCAAAACGTTCGAAAGGGGAAAATCTACAGCTATAGTCGCGGTGAAACGTCATTGCTCGAAGTGCTGAATGCCCAGCGCACCTATAACGATATTCAGCAGAATTATTATGAGACAGTTTTCAACCGGGCGGTGGCCTTGGTTGAACTGGAAAAAGCCGCCGGAATATGGGATATTAATTTTTGAATAATCAAACTGAAACGGTGAATATTAGTTACTTTTAGGTCATAATTTAAAATATGGTTTAAGAGCCGGACAGGATCTCCGAACCTTCCTTCCGGAACATAATAGGGGTCATTTGTTTGGAAAATCAATGAAGTTAACTGCATTTGGCTAATATAAAACAATATAGCTATGAAAATAAAATTCATGGGAGCTGCCCGTGAAGTAACCGGCAGCAAGACATTAATCACGCTTGACAACGGTAAAAAGATCCTTCTTGACTGTGGAATGTTTCAGGGGAAAGGGCAGGAGACCGATTCGATGAACCGCAATCTGGGATTCGAACCCAGCGAAATTGATCATATTATCCTGTCTCATGCGCACATTGACCACTCAGGACTGATCCCCTATGTTTACAGGCTGGGGTTCAGGGGTTCGGTGATCTGTACAAATGCTACCCGCGATTTGTGTGCGATTATGCTCGCGGACAGTGGTCATATCCAGGAGAGTGATACTGAAATGCATAATAAGAAAAGGGCCCGTCAGGGACTACCCCCGGTTAAACCTATTTATGTAAGACAGGATGCCCTGAATTGCATGGAGCTTTTCATTGGAACCGCCCAGAACCGTAAATTTTACATCAGTGATGACGTTAAGGTGAGGTTCACGTCAACCGGACATTTGTTGGGTGCGGGTGCTGCTGTTATTGAAATCACTGAAAATGGTAAGGTGACTAAAATTGGTTATACCGGGGATATTGGCAGGCCATCAAGCCGCATCCTCAAGGCTCCGGAACCTTTTGCCCAGGTTGATTACCTGATTACCGAAGCCACTTATGGGAACCGGCTCCATCCGCATATTAAAGCTGCAGAGGAGGATTTGCTACGGGTTGTTAAGGAAGCGTGTGTCGACAGGGAAGGGAAACTCATTATTCCTTCATTTGCTATCGGCCGTACCCAGGAGTTGGTTTACTCCCTGAATAATTTCTTTAATGATGGACGGCTTCCCAAAGTTCAGATTTATGTCGATAGTCCACTGGCAGTTAATGCCACAGATATTTTCAGGATGCATTCTGAATGCTTCAATAAGGAGGTGCTCGATGTTATAGAGCAGGATGATGATGCGTTCGGGTTCAACTCATTGCATTACATAAAGACCACTGAAGAGTCTAAAAAACTCAATTTCATCAAAAAACCCTGTGTGATTATTTCTGCCTCCGGGATGATGGAGGCCGGACGGATTAAACATCATCTGGCCAATAACATCTCAAACCCAAGAAATACGATTTTATGTGTCGGGTATTGTGCCCCACGAACCCTCGGTGCAAAAATTATCAATGGAGAAAGTGAAGTATCTATCTTTGGCATCAGATATCAAGTAAATGCGACCATTGAGCGCATTGAAGCGTTCAGTGGTCATGGCGATTACAACGAAATGCTTGATTTTCTGAAATGTCAGGATAAGAGTCTCCTTAAGAAGACGTTTTTAGTTCACGGCGATTACGAGGCTCAGCTGTTTTATAAGGAACGGATGAAGGAAGCAGGGTTTGGAGATATTGAGATTCCTGAATCGGGGAATGAGTTTGAGCTGAAATAAAAAGCCCTCGATCGAGTGACCGGGTGAATATTCAAGTCCTGAGCATTCACCCGCTCACTTTTCCTGAAAATTAGTGCAGTTTAAACTGAATCGGTATCGTATAAGAAACATCAACCGCTTCTCCATGTTGTTTTCCGGGTTGCCAGTCCGGCATATTGTTGATGACCCGCAAGGCTTCGGCATCCAGCGCCGGATGAACTCCTCTGACTACCTTTACCTCTTCGACCTTTCCGGTACTCTTGATCACAAAGTTCACAACCACCATTCCCTCAGCCTTTTCGAGAGTTGCTTTGGCAGGATATTTGACATTAGCTCCGATATATTTCATCATCGCCTGATGCCCTCCGGGAAACTGGGGCATCTCCTCAACAATCTTGAATACCTTACTGTCGTTCACTTGGCTGTCAGTAGTCCTGTTTTCTTTTAAGAATATTTCAACCACCCCATTTTTCCCCTTCTCCCCGTACTTGTCAGTGGCTTCCTTGCCTCTCAATGTTTTTCCTGATTCGACACCTTCGGCTAATTTTTTATCGAAGTTGGCTTTGGAGGTCGCAACACCATCAACCACAAATAATGGTGGATTTTTTACATCGAAAACCTCCGGTTTTGGCTGATTATTAGATTTGGATTCATTACTTCCGGTGTCATTCCCTTTCAAAATAATTTCAACAACCCCATATTTACCCTTCTCCCCATATTTATCAGTTGAAGTCTTGTCGTTCAATACATTAACAGACTGAATCAGCTCAGGTTTCAACGTTTCCATTTTAGCCTTATCAATTGGTTTGCCATCAAGAACGTATAACGGAAGATTTTTTGAATTACCTGATCTTAGTTGAAGAATTTTAGAATAGGAGTCGGAAGTACTGGAACCTGAGGATTCTTTCTTTGAAATCATCTCAATTACTCCGTTTTCCCCTTTCTCGCCATACTTGTCTGTGGCATCCTTACCTTTCCAGATAGTTATGGATTCGACACCTCCAGCATAAACCTTATCCGCCTTGCTTTTTTCGATCATTACTCCATCGAGCATAAAAATAGGGGCTTTAAGAGGATCTAAGGCATTAACTATGGAATCTTTTTTTGCAGAATCCGTATTAGCTGAATCGGGAAGTTCCTTTTTCAAAGTCACCTCAATTACCCCGTTTGCCCCTTTTTCACCATACTTAGTGGTGGCCTGCTCACCCTTTAATACATTGATCGATTTAAATTTTTCAGGGTCCATCGCTTTGACAAAACTTTCCGGGACAATTGTTCCATCAACGACATACAATGCTTTATTAATACTGGGTTCTTTGCCTGAAACGGTAACCTTATCGACAGAAATTATACCCGTTTTCATTTTAATGAGCATAGATTGATCAAAATCCGGCTTGGTTTGGAAGGATTCATATCCTACAAATGAAAACACCAGTTCACCATCCTTGGGAACCTCTTTCAATTTGAAGTTTCCCTTTTCATCCGTAATCGTTCCCTGTGTGGTTCCTTTGATTATCACGCTGGCCCCGGTGAGTGGCTTTCCGTCAGGATTAATCACCTTCCCTTTTACAGTCCCTGTTTGAGAATTTTGGCCATCACTAATAGACTTCATTTGGTCAGTTTTTGAAGCTGCTTCCTGAGAAGTCATGTACTCAGGTTTCGCGAATGCATAGAAAACCAGAGCCATTAAAGGGATAACCAACAGCAGTTTGAGTTTTCTGATCGGAGAATGTATGCTCTTTTTCATCATTTTAAATCTTTTTTTGTTGAGTGAATAACTAAACGAATTGGCCAGACTGATTACCGGGACCCCAAAAAGCTGGTTCAACAGTGTTGCCTGGTAAATGGCCGGATCTGAGGTGCGCAGCAAGGCTTTTTCATCCGCCAGGTATTCATGGTTCTGACGAATCAGATGACCGTAGACCCAGACGAACGGATTAAACCACTGCAACATACAAAGAATTTCGGCAAGCAACAAATCGAACCAGTGCCGCTGACGGATATGCTCGCTTTCATGGTTCACAATCTCCCGTGTTTCAACATCAGACGTTGAAGGATTGACAAAAACGTAGGAGAAAAATGAAAATGAGGCTGCATATTCGGGTGTACGAACCAGCTTTACCGGTCCGCTAACTTCGTAACCGGCCTTTCGCAATTTTCGGATAACCTTTCCGGTTTGCCAGATCAACCTAAAGGCAAGCCATCCGATACCCATTGCATAAAACCAATAATAAATAGGTATCGAAGGGGTTGAAGTATCAATGACCTGTGCCGATAAGCCGGAAATTGAAATGGTTCCGGTTGCTGAAGGAGTGATAACAGCATAATGCCAGGTATAAAAAGGAAGAGTAACTGAAGCAATAATCCCGGCAAGGAGGTAAATCCGGTTCAACCGGAAATACCGCTCATTACGTAAAACCGTCAGAAATACAAGTGTGAAACCTGTCAGCCAAACGGCCGATTTTAAAAGATACATGCCAAAAGTTTCCATATTATTCGGTTTTATTGCGTTTCGATAACTCTAACTTAGTATCCTCAAGAAGTTGTTCAAGATCCTTGATCGAAAGGTCTTTTTCGCGGGCAAAATAGGAGGCCATTGCCGGAAACGAATTGTTGAAGTAGTCGTTAAGCAATCCGAAAAGCTGCTTTCCCGAATATTCATTCTTCATCACCAACGGATAATAGACAAAAACCTTTCCATAGTCTTTGTGTCCGACAAACCCTTTCTTCTCCAAAATCCGGATAACGGTGGAGACCGTATTCCTTGCAGGTTTAGGTTCCTCGAACCGGTCGCGGACGTCCTTGACCAATCCTTCCCCCATTTCCCACAGGATCTGCATCACCTGTTCTTCTGCTTTTGTTAATTGCATGGCTGTTGTTTTTATACTGTCAATCCTTCAATGCAAATATACGACTATAAAAATAGTCATACAAGTGTTTTGAAAATTATTTAACTATTTATTTAGTTAATTTTTATTGATAATTTGGGGTGATCTTCCGGTATGATATTAATTTTAGGAATCATGTATCATAATTACCCGACCCCAATGATTTTTTATCACCCATCACTGCGCTAATTTCAACGGTCGTATTACTTTTGTTCCAAACCATTAAAACAGCTTTTATGCAAAAAGTGAAGATCCTCGTAATTATATTTTTTTTATTTAGCCTTAATTCCTCGGCTCAACTATCCAAACTTCTTAAATCGGCCAAAGTTAAGAATCTGCCACTCTCCAATACAGAGATCGTCAATGGGCTCAAAGAGGCACTTCAGGTTGGAACTGATAGTGCGGTCACTCACTTGTCTAAGGTTGATGGCTATCTTAAAGATTTGACTATTAAGATAATGCTTCCTCCTGAAGCAAAGGAAATTACCAGGAATATTTCAAAACTTCCAGGCGGCGCAAAATTGATGGATGATGTGATTACCCGGATTAACAGGGCGGCAGAAGATGCAGCCAAAGGGGCAAAACCCATCTTCGTAAAAAGTCTGCAGGAAATGACCTTTACTGATGGTCTGCAAATACTTAAAGGTCCGGATAATGCGGCAACTTTGTATTTTGAGCAGAAAACCAGCCAGCAGTTGGGCGAACTTTATCGTCCCAAAATCAGGGAATCATTAAATAAGGAGTTGGTAGCCGGAATTTCTACGCAGCAGTCATGGAACGAACTGACCAAAGCCTGGAACCAGATTGCCGGATCACCAATTGGCGCAATGACAGGGATGAAAGTGGTAAAAGTTCAGCTTGAAGATTATATTCTGC
>Ga0118677_10011441_pt1 | contig 13292 bp, 11 predicted proteins | sample AliMusrvi5mmetaG_FD_86154 | JGI IMG/M metagenome (GOLD analysis project Ga0118677, IMG submission 86154)
GCCTTCCAGATCAGCCGTCCAAGTACTCATTTCAGATAGCGGACAGTAAAATCATGTTGGCCTCATTTATGAAGAGCCATGACATACCCTACCCTAGAAGCGTCCGTTTCAACCCTGCGGATCCTGATACCGAGAACGATTTGGCAAAACTTCCTCTACCGATAATTGCCAAAACAGAGTGGGGCGGAGGAGGAGCTGCAATGCGAGTTTTTAACAACCGGGACGAGTTGATCCCCTATCTTCATCACGAATTCACAGATACGAGGCCGATTATTGTTCAGCAATTCATCCAAGGGATCGATCTAGGTTGCGCGGTTTTCTGCAGGAATGGGAAAATTCTTTGCTCGGTTGTACAGAAAAAAATTACTTCTGGCGCTAACCCCTTGGCTGCTTCCAAGGCGATTCAATTCATTGATGACCAGCGAGTCCTAGACATCGTTGGGCTTCTCATGGAGAGCTTACATTGGAACGGAATTGCGCAGGTCGACCTCGTTCAGCAGGAATCGACCAAGGATCTGTTTGTGCTTGAAATCAATCCACGCTACTGGGGCAGTATGATTGGTGCGCTAAAAATGGGAATCAATTTCCCAGAGATTTCCTGCCGGATTGCGCTCGGGCTTCCAGTGGTCCCGATGGTGTATAGCAAAGGAAAATACATAACCCCTCAGGGCTACATTTTATACGTGCTAAGTTTGATAAAAGGCCAAAATCAACCTGAAAGATTTCGATTATCTGACAGTAATTTCGATGGAATTCTCAGCGATCCTATTCCAAGGATCCTCGAATTTTTTAATCCGAAATGGCGTTGACCTTTTTTATACCTCAACGAATCACAATCATATTTCCCAGCATTTCAACTGTGCATTCACACCTATGTATTCAGATGAATCAATACACATGATTACTTCAGATCAGGAATCTTTTAGCTATACTTTTGAAATTAAGATTCCGGGGAGAGGTTCCTGCATTATATCAGCCTCCCAGCAGGGATTGTTTATGCAACCCACTAAATATAAAGGATAATCAGGAGATTTTTGTTTCGTAAACGGAATAGAAATAAGGAAGATAGGCATCAAGAAAGTAGGGACTCATTCCTTGGGCCGTCAGGCAATAATTTGGTGATAGGTTTATAACTTCGTTGGCCTGTTCAAAATCCCATCGGACACTCCCTGTGACGATCAGAATGACCCTTCTAGGTTTAGATATTAGGGACTGAGAAAGATTACTCATGATTTTTCTCTAAACGCGGGTTGAAAAAGGGTTGCAGAACTAAATAACCATATCACTGGAAGGAAAATCGAATTGCCCAGCGTCTAGGTTCAGGACTTCCGTAGCAATCTTACGGTCACCTAGACCGATGCAGTTCGCAATGTTTTTGCGCGCCAACTCACAAGCTTCGAGGGCAAAATCCACACCGATAATCTTCCTGAAACCATACCTGCGCGCCATCAGTAAAGCCCTTCCGAACCGCGAGCCGATATCAACAAACGTCATGTCGCGACAGGATGTCGGAAAATATCTTGAGAGATAATAGAAGGTAATAGGAGAAGTCGAGACGATCGCGTGCCCTTCAGTCATATTCGGACCGACAACATGGACCTGATCCAACTCGATCTGGCCACAGGTTGTAACGCAATGCCTCGCATCCCATCGCTTACCAATGACAATCGATGCCTGAATATGTAGATGCATCAGGATGAAGGAGAGACTTTTCTTTAGTCCCCTCGCCCTGAGTTGATTGATGATCCCGGTAACACCATTCATCCTGATGGGAATTTGTGAATAATCGGTTTGGCATGTTTAAAGGGCAAGCCTGAGTAATAAGAGTGAAACTTGTCATCGGGGCCCGATCCGGTCAATTCTTTGACCACATGCATTCAAACCCCAGAGTTGCAGTCATCATCCTCAATTTTCGTACTCCGGAAATTACGATAGACTGCCTCAAGACGATCGCGTCTGAAGCAGAAGCGAATCCGGGAATGAGCGTTACCGTTCTGGACAATGCCTCGGGTGATGAATCGGTCGCAAAAATCAGCGCAGCAATTCTGGCTCATGGTTGGAGCAACGGTTGGCTCGAATTCCGTCCGCTGGACAAAAACCTTGGGTTTGCCGGTGGCAACAATCTGATTATGCGGGAAAAGATGGCCCTTAACCCTTCCCCTGAATATCTGCTTCTGCTCAACAGTGATACACTTGTACGTCCAGGTTGTATTTCGACTTGCCTTCGCATCATGGAGAATGATCCTCGAATTGGCGCCCTGAGCTGCATGCTTCGAAACCATGATGGAAGCGTTCAGAATGTATGCCGGAAGTTTCCCACCCCGCTTCGAGAATCCCTTCATTCTCTTGGGCTCCCGTGGTTTCTGCCGCGCCTTTTTGCTTGGGCCGATCTTGAGGACAAGGGTTGGGACCGGGAGAAGACCGCTCGCGACGTGGACTGGATCAGTGGAGCATTTTTCATGGGCCGGACATCAGCGCTGAGGAAAGCGGGTTTAATGGACGAGGAGTTTTTCTTTTATGGGGAGGATTGCGAGTGGTGCCACCGCATCAGAAAAAATGGATGGAGGATAAGATTTGATCCCACCGCGGAGATCGTTCATCTCGGCGGTGGGTCATCTGACTCGACTCGGCTCGTCAACCGTAGAAAGGATATCTTGTCCTGGAAGGCACGGTTTCAGGTTCAGAGAAAGTGCTATGGACGTGCCGCTGAGATACTGAACCTTGGTCTAAATCTGCTTTCATTTGGTGGCAGAAAATTCTTGATGCAGGTAACGGGAAATACCAATCGAGGTTCCTACAACTGGATATGTGAAGGTTTTGATCAACTCTTGAGCCTGGCTTCAGGTTCGGAAAAGTAAACTGCCGCTGCAAACCATCATGCAACCAATCGCTTCCGCTCCCAAGACTGTTAGACCCCTGCGGGTAGCCTTTATCCTGCCGGGTTTGCATAGGGTGTGTCGAGGAGCCGAAGTTGCGCTTGAATCCGTGGCCCTTGAACTTTCCCGCCTTCCCGGCGTGGATGTCACACTTTTCGGTTCCGGTCGAGCCCGCCGTGACGATCCTTATAAATTTATTCATGTCGGCAATATTCCGCGCGAACGATTTGAAAAGTTTCCCATTTTTCCTCTCTTCCGTAGTGAATACGTCTGGGAGGAAGCGACTTTTTTGCCCGGTCTACTTTACCATTTTCACCCTTCTAAATTCGATATAACCGTTACCTGTAGTTTCCCGTTTGTGAATTGGGTTCTTCTCCTCCGCCGAAACCGTCAGAGTCATGTTCCTGCGCATGTCTATGTAACACAGAACGGCGATCACGCCGTTCACTGCCAAGATCGCGAATACCGCTGGTTTTCCTGCGACGGACTAATCTGCACTAATCCCGATTATTACGAGAGGAACAAAGGGGCTTGGCTGAGCCGGTTGATTCCGAACGGTGTCGACCCCCAAATGTTCCACCCAGGTTCTGCCGAGCGCCGTGAGTTCGACCTGCCCGAAGGAGTTCCTATAACCCTAATGGTAAGCGCCCTAATCGCGTCGAAGCGGGTTGATGAGGGTATCAGGGCAGCCGCAAAAGTGCCAGGTCTCCATCTTGTCATCTGCGGAGACGGGCCTGAACGAGAGAAAATCCACGCTCTCGGAACCGATCTGATGCCGGGGCGTTTTCATCCACGCATCCTTCCCCGCTCGAAGATGCCCGATATGTATCGTTGCGCTGACATTTTCCTTCACATGAGCCTGGATGAACCTTCCGCAAATGCCTACATAGAGGCGCTTGCAACCGGCCTCCCAATCGTCACCCATGATCGTCGTGTGACCCGCTGGACCCTTGAGGAAACCGGCGTCCTTGTGGATGCCACCAATCCTGATGCCGTGGCAGAAGGCATCGTGATTGCCCTCGAAAGAAGGACACCGCAAGATGTCGCCTCCCGACGCCTGCTTGCAGAAGAACGCTTTTCCTGGTCCGGAATAGCCCGTCAATATGAGGAGTTCTTTCACGACATTCTTACACGCCGTGGCGGCATTAGATCATGAGTCAAATTGCCTTCGTTGCAATCGGTAGAAACGAGGGAGAGCGCTTAAAGCGATGTCTCCGATCGCTTCGCAAAGCCTCGGATTCAGTGATCTATGTAGACTCCGGATCGACCGACGGAAGTATTGAATTTGCCAGAAGTCTCGGCGTCGAAGTTTTGGAACTGGACGTTTCACGGGGTTTCACCATGGCTAGGGCGCGCAATGCTGGGTGGAAGCGTCTGCTTGAAATCACCCCTAGTCCTGAGTTGGTCCACTTTATTGATGGGGACTGCGAACTCATCTGGGAATGGGTCCCCAGAGCGATAACCTTTCTTGACCAAAACCCCGGAGTTGCCGCGGTTTGTGGCCGACGAAGAGAAATGCATCCCGAAGCCTCTTTTTACAACCTCCTGTGTGAAATCGAGTGGAACACACCAATAGGAGAAGCTCATGCCTCAGGCGGCGATGTTCTGATGAGAATTCCCCCGCTGGAATCCGTTGGAGGGTTCAATGAAGATCTAATTGCTTTTGAGGAACCCGACTTGTGCCGTCGCATTCGCAACAAGGGATGGAAAATCTGGCGCCTGGACGAGGACATGACGCGGCATGACGCGAACATCCTTACCTTCGCTCAGTGGTGGAAACGTCATGAACGCGCTGGATACGGAGCCATGGTCATCACAGACAACTGCAGGGAGGAGGGAGACACAACCTCCGGAGAGTTATTCGCAAAGCAGGTAAGAAGCCCTCGAATCTGGCTTTTTTCTATGTTTCTGGCTCTGTTGCTCGGGATTCCGCTAGCATCATTGGTGGAAGGCTGGACGGGTGCCGTCGCCATTCTTTTTCTCTTGGCAATTGTGTTCGTAGCACAAGCCCTACGCATTGCATGGTTCTCGAGAGGGCGCGCTCCCAACCTGCCAACTGCAATCCTTTACGGTGTATTCACGATGATCGCCAAACTGCCTCAGTCACTGGGACAATTGCATTATGCGAGGGATCGGGCCAAGGGGAGGAAAGCTGTCCTGATTGAATACAAATGAGCCCTTCGGATATTCTGGAAACAGCATGAGAATCCGCACTAACCCTCCTCTCGAGAACTAGAGCTTTGCAACGGACGTTTTGCACAGGAAGTTTGCAAGCCTTCTCTTCGATCAGTCCTTTACACCATCTTCTTCAACTGGGATTCCATCTCTCTTAAAGCGTTTTTAGAATTCCTCAACTCGAGGATGCAAACTACAAGATTCCATGCCTATCGGGTTTACGCCCACAGCTACAATAGGTAGTGCTTAGATGGTTCTGATTGGAATGGGCGAGTTGGAATCCAACTCCAGTAACGCGGGGGTGGCGAGACGATCTCTATCGGATCATTGATCGGTCGGTTGCAAGGATGGGCATCGTTGGGCTACGTCCCTCAATTTCACCATTCATGTCCTCTATGGCATTCGTAAAGAGCGTTACAGCACCCTGTGCTGCTTCTATGTCTGCAGTAAGAAGAACCCGTGCCGCAACAGCCCTCATCTCTGGATCTTTTGATAGAGCCCGATATAGCGCCTGCCATTCTGCCGTTCCACCGCGGCAGACAATATTAGCAATCGACAGTGGAGATGGCGAGGATGTGCTTCGATTTGGGTTCATATGGTTTCCCCATCTATGGCAGAACGAATGTCTGCTACGGTTCCGAATGATCGCCCCTCGAGTGAGAGCAAAGGATCCGTCATTTCGGCCTCAAACATTGTAGTTCCAACGCGGGAACATACGGCCGAGACATGCGACCATTTATTATAGGGTGAAATGATGCCCTTGTAATCTGACAGATTTACATCCCCAAAGTCAGCAGGTGCTTCATGAACAGCAGAGGAAAATTGCGAAAGAGCTGATAGATTGCCGCACGCTTTGTGATAGATATAATTTAGCGGACGCAGAGCAGAGACTGTCCTTTCAGGCCCCAACTTGTCGGATAGAGCGGCGACATCAAGGTAGTCTCTGGTCGCCTTCCTAGTCGCGAGAAGATAGGCCTTTATCCGTAATGCTTCATCCAAGGTCGGGATCAAAAGACCGTCTTTCAGCTCGGACTCTATCGGGATAGTGCGGCGTTGTTGGCGGACGCCAAGTTCGACTTGGTGACGTTCTCCTAGTATAATGACCGGTCGATTAAGGCGGTGTGTTTTCCACCCATCCCATTTATCCAATTGTTCGGCGACGACATCAAACTCCTGTTTGAGAAGGGGAGTAACATTGTCAATGTCTGTACTGAATCGGTGCCCCGCATGCATCGCGACAGCCGTTCCGCCTACAGCAACCATTTCCAGCCAGGGTAGATGACTTTGAAGTTCAATGCCTTCATTTTTGACGTGTTGAAATTCCATTATACTAGAATAACTGTTCAATGATGTCGCGTCAAGGGACCCCAATCTAGCACTTCCCTTTCGATATAAGGCAATTTTGGTGACTACGACCGTCCCTGGTTTGACTGCATTTCTAACGAATCCTTCCGGCAACTCGCCCATTCCAATCAGAACCATCTAAGCACTACCTATTGTAGCTGTGGGCGTAAACCCGATAGGCATGCAAGATTCACTTATCCATTCATCTGCTCTCATCAGACAAATCCTTATCAGGGGGAAACTTAGCGCAAGGAAAACGCTGGGCAATAAATAGACCGGAAATGACATGTTCAGACTGGAGCTAATATCACCCATGAAGAAACCATAGGTGTACCTCCGATAGAGGGCCAATTCAGAACTTCAAAAAACCTAACCTCTCCCTAGCTTTTAAGAGTATGTCACGATAGAAAATTGAATGCCGTGTGACGATATGAGGAGTTGCAATTTGGATAATGATAAATGAACATCAGACGTTATTCATCAGAATGACTTCCCCAAGGACACCTTTTTTATTCCGCTGCTCTTGGAGGAGGAGGGTCCTGACATTCCTGACCATCTCTGCAATTTCAGGTTGCACTTGGGTTCATCCGGTGAAGGAAGGGGTCTTCGAGAAGGGAAAGACCTCAAAGCATTTTGTGCCCGACATGAATCTGAAGCCGGGCGAATTTTTCACCACTCAACTCAAAGCTTCAACCAAGGCGTTCACTGGAGCCGATAAGGTTTCCGCTGAATCGTCGAGATTGGAAAATGATTATCGCTTAGGTCCTGGAGATCATTTTTCATTCCTTGTCAGTGACCGACCTGAGATCTCGCGTGAAGAGATCATAGTAGCTCCAGACGGGACGGTGGCCCTACCTCGTGTTGGCATCATCACGGTGCAGGGACTTACCCAAAAACAAGTGACCGACAGAGTGACTCAAGCTCTCAAGGTTTACTATGAAAGACCCGAAGTGACGCTGCTCATGAAAGTTTACAATAACAACCGAGTCTTTGTTCTGGGCCGAGTTGTAAAACCTGGGGAAGTGAAGTTCGAAGGACGGGGAACCTTGCTGGAGGCTCTTGCCCTATGTGGCGGAATGCCTGACTCCATCAACAAGACTTATCTGAGTCGCTGCAGCATTGTTCGCGGGAAGGATCTTATCATGTGGATTGACCTCCGTGAATTGCTGGAGAGGGGAAATCTCTCCCTGAATGCGCAACTTCAAAACGGAGACGTCATTTACATTCCTATCAGCGAAGACGCCACGGCGTATGTTCTCGGGGAGGTCAAAACGCCCGGAGTGGTGCCTCTTCGGACAGAAATCAATATCATGAATGCCCTCATGACCGTGGGAGGACCGACGAAGGAGGCTAACCTGAGGGATGTTTTCCTGATCCGCCAATCCGAAGGCAGGGGGGTTGTGGAGCGAGTCAACCTTCATGAACTTGTTGGCCGCGGTAATGGCTCTCAGAATTATGTCCTGCGCGATGGAGATATTGTTTATGTCCCGGAAACTGGCCTAGGCAAGTTCAACTACTTTTGCACCGAGGTGCTACCCTTCTTCAACATTATCGGGATAACTGCTAATGCCATCACGGGATTCGGATTGAACAATCTATACTATGGTTCATCCATCAGCCCAGCTCACCCATGATGTCCCAGGCTGAGAACCAGACGCCCAACGGGGCACCTTTACTATTTGGTGATCTGGCAAAGGCCAGCAAGACCAAGCCGTTTGAAATGATTGATGCCCTTTGGAGAAATGCCCCGCTCGTGCTGGCTCTGGGCATCCCCCTCTTCATCTTTTTCTACCTTACCCTCTCGGTGCTTGTCATCCCGACCTATATCGCAAAAGGGACTATTTTGGTCAAACAACTCACGGAACCTGGTGCCAACGGACGTGAGCGCGAGCTAATCATGGGTGATGTTGCGACATATCAACGAACCCTTGCTCTTCGGGTGCTCAACACCGGTCTTCTCGCAAAAGCCATCTCAAGCATGAAGGAGGATCAAAAACCTGCCTTCCTCAAGGGTGTTAAGGATCCCAAAACGGCTGCCATGATACTAGCAGATAAACTCACGGCTAGTCAGATAGATGGCACCTATATCATCAATGTTTCTCTAAGGGGAAACAAACCTCACGGACTCGCAAACACCCTCGACGCAGTACTCAAAACCCTGCTTCAACAGCTGCAGATCGAACAGGAAGATCAGTACGGAAAAAGGCTCCTCTATCTACATAACGAATACGATTCACTTGCTGCCCTGCAGGAATCGGCAAAGGAAAAGGTCATAGCTATGGCGAACAAATACGGCAACAAATCCTTCCTCCGTTCGTCCTACACTGCCGACTTGACCAAAATCGAACTCATCCAGCGACTCTATTATGAATCGGCCGCCCAAGTTCTGGCCAAGGAGGGGCTGATGAAAAAGGCCGAGAAGGATCGTGAAGAGCTTGTCAAGCTGGACATCTCTCCGATCGCGGAGGAGTTCGTTGCTTCAAGTCTCGGACTCAACATGATCGAGCAGTTCAACTATGCTCAGCAGGAGTCCCTACGGTCTACAATTGACGGCCTTACCACCAACAACATCGAACGCTTGAAGGTCGAGAGCAACATCCAGGCGATGAAGGATTATCAGACCCATTACCGGGAAAATCTGGACGCTCACACGATCCAGATCCAAACCGCTAAGAGAAATCTCCAACTTGATGGCGATGTCATCAAGGCTCGGAATGATTATCTGGCTTCAAAGACTGAAGCAGACAAACTCAACGAAATGCTCAATCAGGCAGAAGAGGAGGTTTCGCTGACTTCGGAGGGCGTCTTTGAAGCCAACGAGCTTAACCTAGCCCTTGCCCAATTAAGGGAACGCCTGATCCAGGTGAACACCAGGATTGGAGAAGAAGATCTCCTGGCAAAGGCACCCATTCCAGTTGTGATCGGTCAACAACCCGTGGCTTCAGATACTCCAGACTCTAAAAATGGAAAAAAAGTTCTGCTCCTCGCATTACTTGCCTCTTTCGGACTGTTGGCGGGACTTTGCCTGAGTCATGACGCATTGAGTGAGAGCATACAAAGCCGATCAGAATTGGGAGCCGCCATTGGCGGCCTAGGATGTGACCCGATACCCAACGTGGAACTTGTTAATAACGAAACTTTTACAAAAATCTGCCTCAAACCGGGGGTGCCATCCGAGGTGCCGTTGCGTGATTTGGCCCTCAGACTCATCCTCGAACACCAGCGAGCAGGGGCAAGGATTATTTCCTTTGTGGGGGCTCACCCCGGTACGGGCAACAGTTCGATTGCTCTGAGCGTTGCCCGTGCTATATCCGGCAGTGGGTTTGATGTGCTTCTTTCCGAACTTCCTTCATCACGTCCAGGACTAGCAAAGATCGCCGGACTTCCCGAGGCAAAGCAACCCGATCTGACGCCTTGGGTAAGCAAGACATTTGATCCCGAAAGCACCACTGAAATCATCCCCTGGATACCAGGTGTCCCCACGGATCTTGTTCGGGCCACGCTGAATTCCTTTTTGGAGAATGCACTTAAGATTTCTGACCTCATCCTCCTGGATGTCCCTCCCCTCTCCTCATCGGATATTGCACGATCGGCAGCCGTAAGATCGGATGTTGTCATCATCACGGCATCACAATCAGTCGCTAACTATTCCGATGTCCGTAGCACGGTCGAATGGATCGCGGGTGGAGGTGTCTCAGCCGTGAGTACCGTGTTGAACTTCCAGAAGGAAAATTATTTCCGGGCACGTGTTATTTCCTATCTGGGTATCCTCAACACCTTGTTGCTGAATGCCAAACAGCTGATAGACAACCTGGCCGATTCGGAGATCCTATTTGTGAAAAAGATTACGGAATCAGAGCGATATAAATCCTTCAGGGATCGCCTCTTGAATTTGATGAAACGACTCCCCTCGTTGTCTAAAGATGATAGGGACGCTAAAAAATAGAAACCGTCGCCGACTCGTTGATCGTTTTTTATTTGAAGGATATTTCTGAGTCCTACCCTTTAGGGATTCGGAATAAATACCCCCTTGGCAACAAGCTTGCTGATAACCAGATCAGAGTTCAGGGAAGAAGTGTTTGATTCGCTGTCTGCGCAGTTCGGATTCAATCTGGGGATCGACGCCACCAAACTCCAGTATGCCGGAGGTTCGGCTATTGATCAGATCCACCCAAGGGAGATTTTGAGTATTGGCAGACATCTTTTTCACCAAATCATCGACCCTTCCAATAGGTCTCGCCGGGACTCCAGCGACCACATCACCAGGGGCCACATCCTTGGTCACAACGGCTCCAGCGGCAACAACTGCATTGGGGCCAATAGTTACGTTTGGAAGGATGATAGCATTGAACCCAATAAAGACATTGTCCAAAATGTCAATTTTTCCCACCGAGTCGAGTTTAACATGGTAGGCGTTATCGAGCATTCCGACCACTCCGTCGTGGCAAATCAAGGTGCATTGTGAAAACTGCACGTTGTTTCCAAGCCGAACAAGATGAGGGTCTGTGAATACGGTATTTGTCTGGATGCTACAATTCTCGCCAATGGAATGAAAATTTCCATGAAGGCGGAGAAATTCGGCATATTCTCCACCATGGGGATTGCACACCCGCCGATAGAGTCCCGAAAATTTTCCTGTGCGCATCGCGATTGATCGGACGAGTTTTCTGATCAGGGAATTCATTGCTTTTTAAGATTTGTTTGCCGAGAGCCGCTTGCCGAGATTTATCCAGTATTTTTCAAAATGGAAGGTAGATAGATGGGCAATCAAAAAGGTAAGTGCAATACCAATTGGCCGTTTGACAAAATAACGGGCCATCTTTCCACCTTCCTCAAACCATCCGTTATGGAAAGGCTGGTGCCATACGTAAAGGGCGTATGAAATCGCGGCGAGATAGGAGAGAGGTTTCGACTCAAGAAAACGACTCCAGATTGTTCCGTTATGAAATAGCGTTGTTCCAACAAGGGCCGCCGCAAAATAGGGTCGAAAATAATTTGCCCAAGGAAAGAGATGGTAACAGGACAGGCAGAGGAGTACGAGAGGAGCATACGGGGGGATTCTTCCAAGGGTTTTTTTGAGCGATGAGGCCATTCGGCCATGAAAAAAAACGGCTAGACTGGCACCTGCGAGAATTTCATCAACCCGGTAAATCGTCACTATATCCGTGGTTTTTCCAGCATGAATACGAATCAGGGTGACGGCTATACAGAAAACAGGAAGTAAAGAGAGTCCGTTTTTTCCCAGTAACAAGAAGAGTAGAGCTATCCCAACGTAAAACTGCATCTCAACGCAGAGGCTCCAGAGAGCGGCTGTATAGTTAATCAGCCGGATAGGTGGGATGTTTGCGTAGAACAACAGGTGGGCGGACCAGACGGGTGCGGTTGCATGAAGAAGCCCGAGAACAATCACAATATATAGCCAGGCCACGGGTAAGATGCGGCATAGGCGGTGTATTACGAAGCTACGGAGGTTCCCGTAAAAAAAAAGTGTGCTGGTGATGAGAAATCCTGAAAGTGTGAAGAAAATGGCCATTCCGAAGAGCGCTCCGGCCTCATTCACTCTAAAATGAGCTGGACCTAGTGGCATCATATGGGCCATCAGAACGGCCACAATGCTGATGCCACGCCAACCGTTGAGAACAGGCAATCTGGGCATTCGCCCCTCCCGGGTCACGGCTGATTCAGAGGGTGCGGAAGGAAGAGTAATGCTCACCCTATTATCAGGAATTGTGACCTGAGATGTTTGCCGCAGCTATTTCATGATAGATCAGGTCAACCTTTGAGGCCTTTACCTCCCATGTGAATTCGCTCCTAACCCGGTTCACAGCATGAAGGGCGAGCGAACGGCACAAATCCGGATTGACTAAAAGCCGTTCCATAGCATCACGAAGAGATGATATCATGAAATCCTCCGGTTGCATGGGAAGAAGGATTCCCGATTGACTGTCGACCAACTCCCTTGGCCCTCCATAATCCACGACGATGGAGGGTAGACCGCATGCCATCGCTTCAACCACCACACCGCCACCAAACTCGCGCAGGCTTGGAAAAACAAAGCACTGGGAGGAACGCATCTCTCTGGACAGTGAGAGCTGATCAAGATGTCCGAGCATTCGAACACATCCCCCAAGATCGAAATCCTGAATCATTTTTTCCAATTTCGCACGCTCGGGGCCATCCCCGATCACGACAAGCTCGGACTTTTTCAACAATTGCGAATCTCTCATCGCTGAGAGTGTGAGCCAAAGCCCCTTGTAGGGAACCAAGCGACCTACCGTGACAAATCTAAATGTTCGGCTGGGAGGCGTCCAACCTTCGGCAATCTGAAAAGTCGCAGGATCGACTCCATTTTCCGGCAGTAGAAAACGCCGACCGCTGAATGAAGGCGGAATTTCAGTTGCCGTGTGCTGACTCCCCGAAATACAGGCCGAAAGCTTTCGATAGGTGGAGCTATAGTATGGGAATATTTTGTAAATCTTGCGAAGGGGAACAAGATACTCATTCTCCTTGATTCTCAGACCCGGATACTGCACAGGCCAAGGGAGACCTCCATTGAGAGGCCCAAGGATCATGGGAACATCGGTCAGCGTGGCAAGAGGACTTCCGACAGAAGGCGTCACGGGGGTAATCCGATGAATCAGGTCGAATTCACCGGCGGAAAGCCTCGCAGAGATTAGCTTGTACAGTTCCTTTTCAAAAAAAAGATAGGAGATGCTTTCAAAGGCTGTATTAGTCGTCCAACCCTTCCCTGAATCTCCCCTAAGAAATTGAGCCAGACGATGGAGTCTTGCCGCAATATATTCATTATCGGGATAGATGATTTCCACCTTCGACGAGATGGAGTTTCTTTCAAGGGCACTGCGGTTTCTAGGATGAGTTGCGAGGGTAATCCTCAGG
>Ga0118677_10011443_pt1 | contig 13291 bp, 2 predicted proteins | sample AliMusrvi5mmetaG_FD_86154 | JGI IMG/M metagenome (GOLD analysis project Ga0118677, IMG submission 86154)
GTGGTAGGGGATGTAACGCAGTAGAAATAATGAGTTGAGCCTGTGGCGCTGGGGTCAGCATCCCAGATCAAGTACGAGAGCCGAATGAGGTTGCTTGGCCCCGAGCAGACGCCGGCTGGGTCATCGCAGACGGCATTGTTGTTGTTTGTTGGTTGAACTTTGAGGAAGCCAGCAGCGGCAGTGGTGAAGCTGTCATCGTAGAACGGCACATCGTCAGCGTAAACGGTACCCGCGGCGTTGGTGGCTTTCACCTGCCAGTAATAGGTTGTGCTGTTGCTCAAACCGGTTATTAGAGCACTGAGGTTGGTGGTCGAGGCTGACCAGGTACCAAGTGTATTGGTACAGCCGTTGATGGTGGTGGTGTAACAATACGAATATCCAGTGGCAGTAGTCGATGCAGTCCATGAAAGCGCAACAGTGGTACCCAGGCCGGTTAGACCGTCAGTTGGCATGGATTTTTTGAATGTACCGGGAAATCCAGCGATGGTTGCTGTTGTAAAGTTCCAGAAAGCAGGCGTGGCGGCAGTTCCGCTATTGGCATAGGTTGTGCCGATGGTATTGGTTGCGCGCACATCCCAATCGTACTTTTTAGCAGAATCCAGCCCACTCGCTGAGTAGGTCGTTACATTTCCAATCGTATACCAGGGACCGTTTTTGCATTGGTTGGGCGAATCCCCAATAACACACAGGTCATAGGAGGTCGCGCCTGATGCAGCGCTCCAGTTCAGGGAAACAGGTTGTGTTTGACCTGTGGCACCAGTTGTTGGAGTTGATTTGTTGAATGTTCCGGGTGCGGTTGCGCCGGTGGTGAATGACCAGTAATTAGAAGTGGCGCTGCCGCTATCTGCATATGTTGTGCTGGAGCCATTGGCGCGTACCTGCCAGTAATAGGTTGTGAAGCCGTTTAAGCTGGTTGTCAGAGTGACCGTTGGGCTGGTCAAACCAAGGATCCAGGTTGTGCAGCTATTGTTGGTCAGGCTGACGCAGTAATCATAGGTGGTGGCGCCTGAGCTGGCTGTCCAGGTCAGGGTCGGAAGTGGTGAAACGTTTGTGGTGCCCGTAGTGGGAGTGCTCTTAAAGAAAGGACCCGCCGGGCCAATAGTTGTGAAGCTCCAACCATAATCAACACTGTCTGCATAGGTGATTGTGGACGATGCATTCGCGGCGCGTACCTGCCAGTAATAAGTTGTTCCAGGCGTCAGGCCATTCAAAGTGGCGTTGGCGGTTGTACCTGTTGGTGTCCAGGTTCCAGCGCCTGTGCTGGTGCAGGCCGTGGCATTTGTTGAATAGCAATACGAATAGGCTGTGACACCCGTGCTGGTACCCCAGGTAAGGGACAGACCGGTATTTACCTGGCCGGTGGCGCCATTGGCAGGGGCAGTTTTCTTGAAGGTACCTGGCACACCAGCGGTTGTGACCGTTTTGAACTGCCAGTTGCCAGCAGTTGCGTCGGCTGCGCCGTTTGCGTAGGTGGTTCCCAGGGAGTTCTTTGCCCTGACCAGCCAGTGATAAGTGCGGCCTGTAACATCCAAGACGGGTAATTGGTAACTGGTGTTGGTTCCAACGCCGATCCATGAGACTTTCGCGTTACCGCAGTTTCCTTCAATTGTGTAACAGACCTCGTAGGATGTGGCTGCAGTGCTGGGCTGCCAGCTCAAAGTTACCGGATATGCCAAAAGGTCCGTATTGTTGTTTGCAGGCAACAGATGGTTAAAGGCACCAGGCGGGTTGGGCGGTAAAACAACAGCGAAAGACCAGAAAGTGGTATCGCTGCCGCTATCGGCATAAAGCTTGCCAGCGCCGCTAACTGCACGGACTTGCCAGTAGTAAGTTGAACCACCTACCAATGCGGTTGTCAGCGTTACACTTGTATTGGTGCCAGCGCTAACCCAGGAAGTGCAACTGGAACTTGAAGTGCTGATACAGTATTCGTAACTCTCCGCATTGGTACTGGCAGTCCAGCTCAATGTTGGGAGGGCCAACTGATCTGTAGCAGTATCGCTTGGAGCGATTTTGCTAAAAACAAGTGGCATTGTTCCGGTGGTAAAGCTCCAGGCGGTGGTGCTGCCATAAGTAGTACCGATCGTGTTAGTGGCTTTGACATTCCAGTAATACAGACTGTTTTCTGTAAGACCGCTCTGTCCAATCGTTTTATTGGTTGAGTTGCTCGTCCAAGAGCCGCCGCCTGTGCTGTCACAGTCTCCTGCAGTTGCACTGAAGCAGTAGTAATAGGTATCCGTTGTAGCTGTACTCGTCCAAGTTAAAGTTGGGGTAATGGATTGGTCGGTAGAGCTGTTGGCTGGAGAACTCAAGTTAATGGTGGCAGGCAGCGCGCCAACCTGGAAGGTCCAAACCGGGGTGGGATCAGAAGCGTTCGCGTAGGTCGAACCAATGGAATTGTTTGAGCGTACCTGCCAATAATAGGTGGTCGCAACGCCAGCCGTGCCCAGACCGGTCACGGTGGCACCGGTGCTGGTACCTGTTGTCCATGTGCTGGCAGGTGTGCAGGTTGTGGTGGCTAGACAGTATTCGTAAGACGTCCCATTGCTGGATGCCCAAACCAGTGTCACGCTGCTTGTCAGACCCGTAGTACTCGTGAGAGGCGAAGTTTTGCCAAAGGCGATGGGCGCCTGGCCGGTCGTGAATTTGCGGGTGGCGGTGTCTGTCCCATCAGCATACACGGTGCCGACATTGTTTGTGGCGCGCACCTGCCAGTAATAATCCTGCAACTGGCTGAGCCCGCTCAGAACAGCGCTGGTGTTGGTTGTGACAGATGTCCAGCCCGTGCTGCTGCTGCTGCACGCGTTGGTGGTCTTGATGCAGTATTCGTAATTGATGGCACCGTCACTGCTGCTGCTGGCATTCCACTGCAAAGTTGGGCCGAGGATAACGTTTGTGGCATTATCGGCCGGGCTGCTCTTGGTGAAAGCGCCAGGCAGGTGACCGGTTGTGAAGGAATACACCGAGTCGCTGTTCGAGTAGCGGGTACCGATCGCGTTTTTGGCGCGCACACTCCAATAATAGGATGTGCCTTCGAGCAGCGTGGGCAGGGCTACACTGGCATTCGTGCTGTTGGGTGTCCAAATGCCACCTCCAGTGCTGGTGCAGTCCGGGGCTGTCAGTGCGTAACAGTATTCGTAAGATGTTGCGCCAAGGCTGGCTGCCCAGGTAAGCGTCGGATTGATGGAGAAGCCTGTTGCCCCGTTGGCGGGAAGTGATTTGCTAAATGCTGGAGGCAGGGTACCCGTGGTAAAGCTCCAGTTTTGGGTGGAAGTGCTGCCGCCATCTGCATAGGTATAGCCAATGACGTTTACGGCGCGCACCTGCCACTTATAGAGGGTGCTTTCGCTTAAGCCGGAGATGCTGGCAGTGGTAAGCGAGCCTACATTTGTCCAGGTAGCCAGGGCGTTTGAGCAGTCTCCTACTGAGCTGGCGATGTAACAATACTCATAAGTAGTGGTTCCGGTTCCGTTAGGAGTGCTTGTGCCCCAGTTCAAAGTGAGGGCCACAGGCTGATTCGTAACGCCGCTGGGGGTCGGCGAAGTTTTGCCAAAGGAGCCGGGCAGGGTACCGGTTGTGAAGTTAAATTCCGAGCCATTGGCATAGCGTGTGCCAATCGGGTTGGTGGCGCGCGCATTCCAGTAAAACTTGGTGCCCTGGGCCAGAGGCGTGATGAAGGTTATAAAGTTGTTCGAATTCGTAGTGACCCATGAACCACCAGAAGTACCGGTCAAACAGTTGCCAGATGTGGTTGTGATGCAGTAATCGTAAGTTAACGTGCCATCCGTGCTGCTGCTGGTGTTCCATTGCAACTGCGGGGTAATGGATTGATCAACGCTGTTGCTGGCCGGGGCAATCTTATCAAAGGTGGTGGGGAGGTGACCCACGGTGAAGGAATAAACTCCAGTGGAGCCATTGGCATACGCCTTGCCAACCAAGTTGTTGGCGCGTACCTGCCAGTAATAGGTTTGACCTTCTGTCAGGGCGGTAGTGAGGGTGAAAGAGGTGCTGGCGGTGTTGCCATATTCACCCAGTGTAGTCCAGCCCGGGCCGCCTTTGACGCAGTCCGTACTGATTGCGGAGATACAATAATCGTAGGATGTTGCGTAGGTGGCCGGGTCCCAACTCAGTGTGGGTTTGACCTTCGCAGGTGAGAAAGCATTGGCCGGGCTGGTTTTGCTAAAGGGCGCTGGGTAGGTTCCGGTGTTGAACTGGAAGAATGTACCGCTATCGGCGTATTTGTAACCGATATTATTCTGGGCGCGCACCTGCCAGTGATATGGGGTGCTGCCAGCTAAATCACTCAAGTCTTTGGTTGTCGCGGTCGTGGAAGGCAGCCAGTTGCTGGTGCCAGCATTACAATCACTGGTGGCAGAGAAAGTGTAAAGACAATATTGGTAAGAGAGGCTGCCATCGCTGGGGTTGCCGCTGCTGGCGACCCAGATCAGGCTCAAATCACCTGCTTGATTAATGGCGTTATTACCTGGAGTCGATTTTGTGAAGCTGACCGGCAGGTTGCCGGTGGTGAAGCTCCAGTCCGCCGCGGGGGAAGGGCCGGCCTGGGTTGTGCCGATGCTGGAGGTTGCGCGTACCTGCCAGTTATAAGTGGTAGCTTCGGCCAGAGTCGGCAGTGTCACACTGGTTGAAGTGCCGTTACCAATCCAGGTGCCGTGTGTGCTGTCACATACATTTGGATAGATGTCATAGCAGTAATCGTAGCCGGTTGCCCCAAAGCTGGCATTCCAACTGAGAGTCTCTGTGAGTGCCTGGTGCGTGGAGCCGTTGGACGGCGATGTGGGTGATGATTTATCAAAAGCGGCAGGCGCAGAGCCGGTCGTGAAACTCCAAAGTGTATTACCGTCTGACCAGGTGGTGCCGATGGCGTTAACAACTTTGACGTTCCAGTAGTAGGTTGTGTTTGCGGAGAGGGGCAGGGGTGATATCACCACGCTGGTTAAAGGTGTGCTGGTCCAGGTGCCAGAACCGGCACTGGTGCAGTCCGCGGCCGATGTGCTGAAACAGTATTGATAGGATGTGGCAGTGGCGCTGGAAGTCCACTGTAAGTTGAGGCTGAGCGGCTGATTGATGGCGCCGTTGGCCGGGAAGTTTTTATTAAAGGCTCCTGCCAGCGCGCCAGTTGTGAAATTCCAGGCAGTGGGGTTTGAGGGGGTGGCAATCGGGGTGTCCGCAAACGTTCCAGAGGCCGAGTTATTCGCGCGCACATTCCAATAATACGTTGTGGAACTGGATAAACCACTCCAAGGGTAAGATGTGACATTCCCGACATTGGTTGAATAACCGCCATATCCGGGAGTGCAGCCAGTTGATGTGGTAGTGACACATAATGAATAGGATGTAGCACCCGTACTGGGGTTCCAGGTCAAAGTGGGGGCAACACCCAGGTTGGAAGATGCTGTGGTTGGGCTGATCTTGCCAAAAGCCGCCGGCGGCGTGCCGGTCGTGAAGCGCCGGAAGGCGGTGGCGCTGCCATCAGAATATGTGTAATTCGTTCCTCTTACAGCGCGCACATGCCAGTAATAAGTAGTGTTGGCTGGCAGGATAGGTGTCAGAGTGGCGCTGGTGCTGGTGGTGGTGGTGGCGGTGGCCCAGTTGCAGGCGTTGTCGTTGGTTGTATCGTAGCAGTACTGGTAGTAATCAGCACCAGTGCTGGCGCTCCAGGTGATCATTGGTGAAATCGACTGGGCGGTTGCGCCATCGGCCGGAGATGTTTTATTAAAGGGTTGCGCAACGGCAAACTCAGACGAGAAAATCTGAGTACTCCAGGAAGATGTGGACGCGCCAGGCATTTGGTCGATGAACCACATCCTGGATGAGGTCGGATCAATGGCTGCGCCGTTATATCCACCCCACCGGCCGCTGGTATTTGTTCTTGCGCCGGCTGCAAAATAGTACTGGGGATATTCGACACTGCCCGGGCTACTTATGGCTTCGGTGGAAAGTTGTCCGGTAAAGCCAGTGGATGGATAACCATAGGGGATCCCGGAAACAACCCAACCTGGCCCAGACCAGTTAAAGGTAATGCCCATATCGCCAAGGCTATCTACCGTAATGGAAGGATAATAGTACGAGTAGCCAGAGTACGCATCGACGAAGGTACCTTCCTGGGTTTCGCCAGCAGCCACCGGGTCGAGCTGGTACCAGCGAATTGCCGCGACAGTCGAACCATTGGATGAGTCGCTGATGGCATGCGCTGTCCACAGGGATCCGTTCTTCAATACCAGATTCATAAGGCGGGCATCGCCGGTTGGAACCAGGGCATAAGAGGAGTCGTACTGTATGGCATTGGGTGGAACAGTGTAAGCGGTTGTGGTCGTTTTTACACTGGCTTTGGAAAACACCGGTGTGGCCCACGGGCTTGCGCTTGTGATGCGGAACATGGCGAGTTGAGAACCGCCATTTGGCTGACTATCAGCGAAATACTCATAACTGGTCGGATCCAGACTCAAAGCTGCCCGGACGGCAAAAGCCGTTGATCCTGTTGAGACATTTGTGAAGTTCCAGAAGTCAGTCCAACCGGGCGTTGTACCGGCATACAGCAAAGATTTCTGAAAAACACGAATTTTTGAATATTGGAAAACCTGGGAACTGATCGAATACTGGTTGCTGGTAATGTAAACAGCATTATTGTCCACACCAATATCCGGGAAGGCGGCAAAGTACGATGAAGATGTGGAGCCATCCATAGCGGCATCAAAAGAATAATTGTACCAATCTGAATTATTGGCTGCGGATGAAGTTTTAGAGACAGAAACCAGGTATTTTGAAACAAACGGAGAGGCATTTTCCAGCGCCGCAACAACGATAAAGCGGCCGCCCAGTGCGTCATATTTACAAACCGGGTTGAAAATCAGGCTGTAACCACCGCGCAAGGTGCTGTTCCACCAGGTGGTCATGGGCGTGTTGTATAGCAGGAGACCGGTTTTGTCATAACCAACAATGGAGGCGTTGACGCAGGCAATCATTCCTGTGGGGCCAACCGCGATGCTGGCATCAGCCGGATAATAGCCGTTCATGCTGGGTCCGGCAAAGTTGTCTATGCTGGTCGGAGCATAATTGGCGGTGTAAGCGTTGGCGGTTGATAAAGGCGAAAGACCGCTGAAACCTGAATTGCTCTTCGGCGCATCCTTTACCGAAAACTTTTGAACTTTGGGTGAACTGGAAGCCGGGTTTTTAGCGACGCTATCTTTTAGCTTGGCGAATGTAGCCGCGTCCACTGAAAGATCTTGCGGTGGAACCAGTTTTAGCAGTGCGGCTTTATCCGCAGAGGATAAGGCCGCAGCTTTTGGAAGCTTGGAAACATTCATGCTTTGTGCTGTGACTGGTTGATTGTTCGTTCCATGCTGAACCGTTTGGTCAACAGTCCAGCCATCGTTCAAGGGGGCCGCCGAGGCATTGATAGCCGGGAGCCAGCCGCTTGCAACTACAAGGCATAAAATTGTTATAAACAGCAATATTTTTCGCGATTTCATAGGGTATCCTTTTTTTAGATTTTGCTCTATGTGTTTAAAAAAGGCATTGTATTTTTTGAGCAATGCCCGAAGTATGTCAGGTAATGAGATCGAACTTATATCCATCCTCCCTTTGAGAATATTCGATTGAAAGAAAGATTGTCAGGGCCCATCTATCATCCTGATTTTGGAGTGAATACTCATGTATTCACTCCAGATTTTGAAGAAGCACAATTTCCCAAAAATAACAGTAATCAGGAAACCGTAAAAAAAGATGTCAAATTCTACCACGAAAAAAACGACTTCTTTCGTAGTAAAGAAAAAAATAGGAGCTACGTACTCTGTTTCGAAACCGGAGATTGTCGGATAACCATTCAAACCAGTTATAAAAATGCAATTATTGGTCGCCTTTGCTTAACAGGCCGCGGAAATGGCGGGCATGCCGTGGGCAAACGGCTTTACGGAGGGTGAAATTACCACTCGCAAGTGTAAGGTTGGGATTATAAAATGGATCTCCGCTCGCTAAAAAGTCTGCCCAGGATTGCATGAAGAGGTTGGCCTCGCTGTTTAAACGGGCTTCCTGGAGTTGTGTCACCTCGTATCCACGGGTTCGCGACTCGTAATGAACCAGTTGAGCATAGGGACTCCAGGCGATTTGATACCCGTGCGAGCGTACTTTGAGACACAAATCAACATCGCCGTAGGAAAGCTGGTAGCGTTCATCGAAACCATTGACTTCGTTGAAAACATCTCTGCGCATCATCAAACAGGCAGCGGTCACAGCCGAGAGGTTTTGGGGAACCAGTAGATTGTAATGGTACCCCGCAAAATCACCGGGGGCCCCAACAAAATGGTGGCCGGCACCCAGTCCCACCCCGATGATGATGCCAGCATGCTGGATCAGACCGGTGGAAAAGAACAACTTTGCTCCGACCGCGCCAACATCTGTGCGCAGTGCATACTCCAACATGCGCTCAAGCCAATCCGTGTTTAATATTCTTGTATCGTTATTCAAGAATAGGAAAACATCCCCGGCAGCCTTTTCAACTGCAAAATTGTTGATTTGGGAATAATTAAAGATATTTTGCGTGTAGCCAATTACGCGCACGCGCTTATCTTTGTTTTGAAGTTGCGCATACAGCTTGAAAATCTCCTCTCCACGGCTGTTATTTTCAATAATCAGGATCTCAAAATGGGGGTATGAACTCATGGAAAGGATCGAATCGACACAACGTTCAAGATCATCCGCATGTTCATGGTTGGGAATTACGATTGAGATCAGCGGAGAGCGCGTCAACTGGTATCTTACCTGGAAGAGCCCGGGCAGGGGGCCATTTTCGATTCTGGCTGGCAGCCCGCAGCGCGAAAGATGCTCCTGGAGGGCTGCCTTTTCTGCCAGTTTTTCATTTTCGCTCACCTGTTGTTGGCTGCTGGGAACTGAAGGAATGTGGTACAAAACCTGTGGGATATGCGTGACCCAGCGGGCTCGCTCAACAGCGCGCAGTGTCAGGTCATATTCCCAGGCTTTTTCAAATTCCAATCTTATCCACCCCAGTTGATCCCCCAGGCTTTTACGAATTACCAAAAAGCGCTTGATATATTGGTAGGAGCGCAAATAATCGATATTGAAAGCGGGTTTGAAAAAAGGATCAAAGCGTTTGCCATTTTTTGCCAAATGATCTTCATCGGAATAAAAAAAGTCAGTATTTGGGCACTCGTTTAAGGCTTGCACAATTGAAAAAAGTGTAAAAGGCGCCAGGAAAAGACCTTGTTCCAGGAAGATGATAAATTCAGCCTTCGATGCGGTAACCGAAGAATTAACCCGGTTCGCGATGGATTGCTGTGCCTGGGTGAAATAGATACTCATCCGGCTGTCACCCTTAACAAAAGACTCGAGTTTTCGCTGGATTGCTGGCGATGGTTGGTCAGCCAGAATGATTGTTAGATCCCATTTTGAATAAGTTTGTGCCAGGATGGAATTTATTTGTTCCTGTAGGAATTCTGGAGAGCTACTGATTTGCAGTAAAAAACTGAAGGATGGTTGAAGGGATAACGTTGTAACCAGCTCTTTTTGAGCGGATAGAGCCGCGCCTGCCGGTTCGTTCAACCTGATCCAGGTTGGGTAGTCAGAAGAAAAGATAGCTTGCAGGTCGAACAATTTTCGTTGAATTGACCGGGCGAGTTTTTCTCTTTTGCTGTTTCTCGGGATCACCGTTTGGCGTAGGGTCTGTAAAAAAGGATTCATGAGCTTGTCTTAATTATCCTGGGCAGCTTTATCGCTATGAATTATGGGAGGTAGGTCAGATTGCGGATTACGTCTTTTGCATTCCTCCCGTTAAGAAATACATAAAACTCTGTAACAGGTTCAGCTTAGGCCGATTTCTTTCAACAATGATTGAAGTTTATCTTGAACAGTTGAAAAAGAAAACTTTTCATGAACGATTTCGAAACCATTTGTTGATAGCTTTTCCCATAGGTCTGGCGAATTGTAAAGGCGGATAACCGCCTTTGCAAAATCATCCGGGGAATCTGCCACAAGGATATCAATATCGTTCACCAGTCCCATCCCTTCAGTGGCGATGGAAGTCGCCACGCAGGGCACGCCATATCCCAGGCTGGTAACAACTTTTCCCTTTACTCCCGCGCCATAGCGCAAGGGTGCGATACTCAATCTGCAGCGACTGTAAATCTTCTCCAACTCAGGGATAAACCCTAGAATAATAATATCCTCGGCAGCAAGATCTTTGACGCTATCCGGCATATTGCTACCGCCAATTATTACTTTGCAATCTGGCAATTGCGTTTTAATCAATGGCCAGATCTCATGTATAAAATACAAAATTCCATCCAGGTTTGGTGGATGTTTGTATCCAGCTACAAATAAAATATCTTTACGCCCCTCAAAACCTCGTGAACGCTGCTGGCTTTCCCGTGGAATAGGAATGACAGTCTTTTTTATTTTTGGATCGCAGGTTTGAACAACTTCAAATTCATGCTCACTGACCAGGATGGTTTGATCGGATTTGCGCATAACCGACAATTCCCGATTGCGAATCAGCTTGGAGAACCACAAGTCAGATCTTGAGCCACTTAGTTTGGCAGCGCGTTCTTCTCTCAGGAAATGCAAATCAACTGTATTGAAGATGATGCGAGCCCGGGGGGCAAACCTGCGAATCTGGTCGATGTATTTTGCCGCAATGTTCAGACGTGAGATAAAAACAAGATCGAAATGGTTGCCCTCCTTCCTTAGAAAGTCTTTAGCTGTTGTAGTATCAGGAATATATTGGCAGCGAATGCCGATTTTCTGCAGGTCAGGTGTATATCTGTCGAAATACAGGAGATTATCCGGAAGAAATGTAACATTGAAGCCCAGGCCAACAAACATTTTCATGAAGTTATAAGCATCAATCGAACCGGAATCCTGGTCAGGTGTTGGGGTGGTTGCATCAATATACAGGCAGTTTTTCCTGCCGCTACGATCACGAAAGAATGCTTCCTCGATCCGGCCTGGTTTCCCATGAGATTTTAGATCATTTTGCCATTTCGAGACAAATTTGAGGCGGTTGATTTCCTGGTGTTGCTTAACACCACTATTGATATCAGTCCCTGATGAGGCTCCTTCGATATGGAAAACCTGGGATGTCGGTTGATAACGGACTTTATACCCAGCCTGGCGAACCTTGAAGGCAAGATCGGTGTCTTCGTAGTAGGCCGGGGCGAATAGCTCATCAAAACCACCAATTTGATTCCATAAATTGAGGGGGATCAAAATACAAGCGCCGGAACAGTAATCAACCTCGCGTAAATAATTGTATTGCGGCCTTTGAGGATCATCCCATTTTCCATAATTTAACCCGCTGCCATCCTCCCATATAACGCCGCCCGCCTCTTGCAAGCTTCCATCTGGAAACAATAATTTTGATCCAACCAGTCCGCTATCCGGAAAATTGGCAAAAGTCTCCATGAGTGAATCGAGCCAGCCGGGGAAGACACTTGTATCATTGTTGAGAAAAAGAACATACCGGCCCCTTGAAAATTTTGCTGCATTATTGCAATTTCTCAAAAACCCCAGGTTATTAATATTTCGAATATATTGCAAGCCTGTACACAGGGAAAAAACGGGCTGAGTCTCATCGTTTGATCCATCATCTGCCAGGATGACCTCATACTTTGTACGGTCATTGGAAGTCAGGATTGATAATAAACATTGGATGGTTTCATCGAAATGGTTATAAACCGGAATGACGATGGAAACATCCGGGTTTTCAACTATTTTCCCTGAAAATGATTGGATCACCAGCTCCCGAGATATTTTCTTATTCGCTTTTAGAAATGTAAATATTTGTTCAGAATGCGAACCGATTGAACCAGTTGCTGGTTTGGTCTTCATTCGCTCAACAGTCTTCTGTAGAACAGCCATTAACCCCTGGTTCTTCAGGGTTTCCCAGGTTTTGTCAACCAGGGTTAATAGATCTGGTTTTTTTTCATGAGCCGGGGTCAGTCCGGAAAAAGGATCGGCTGCAGGGCTGGTGACGAAAGCTTCTGCTGGTTGATCCTCAATCGATAATTCTGAACCTTCTAATTTTTCAATCTCCAGGCCTGCCAGAGGAAGTTTCTGCAAAGTTTGCTGCATCAGGTTTATTTGCAAATTAACCATTTGCATGGCCTGTTCTTTTTCGCGCATTTGAGAAATTATTTCTCTAACTGACTGTTTCTCACGATTAACCCCATTTGGATTAGATCGGAAACCTCTCAAAATGAAACCACCTATTTGTGACCGCATGCTTCCAGGTGGGGCGATGACCCAGCGAAGCTGCCGGATGCGCAGCAGAGCCTTCCAGGCATTGCTGCCCTTTATTTCAGCGAGTTCCAACAGAAATGCATTTTCCTTTTGGTTTTTCTCGCTTAATTGTCCCGTCAGAACTTGCAAGCTTTTTTTATTGTTTGCTAATTGCGATAGTTGGAAAAATAAAAGGAGGTGATCTTTGTGATAAATCTCGCCAGCATTAAGATAAATAATATAATCACCGCTGGCATTTTGCCTGCCCAGTCTTCTCGCCTCTTGCAGGCCCGGCTGCAGATCTGGCTGCAAAACAATAATTCTTCTGTCATCCAGGTCCGCCAGATGTTGGCGTATATCCATCTCGCCAATGTTGATTAAGATAATTTCAAAGTTTTGAAAAGATTGATCCAAAATTGATCGGATCGAATCTTGAGAATTTTCCAGCCAACTGGAGAAAACAATTATTACCGAAACAGCGCAGGATTTGCGTTCCGGTTTACTATTCAGATCTTTTGGCCAGCCAGCGAAATTGTCTATGCTTGATGTGTTTTCCAATTCGAATTACCTTTTCCACCACTCTGTAAACATTTCCGACCTGAAAGAATGCCCAGTGACGTAATTCAGCTCGGAAAAGTTTGGGTAAAATTTGCGTTTTTGGTGCAATCCCAGATGCATGGTGGATTAGAGAAAGAAGAATAGTCTTTGCGCTATCCATTTTGCCATGCGAAGCCGCAAGCTAAAAGGAGGGAACAATTTATTTTTGATATTTTCCAGAAAGACTGCCATTTTCCAGGTTGGGCTGGATGTAATTATTGTCGGGTCATTATCCTGTGAGTTATACTTTAATTGCAATTCTATTGAAAATGGGTCATGTCTGGCAGTTAAAATAAGAAAATCGCGCTGTGTAAAATTGTAGAGGCTCTCAATTTCTCTCGCTCTATTGGGGCTATTTAATGCTTCAAATAATAATTGCAAGCCGAATAACTTGTTTACCCTCGGAGTTTTCCCTTCAAGGCTAATCATTGCCAGTGCATAACCC
>Ga0118677_10011444_pt1 | contig 13291 bp, 11 predicted proteins | sample AliMusrvi5mmetaG_FD_86154 | JGI IMG/M metagenome (GOLD analysis project Ga0118677, IMG submission 86154)
CTCGTGAAGAAAGCAACCAAAGCATGGGTTACATTGAACTTTTCAACGTGGATGAATCAGGTAATTTAACTTCCGTCAACAAAGTTTCCAGCGGGGGTGCGCATCCATGCCATGTCGCTGTGAATGAAGAGGGAGCAGTAGTCGCTTCCAACTATTCAGAAGGAAATGTTACGCTGATGCGTATCACACCCGAAGGGGAGTTGTCGGAGGTATTGTCGGCCGACCTGCATACCGGTAATGGGCCGGTGGCGGATAGACAGGACAAACCGCATGTACACAGCGCGCTTTTTGAGCCACGCGGAAAACGTATTTTTGTTGCCGACCTGGGGATTGATCAGGTAAAAGTCTATACCATCGATAAGACTACCTTCACGCTGAAACCATTTAAATACCCTGAAATCAGGATGGTTCCGGGTAGCGGACCAAGGCATATGGCGATTCATCCCAATGGAAAATTGCTTTTTGTTGCCAACGAATTAGGCAACAGTGTTTCTGTCGTTCAGTTGTTGGAAAACGGCAATTTTAAAATTGTGGAAACCGTTTCAACACTGCCTGCCGGTTATTCTCAACCCAATACTTGTGCTGATATTCATCTTTCACCTGAGGCTGATTATCTTTATGTTTCCAACAGGGGAATGAACACGATTGCCATATTTTCGGTCCTGGCGAAAGAAGAAAAAATCAAATTGATTGGTCATGAGGATACAAAAGGTGAAATGCCGCGCAATTTCACCTTAACTCCAGAGGGTGATTATTTGCTTGTTGCCAATCAGAATACCAATAATATTGCTGCATTTAAACGCAATGCTGAAACAGGATTACTGACTTTCACCGACCAGATTAATGCGTTTAAGCCGGTTTGCTTGCTGTTTAAGTAGCAATTAGCTGTTAGCCTTTAGCTTTTGGGTATTGCTAATTGCTAACAGCTAATATCTAAATGCTTACAAACTTTTTACGACAGCCAGAGCGGCTTCATAATCAGGTTCGTGCGTAACTTCAGAAACATATTCAACATATCTTACAATGCCTGTTTTATCAATAACAACAGTTCCACGGGCAAGTAATCTAAGTTCTTTGATCCAAAATCCATATTTTTGGCCAAAATCAAGATCCTTGTGGTCGGAGATGGTTTTGATATTCTCAAGTCCTTCGGCAGCACAAAAGCGGGATTGCGCAAATGGCAGGTCACAGGAAATTGAAAGAACCACAACGTCTTTCATCTGATTCGCTTCGGCATTAAACCTTCTGTTCTGGGCTGCGCAAACGCCTGTATCGATGGAAGGATAAATGGCAATCACAACGGTCTTCCCGGCAACATCGGAAAGTTTAAAAGGGGCTAATCCTGCACCAACGGCGACAAAATCAGGGGCTTTGTCGCCTACCTTGATTTCATTTCCCAGTAAGGTCAAAGGATTACCGGCAAATGTAATTTTAACTGAACTTTCTTTCATCTGTATTTTTTTTAATATTTCACCATGATTTGAATAAAATCAATGGTCTATTTTCTTCTTTTTTGTACGGAATTTATCTTAAATAGGTTCACTCCTACGTTTTACTTTTTATTTTTTTTGAACCTTTCCGTCTGAAAAACAATAATTTAGAATTGTTCTAAATATAAAAGTGGAAGGTATTTCAATTTTCAAATTTCCACATCTTCAAATTTGATGTTATCCTCAAAATTGTTCCATTTCCGAGAAGAAAAATGAACCTTCAATCAACGCATTTTCATCGCTGTCGGAGCCATGAACTGCATTGGCCGTAAATGATTCTGCGTAAAGCTGACGAATGGTCCCGGGAGCTGCATTGGCCGGATTGGTTGCACCGATAAGCTCTCGGTAATCGGCAATGGCATTTTCCTTTTCCAGGATTGCAGCCACGATCGGACCAGATGACATAAATTCGACCAGGCCTTCAAAGAACGGTTTTCCTGCATGGATGCCATAGAAAGCTTCCGCATTTGCGCGGGTCATTTGGGTAAGTTTCATGGCTTTGATCCGAAAGCCTCGATCTGAAATCATTTTCAGTATTGAACCTATGTGTTGGTTACGCACTGCGCATGGTTTGATCATTGTAAAAGTTAGATTCTGTGCCATTTTTGTTGAATTTTTCTGTTTTTAAAATTTGAGGTAAAAATAGCAATAAATCAAGTTAGGAATAGACTATTTTTGTGATCTGGTAGACATTTAAGATTATGACCAATATCGATAATAAGATCTGTCATTCACTTTTAACGTGGATGAAAGAAAACGTAAAAAAAGTGGTGATACTGACACACGCAAATCCTGACGGTGATGCGCTTGGATCATCCCTGGGACTGAACTGTGTTTTGCAAAACGCGGGCTTTAGTTCGGTTGTTGTGTTTCCAACTGATTTTCCTCCAATTGTACCTGATTTAAACAACCATCATAACTGGATCATTTATGAGCAGCATGAAAAGAAGGCAAGTCAGTACATCATTGAAGCCGACTTGCTGTTCATCCTTGATTTTAATGACATCAAAAGAGTGGGTAAGATCAAAAAATACCTGGAGAATCCAAAAGGGAAAATCGTCTTGATTGATCACCATCCGCAACCCTTGATCGAAACTCCTTTCCTGTTTTCAGATACTTCGGTCAGCTCCACGGCTGAGTTGGTCTATGATTTTGTACTAAAAATGGGCTGGTCACATTACCTGGATGCCCTTGGTGCGGGCTCTTTGCTGACAGGGATCATTGCGGATACAGCCTCATTCAACCACAATGCAAGACGGCCCGAACTATACAGGGCTGTTGCCGACCTGATTGAAATGGGTGCTGATCCGGACAAAATACATGAGGCTCTGTTCAACACAATCAGTGAAGAGAGGTTACGCATGCTGGGATATTCTTTGTCTGAAAAAATGGAGGTGTTCCAGGAGTACCACACCGCAATCATTGCCTTATCGCGTGATGAACTCAGAAAATACAATTTTAAAATGGGCGATACGGAGGGTTTTGTGAATTACCCTCTTTCGATCAAAGGAATAGTTTTCTCAGCCTTATTTCTTGAAACGGAGGAAAAGATCAAAATCTCACTTCGGTCGAAGGGTCATTTTGCCGTCAATCAATTCTCCGCAAGTCATTTTAACGGGGGTGGACACCACAATGCCGCAGGAGGTGAGTCCAGGTTATCTCTCTCGGAAGCCGTTAAACAATTCATCAATTTATTGCCAAAATATGCCAAAGAACTTGCTTGTCATACGGGTGACGAAGCATAATTTTTATCTCCCTGGTTTGGCTCAGGGTTAAATTTGGTTAATTTTGCAGGGATTAGCTCAAATGAACCGTCAAAAGTTGAGAAGATCGCGAACATTTTGTATCCTTGTACCCGTATTTGAAGAAATACACGAAAACGAAAATATTCTGCTGATGAAGTTGGTTAAATATATTTATCTGGTATTGTTTCTGCTCTTTGTAATTGGCTTTGCTTCCTGTAAGAAAACAACACTTCAAACACAGATTGAAGATGAGAAAACATTGTTGGCTAAATACATAGATAAATTTCACAATGGTGCTTCCCCAACTGCGTCAGGATTGTACTATTTCAGTACGAAAGAGGGAACGGGTGCTGCCATCACGGACACCAACTATGTGAAAGTCTTCTATCGAGGTTACCTGATTGAAAACAACGATACGATGGGTATTCAGGATGGATATGAGTTTGACACATCAGGCTATTACGAACCATTCGGTTTTACAGTCGGCTCTACTTCAGTTATAACAGGATGGAATGAAGCCATCAAGTTGATGAAAGTTGGAGGTGTGGCCAAATGGATTATTCCTTCCAAGATAGGCTATTCCGGCACTGCTACGGGTACAATCCCGGCCTATTCAACGCTGGTATTTTATGTGACCGTCCAGAGAGTTTACAGAACATCCGATACATTCCGAACGATTCAAAAGGTTCCGAAGTTTATTCTCAACTGAAAAATCTGCCTTGATCAAAAAGATGATACCCGGGTTAATTCCCCTGCTGGTTTTTATCCTGGCGGATGAGATCTGGGGAATGAAAGTTGGCCTGGCTGTGGCTGTAACGATTGGTTTGGCAGAAATGCTGGTCACCTGGGTACGGGAGAAAAAACTGGATCGCTTTGTATTTTTGGATACACTCCTGCTGATTTTCCTCTCGTCATTATCCTATCTCTTCGAAAACGAAATCTTTTTCAAGGTAAAACCGGCCATGATTGATCTGGTTTTGGTAGCAGTGATCGCTTTATCGCTTTTCAGCCGGATCGACCCTTTGGGCTCCATGTCCCAAAGGTATCTGAGTGGGATGAAGATGAATGAAAATCAAAAGGATCTTTTCAGAAAAAATCTTTGGGTGATGTTCTGGATCGTATTGATCCATACCTTCCTTGTTTTGTGGACTGCCTTTTTCATGAGTAAGGAGTTTTGGGCCTTCGTCAGCAGTTTCCTGTTATTTATCATGATGGGGGCTTATCTGGGGTTCGAACTGATCAGACAAAAAATAAAGGCAAGAAATATTCCAACTTACCAGGATGCAGAAGAATGGCTTCCAATGGTCGATGAACAAGGCCGAATCCTTGGGAAAGCGCTACGCTCCTATTGCCACAATGGATCCAAAACCTTGCATCCTGTTGTACATATGCATCTTCTTGATAGAAACCAATCCATCTTCCTGCAAAAAAGGGCAGACGATAAATTGGTTCAACCCGGCAAATGGGATACCGCGGTTGGTGGACATCTTGCTTACGGTGAAAATATTGAAGATTCGCTGAAACGTGAGGCAATGGAGGAAATCGGTCTTCAGGGATTTGAGGCAATCCCGGCTTTGAATTACCGCTGGGATTCAGAAATGGAATCAGAATTGGTTTATAGTTTTGTCACCTTCAGTGGAAAACCTTCTGCGCATGGATCTAGCGAAATTGCAGATGGCAAATTCTGGAAGTTCTCAGAAGTCGATCGTAACCTGGGAAAGGGGATCTTTACCCCCAATTTTGAACATGAATACAGGCTTCTGAAAAAAGCAGGAATCTTGCAAAACAAACACTAAGAAATTTTTGATTTTTGATTTTCGATTGACTGGAAATGATATTTAAGCCTTCCTGAAAATTAGTCGATTTCAAATTGGATTGCATAAAATATGTATCCCAGTATTCCAAAATCGAAAATCGAAAATCCAAATTTGTCCTTCAATTCGTTCCAATTATTTAAAATTTAAGCAGCTCTTCATACAAGCGCTGGATCGGAAGCCCCATCACATTGAAATAGGAACCTTCCATTTTCTCAATGGCTACGTATCCGATCCATTCCTGCACACCATAGGAACCGGCTTTGTCATACGGTTGGTAATGGGTAAGGTAATAATCAATTTCGTCATCATTTAATGATTTAAACCAAACATCCGTATGATCAGAGAAAGTGATCTGCTTGTTTGCAGAAGTTATACAGACACCGGTAATGACAACATGTTTTCTGCCGGATAACTGCTTAAGCATTTCAAAAGCATGTTCGTAATCGAGTGGTTTCCCAAGTACTTGATTATCAATTAAAACTATTGTATCTGCAGTGATAAGCAGAAGATCCCGTTTGAAATCATCTTTAAATGGAACAGCTTTTAAAACGGCAAGATATTCAGGCACTTCAATTGGATTCAGACCAGCAGGGAACAATTCATCTACCTCCCTGACTTCTATATAAAACGGAAGATTCAGCCCCGCAAATAACTCTTTCCTTCTTGGTGACTGAGATCCAAGCAGGATGGAATATCCTGAAAGATGGCTGGCAAGACCACTTTTCTTCGATGGCCGGCTGTTTGATGTGAGGAGGTTATGTTTTCCGTTCATCACTACCTTTTGACGTGGAAGTTCTTTTTTTGCATATCGGCAGCGATATAATCCAGAACCCCGGGGAAATCTTTCTGGGTTAACATTTTATCAATTCTGCCTGGAAAGATTTTTTTTACGGGAATGTGGCAGTTCGTATTGAAACCCAACGTATAAAATTCTGATAGGGGAATTCCATCATTTGTTGTTTCGGCGATTGCCAGTGTTAGCGAACCCTTCGTTTTGCTTTCCCATCCGGGTACGATCATTGGCGATACGGAAGGATACACTCCGATATTCCTCTGTATCATTATTTTATTGCAAGGCAGCGGCTTTTTTCTGGTCCACCAAATATCTCTGACCGCTTCATAGGCCTGAATGGTCTCTTCCTTGCTTGAAACTGCTTCCAGATCATTCAATGTGTTTTTGATTATTTCTGTGACTGCAGTTTCGTATGGCAGGTTACTTTTGATTGCTTCTTCTGCTATTTTAGTACCCAGAACGTTTGAATAGGCATCCTCGAGCGAAAAACTTGAAAATTTTTCTGATATAAGTGGAACAGAGCTTGCCCCGAACCAGGAAGTTATTTCGTGCCAGATGGAGAGATCGTAAGCAATCCTTCCAGCCAAATTAATAAGATCTTCCTCTTTTTCAGAAGCAGGAATTTTAATTATCAGGAACTTCTCACCGGCTTCAAAAGCCAGATTGATATGCATTTCACCTTCACGCTGACTTCTCTTTTCCAGATTATAAATGTAGGCTGTCCAGTCCACATAATCGCGGAGATGCCCTAAATCGATGAATCCACCCCTTCTGGAGTAGAGTATCCCATTTTTTTCTTCTTTATCCCCGAGGTACCGGTGGGTTCCCAATAGCTCGGCACTGGTCAGATGATTCAATTTTGCAAAAGGAATGATCGATATTCGGAGATCTGTACCAAAAGCACAGCAGACCCGTATGACCCTTGGCGGATGGTTGAAGTAATCTTTTTCAGCAAATACGGGAGCCCTTGCAAACAATAAATTGCTAACAGAACAAAGGATGATCAGTAAAAAATACTTGGTTAGTCGCATGTTGACCGATTGATTAATCTTTAAACCCGACAAAGATAAAAGTTTTGTTGGTTCAGAGTTAACATCCCAGACTGTCATTTTCGAACATTTTCTTAAATTTTTCAGTTTTTCTGATTTTATTATAGTCTATTTCTGTATCCATTTAAATTTTTCAGTTATATGCGTGAAGACAAGTCATAGTCATCGGTCAATTGTCAAATAGTTATGTAAATTCATACCCCGATATTTTTATCAAATTCCATGAAAAATTTACTGACAATTATTATTGCATTAACGATTTTCAATCTGTCTGCACAAACAACTCCACCGCCCCGACTGGACAGGGCTCACAGTTATTTTGGACTGCATTTTGATTTCCACGCCGGTCCGGATTGCAAGGAAGTTGGAAAAAATGTTGATTCAGCGATGGTCAATAATTTGATTGACAGGGTCAAACCTGATTATATCCAGGTGGATTGCAAGGGTCATCCCGGTTATTCAAGTTATCCAACAAAAGTTGGCAACCCGGTTCCGGGATTCGTGAAAGACCAGTTAAGAATTTGGAGGAATGTGACCGCATCCAGAGGAGTTTCGCTCTATCTGCATTATTCCGGTGTATGGGATTCACGCTCGGTTGAACTGCATCCGCAATGGGCTGCCATTGGCGCCGATGGCGTTGCCTCAAAAAACAACACTTCTGTTTTCGGAAATTATGCCGATTCCCTGCTGATTCCGCAGCTGAAGGAGCTTTCCTCCGTGTATGGAGTGGATGGCGTCTGGGTGGATGGAGATTGCTGGGCGCACCAATTGGATTATGCTCCGAAAACTCTGGCATTGTTTGAGGAAAAAACCGGTATAACAGAAATACCTCACAAGCCCGGGGATCCCAATTGGAAGGAATTCCAGGAATTCAGCAGGGATGGTTTCAAAGCATATGTGACCAAATATACAAATGCTCTTCATGCTTACAATCCAAAATTTCAGGTGGCCAGTAACTGGGCATTTTCGACACTTATGCCCGAAAAAGTTTCCATACCCGTAGATTTTATCTCAGGCGATTTCGCGGCGCTTAACAGCATGAACAGTGCCAGAAGCGAAGCCAGATTCATCAGGAACCAGGGAAAGCCATGGGATCTAATGGCCTGGGGATTTTCGTGGATTGGCAATGAAGAAGGCACGCAAAGCGTAAAGAGCGCGCCGCAGATTGAACGGGAACTGGCGACGGTAATTTCACTCGGGGGAGGGGTTCAGATTTACCTTCAGCAAAAAAGGGATGGGTCCATTTACAACTGGATGATACCTTTGCTTTCGGAAGCAGCTAAGTTCTGTCGTGAAAGGCAGCCCTGGTGCCAAAATGTGAAAAGTGTTCCACAGATCGGCCTGATATTGTCGACAAATGCCCTCTATACGAAAACAAACAGGCTTTTTGGTGGTTTTGACAAGGAACTGACACCCTTGAAAGGGATCATGCAAAACCTGCTTGCCTCCCAGTATGTAGTCGATATTGTGGCCGAGCATCAGTTGAATGATATCAACCAATACCCACTGTTGATTTATCCCGAATGGGAAACCATAACACCTGATTTTAAGAAAAAGTTACTTGACTATGTGTCGCAGGGAGGGAAATTGTTGCTGATTGGCCCAAATTCCTCCAGCCTGTTCAACGACGAACTAAATCTGAAGGTAAAGGCTACTCCTGGCGTGAAGAACAACGGACTTGAGTACAATCGTTGGATTGCCGAACTGATGTCGCTCTCACAGGGAGTAGATTTGGGTCCGGGAGTGAAGAGTTTTGGACGATATTTTCGGGCTGTTGACATGGATGGACCTTCAGAGATCGCTGCAACAATTACTCCTTTCGGGAAAGGAGTAATTGCAGCCACGCACCTCGAAATGGGCCAGGCATACACAAATCGCTCTGCGCCTGTTCTGCGGGATTTCCTGGCAGCGCTGGTAAAAGAAATATTTCCCAACCCCGCAGTCACAGTGACAGGTTCACATTATGTGGATGTAACCCTGAACCGGAAAAAGGAGATGCTGATTGTCAATCTGGTCAATGCAGGTGGACCCCATGATAATGAAAAGGTGATGGTTCATGACGAAATCCCGATTCTGGGTCCCTTGCAGATTGGCATCCGGATGGAAAAGAAACCTGCAAAAGTGATGCTTCAGCCGGAGAATACAATCGTGCACTTTACCTACCGGGACGGTCTCATCCAATGTTCGGTTCCAACTCTGAAAATTCATGAAATGATAGTTGTTGAATAAATAAACATTTGATCATATGATAACTTTTCCATACAGCATACAGAGAAATTTGTCCAATAAAACATGTAAATTTGCACAGATTTATTTAAAGTAATAATTGAATTTTATTGACTCAAATTCAGACACAATGGCTCAAAACGGTACATCTACAGGTAAGTTAAAAATTTACCTTCCACTTCTGGTAATAGTATTACTTGTCTTTTTTGGCATATGGTACTGGTATCGTGATTATTCGATGTATATCTCTTCAGATGATGCACATATTGAATCTGACAATGTTCAAATAAGTTCTAAAATTCTTGGAAGAATTGGCCGGCTGAATGCAATAGAAGGGGATACAGTAAAGAAAGGTAAAATGCTGGTTGATCTCGACAGTCTGGATTTACTTGCTCAAAAAAACCAGACCCAGGCAATGCTTATCCAGTCGCAATCCCAACTGGAACAGGTAAAAGCAAAACTTAATTATGACAATGAAAATATCAAAGTCTATGAAGTTTCCCTTGAAAAGGCTAAAGATGATTACGAAAGAGCCAAAGTCCAGGTTGCAGGAGATGTGATCACAAAAGAACTTTTTGATCACCTGAAAAAGGCTTATGAGACTGCGAAAGCACAGTTGGAAGCAGCCAAGGTTCAGATTTCGGTCTCGAAAGCCCAGATTGAAAGTGCAAAAGCCGCCATTGGGTTTGCCAACGCCCAAATCAATGTGATTGTAACCCAGTTGACAAATACAAAGCTTTATGCACCCTTTGAAGGCGTTATTGCCAAAAGATGGCTTCTGGCCGGAGATATAGTTCAACCAGGCCAGGCTATTTTTTCTTTGGCGGGTCAAAATATAAGATGGGTGGTTGTTTATCTGGAGGAGACCAAACTGTCAGAAATTCATCTTAATCAACAAGCAATATATACCATTGATGCATATGGAGATAAGGTTTTCAAAGGAAAGATATTCTCCATTGGAGCTTCAACTGCTTCCTTGTTTTCGCTGATTCCTGCCAATAATGCTTCCGGTAATTTCACGAAAATAACCCAGCGTGTTCCTGTAAAGATCTCCATCGATAGTGATGAGAATGGGAAGGATGTTAAAAAACTTAGTATCCTTCCAGGCATGTCTGTAGTAGCTAAAATAGTAAAGGACAAATAATGCGGAAAGTAACTCCTTCTCACAGGATAAGGCGTTTAATCAGGAACCGCGATTCGAAATGGCATCCCAATCACGATTTTTATAAGTGGTTTGTACTGGCCAATGTCATGATTGGCACCTTCATGGCTGTTTTGGATGCAACGATTGTCAATGTTGCTTTACCCAAAATGATGGCCTCATTCGGGGTTGGACTTGATACCATTGAATGGGTTTTGACAGCCTATATGCTCGCAATGGCCGTTATGCTTCCTGCGGCAGCCTGGCTTGCCGATCATTTCGGCTACAAACGGATGTATTTTTTGGGAATACTGGTTTTTACGCTGGGATCATTCATGTGCGGCATGTCGACAAATGAAAACGTACTGATCTTTTCACGTGTCATACAGGGATTGGGGGCAGGAATTATTCAACCACTGGGTATGGCCATCGTCGTCAGGGAATTTCCTCCTAAACAACGCGGTATCGCTGTCGGTTTCTGGGCTGTTGCTGCTGCTGCATCAGTCTCCTTCGGACCATTGATCGGAGGCTATCTTGTTGATCATTTCAACTGGCAGCTTATTTTCGATATCAATGTTCCGGTTGGAATCTTTGGAATGGTAGCTACCATTATTATCCAACGCGAAATGATACAAAAATGGGGAGGTAAATTTGATATTGTCGGTTTCCTTTCCGTAAGCCTCTTTCTTCCTATTATCTTGTTTGCACTCACGGAGGGAAACGCAGCTACCAATTCTGAAGGGTGGCATGCGCCCTATATACTTGCCTGTTTCGCTATTTCGTTCATAGCTTTTGCAGTATTTATCACAGCGGAATTTGTTGTCGAAAATCCGTTGATAGACCTCAGGTTGTTGGGGAACTTCAATTTTGGCATTAGTACGCTTGTTATGTTCCTGTTTGGAATTGGTATGTTCGGAAGCACTTTTTTGTTACCCTTATTTCTGCAGAATTCACTGGGATACACGGCTTTGCAGTCGGGTTCAGTTTTTCTACCCGTTGGAATCATACAGGGGATTGTGGCACCCATTTCCGGTTATGTGAGCGGAAAGATCAATGCCAAGATTCCCATAATAATTGGAATTCTGCTTATGTCATTCAGCTTTTATCTGAATTCACATCTTTCCTTCCTGACTGAACATTCAGCCATTATGCTGCCTCTTTACCTCCGGGGTGTGGGAATGGGAATCATATATTCTGCGCTGTTAGCCGTTTCGCTTGTAGATATACCCAGGGAAAAAATGGCTCAGGCATCCGGAATAAACAATGTAATCAGACAGTTGGGAGGAAGTTTTGGGGTGGCCATTCTTGCTACTCTGCTCACTGCCAGGGTTACATTTCATTCACAGATGTATGGCGGAGCCCTGGAAGCAAACTCTCCGGCATATAAATCTGCCGTAAAGAGTTTAAGCGAATCAGCTGTTCAAACGGCAGGAAGTTCTGGTGCAATTGCCTCAAAACAATCCCAATACATCATCGTTTCAAATGTTACAAAACAGGCATACATTGAGGGCATTAACGATGATTTTCTGATTGCTGCAGTCATTACAATGATTGGCGGAATCCCGGTACTCTTCCTTCGTGTCAGGAAGAAAAAGAAACCTTTGCCGGCAGATGTTGTTCATTTGGAATAGAACTTATTTACAGTTAAGATTTTTAATAGAAAAGCCATGATATATCGTCAGTCATTTTCATTGTTAATTGTTTTTTCAATTTTGTCCTGTATTACACTTAGAGGGTACGGACAGCTGAACAGGAACGATTCACTTGATCTTAAGCCCTTAATTAACAAGGTAATCCAGACTTATCCTACAATTCAGCAAGCGAATGAAGCTCTGAATGCAGCAGACATTAAAATTGAACTCGCCCGTTCGGCTTACTTGCCAAATGCAATGGTTTCGGGTTCCTATGCACACATCGGACCAGTACCTTCCCTGACAATTCCAAATATGGGAAGCTTTACGCTGGCACCTGTCGACAATATCAATGCTGCACTAAATGTCAACCAAACAATTTCTGATTTTGGTAAAACAAAGAAAAGTATCGAATATGAGGAAAAGAGCAAGGGTTTAAACTCCATTGGACTGGAACAGGTTAAACAGCGGATGTCACTTATGACCATCGGATGCTATTACAACCTTCTCTATTTTCAGGAGGCGATTGCCATCAAGGAGGAACAACTTTCAACACTCAATCAACATCTTAAAAATGTTGAAAAACAGGTTGAAACAGGATCAGCCACCCAATATGAAATATTAAGTACCAAAGTCCGGATTTCAACAGTCGAAAGTCAGAAAACGGACGTGATTACGGCGCTCAATTTTCAAAATTCCCTGCTCAATATGCTCCTGGGAGAACCTGCTTCCAGTCAGCACCGGGTCAGGAATATTCTTCAAACTGACATGGTTCCTTTGTCTGAGGATTCATTGATCGCTGTAGCGCTTAATAACCGGAATGAAATGAAACTGGCAGAGAAAAAGGTGATAGTCTCGCAGGCTTACCAGGAACTGGTCAAAAAGCATGAGAATCCTGTTATTTCCGCATTTGCAAGCGGTGGATGGAAGAACGGTTACATTCCTGAATTGAACAAGCCAAAGGCAAATTATGCCATCGGATTAAATCTTTCGATCCCGATTTATGATGCTTCGCGTACAAAATTGAATGCAAAGTTAGTGGGATCAACCATCCAGTCAAATAGGTACGAGGTTGATCTAACCAAACGTACGATTACGAATGAAGTAATGGAAAGCATCAACACATTGAAAGCCGCAATATCAAAATCTAAACTTTTCGAAATGCAGTTTTCCCAGGCAAAAAAAGCACTCGAACTTGCTGAATTGAAATTCAAGTCGGGAACCCTGACGAACCTCGATTTACTTGATGTTGAAAATGCAGAATCTGAAAGCAGGCTGATGTTTCTTAAGGCAAGAATTGACAGGGTCGTCAGTGCCATCAAGGTAAAAGCTGCGCTGGGGATGAATCTTTATTAACGGACAGTTGACAATTGATAATGGACCATGAGTTCTGTTAAGG
>Ga0118677_10009566_pt2 | contig 13290 bp, 12 predicted proteins | sample AliMusrvi5mmetaG_FD_86154 | JGI IMG/M metagenome (GOLD analysis project Ga0118677, IMG submission 86154)
ATGTAGCGTGGCATTTACTTTTTCGGCGCAGTCTTTTTCAGGGACGCGAGGATGACTATGCCGCGCAGCAAAAAACGATTACGGAATTCCGCGCGACATTCCAACGATTTCAACGACAACTATCCGGTCAGAGCGTTTGCTTTTGGACGGATTCCGAGGAGTTGACCGATCAGTATAATCGTGTCGGTACGTTCACCTTCCATACGCTGCCGATTCCACATACCTATCCTCCTGCTGAACAGCAAGGTGAGATACACCATCCGCTGCGCGCAGTATATCTGGGCGATGCGCGTGATGTTAAAGGCTACCATCATTTACCGCGGTTGATCGAAGAATTACGCGAGGCATATATCTCAACCGGAAGACTGACGTTTGCGATCCAATCGAACTTCAATATTGTCGGTGGTGAAGAACTCGCTGCCAGCGCGCGCGCACGCCTGGAAGCAATGGACGAAACGGGCATAACGCTTTATCGAGAGCCTCTTTCGACGGAGCAATATAGCACCTTGCTGCATTCTGCGGATCTGCTGCTCTTACCGTATGACCCGACATATTATTATGCTTGCAGTTCGGGTATTCTGGTAGAAGCGCTGGCGCTGGGTATCCCGGTGCTGGCGCCGGCGGGGGGATGGCTAAGCCAGCAATTTGCCGGGCAGGTGAGCCGGTACCATCGCGAAGTGTGCGCATCGTTACACAAGTTGACTGCCATGGCGGGCGACAGCATCACCTGGCAACGTGCTTCTGCTGCTATTGTCAGCGCACAGTTAGACCTGCCTGACGACACCAGCCATGCTTTGATTAGCGTCCCAGAGATGGCGCTGGAAGCAGGGACATTCATTCGCGTGACGCTGTCGTTTGCGGATGATGCACCATCGCGCACCTCGCTCATCGGCCGTTCGCTTTCCGGCGTGCTCTCTACGGCTTTCTTCCCAGTTCCAAAAGGCAGCATGCGGATTACTCTCACCTTGAGCAACGCTTTCAGCATGCGCTCAGTTACTCCGGAGATTATTCAGCTAGCATTGTTCGCAAATCCCACCGCACAGCCCACGCCTCTCAGTGCGGTCGGCATGATCTATACCGATCCGGAGGATATTCCTGCCGCCATGCGTGAACTTATTGAGCAATATCCGCATTATCGCCGCACGGCCTGGCAATTTGCCCGGCAGTTTTATCAATATCATAATGCGGGAAAACTCATTCATGAGCTTGAAACGCCTCATTGACAGTAGTGGCGGCGTAGGGATACAATCCAACCCGAAAGCCACCGGAAAATTTTCTACTTTTCCAGGTCACACGTGCAATCTGTGCAACTGGTAGGTCAAATGTCTCACACTGACACCAACAATAATAATCTCCCCGTGGTGCTTTGCTATGGCTTGCTGTTCGCATTGGTGTTGCTGCTGGTCTATCTCCGCGCAATGCCGCTTGTTACCGCGATGCCTGCTACTGATCAAGGATTGTGGTTGTATATCGGAAAAGCTATGCTTTCCGGTCAAGTACCCTATCGAGATATTTGGGACCAGAAAGGTCCGGTGATCTATTTTATCGATGCACTCGGGCTTGCACTTGCGGGTAAATCCGCCTGGGGCGTATGGGCATTGGAATACTGCTGTATGTTGCTGGCCGCGGTGTGGGGATTTATCACGCTCACGCGCGCTTTTGGACGGAAACCCGCGGTGCTTGGTACCTTACTCTGGATTGTTAGTCTGGTACTCGTGATGGAAGAAGGTAATTTCACCGAAACATATGCACTGGCCCTTGGCTTTATTATCTTTACGAATTACCTGCATACCTGTCAAACAGCGCCATCGCGCCGCGCGGCTACGCTCATTGGCGCCTGTGGCGCGCTTTGTTTTTTCCTTCGGCCCAACCTTATTGGAGCATTACTGGCTTGTGTAGTGTCATGGACTGCCCTTGCGGGCCTGGGGTACTCACATCGTATATGCCGGACTTGGCTTTTTAGGCATTACTTTGCTGATCTGCGGTTATTTTATCCATCACCATGCCCTGGGGGCATTATACGACCAGATGTTGCGTTACAATCTGAAGGGTATTGCTATCCATCATACTGTTAAAAGCAGGCTTAATGTCGCTGAATTTTGCATGCAGCAACTTGGCCCGCTGTCCTTCATTGCAGCATTGATGTGGTTCGCCGGAATGAAACGGATACGGCGAATCGTTAGCACAAATAATGTTTTTAACAATGCGTTGCTTTTCGCGGTGATAAGCTGGCCGATTGAATTCGTCTTGACTCTACTCTCCGGTAACACGTTTTATCACTACCTCACTCCGTTACTGTTGCCAATCAGTATATTGATTACCTGGAGCGTGACCATATTGCTTCGCGCGATTGCATCGCTGCCCAATTGGCTGGAAGCTGATTCACCATCGTCCGCCACGGCATCCAGTAAGGAAAATTACGCATGCCTGGTGGTATTGCTGTTGATGGCCACGCCATTTTTAATTGCACAGAAACCCTACATATTTTATTTACTGAAACCGGCAAAGCTGCGCACAGAGAAAAGTCCTCTTAGCTATATCGTGGCTGATTATGTCACCTCGCATACGACATCTAGCGATGGCGTGTATATCTGGGGATTTGACTTTGCCATCCTTTACGCCACCGGACGGCATTCTCCCATTAAGTATGCGACAATCATGCCGTTTATCACTCCGCGTTATGATCCGCGACCGCATGTTGCTTCCTTTCTACATGACCTGACCGCACATTCTCCTCGTCTCATTATCGATATGACAAATGCTGAGTCCACTTCAGCGATGTCGGAACCGGAGTCTTCGGCATCCCTGCTCAAAGTCTTTGGTCATAATGATAATCCGCAGGCACGAGCAGTATGGGCATATATTTGCCGGAATTACCATCAAGTCGATATTACCCCCGGTGTTGTGGCTTATCAGCTAAATAATGCGAAATTGAGAGTGGAGTAATGCTTCAGGCTGATATGAAACATGTGAATCACCGTGACCTACTGCTCTATGGACTCCTGTTCGCATTGGCGTTGTTGCTGGTCTATCTTCGCGCGATGCCGTTTATTACCGCGATGCCAGCCACTGACCAAGGGTATTTTTTATATATTGGTAAAGCCATCCTTTCCGGGCAAGTGCTGTATCGGGATATTTGGGACCACAAAGGTCCGGTGATTTTTTTTATCGATGCACTCGGTTTTGCACTTGCAGGCAAGTCCGCCTGGGGGGTGTGGGCAGTGGAATATTGCAGCATGTTATTGGCTGCGCTGTGGGGATTTATTACCTTGTCTCGCGCTTTTGGGCAGAAATCCGCGGCACTTGGCACTTTACTTTGGATTTTCAGCCTGGTGTTGGTGATGGAAGAAGGCAACTCTACCGAAACCTATGCACTGATTTTCTCATTTCTCATCTTCGCGAACTACCTGCATACATGTAGAACTGCGCCTTTGCGACGCTCTGCTTGTCTTATTGGCGTCTGCGGTGCGCTTTGTTTCTTCGAACGCCCTAATCTTATTGGGGCATTGCTGGTTTGTGTGACAGCATGGACTGTTCAGGCGGCAATATCACATCGGTGGCGAGCCTGGGCTACCAACATCATTTACACTGGACTTGGCTTTCTCTGTGTCACTTTGCTCATCAGCGGTTACTTTCTCTATTATCATGCCCTGGGGGCAATGTATGACGCAATGTTATACTACAACATGAAATATGCCGCTATCCATCACTCTGTCAGCAACAGGATATATGCTGCAGCTTTCGGCATGATAAAACTTGGTCCTCTTTCCTTCATTGCGGTATTGATGTGGTGCGCAGTCGTGAAGCAGATACGGAGAATTGCCAGCAGGCAAAATGTGCTGAACGATGTGTTGTTATTCGCGCTGATTAGCATGCCCATTGAATTTGTTCTGGCGATACTCGCAGGTAATAATTTTTATCATTACTTCGTCATGCTGTTGTTGCCGATCAGTATTTTGACCACCTGGGGTGTGGCTATATTGCTGCGCGGGATTTCGTTGCTGCCCAATTGGCTGGAACCTGACTCGCCGATGTCCAGCGCTTTATCCATCAGGGAAAATTATGTATGCTTCGCGCTTTTGCTGATAATGGTGACGCCGTATATCGTTGCACAGAAACCCTACATACTTTACCTGTTGAAGCCGGCAACGCTGCGCACGGAGAGAAGGCCATTGGTTCGCTATCTCGCGGCTGACTATATCACCTCTCATACGGCGCCTGGAGATAGTGTCTATATCTGGGGATTTGACTTTTGTGTGCTTTACGCTGCCAAACGTCATTCGCCGATAAAGTATTCGGACATCATGCCGTTTATCACTCCGAATTATGACCCGCAACCGCATATCGCTTCCTTTCTACATGACCTTACCGAGCATTCTCCTCGCTTGATTATCGACATGACAGAACCGGATTCTACAGTATCGTTGCCAAAGATTTTTGGCCACAATGACATTCAGCAAGCACGTGCGATCTGGGCATATATCTGCCAAAATTACCATCAGGTTGAAATTGCACCGGGGGCTATAGCTTATCAGAGAAAGATGTGAAATTGGGAGTGGAGTAATGGTTCACACTTCTATAAATAATGGGAAGCACCGTGACGTGCTTCTCTATACGTTGCTGTTTGCAATTGCATTGCTGCTGGTCTATATCCGAGCGATGCCATGCATTACCGCGCTGCCTTCGACTGATCAAGGCTTATGGCTGTATATGGGAAAAGCCATGCTTTCTGGTCAGGTACCCTATCGAGATATCTGGGACCAGAAAGGTCCGGTGATCTATTTTATCGAAGCACTCGGGCTTGCGCTTGCGGGTAAATCCGCCTGGGGCGTATGGGTGTTAGAGTATTGCTGCATGCTGCATGCTTCGGTGTGGGGATTTATTTCGCTCACTCGCGCTTTTGGGCAGAAAGCCGCGGCACTCGGCACCCTACTCTGGATCTTCAGTCTGGTGTTCGTGATGGAAGAAGGCAACTTCACTGAAACCTATGCGCTAGCCGTTGCATTTATGCTTTTCGCGACCTATCTAAATACCTGTCAAGCAGCGCCATCGCGTCGCGCGGCGACTCTCATCGGCGTCTTCGGCGCGCTTTGTTTTTTCTTGCGTCCCAACCTCATAGGAGCATTGCTGGCTTGCGTCGCATCATGGACTGTCATTGCGGCCACATCACATCGGTGGCGCACCTGGGCTATTAATATTGTATTTGCCGGACTTGGCTTTATCTGTATTGCTATTCTCATTAGCGGGTACTTTATCTATCACCATGCCCTGGGGGCAATGTATGACCAGATGCTGCGCTTTAATATGAAGTCCATCTGCATCAATCCTGTGAAGAGCAGAATTCATGCAGCCTATTTTGGCCTGCAACTACTTGCTCCACTTTCCATCATTGCGACATTGATGTGGTGTGCAGGCGTGACGCGAATTCGGAGAATTGCCTGCAGGCAAGATGTATTCAATAATATTTTACTCTTCGCCGTGATAAGCTGGCCAATTGAATTTGGCCTGGCATTAGTCGCCGGTAACAAATATTATCATTATTTTGTCGTGCTGCTGTTGCCAATTTGCCTATTGATCACCTGGGGTGTATCCATTCTGCTGCGCGGGATCTCGTCACTGCCCGATTGGCTGGAGCCAGATGCACCGACAACCGTCACAGCAGCACGTAAAGAAAATTTATTGAGTCTCGCAGTGTTGCTGTTAATATTGGTACCGTTTATTAATGCACAGAAACCCTTTCTTTATTACCTGTTGAAGCCGGCAACTCTGCGAGCAGAGCGAGTGCCGATTCGCTATACCGTTGCTGACTATATTACTTCCCATACGTCACCTGCCGATGGCGTATATATCTGGGGTTATGACTTTACCATTCTTTATGCAACCAGGCGTCATTCGCCAATAAAGTATCCTGATGTTGTACCATTTATTACCCCGAAATATGACCCGCGACCGCATGTATCCTCCTTTTTATATGACCTTACCAGGCAGCCTCCTCGCGTTATGATCGATATGGCTGAGGCTGAGGCCACGGTATCAATGGCACAGGTGTTCCGTAACAATGACATTCCACAGGCACGGGAGATCTGGGCATATATTTGCCGAAATTACCAACCAGCTGAACTCGCACCCGGAGTTGTGGTTTATCAGAGAAAGATGCAACGTTGTAATGGAGAATGATATGATAGTCGTCACCGGAGCTACAGGATTTCTAGGAAGGCATTTGCTGCCGATTTTGCACGCGCGTTATGGTGCGGAACGAGTGGTGGGATTATGCAGTCGTGATTATGATTTGCTTAATCCGGTAGAAGTGCGACGCATGTTTGCGGAACAGCGGCCTGAAGTATTAATTCATCTCGCGGCCTATTCCGGAGGCATCGGCGCGAACCGAACCTATCCTGCTGATTTCTTCTTCCGCAATATTCAATTTACTGCCCTGGTCTTTCAAGGCGCCGCGGAAGCGGGAGTGAAGAAGATGATCTTCACAATGGGCGGATGCAGTTATCCGGCAAAAGCTGTTTCGCCGATTAATGAAGCACAGATGTGGGAAGGCTATCCACAACAGGAGAGCGCCGGCTATTCCGTGGCGAAAAAGATGGGACTCGTCGCGAGCGCCAGTTATCGCACGCAATACGGGTTGAATTCGGTAGTGCTGATTCCCGGCAACATGTATGGCGAGTACGATAACTTCCGCGCCAACGAATCTCATGTGGTGCCCGGTTTGATTCGCCGCTACTTCGAGGCGAAGCTCTCCGCTGCGCCGGAAGTGGTAGCCTGGGGTAGTGGCGCGCCGGAGCGTGACTTTGTCTATGCGGGCGACGTGGCTGCGGTGATCCCTTATTTCATAGAGAACTATGACAGCAGTGAGCCGGTGAACATTTCCAGTGGCACGCGTACTACCATCAAAGAGCTGAACCAGACTATTGCAGAGATGGTGGAATTTCAGGGGGAACTTAGTTGGGACACGACAAAACCGGATGGGCAGATGGTAAAGATTTTCGACGTGCAACGGCTCAACAGCCTGGAACTTTCTTGCTCAACCACGCTGCGTGAGGGCCTGCGGCGTACGATTGATTGGTTTACGGCACATTATTCTCTGCAAAGTGATGGAATTAGGCTATGATCTTCCTTATCGGAGGCAAAGGGTTTGTCGGCTCCGCGCTCGCGCGAGTTTGCGCGGCGCAAGGGCGTGAGTTCGCGATTATTGAATTAGACAATTATGCCGAATTCGCAGGGCGTTCCTGTGATATACTCATCAATGCGAATGGGAACTCAAAGAAATTTCTCGCTCAGCAAAATCCTCTGGCGGAGTTCGACGCCTCAGTGCGCAGCGTGCGCGCCAGCCTGGTCGATTTTTCCTGCCGGCATTATGTGCATATCTCGACCTGTGATGTCTATCCGGACTGCTCGACACCTGCGAATACGCAGGAAGGACAGGCACTAGAGGTAGCGTGTCAGAGTGCCTATGGGTTTCACAAATATCTTGCCGAACAATGCGTGCGCCATGCAGCGCCGTCATGGTTAATTTTTCGTATGGGTGGTTTTGTCGGACCGGGATTGCGAAAAAATCCGATATATGACATTCTGCATGGCGGACCGCTCTGGCTGCAACCGGATAGCGCCCTTCAGTTTTTGCCAACCGACAGTATGGCGCAAATAATTCTCGAGTTGATTGACCGGCGTATCGAAGGGGAAATATTCAACCTGTGCGGGCGCGGTGTGATCTCGTTGCGCGAAGTTATGCAACTGGCCGGGGTTGATGTACCTGTTCAACCGGGCAGTCCATGTGTACGCTATGAAGTAAGTATCGAAAAGATCTCGCAATTGATTAATATCCCGGAGACGACAGCCAGTGTGGCTGCTTTTGTTAAGGCCGGTTTAAACGGACAGTGAACAGTGAGTAGCAAGTAAATAACCAGAAGTATCGTTTTTTGATTTCAGACTGTGGATTGCGGATTTAAGATTCAGGATTCAGGATGCAGAATTTAGAATCGGACCAATCAGACCGATCAGACCGATTTGTCCGATTAAATCATAAATCCTGCATCCTGAATTCGAAAACCGCAATCTAAAAACGATACTCCTGCGTAAATAACTATGGCGATTGACAACTTACTACTCACTTAGCCCGGATTATTCATGAAATGTAAGGACTGCCGGGCTAACTGGGCATTATTCGAAATAGTTATGAATAATGCAGGTTAGAAGAAGGGGAATCTGCGTTATGTTAATCACGCAAACGCCACTGCGCATCAGCTTTTTCGGCGGAGGGACGGATTATCCGGCGTATTTCACACGGCATGGCGGAGCGGTGTTGGGGACGGCAATTGATAAATATGCCTATTTCTCTATCGCGCGTTTCTACAGTGAGCTTTTTGATTATTCGATCCGCATCTCCTATCGTCAGGTGGAGTGCGTGCGAGCGCTTGATGAGATACAGCATGCGCCGTTCCGCGAATGCTTGCGCTGGTGCAACCTGTTAAAGGATGTTGAGGTGAATTATACCGCGGAATTGCCGGCACTCACCGGACTCGGTTCCTCCTCTACTTTCACCATCGGATTATTGAATACGGTCTATAGCTATCAGGGGCGTTTTACCACTCCGTTGGAGTTGGCACGGCAGGCAATTAACCTTGAACGGGAAACGCTCCACGAATCAGTGGGTTGCCAGGACCAGATTTTTGCCGCATTCGGTGGTTTTAACATCATCGAATTTCGTACCACGGAAGACTTTGTTGTCCAACGTATCCCCATTTCACACGAACGAATGCTAGCCTTTGAAGGGCATTTACTGCTTTTCTTTACCGGCATCAAACGTCACGCGGAAACGTTGGCCTCCAGCCAGGTGAAGAATGTCGTGCAGAACCAGGATACCCTTCGCACGATGCGCCAGATGGTGGATACCGGCTACAGCATTCTGGTGAACACCAATGCACCACTCAGCGCGTTTGGTGAATTGCTGAATACGTCATGGCAACTTAAACAACAGCTTGCTGATGGTATTAGCAACCAGACCATCAATGACATTTACACCACTGGCATGGCTGCCGGTGCACTCGGTGGAAAATTACTCGGTGCGGGAGGCGGCGGATTTATGCTTTTCTTTGCGCCACCGGAGAAACACACGGCCATCCGACGGCAGTTAGCACATCTCAGCGAAGTGCCCATCAGCATTAATGCGCCGGGAAGTCGGGTGATTCACGCATAGTATCTACTCGGTGAAATGCTCAACGTTTAGTATAGAATTAGCCTTAAATATAGACCAATACCCTTATATGAACGAGGAGCATTTCACTGGGTAGATACCAACAAGACCAGATCAGCTTTGGATATTACATACTTCGTACTGTTGATCGGACTATAAGTTCCGGCTTGGCCGGTTTAGGCAAAGCAAAAACTATCTCCAGGTTTCAGGCGATGGCGAATTTAACCACAATATTTCTCGATCGTGATGGGGTTATCAATCACAAACAGCCGGAGGACGACTATGTCACCTCCTGGGAGCGTTTTGCGTTTCTCCCGCGCGTGCCGGAAGCTATTCATTTGCTGAATGTGGCCGGTTTACAGGTAATTGTCGTAACAAACCAGCGTGGAATTGCCCGGGGACGCATGCGCGAGCAGGACTTGCAGGAAATTCATCACCGTATGCGCGAAGAACTGGCGTTGCATGAGGCACAAGTGGAAGCCATCTATAGTTGCCCGCACGATTATGGTCAATGTGACTGTCGAAAACCGGCTATTGGTCTGTTTCAACAGGCAAAAAAAGACTTTCCCGAGATCGATTTTCCTCGCGCTGCGATCATCGGCGATTCGCTTAGCGATTTGCTGCCTGCACACGAATTGGGCTGCAAGGCTGTGCTTATCGCCGATGCTGCACGTCGAGTTAAGCTGCTGCCGGAGATAAGTGAGCATGGCCTGGTGTTATATGGGATTGCCGACAGCCTTTATGAATGGGTTGTTCGTTATCTGGCCACTGAGGAAGTTTTATGATCGCAACTAAGCAAGAAAGAGCACGTACTATTCCGTACGTTGTGGTTGATGCGGACAAAAGCTATTTTTCTCATGATCTACAAGAGTTGTGGCGCTATCGTGATCTCTGGTGGATGCTGGCATGGCGTGACATTACCATCCGCTATAAACAAGCCTTCCTGGGCGCTGCCTGGGTGATCCTGCAACCTTTCATCATGATGCTGGTGTTCAGTTATTTCATGGGACATTTAAATCGAGTATCGTCCGGTGATGTGCCGTACCCATTGTTCGTATACAGCGGATTGCTCATTTGGCAATGTTTCGTAGGCACGTTAACTCGAACCACGAATAGTTTGACGCAGAGCGCGAGCATGATCACGAAAATTTATTTTCCACGGTTACTCGTCCCGCTGGCCACTGTCGTGCCACCGCTTATTGATATGGGCTATGCTTTCCTGGTATTCATTGGCATGATGATCTATTATCATGTCTTCCCGACTCAGCATTACCGCTATGTCCCAACGCTCTATATCCTCTGGCTGCCGCTGTTTATACTCCTCGCGTTAATTACTGCACTCGGGGTAGGAATCTGGCTGGCGGTATGGAATATTAAATATCGCGATATCGAGCATCTATTGCCTGTAGTCGTACAGATGTGGATGTTCGCTTCCCCCATCATTTATCAGTCAAGCCTGGTGCCTCTCCGATTGCAGGGATATTATCACCTGAATCCGGTAGTTGGGGTAATTGAAGGATTTCGCTGGTCGCTGCTACATCACCAGGGAGACAAACATCCGGATCCGACAATGCTGGCAGTCTCTGCAGCCATGGCCTTGCTGATCTTATTCGGCGGAATTTATTATTTTAAACGGGCAGAACGGCAATTTGCCGATGTGATTTAGTACCTACACGGTGAAATTCTCAACAATTAGTATAGAATTTGACTCAAATAAAAAAACTAGGCGCCTCTATGCACGAAGAGAATTTCACCGCGTAGGTACCAACAAGACCGGATCAACTGTGGAAGATACAAACGCGAAATTGTTGATCGGTCTATTGGTTCCGGCTTGGCCGGTTTAGGATATATTAATGTCTGCTATCGCTGTACGTGTCGAACATATAAGTAAGCGTTATCGTCTTGGATTGCAGGACAAAGCCCATACACGCGTCTATGAAGCCTTGCGCGGGTGCCTCATGTCGTTGGGGAAATTGCTGCTACATATTGGGCAGGCGCCTGACATCGACGAGCATGATTTCTGGGCACTGCGCGATGTGTCATTTGAGGTGAAACCGGGTGAAGTTTTAGGGGTAATTGGACGCAACGGCTCCGGGAAGAGTACGCTGTTAAAAATTCTTTCTCGCATTACTGCGCCGACAAAGGGACGATTCGCCTATTACGGCCATGTTGGCGCGTTGCTCGAAGTTGGCACCGGATTCCATCCGGAATTAACAGGACGGGAAAATATTTATTTAAACGGCACGATTCTTGGTATGCGCAAGGCTGATATTGCCCGGCGTTTTGATGAGATCGTTGCTTTCTCTGAAATTGAACAGTTCCTCGACACACCGGTCAAGCATTATTCCAGTGGCATGTATGTCCGGCTGGCGTTTTCCGTGGCAGCGCATCTGGAACCGGAAATCCTGTTGCTGGATGAAGTATTGGCCGTCGGCGACATCGCATTTCAAAATAAATGCCTGGAGAAGATGAACGCCATCGTCAAGGCCGGTCGTACAGTGTTGTTTGTCAGCCACTCTATGGAATCTATACGTGATCTCTGCACACGCGTAATTGTGCTGCATAAAGGAGAGCTCGTGTTTGATGGCGACACGGAAGAGGGCATAACGCGGTACCTGGCATTAAATGTCTAATACCGACTCTCAATCTCTCCCTTGTGAAGTAGCCTTAATACCACAACCGTCCCTCGTTTCTCTGCAGATACGCCAATGTTTCCCGTTTCATGGGGTGGGCCTGCCGATAGCTCAGTGCGCGGGACCAGAGTTTATCGGCGCGGACTGAGCGTAAGCCTCTCCACAACTCAGGCAATTGCCGCTGGCGTACGGCTTTTAGAAAAATGAATCCACCCCAAATCAGCAGATGTGACAGCAAGTATGGCCAGGGCAAGTGTTTCCCGGCGAGATAAAGACGATTGCGTGTCAATTGGTAGATACGATGAATGGTATCACGTCCAAGCGGCGAGACACGGTGGTGTACCAATAATTCTGGGGTGTACCACATTCGCCATCCAGCATCAAGTATGCGCAAAGACAGATCCAATTCCTCTTCTCCGTGATAGAGTGCCTCATCGAACCCACCCACTTCCTCAAATACTGTGCGTCGTATAGCAAATCCGGAGGCAACGAAATAGCTGACTTCATGCGGTCTCTCCCATCCGTGCACTTGATATCCCGGATACTCGTGCGGAGTGATAGCGCCAGTGAAAGCATTACGAATGAGGAAGGCAAGAAAGGCGATAGATGTATCGGCGAACAAATCCAATACCATCTGACAAACCGCTGTCGAGGCAAATCGACAATCATCGTCTATGAACAACAGAATATCGCCGGTCGCCATCTCTGCGGCACGGTTGCGTGCGCCGGCAGGACCGAAATTATGTTGCCGGCACACGTAATGGATTCGCGGATCGTCGACCGGAATAACCGATTGCGCTGATCCCGCGGGATCATCATCGTAGAGAATAATTTCATCCGGCGCCGGTTGCAAGGCAAGGACATTCTCCAGCACCCCCTGCACTTCATCGAGACGCCTATAGGTAATAATGAGAACTGAAATACGTGGTCGGTCAGTCATGCGCGTACCTTATGGTAGTATCTACTCAGTGAAATGCTCAACGTTTATTATAGAATTAGCCTCAAATAAAGACCAGTTTACTTGTATGAACGAGGAGCATTTCACCGAGTAGATACCAACAAGACCAGTTCAGCCTAGGAGATTACACACTCTGTACTGTTGATCGGACTATTGGTTCCGGCTTGGCCGGTTTAGGATACCCATATGCTATCCATCGCGCACAACAATACACGTTTCTCTGATTCGTCGCAATAGAGCAGCCAGCAAATCTCCTGCTCCTGCTTAAAAACTGGCGCCTTATCGGAGCAGGAGTAAGAGCAGGATGGAGGAGCAGGAGGTGGGTTATTTATCCTCGCCTGCCTTTAGCCACCCCCTGAAGGAGGTGGCTAACAATGAAAAAGCACGCTGAAGCGCGCTATATCGATCAGTATTGGAATCGCAGCACGCTTCAGCGTGCTTGAGGGAGTTGACCACCTCCTTCAGGGGGTGGTCTAAAATCTCCTGCTCCTTCTTCC